>Ga0315280_10000407_pt1 | contig 79719 bp, 63 predicted proteins | sample YL17G06_40_MG_FD_203697 | JGI IMG/M metagenome (GOLD analysis project Ga0315280, IMG submission 203697) | Sediment microbial communities from Yellowstone Lake, YNP, Wyoming, USA - YL17G06_40 | ecosystem: Environmental > Aquatic > Freshwater > Lake > Sediment | place: USA: Wyoming | collected... | reverse complement strand
TTAATGCAGGACTCGCGCTTCAAGCGATATCGAACGAAATTTCAAGAATTCAGGGGCTTCTTACTGGTATCAACTGTAGCTCAAGTTTGGAATATTATAGGACGATATGGGAACACTTTGGTATTCTATCCCACTATTCAGCTGACGTTGCAATTCCATTGCATACATATGTCGTAAATATCAATCACAAGCGTTATGAAGGTGATGTAGATTCAAACGGTTATTGGTATGAAGGGCTTTGGGAATATCCTCAAGGAGTGTTAAGGCATCGGCGAATCGAAGAGATCATGGGTGAAGCAGTAAATTTTGATGGACTTGCATGTGGTTCAACGGTTCCAGCAGCAGTGGCTCAAAATGCAAGAAGTGCAATGAGAGGCTATCTCTCTAAATCCCCTTATGGAACCATGGGGTACTTGGGGCTCATGATTGATTTCACGCAATATGATCATTATACGAATTATGATTTCTTTAAAAGTATCGCGCAATCTCAGGCAAGTGGCGCATTAGGTGGAATAGAGAGCTCGTGGGAAGAGGCTCTTAGCCTGCCTATGACTCAATTCGAGCAACAGGCTCTCAGCAATTCTTCACTAAGTTCTACTTGTGAGCCACCTTTGGGGGGATGTGGGGATTGTGGGGATGAAAAATGTCCTCTACCAGGGGGAGATTATCCTGATGACACTTTCAGCGTATCCACCCTCTCTTCACCACCGACATCGGAAGAACTCCTTGACCAGGCGTGGGATAGGATGGCAGTAAAGAAGAATAAGAGATCTCTTCTCTGGTACTGGATGCAGGAGTACCTTCTTGAAGAATTCTATCGAGGGAATATTGACGAGGAAACATACCAAAGGCTTTCATCAAGCTATGGACTTACTGCTGATGTTGCATCCGAGCTATTCTATAACGATTACATAACAACTCCAGATGTGGCAATTCTCGGAAGAGGTTTTGCCCTGTCCATGTCTGATCTGCTCCAAAGTAAATTAGACGAGCCGATTAGGAGATTTACTGTTGATGATTTCTCCCCTGATGCCCTTAAGGACTATCCTATCTTCATAATTCCTTCGGCAGGATTGATGGGACTTGAGAATTCGGACATTTTTAAGGTGAAACTTGACGAGTATGTTAAACAGGGTGGTACTCTGATCGTGTTTGCGCAGCAGCATGGATATGAGTTTTCGGTTCTTCCGGTTCCACAAGAAGCAGACGGCTCCTATAACAAAATAGGAGGCTATGGATGGACGGAGGATCAAAGTTGTTTTGTAAATGCTGCCTATATCGACACGTGGCATCAGATTCTTGCTGGCCAGAGTAAAACTGCACCAAACTTTCACATGGATGGATACTTTACAAGCTATCCTTCGAACGCCACCGTTCTTTTGAGAAGAACAGCGAACGGTCAGCCCGCTCTCCTCCTTTATGAGTATGGCTTGGGCAAGGTCATTGTGACCTCCATGTATTCAGATCATGCCTTTCAACAGAATCAGACCTCTTCTGACGAAATAAACCTTATAAGAGACGTGATAAGTTGGGCAAAGAAACCTGATGAACTGTCTGAAGTAAGGCCGGGTCAACAAGTGAATGTTTCATTGATGGTGACGAATAACACAGCAAACGATGCATCATCGGTGAAGCTTTCTATCTACAATCCTGACAGGACTATTTTGCTTTCAGAGCAAAGCTTGGCTCTTGCAATTCCGACACGCCAATCTATTACAATTCCGGTTACATATACAACGGCTCAGAACTCAGCCTTGGGGATTTATCACATTGATTATACCCTTTACGATTCTTCTGGGACAATTATCCAGCCTCAGGCAGAGACCGATTCTGGTCGGTTTGTGGTGAGCAACCCGCCACAAAGTCCTGCACAGGTTTCACAATTGACTTTCTCAATTCAATCTGATGCTGAAGATTATGTCGCTGGATCGCCCGTTAATTTAACGATTTTTGCTTTCAATAATTCTGATGTAGAGAAAACGGTTATTGCTAAGGTTTTTGATTTTTTTATTTTTCCAGTAAGAACTGAAACCTTAATTGTACCAGCTAAAGGTTCAAGTAGTTTTACCTATTCGAAGGTAGCTCGACCGGAAAGATCTTGGGGGAGTTTTAATTGGGATATTTTGCGAGTAACATTTCACGAAAATGATAAATGTTCAGGTACATCCATCAAAGCCTACCGGGTTTATTGCCCCACTCCAGGCGTAACCGTTAAGGCGGAAAAGACCATCTATACAAAAGGTGAGACTGTAGCAATAAGCGCCTCTATCAAAAACAATATCCCTTTAAGTTGGCAACCTTGGGTAACAATCAATGTCCAAGACCCTAACCGCAATATAGTTTTCGTGGATGAAAAGATTCTACCTTTATTACCTTACGGGACGGGTTCTGTAGTGAGCAGCTTTATATTGCCCATGACCTTATTGACAGGAAATTATCTTGTTGAGGGTAGTTTATCACCTTCTTTTTCACATGCCTATACAAGATTTGAAATTCCTCAGAGTCAGATTTCAGTTGCACCTAATCTACCTTTCCCCTTTTTACCTGGAACGAATACAATTCCATTTACCATTACGAATACGGGTAAGATAAATGTGACTTCAGGAATCCTTGATATAAGCCTGAGAGACCCTGATGAAATTACTGTATATTCTGGAAGTCATTCGTTTGTTCTATCTGTTGGAGAAAGTAAAACAGTGGATGTTCCTATCCCCATATCGTCGCTCAAATTTGGAAACTATATCCTTACATACTCTCAAGCGGATGAGACGAAAACCGGTAGCCCAGCCACTCTCACTATTCCAAACACTGCCCTTCTTGTTCTTTCTTTCGACAGGCCATCTTACAGGGTTAGAGAGACTGCAAATCTGGCTATGAATATAACCAATATGGGGAAATTCAATTTGGAGAATGTGACCATGACAGTCTCAGCACCAGATGCCAATTACACGGACGCAAAGACTATTTCGTTGGGGATAAACCCCAACGCCACATCACTCAATTTCGAGATTCCCATTCTAGAGACAATTGCAGCAGGCCAGCACCATGTGGATGTTACGGTTGCTCTTTCTTCGGGGGCCAGCTTTAGAAAGAGTGGGATGATTACCGTTGCGGATTCGGCATTGACTATCGAATTTTCAGGGACCGATCCTACACTTAGAGCAGGGGATTCGGTAAATTTGACGATAGAGAATACAGGGGGAATTGATACGTCCTTCACTGTAGAAAATCTTTCTATCATTGATGCCAAAGGAATAGCTATTTATCAAAAAAGTGGTGGTACTGACACGATTCTTTCTGGAGAAAAGAAATCGTTTTCGGATATTCAGATACCTTTTCAAACTTCTACTGGAATAACCTTGTTAGATGTTCGAATCAAAGATAATAATACAAAGCAGATGGCCTATTATTACAAGGCCATTGAAATTATTGGACTTGAAGCAACTTTGCAAACAAAGACTGAACAAAATCTCTATCAAAAGACAGAGGCAATCACCGCTATATCCAGCATTTTGAATGGACAGTTTGCGGTTGAAGAAGGAAATTTAAGAATTAATGTGACGAATGCAGACCCAAGTGTGGCAGGAAAGTTTTTGCATTTTCTGCCTAAAAAGTCTTGGATAAGGTTTGCTGGTCCCACTGGCATCGCCATAGGACCCGATGGTTCACTTTTTGTTGCAGATCGGGGTAATCATCGAATTCAGAAGTTTGATAGTAATGGGAATTTCAACGAGCAATGGGGAAGTGAAGGCAGTGGAAACGGAGAATTTCTCTCTCCCTCCAAAGTAGCAGTAGGTCCTGATGGTTCAGTGTACGTGTTGGATGATCTAAATCGCATTCAGAAGTTTGACAGCAATGGAAATTTTATTACAGGCTGGAGTTGTCAAGTCAATGAAGGTCAACAAAATGTTCAACCTAAAAGCATCGCTGTGGGGATGGATGGTTCTATTTACGCTTCAGTCCATGTGGTACAAGAATGTGATGGCGAAACTTGCACTTATGATTTCCATATCCAAAAGTTTGACGCTGATGGTAACTTTATCACCAGGTGGGGGAGTTTCTGTAACACCGATTCTGATTGGGATGGAGTGCCTGACCAACCCTGCGACGGACAATTTTACTTCCCATCCGGTATAGCAATAGGGCCTGGAGGCTCTGTGTATTTGGTCGATAAGGAGAATTATCGCATTCAGAAGTTTGACAGCAATGGGAACTTCATCACGAAGTGGGGAAATAGGGGGAGTGACGATGGAGAATTTGAATGGCCAGAAGATGTCGCCATAGGAACTGATGGTTTTGTGTATGTGGTAGACAAGGATAATCGAAGAATCCAGGGGTTTGACAGTAATGGGAACTTTATCACAAAGTGGGGAAACGCAGGAAGTGGAGAAGGGGAGTTAGAATGGCCTGAAGGTATATCTATAGCTCCTGATGGTTCGGTTTATGTAGCAGATACAGGGAATGACCGGGTCCAGAAGTTTGATAGTAACGGAAACTTCATTACCAAGTGGGGAGGCTCCAGGACTGCAGATGGAGAGTTTGATGGAATTGGGGACATCGCTGTAGGGCCTGATGGCTCGGTTTATGTTGTTGATACTGGTAACTATCGCATCCAAAAGTTTGATGGAAATGGGGACTTCATTACCAAATGGGAGAGTTACAGAGGTGAGTACGGAGAAGTTGGATCTCCTGAAGGAATTGCCGTAGGGCCTGATGGATCTGTATATGTGATAGATTTTTATAGGGATATTTTTCTTTACGAGCATGTACATAAATTCGATAGTAGCGGCAAATTCTTATACGATTTTGGGAGGTTTTGCAATGTAGGTTGTGTGCAAGGGGTTTATGATGTTGCCATAAGCCCTGATGACTTTATATATGTGGCGAATTATAATAATTACTCGTTTGGACAAAGGATACAGAAGTTTGATAGTAATGGAAAGTTTATCCTGCAGTGGGGAAGGAAAGGGAGTGAAGACGGCGCATTTGACTTACCCGAAGGGATTGGTGTAGGACCTGACGGCTCCATCTATGTGGCAGACACAAAGAATCACCGCATTCAGAAATTTGATAGTAATGGAAATTTCATTGCAAAGTGGGGAAACAATGGCAGTGGAGACGGAGAATTTCTCTTCCCTCATAATATAGCTGTAGGGCCTGATGGTTGTGTTTATGTGTCAGAAAATGGAAGTGACCGTATTCAGAAGTTTGACAGCAAGGGGAACTTCATCACGAAATGGGGAAGTTCGGAGTATGGAGACGGTGAGTTTGACGGCCTAGTTGCCATTGCCGTGGGCTCGGACGGGTCTCTCTATGTAGCCGAAACGAATAATAACCGTATCCAAAGAATGTTACCTGGAGACACCCCTCAAATACTTTTTGAGGCCACCCTTCCAATAAATCAACCGACCAGCACTACACAGGACTATACAACCGACATTGGAACATTAAATGCTACAGGTAAACTCTTTCTTCAGGCGACACTCAAGAATAGCCTCGGTCAAACCATTGCCCAAGCCAGTTATCCCTTTTACATCATCGAGGGGAATACAGTTCTTTTATTTAATACGGATAAGAAATTCTATAAACCTGGTGAAACAATAACAATTACAGGGCAGGTTGAAAACCGCTCATCGATCAATGCAGTAAGTTTGGTTTTTTCCCTCAGTTCAAGACTCGGTACTCAGAACTCCGGCCCTGTTTTCACAGAGACCTTTGATATCCTGGCTGGGGAAACTCACCCATTTACAGTAACGGCGACCGCAGGAACTGAAGGGACAGTGACCTTGACCGGGAAAGTGACTCAGAATAACTCCAACCTGGTAGAGATTGCAGACCAATACGAAGTGGCAAAACCTAATGTGTCTGCGTCTGTCGCCACACCCGATATTGTAGGGAACGAACCATTTAATATAAATGTGGAGATAAAGAATACAGGCAAAGTGGGCGCGACAATTCAGTTCGGAGTTCAGAGCTCGGAGTTCGGAGACTCACAGACAATAATGGTATCTGCAGGAGAAACCAAGCTCGTTCAATACAGCCAGCAAATATCAAAAAATGTAAGTTATGTCTTCACATTTACTGGTGATTTAAATCAGACGGCCACAAAAACGATCGCGTATGGTCTCGAAGCATCCATACGGTTCGGAGGTGGGGATTTGGATTTGGGAGTATTCCCTGAGGGGAGTGTTGCTGTACCAGTCACCATTACCAATACAGGACAGTTGGACGAAACTCCCGAAGTAGCCTATCAACTTACAACTCAAAACTCGCAGCCTGTAACGATCAGCAAAACTTACTATTTGCCAATTGGGTCAAGCACAACAGACACCCTTTATTTCAACCTCACCGAAGGAGACTATCAGATCACTGCAAATAGTCAGGTGCCAACTGCCTTTGCTCAGGCGAGCTTCTTAGTCAGAAAAGGTAACAAAGCGGAGATGACAGTCTTTTTAGGCACACAGACCGACGGATTGATTCCTGTGACTGTCAATCTTAACAATATTGGCTACAATGAGATCAGCGGCAGTATAAATGTTACCCTCACGCCTTCGACAGGCTCAGGGCAGACAGTATGGAGTGCGGAGGAGGTACTTTCTCAACTCCAACCCAAAAACTCTCAACTCATAACCTTCAACATCAACCCTTCAGCCATTCAGCCAGGTGATTATGGCCTAAGAATTGAGCTCTTCAACAACAGTGGCCAATCCTTAGCCCTCCAAAGCTCATCGCTATCAATACAGGGCCCGATCTTTCAGATCACTCAAATCCCAGGCTACCAGACCTTCTATGCTGGCCAAGAGGCGACATTCATATTCAGGGTGAAAAACACCGGCAATCAGGAGGGTCCGTTTGATTTAAGGTTGAAGGGCTATGACTTGATTGACTCAGCTCAGCGAGAATTGCTCAAACCAAATGAAGAGAAAGGCATCACGTTCAGATTCATGTTGCCAGAGGACTTAGAAGAAAAGGATTATTTTGCCACCTACGAGCTCAAAGCTGAAGGCTCACAGCTCAAAGGGGAAATCAAATACCATCTTGCTGGAATCAGCCTCAATGTCAATGCCTCCCTTGACAAACCCTACTACAATGAAGGAGAGACAGCCCATCTAACGATCAACATTCAATCCAATAATTCCAATCCACAAAACCTTTTGGCCAGGGTGAACTATGCCGGATATGAACCCCAGCAGACATTCACATTAATTGGCAGTCAGGTCCTTATATTTGATGTTCCTTTGCCCAGGATTAAGGGTGAGAAACTCTTCTATGGGATCTACCATGAATCGGGCCGCTCGATCCATCTAAACTCAATCTACATCTATAAGGCAGGCGATGTAATCACCATCACCACTGATAAACAGGTGTATAACCCCGGCGAAATTGTGTCTGGGTCTGTGGTCGGAAGCCCTACTGGGAATATGACCCTATCAGGTCCGGGAGGGTATACAGAGACTTTCGTCTTCGGGGGTCAAGTCACAAGGAATTTTATTTTACCACCGACAATGACGGCAGGCACTTACGTTATTAACGTTCAACTCACAACTCCGAACTCGGAACTCATAACTGCTACCCATCCTTTCGATGTGGCAGGGATTCAGATGAAGGTCCTCGGATGCCAAAACGACAAGGGCAAATATGCTTCTTCTGATACCATTACCACAAGCTTTACCATCTCAAGCAACACAGCGATACCCGCTATCCTCAAGGCATGGATCGTTGATCCGAAAGGACAATATAGTGGGGTGGGTGAAATTAACATCGATCTTTCTTCTTCAGAAAATTCACTCACTACGCTTCAGTCGCCACTTCTAACTTCTGTTTCTGGGATACACCGACTTATCTATGGAATCTACACAGGGGATTTACTCCTCGCATCAGGATCTGAGTTGTTTGATGTAGGGGATGCAGTGCTCATTGGACTCTCACCCGATAAAACGGACTATCCGGCTGCCAACGAGCTTGTCAATGCAAAGATAAGCATGTACGGCATGATAGATGCAAATCTCGAACTTCAGATTGATGGGAATCCTGTAAGAACTCAAACCTTCAGTCTCAATGGCTTTTCAACACAGAATATTGGAATTGGAGCGGTTGGACCCGGAGTCCATGTATTAAGAGGCATGCTAACAGCAGGCGGTTTAAAGAGCACAAAGGAAACATCCTTCATCTATGGAGGCAGCCTGCCCGATTTAATCGTCCAGCTATCATGGGATCAGGCTATTGAGCAATCGAGCACAAAACTCAGCATTACGGCCACTAACCAGGGCAAGACCGATGCAGCTTCAGTAGCAGTCAACCTCTATGATGGCATGGTTACACCCGGGAAACTTCTGACTACCCTGGTTACAGGTGGGCTTGCGCCAGGGCAATCCCAGACCCTTATTTACGACTTGAATCTTCTTGAAAGGGCAGGGAGTAATACCATCTATGCAGTGATCGATCCAAACAATACCGTCCTTGAATTTAATGAGAGCAATAATCGGGGGCAGATTACTTTTCAGGTGCCTGAATTGACGCTCTCCACAATCCTAGAAAAGGATGTCTACTCTATAGGGGACACCGTCGTCATCACAGGCCTGATTGCTAACCTTTCAAAAACTCCCTCAACCGGCATCACTCTGAGCACAACCGTTAAGGACGCTGGGGACGTTCTAATCTTCACAGACTCTCAAAATATCTCATTCATTGATGGGTCAACCACAATAACCATCACAGTCCCCTGGCAGACAGGTATTAACCTACCTGAGGGAAGCTATATCATCCAACAGGCCATTGAGGGAAGGAATATCGAAACCCAGAAGACCATCACTCTAAAACCGGGGAAAGACTTTACGATTACAAGTGACTTAGTAACCCAGAGAGTGGAGATAGGAGAGATGGCCCAGTATAGGTTGACTCTGACACCTATCAGGGGCTTTTCAGGAGAGATAAACCTTTCATTGGAGGGCTATCCGCAGGGTTGCACAGCCTATTTTACTCCCAATCCTGTCTCTATAACAGGGGAAAACGCCCAATCTCTTCTGAAGGTGATCTCAGCAGACCCAACCAGTTGCGGATCCTATTCCATGACGGTCAATGCCAGCGGAGGAGGAAAAGGGCACGATCTTATTCTTCTTTTAGACCTGACAGACTTTCAGATCATCCTCACTCCGGCGAATCAGACCATTCAACAACTTGATGAGGCAACCATTGCCATCACCCTTAATCCATTGAATGGTTTTGACAGTCCTGTCGCCTTAGAAGTGGACGGATTGCCAGGGGGGATGAAGGGAAGCTTAAGCGCCACTCAGGTTACCTTGCCTAAAGAGGTGGCTCTCACCGTTGAGACATCAAAATGGGTCTTGCCAGGGCAATATCCCATAAACATTATTGCAAAAGGAAGAACAATAACTCATACTGCTACAGCTACCTTGGTCGTTAATAAGAATCCACTGATCACTCCTGGTGTCATCACCGCACCAGGACCAGGCCCGAAGAATAAGGCCATCATCAATACCTTTGGAGTGAATGGAGAGACTCTCGGTCAGTTCCAGGCTTTTGATACGAAATATGGTGCCAATATAACTTCTAGCGATGTAGATGGGGATGGAATCGATGAAATCATCGTAGGTACGGTCTACAAAAACCAGAAAAACCCTGCCCTTCTCGGAATTTTCAAGAGAGATGGCACAACATTGGCTATCAAGGAGATGGATCACAGGGATAAAGAGTATGGCCTAACAGTAGCGTCTGGAGATATCGATGGGGACTGGATAGAAGAGGTTGTGGTTAGCTACTATACAGGAAAACAGGACGAAGAAGCCCATGGCAGAGATCCGAGCTGTGGAATGGTGAAGATTTACAAATACACAATTGGCCAATTGACAGACACTGGAATTGTTCTTCGTCCATACCAAAAGGAGCGATATGAAAGCGCTCCAAATATAGCTCTCGCTGATGTGGATGGGGATGGGGTGTCTGAGCTTATCACCGTCCCAGGGCCAGACCCGAATGCGCTGGCCAAGATAAAGGTTTTTAAAATAGATACAAGAGAAGGCGTCGGTCGATGGAAGATCGCTTCCCAATTGGCAGAGTTCGTCGTTGACTTTGGAGAAAAGGGAAGGCATGAAGGCAGAGTTAAATTCAATAAAGATAAAGATGGTAACAGTAGGTATGGTGCCAATATCGCTGCTGGGGACATTGACGGAGACGGTAGGGAAGAGATTATTGTTGGGGCGGGTCCGGACCCGACGAATACTTCCGTCATTAAGGTCTATCGTGGGGATGGGACATTTACAGGCATTCAATTTACGGCATTTCCGGACCAACATTCTAACCATGGTGGAAAGGAATCTGACCACGAGACGGAGAGCCACTACAGGTATGGTGTTTATGTGGCTGCTGGAGATATCGATGAAGATGGTATCTCTGAGATCATTGCTGGCACGGGTCCAGACCCGAAGAATAATGGATGGGTGAGAATATTTATTGGGGATGGGACACCTATGGGCAATGGATTTCTTGCCTACCCAGAGGAAATAAAGTATGGCGTAAGACCATCTGGAATCAACCTCATCCGATGAGGAGATGATATTCCCAAATCATGCCATGCTTGCCCAAAATAAAGTTCTCACCGCCGAGTCGCCGAGGACGCTGAGAGTAGATCTTGCGCGGGGTTGGATCAAAAGAAAATACACCTCTGCGTCTCTAGTGTGATCATTTCACTTCAAAACATTTCTTATTAGTGTATCTTAACGAATACTCCCCCTCTTACGTCTTTCAATTGATCGATCACAAGACTTCTAACCTTTCCGGATGAATTGGTGACAAAAGTGACGTTCATCTCCATCCCCGGCCAGTCAGATATGGCCCATTTGAATGTATAACCGCTCTCCGGGGTGAGGGAACCTTCAATCATTTCGGGACCCAGGAAAAGGACGAGTGAAGACCCCTCCATTCTGACGACCGCCTTTCCATAGGCTGGATTCTGGTAAACCCCAACGGTTCTGCTGATGGAAGGAGCTTTCTCTATCGATGAGCCCGCAGGCGCTGTCATCGTTTTCTCAGGCTTCATGCCAGGCAAAGAGAGTTGAGGCGAGACCCCGGAAGAAGTGTCAAAGTAGAGTTCATAAAACTTCGTGAATATATCCTTATGGAGATTATGGCCTATGCTGTTCGTGAGGACGACCATCCCCATATTCACCCCGGGAATAAAGCCGACAAAAGATAACATTCCAAAGGTGCCGCCTGTATGCCATAGGTAAGGATAGGGGGAACGTGCCTCATAGACAAGGCCCATGGCGTATAAGAGATTTGTAGAGCTTGTATTTGCAATGAGCGTCCTCGGTGAGTGGATATACCGCATGGTATCGGCTTTCAGCAGGGTGTTTCCCTCGAAGGTACCATTTCCCAGGTGGAGGCGTATCCACATGGCCATATCGAGGACATTCGAACGGATATCCCCGGCTGGGCCTACCGAGCTCATTAACCATTGATCGTATCGCCAGCCGGAGGGGTGAGGCCATGGAGTTCCGTCTTTAAGCTTCAGGTGACCGACTGCAATATTGCTCCACATACTCGTGTCTGTCTGACCGGCTGCGGTCTGCGTCATGCCGAGAGGGGTAAAGATCCGGTCTTTTACAACCGTAGACCATGGAGATCCGGTTTTCGTCTCGATCAATTTTCCAAGCCAAATATAAAGGACGTTCTGATAGGCATAGGAGGTTCTGAAGCTTGTGACGGGTTCCACATACCGGTCTGCCTTCATCACGTCCTCGACAGGGTAACCGAAGGACCACATGTTATCAAGGCTGTAACCGGGCATCCCGCTTCTGTGACACATGAGATCCTCAATCTGGAATTCCTTTGTCACCCACGACTCGTGCATCTTAAAGTCAGAGAGGTCATCGGTGACCTTGTCCGTCCAGTTCATTGCTCCTTCGTCCACAAGCATGCCGGCAATAGCTGTTCCAAAGGCCTTGCTGTTCGATCCTATCTCAAAGACCGTATTCTCATCGACAGGGTCGGAAGCTCCATATTTCTTTACCCCGAACCCCTTCGCGTATATGACCTGGTCGTCCTTGACAATTGCGATTGCCATCCCCGGGACCTTCTGTTCTTTCATCTGGCCATCGGCATATGCTTCAAGCTCGGTTAAGACGTCCCGGATCTCTTTGGCCTCGGAACGTGGTGCGGTGATACATGCAATGACAGTAAGAAAAAAAATGATGATATACCGGTATAACGGGTAAAGATGGGTGCGTCCCAAAGAATGTGTTTTCATGGCCATGATACCCTCCTCATGTTTTCATCTGATCTTCAACACCTTAGATTGTTACTGACCTTCCAGCCTTTTCCGTTCAATCCAGGTTTTTGATAGTTAGACCAGTTTTTCCTCAGAATCTTTCTCTGATCGGTTAACTGTGTTTTTTTCACGTCACATTCACGTTTGCGGTGTCGTGGAAAAGCAAGTAATAGGTGCCACCGGAAAGCGTTACGCTTTTTGTTCCTTCTCCCGTTTCAATCTGCTTGAAGTTGCTGTCATATATTTTCCAGCGGCCACCGGCGACGGCAGGGGTGATGGTTACTGTTTTCGTTATACCGGTCGCGTCGAGTGAGCGCCATTCCGCAAGACCTTCCGCACCGATAGTCACAGTTCCGTTGCTTAACTCCTGTATCGTCTCCTGAGGACGATAGAGATAACTGCCAAAGCGAATCCACTCCTTGCCGGCACGGGTTTCGATAACAACATCATCAAGCTCCGTTCCATACATTTGAGGAATCAACAGCATCATGCCTGCCCTGGAATCGCTGAAAAAAGGATTCACAACCTCAAGTCCCCCCCAGTAGTCAGCAAAGAGCAGGTTATCAACAGCGGGTAACTGCATCAGGGGTGATGCCCATCTGCCTGAAGACTCGGGATGTTCATTAGTCAACAGCCATTTTTTACCCAATCGATTGTTCCATGCAGCCGGTAAAACCCCTGCAGCGGCAACCTGCTGTCCATAAATAAGATCATCCTGATAATGGCGGTACCCCTGAGGATAACGAATAATGAGGTATTGCCGTCCGTCGGCTGTTTTGAATGAAAAAGACGCGGAAGGGTCGGCATCGCTGGAAAAACGATCATCGTCACGCAGTTTAAGCCCGGTCATCCAAGGCGTCCAGTCATTTTTGCTTGCATCATACTTGGCAATATTCAAAGAATCGGATTGTCTCTGCACTCGCATGAACGAGTTATAACTCGCATAATAGCCGCTGACGGAATTGAGAAGCTCATCCGTTGGCGTCTTCTCTGGACGAGTCGACAGTTGCAGCGGGGTGGGCATTGCCGCAATCCTTCCCTTTTCCGCAAGGGCTCTAAGTAGCATCCTCTCGGCAATAGTGGCCGCCTTGTCGTGACTGAAACCACCGGAAACGCCCAGGACTATAGCCGCCAACCCTTCCTCCCGTGCGATCATCATCACAGCGCCGGCTAAGGGACCGTCTCCGCCCTTTTGCCAGCCGGTTACACCAACAGCACCCAGTCCCGGCTGAATCACTGTGTCCCAGCCCAGTCCATAGCTCCATGCATTTGCCTTGACGGGATTGAAACTTGTAAGCGTCTGGTCAACGCCCATCGCAGCAACGGAGTCTTCCGAAAGGATGCGTACATTGCCGAGCTTTCCCCTGCCGATCAACATCATGGCGATTTTCCCCATATCTGTCGGGGTGCTGTATAATCCACCGGAAGCAAGAGTGTTTATGAACAATTGCGGCAGCGGCGTATCGCCTTCATGTCTTTTGGCAAAACTGCCGTCCGGAAAGTAATCCAGAGGATAACGGCTGTGATTCATGCCAAGCGGGGTAAATATCTCATCTTGCACAAACTGCGCATAGCTTATGCCTGTACGCTCCAAGACAAGTTGCTCGATTATAGTAAAGCCGTCATTGCAATAGACGCTCAGGTAGCCAGGGGAGTGCTGGAGCCGCGCCGTCTTGAGAGTTTCTAACACCTGAGTGGAATAGCTGAATTGCAAAGGGGAGGAAGTTTCAGCATTACGGTAGTCGGTGCCCGGGAAACCCGATGAATGGTTGAGAAGCATCCTGACCGTAATCTGCTTGTATTCCGGGGAAAGCATACTGAACGAGGAAATGTAGTCCGTGAGCGGCGCATCGAGAGAAACCTGTTTTTGATCCACAAGTTTCATAACGGCAATGGTAGCCAACATCTTGCTGACCGAGCAGATAGGATACATAGTGTCCGTCATAGGCACACTATTTATCCCTTTATCCGCCAAACCGAAGGTCTCCGCCCATACCAATCTCTCTCCGTCGATAAACGCCAATGAGATGGATGAAGCGCCGGTATTTTGCATGATATCGTTCGCGGCAGCCCGCCCTTCGGCAATTGTAGCGGCGTAAGGAAGAGTACAACATTCGTAATCGTAGCCTGTCCCACTCAACGCAACATTGATCGTTGCTGTATCTGGATCGTTTGAGGTCATCTGCAGGGTTGCTGTCTCTAATCCTGCCGATTTCGGCGTAAATAGGACTTTCAGACTGTAACTCTTCTTGGCCTTGATGGTGACACTGCTACTCCCCTGAATGCCAAAATCTGTCCCCTCTAACCCTGAAAGCGTTATCAAGAGATCTTCTGTACCATTGTTCATAATCTTCAATGTCTTCGTCGCCTTCTTCCCCACCTTCACACCACCGAATTCAAAGGAAGTTTGAGCGACTGAAATACCAGGGGTCTTTAAGGCAAAATCTGCTGTCACAGTCACTGCTTTATCCACTGTGACCGTGCATGTCTTCGTCCCCGAGCAACCCCCACCTGACCATCCTGCAAAGATTGAACTCGCATCGGCCTTGGCCGTCAGCTTCACTTTCTGAACCTTCGAATAGGTCTCACTGCAATCATCCCCACAATTGATCCCTGCCGGACGACTGGTGACCGTTCCACCTCCCGCCCCTGCCTTCTCCACCGTCAGACTATACCCCACTGGCTGAACATTAAATGTCGCCATCACCGCCTTGTCGCTGTCCAGGGTTACGGAACCGTTCGCTGTCCCTGAGCACGCTGGGGTAGGTGCGAGCACCCAAAAAAGGACCGCCAAAGAAGCCACGAGGCAAAACATCCTTTTCGTTTTAAACATGATCACTTCTCCTTTCCTTTATGCCTTGTCTTTTTTCTTTCTCTTCAACCCTGTTTCTCTTGCTCTATTGGAAAAAAAACCGGCTTTCTTTTCCATGATTATCCCCCTATATCGAAAAAGAAACCCTAACATTAGGTGAAAATGTCTTTTCCTTTTTACCCCGTTAGAAAGCCCTGGCATTTATGCCGGGGACGTTATAAATAGAAAGCATCAGCTCCTTGTAAAGGCCGGGGCAAAGCCCCGCCTTTCTAACGGGGTTTACTGAAACAATACCATTCTCGCGTCGCAAGGTCAACTTTTGGAGGGGAGCGAGGCTCCAGGAAATCATATATCCCCATGGGAAATGGATTTCTTGCCTACCCAGAGGAAGTAAAGTATGGCGTAAGACCATCTGGAATCAACCTCGTCCGATGAGGAGATGATATTGCCGAATCATGCATCCATTCCAAAGTGGGGGGGCGAGGACATTCACACTGCAGTTGGACCCTAAAAACTTGCCCCCAATTTTTCCAATTGTTTTCTTAAAATTTTCCCCCCAGATTTTTTCTATTTCCCAATCCATGGATGTTTGATATGTTATTAAGGAGTCTATAATTGAGTAAACGTATTGCTCAGAAAATCTCCCCTCGCCCCTCTTTGCCAAAGAGGGGTAATTCCTCCCTTTTGTAAAGGGAGGGGCGGAGGGATTTAGTTTCCGGTGTCTATACAATTATGGACTGACTAATAATTGGTTAGAAAATAGGATCCCCATATATGTTTGATTCTGTCATTCCCGTGAAAACGGGAATCCAGGACCAATAAAATGAAATCTGGATTCCTGCTTTCGCAGGAATGACAAAAAAAGCTAAGCATTTTCGCCGAGACTGGAAAGTCTCGGCTATCGGTGAAGTCCCGCCCTTAGGCGGGGAGCTTCACTTGGAAGAATGAAAAGGAGGACTGAAAAATGAAGGCAATGGTCCTTAAGAAAGTTTCGGCGATTGAAAAAGAGCCACTCGAAATGATCGATTGGCCAAATCCAGTTCCTGGCCAGAAAGAGATTTTGGTAAAGATCTCTGCCTGTGGAGTATGCCATACAGAGCTCGATGAGATTGAAGGAAGGATTCAACCAAACCTTCCCATTATTTTGGGCCATGAGGTTGTCGGGAAAGTTGAGAGTTTCGGCTCGGGGGTAACAAAATTTAATTTGGGAGATAGGGTCGGAATTGCCTGGATCAATTCAGCCTGCGGGAAGTGCCATTTTTGTCGAGAAGGAAATGAGAATTTATGCTTAGAGTTTAGAGGCACCGGATGCCATGCGAATGGTGGTTATGCCCAATATACCGTTGTTTCAGAAGACTTCGCCTATCTCATTCCTGAAAGATTTTCCGATTCTGAGGCTGCTCCACTCTTGTGTGCCGGCGCAATTGGATACCGGGATCTACGGGTTTCCGGCATCAAAAAAGACCAGACCTTGGGACTTTTTGGATTTGGAGCTTCTGCCCACATTGTCATTCAAGTGGCTAAATATTGGGGTTGTGAGGTGTTTGTGTTTACAAGGAGTGAAGAGCATCGAAACTTGGCTAAGAAGCTGGGAGCTTCATGGGCGGGCAGACCGGAAGATGAGCCTCCCAAGAAACTCAATTGCGCCATTGATTTTACTCCGGTTGGGGAAACCGTGCTTCATGCCTTAAGGGTTTTGGAAAAAGGCGGACGATTGGTGTTGGCGGTCATTCGAAAGAGAAATCCCGTTCCACCTCTCGACTATGCTCAGCACCTCTGGGATGAAAAAGAGATAAAAAGTGTGGCCAATATTACAAGAAAAGACCTAAAAGATTTTCTTCCTTTGGCGGCTGAGATTCCCATCACCCCTGAAGTCCAGGAATTCAAATTGGAAGAAGCGAACAAGGTCCTAAATTTGTTGAAGCAGGGAAAAATCGAAGGAGCCGGTGTCTTGAGAATGATGGATTGAGGCGAGTTATTAAGCAGAGCATAAAATTGTTTGCATTCACCGCTGAGTCGCGGAGAGCGCAGAGAAAAGGTATTTTGTTTGTCGGAGAGATACCGACAAACAAAAACCTCCCATCTCCGCTGAAGAGATTTTTCGCCGAAGGCCAGAGGCTTGTGGAGAATCGGCATCTCCCCCGTAAACTTCACGGGACCTTCGGCCGATTCTCCATAAATAAATCCTCCTCTGTGTCCTTAGCGTCTCGAACGAGTCATGCGGTGGCGTGACGAGTGGGCGGTGAGCATCGTTATTGATTGCGACACGGTCTCGAAGGGGCAGGGGATCGATCATTGTTTGAAATATCTTCTGATGGAGGCGGCCAGGGTAGTGGTCATTTTCTCTTGAAATTCTTTTAGGTTGAGCAGACGTTCATCTTCCTTATTAGTGATGAAGGCCATCTCCACCAGCGCAGAGGGGATGTCCGGAGCCTTTAATACAATGAAGTTGGCCTGGCGATAGGAGGGGTATTTCAAATGATTGATACCCTTCACGTCCTCAAGGAACAATTCAGCAAATCGAGAACTCTCCTTCATCGAATTGTTCTGCATGAGATCCAATAGGATCTGGTTCAGATTGGGATCTTTGGTGATGGAGGCAGGCCTCAAGAAAGCCCCGCCTAAAACGTTTGACATATTTTCCTTGTCGGCCAAGATTTTGGCTGCCTCGTCGGTTGCACCCGTAAGGGAAAGACAATAAACCGAGGATCCTCTCGCTTGAGGATTAAAACTCCCATCGGTGTGAAGGCTGACAAAGAGGTCTGCACCATATTCTCTTGCTATCTTAATCCTCTGTTCCAAAGGAATAAAATAGTCTCCCTTTCGGGTCAGGAAAGTCTGAATCTCCTTATCCCGACTGAAAAGATTCGTCAGCTTCTCCCCTACCTTTAATACGATGTCCTTCTCCATTGTCTTGCGAGGGCCCACGGCTCCAGGATCTTCCCCGCCGTGGCCGGGATCAATGACAACAATCTTTGTCCCTTTGGGGCTGATCTCCTTTTGCCTCTGTCTCTCCTCCTGCTCCTTCTTCTCCTTTGCCAGATCGAGAAGATCGATCACGAGGCGATGAGGTTTATCTTGATAGGGTTTCAGTGGAAAGATGGTAACGTTCAGAGGTTTTTTTTGATAGAAGATCAGTCTTATTTTGCCCTTCGCCGGTTTGGCCAGGCCAATTTTTGTAAGATATGGATCATTGACTTCAATCTCTTTCTTTTGAGTAAGAAGGGTAACCCCTTTCAATTCGAGATGGGATTGGGGAGGGTTTTCCTGGGAGAAACTCTCATATTGAATCGGTTCCGTAAGATCCAAGACCACTCTGGTGTGATCCGGTGCAGACCAGAACCGAATATCTGTGATCGTTGCCGCTCGAACAGTGACGGGGGTGAGAAGGATTGTGAAAATTCCGATGATGGATAGAAGAATATATTTTAGAGACACTATTAGCACCTTCCAATGGTATCGATACCATATCAGATCGTATCTGTCAAACGCCTTCAAAGTTAGAGGTTGGAGGATTGCTACGTAAGCCCCGTCGTAAGGGCCGCTTCCAGCCGCGCCATGGGGGGATCACAGTAAGATGCTCCACCAGGTGTTGGGCATGGATAAACCCGCCAGTTGCAAAAAAACAATATCGAAACCGGACGGGGGTACTGTAAAACCCTTGCAGCGGCACCTTTGGGAGTAGGCTGCATGCGCCTCCAGGCAAAACCGGGACTTCGCGTAAAGTGAGATCCTCTGTAACCCTTCATTTCCGAAAAATCCGCAATTGCAAGGGTTTGGAAGTATCCCTGCCCGGGTTCGATATTGCAACATCTGGATAAACCTTCCATAATTGAGGGATTACAAAATTTCTCCTTTTTTCCTTGACTATTGTCCCTTTTAAAAATAGAATAATTTAAAGAAAAAAAACCTGAAGAAAGGAGAACCTATGAGCCAGAAAGTGATCGATTTATTGAACAAGGCCCGGTCAAGGGAGTTGACGGCAATCTCTCAATACATGACCCAGCACTATGAGCTGGAGGACAGCGATTTCGGCAAATTAGCTTCCAAATTTAAGGAGATTGCGGTTGCCGAGATGAAGCATGGAGAAAAACTCGCAGAGAGGATTTTGTTCCTGAAGGGGGAACCCACTTCAAAACCTGATGGCGTGGCCAAGAAGGGTCAGAAGATCCCGGAGATGCTGACCACCAATATGGGCCTTGAGGCGGGGGCGATGAAGATGTATAACGAGGCATCGACGATCTGTGCTGCCGAAAAGGACCAGATCTCAAAAGAGCTGTTTGAAGAACTCCTCAAAGAGGAGGAGGATCATTTCAACTATTTTGAAAATGTCAAAGATCATATTGATAAACTCGGCGCATCTTACCTGGCAACCCTCACAGGCTAAGAAGCTTAAGAGCTGTGAGAGATCCATCCCCTCTTACCCCTTTATCATTTCCCCCACTGCCCCCTTTTCAAAAGGGGGGTGGGGGGATACAAAATGCGTAAAGAAGATGGGAAAATTAAATGGTATTTGAGGCCTATTAATGTAGTACTACTCTTATTTTTTGTATTGGGGCCTTTCGGTTTACCACTGGTTTATAAAAGTCCTACCCTTAGCAAAACAATAAAAATAATACTAACCGTTGTTGTAATCATTTACACATCCTATCTTATCTTTGTGTCGTTAGAAATCGGGAAAGAACTTTATAGAAGGATGGAAGAATTGCAAGGTATATTGCAGTAGATACGATATTACCATCGATTGGCATTGATTTTATCCCTGGTGAACATGGTTTTGAACCATGCGATTATTAATTCAAAAATCCCAATAAAATCAACACAATTGTAAACGACTTCCAGTTAATTTGGACAGCAATGATGGAACATTACAAAAGGAAAATGCTGAATTTAGGTGATAGGGATTTAAAAGGATTGATTTTTATAACTTTCATCTTCTTCAGTCTACTGTTTATTCACATTGCAGATGCTGGGGGCCAGACAAACAGGGCCCAAGCTTGCATCAGGCATTATTACGAAAATTGGTATCAATCCGATATTATCTCCGATGCACCTGTCCTAATGAATGAAATATGGAAGTGGTTCGTGGGAAACTTGATAGATACTGGTGAGGAAATGACTGATGTAAAATTTACTGTATATTGTCCATTCAACGTCACTTGGAGCGGACAGCAACCTTCTTTTCAAAACCCTCCCAACTATGTGTGGGATTATGGAGTGGATGTCCCCGAAAACACACTATATGGTGTGGGCGGGATGATAAAACCAGGTAAAACACTAAGCCCGGGAGTTGTTGTAAAAAGAATGGTCTCTCCTCCATTGCTTGATGGGTTAGAGACTTTGCAGGAGGTTAATGTTGAAGTGACTTTTACGTTCTTGCCAACTATGGATATCTCTGTTGGTATTGGATCGGTAAAAGGTGGGTTATCTGAGGATTTTGTAACAACTGAGATCATAGGTCAAAACGACTTACCTGATTGGTATGAGTATCTCAACTATGGAAGGGCTGAGTGGGTTATTCCCCATGAAAAAATACAAGTTGGGATGCCTTATAATTTTGTGGCTCAGATAAAATCGATAAAATCTCCCTTCATAATTGGTAATCCTGTTTGGAAGGCCGGGGTAAATGTTAACATGACGATTCCCTTTAATTCAACTCCGGATTCCACTATTGGAACCTCATATTCACTATCCCACCCTGATGGAGTTAATGTCACCTTTGAAACTGCCAATTCCATTGAATGGGTGCCGTGTGTTGGTGGTGGGATGGAGGTATTTATAAGCCCAGTAATCTCCCCCTTAATTCCTTGCGGTGAAGGGAAATATTGTGTATCCGATGACAGAGATGGCGATGGAATTCCGGATAGTACAGACAATTGCCCATTTACCCCGAATCCTGAGCAGGAAGATTCCGATGGAGATGGCATTGGCGACGCATGTGATTTGGATAAACCTATTCTGAATCAATATACTCTCACCGTATCTAAGTCAGGAAAAGGGGATGGTACGGTAACCAGCAGTCCATCAGGTATCGATTGCGGTATTGACTGCAGTGAGACCTATACAAAGGTTCAGAAAGTGAAACTGACGGCCAAATCAGATACAAACTCGATGTTTACTGGCTGGTCGGGTGGGGGATGTTCGGGGACAGGGCCATGCACGGTCACGGTTGATGCTGCAATAACAGTGACAGCAGCGTTTTCAGCAAAGGCTCCTGATATCTCAGTCTCCCTCAGTTTTCTTGACTTTGGAAGTGTAAAGTCAGGGAAGAAAGTAACGAAGACATTAAAGATTGGGAACAATGGTACAGGAGATCTGATGATAACGCTTTCCGGGTTGGAGGGGACAGATTTTAGCATTCAGGGGAGTAGTAGTGTCACGATAAAGGCCAAAAAAAGTTACAGTCTGAAGGTCCTATGTACGCCGACATCGGGAGGCTTGAAGACAGCTACATTGGAGATTGACTCCAATGATCCCGATACACCGACACACGAGATCTCATTGACAGCAACCCTTCCGCCAACCCCCCCTGACATTTCAGTCGCCCAAACTACTCTTGATTTTGGTAGTGTGAAGGTAGGGGAGAAAGTAACGAAGACATTAAAGATTGGGAACAATGGTACAGGAGATCTGATGATAACGCTTTCCGGGTTAGAGGGGACAGGTTTTAGGATTCAGGGGAATAGCAGTGTCACCATAAAGGCCAAAAAGAATTATAGTCTGAAGGTCCTATTTACGCCTAAATCTGCAGGATTAGAGACAGCCACATTGAGTATGATCTCAAACGATCCAGATACACCGACACTCGAGATCTCATTGAGCGGAACCGGTCAGTAATTCCGATATCGGAAAGTCTGGTGTTAAAAGCCTGCCTGCGGTGGGCAGGTGTGAATTCTGGTGTCTGAATTGCAGATCAAACGATCACACCCTTGAGAAGGTTCTGGAAGAATATGGGGTCAGATCTTTATCATTGACTTTCGGCTGGGTCGCATTTCATTGTCAAGAATAAAGATTTGACCCCATAACTCCCTTTTAGACATTCGTTATTGGTTCAAGATTTAATCACCTTCTCTGGAGAAAAAGAGGGGGTCACGGATTACGGCTATGAATCATTGATGACCTCAATGTCACACTGGTGAATGGATTGCAGGGCAGGCTTTTTGTATCAAACTTCTTTTTGGGACAAGAGAAGAGGGGGTACTTATGAAGAAATCGTTGTTAATTATGTCACTATTGATCTTTTCTATATCCTCAAACTCTTTTGGAGATAATCAATGGGTCAGCATTGGGCCCGAAGGGGGCACTATCAATACAGTGGTTATTGATCCCATAACTCCAAGTACACTTTATGCAGGGACTGGTGTAGGAGTATTCAAAAGTACGAACGGTGGAGCGAACTGGTTTGTTACTGGCCTTACTGGCCCCAATATTCGTGCCTTAGCGATTGATCCAATAAACACAAGCACTCTCTATGCGGGGACTTCGGACGGTGTATTTAAAAGTACGGATGGCGGAACTGGATGGGTCTCAATGAATACTGGTCTAACTAACACCGACATCAATGTCTTAGCTATTGATCCAAAGACTCCAAGTACCCTTTATGCGGGGTCTGATAGCGGGTTGTTTAAAAGCACAGATGGTGGAACGACTTGGAGATCCATTTGGAACAATTTCTTCCCTATGTGGTGCACGGTCATTGCTATTGATCCAATAAACCCGAATACCATCTACATAATGAGTTACGTGACTGGCGAAACTTACAAGAGCACAGATGGTGGAGAAACATGGACCCGCATTTCTTTCCGATTTACTAATGGCATTGCCTTAGCCATTGATCCCAAGACCCCAAGTGTCCTCTATGCAGGGGCTCAAGCGTTTGGCCCGGTTGGCGGCGGCGGGGTATTTAAGAGTGTAGATGGTGGAAATAATTGGGTGTCAGCTAATACTGGTCTGAGCGAGACGAGTGTCAATACTTTAGTCATTGATCCTAAGACTCCAAGTACACTCTATGCCAGTACTTATAGTAGCGTTTTCAAAACTACCGATGGTGGAAATCATTGGGTCGCAGCGAATGCCGGCTTAACCAACACTGATGTCAGGTTTTTGCTCATTGATCCCCAGGCTCCAACTACCCTCTATGCATGGCCTTCGATGTATATTGGGAGTGGTGTATTCAAAACCACAGATGGTGGAGGAACCTGGAATCCACTGAATACCACTGGCATAACCGCTTATGCTATTAATGTCCTCGCCATTAATCCCGTAGACACAAACGCCATCTATACAGGGACTTTAGACGGTTTGTTTAATAGCATAGATGGCGGGAGTCATTGGACCTCACGGTATATAGGTTTTGGGGTTAGCCCAGATTTCAATGCTCTGGCCGTTGATCCCGTAAAACCGAATACTCTATATATAGGGAATGGAAGTCATTATAACTCATCACCTGGTATAAGTAGTCGTTATGTATTGAAAAGCAAGGATAGTGGAACTAATTGGACTACATTAAATATTGGCTTGACCAATCCGGTGGTCAATGGTTTGGCTATTGATCCTTTAAACACAAACACTGTTTATGTAGGAACAACAAGCGGTGTGTATAAAAGTATGGATGGCGGGACAAATTGGGTGGGAGTGAATAATGGACTGACCGATTCGGAGGTCAATCACCTGGCCATTGATCCGGAGACCCCAACCACCCTCTATGTGGGGACTGAGGGTGGCGGGATATTCAAGAGCACGAATGGTGGGGCGAACTGGAACCCTATGAATACCGGCCTAACTTCCAATAATATTTATGCTTTAGTTATTGATCCCCTAAACACAAATACTATCTATGCAGGTAGTATGGGCGGCGTATTCAAAAGTACGAATGGTGGAGCGAACTGGAACCCCATTAATATAGGCCTGACTGTTAATATTATCAACGCTCTGGCCATTGATCCTAAAACTCCAAATACTCTGTATGCGGGGACTGAGGGTGGCGGTGTATTCAAAAGCACAGATGGTGGAATGAGTTGGGCGGCCATGAATTCTGGACTAACTCCTAATATTATCAATGCCCTCGCCATTGATCCTGTTAATCCGGGTACGCTCTATGCAGGGACTGTAGGCGGCGGGGTATTTAAGATTGAGCAGGCACCCAGTCAGAGTTGTGTCTATATCTTAACGATTAACATCAATCCGTCGGGTTCGGGAACGGTCACCAGGAATCCGGACAAAAGCACCTACTGTCCTGGCGAGCAGGTGACACTCACTGCAACCGCCAAATCCGGTTTCACGTTCGGTTCCTGGAGTGGAGATACCAGTGGAAGCACAAACCCACTCACCGTCACGATGAACGGGAATAAGACGGTAATGGCAAACTTCACAAAAGTTCCTGATATTTCGGTAATTCCACTGAGTTATGATTTTGGGAATGTGAAGGTAAAAAAGAGTAAGACAGCTTCCTTCAAAGTTAAAAACAATGGTAAGGGTGACCTCTTAATATTGACATCGATTACAGGGACGAATTTAACTATGTTTACAATTACAAGCGGTGGTGGGAACAAAGCAATAAAACCAGGCAAAACCTTTACGATTAAGGTGGTGTTTAAACCCACATCAACAGGGCCAAAGAGTTCTAACTTAGGGATAACCTCTAACGATCCTAATAGGCCGACAATTGACATCCCCCTGAGCGGGACAGGTCAATAATGTGTTGAAGGACATTAATCTTATAGGTAATATAAGTGATTCAACTATATAACGGTATGTGGAATCCTGGGATGAGTTGGTGGGGTATGCTAAACCCGGTTTGATGAGTTTTGTTTTGCGGATTGACGATAAATTGAGCAGTCTATCCCAAGCCCCTATATTTTATCCTTATACTTACTTCCATCCGTCTTTCCAAAGGATCCCAAGCCAAAGGTGACATTCAAAAAAAAACTCTAAAAATTCCCCTCCCTTGCCGGAAGGGGATTAGCCCTGTTAAATGAAAAATCTGATCTAACAAGGGCCAGATAAGAGATCTTATTTAACAGGGTAAAGGAGAGGGGGAAGAGGTTGATGTCGATATCTATTCTCCGATCAAATTGGATCAAATTGAAGCCTTGACAGAAACCAAAAAATCGAATTAAATTTAACAAAATTTCAATGGGAAGGGGAGATGGTGAGGGTTTCTGCGATTCTTCTCGGGGCGGGCGAATCGAAACGAATGGGGGTGAACAAACTTTCTCTTCCTTGGGGGAAAAAGACTGTATTTGAGCATTGTCTCGATACCCTCCTTCGATCCAACGTCAAAGAGGTGATCGTCGTTCTCAATCATCGAAACAAAAGGATGATCCAGTTTAGGGGGAAACGGGCCAAGGTGATCATGAATCCCCATTATAGAGAGGGGATGAGCACTTCTATCCGGAGAGGCATCCGGGCAGCTGATCCCAATAGTGAAGGGATTCTCATCGCCTTGGGGGATCAACCTCTCCTCCAGACGCGAACGATCAATGCTTTAATCCGGGCGTTTGGTCAGAAGAGAGGGAGCATTTTCCTTCCATTTTATCGAGGAAGAGGGGGGCATCCCGTTCTCTTCGATCGATGTTATAAGAAAATGTTGATATCACTGCAGGGCGATGTCGGAGGGAAGTCGATTATTGAAAGAGATCCTGCAAATGTCGTTAAGGTTCGAACAAAATCAGAAGCTGTAGTAAAAGATATTGACACATGGAAAGATTATAGGAAAGAGTGTAGAATTAAGAAGAATAGGGAGATCGTCCGTTGAACTTTTCAAATGCCAAATGGGGTGGTGATCGGGTAGGGGATTTCGGATTCAGGAAGAGCAAAGGAAGGGTATTTAGATGAAATCTGACAAAAAGATGGATGAATTAACTGTTTTAATGAGAGGGGCAGGGGAGATGGCCAGTGGGGTTGCCCACCGGCTTCACCGATCCCATTTTAGGATCTGCATGCTGGAGATTCCCAATCCTCTTGCAGTGAGAAGGGAAGTCTCTTTCTGCGAGGCCATCTACGAGGGTGAGAAGGAGGTGGAGGGAATTCGGGCGAAATTTATTTCCTCACCCAAGGAGATTCAATCTGTATGGAAAGAGAGTAAAATCCCTCTTCTAATTGATCCAGATGGTAAGGAGACAAGAAGTTTCTTAGCATTTGATGTGCTCATTGACGCCATTGTCGCTAAAAGAAATTTGGGAACACAGGTCAAGGATGCCCCTCTGGTCATCGGCCTCGGCCCAGGGTTTACTGCGGGGAAAGATGTCCATATCGTGATCGAGACAAATCGGGGACAGCATCTGGGCAAGGTCATTCAAAGTGGTACTGCTGAACCGGATACCGGCATCCCGGGGGAGATCGGTGGGTTTACCGTGGAGAGGGTTCTTCGAACGATGAAAAAAGGGATCTTTCATCCTCATAAGTCTATCGGTGAGCGGGTGAACAAAGGCTCGGTGGTAGCAGTCGTAGACGATTTCCCAGTGATCGCCCAGATCAGTGGTGTGGTGAGAGGGCTCCTTCGAGATGGTGCCGTGGTAAAAAAGGGCATGAAGGTGGGCGATATTGATCCGAGGGGGAAAAAGGAACACTGTTTTACGATCTCTGAAAAGGCGAGGGCGATCGCCGGTGGGGTGCTTGAGGCCATCTTATATCGATTTAATCAGTGAAAATGGTCTTTGGGATAGGGTTACGAAGCCCGTTTGGTATGGTTGACTAAAACATTTTCAATTTACGATTGCCGATTTGCGATATAAAGTGATGAAAGACGGAAATTGCAAATCGCAAATCGAAAATGGGGTTCAAAAAACTGGCATCTTTACCTGACAGTTGCAAAACGGACACGGGCAAACCGCCCTTCAAGGCTTCGGAAGGCGGTTGTTTTGAGAATTTAAGGGTATCGGAGGACATCACTCCAAGTGAATTCCAGCAGGGGAAGGGGACGAGAGTGCCGATTCGGCCAAAGGTTCGCCTCGAAGCCTCTCCGAACGGCTTGCCCATGTCCGTATCGTCAAAAGTTTATCAACGTTAAGGTTTACCTTAACCCTTAAACTCAAGACTTTTATTTTCTGGACATGGACCCGGATCAAAAGGTCCTTTATTCTATCATCGAAAGGTTTGTGAGGGGAACCACAATAAAGGAAGAACAAACAGGTCTTCTGATCGCGTCGCTGGGTTTGAAACCAAGGGAAATGATCAGCCTGGTCGGAGCAGGCGGAAAAACCACATTGATGTTTCGTCTTGCTAAGGAATTGTTCCTTAGCGGAAAAAAGGTAGTAACGACCACGACGACAAAGATATTGGAGCCCACTTCGGAAGAAACCCCCTTTCTTTTTGTCGATCCCGATGAGGAAAAGCTTAAACAATTTGTCGGCAGACATCTTGATAAATATGGACATCTTACCATCGCAAGAGAGAGAATTGGATCGGGGAAGTTGAAAGGGGTTTCTTCAACCCTGACGGATGATCTTTGGGGTTCATTTGAAATGGATTATATGATTATTGAGGCTGATGGTGCCGCAGGCCGTCCGGTAAAAGCTCCCAGAGATTCAGAACCTGTGATCCCTTTTAGTACAACTTTGGTGGTGGCCATCTTGGGGATGGATGGGGTGGAGATGGAGTTAAATGAGAAGAATGTTTTTCAGGCAGATCGAGTTTCTAAAATGACAGGGATTCAGATGGGGGGGAGGATGACGGATAAGGCGATGGCAGTCTTGATGACACACCCGGAGGGTCTCTTCAAGGGGGCGCCATCTTCGTCGAGGGTGGTTGGCTTTCTCAATAAGGTAGACGTCCCAAATGGAGCGGTGAAGGCGAAAAGGGTGGCAGAAGAAATTCTTGAGAGAAAACACCCACAGATTGAAAGGGTCGTGTTAGGACAATTAAAAAATGAGCCGCTTGTGACAGAGGTGATTTTTCCATAGAATTTCACCCCCACCTTTACCCTGTGGAGCATGTTTCTTTACTCCACAGGGCAAGCCCTCCCCCATCGAGGGGGAGGGGATTTTAAAGATGATCCTCATAATAAATCCCCCTCTCCCCTGGCGGCCTCCGGCTCGGAAGAGCCTCTGGCTCGGAGAGGAGAGGGAGAGGGTGAGGGGGTAACGGAGGGATGAAATGAGATGCAGCAAGATTGTTTTTATAGAAATTATTTTATTCTTTGGTCTGGCTACGGTTGGCTTTGCGGAGGAATATCATCTTCAGTACTTTCTGGGGAAAGCCTCGCCCAAGGCGAATGAACTTTCTAAGAAAGAGAAGGCGGAATTATTAAATCAAATTGATGAGGTCATGGGAAAGGCCCGACAGATTCAGATCAAATTAACTCAAGCCATTCAAACAGGAGAGATGGATATTCAATACCAAGAGGGGAAGTTCTGGATATCGAAGCTGGAGGAAGATGGAGGACTGATCGAATCGGGGGTTCACCAACTTAAGTTGCTGAGACAGAAGCCGACGCAACTCGTTGCGTCGATCAGGCTTTATCAATCATTGAAAGACCTTTCGTCCCATTTTAATGCTTACAACAATATGTCTTTGTTCTCAGCCTTTGTGGGGGATCTGGCCCCTGAAATAGAGCTGTGGACTGATCCGGTTTTTTATAAACTTTATCTCCTGCCCCTTGCCCATTCGAAGGATGAAAAGGAGCCTCCCCAAAGGGAGAAGAAGCCAATCCCAAAAGGGAGGAAACCATAGCCTACCCCGGTTTAGATTATTGGTCATGGGTTTAGCAACCACTTATTTTATTCACGAACGACGAAGCAGACAAAATAGGTTTAGAAATTTGATTTGTTATGATATAGGCCTGGAGTGAGTGATGAAAGAGCATGCGTCTGCTGGTATTTCCGGTCTATTTCGAACGATTGCCAAGCCATCCATAGTTTTGATCGCGATTCTCGCCCTTACTTTCTACCTCCGCCTCCTTTCTTTTGGACAGACCATTGATCTGGATGTGGGAAACATGGGCTATCTAGCCTGGCGGATGGCAGAGGGAGAGATCCTGATCGATCTTGAAGGTCCGGGGAAGCCCCCCCTCTATTCCATGCTTTATGCTGTTTTCATTTGGCTCTTTGGCCCCTCTGTTATGGGACTCAAAATGTTTGGGACGGTTTTTGTCCTCATGGCGGTTCTTGCGGTCTACTGGCTGGCGAACCAAGCCTATGGGGGAAAGGTTGGACTATTAGCGGCATTCCTCTTTGGAGTCTTTTCGTCCGGACCAATGGTAGAAGGTGGAACGGTGAACCTGGAGACGGTATTGCACCTTCCTTATATCCTGGCGATTGGTCTTTTCCTTAAAGCCTCGGAGTCAGGAAGGCTGCGGTGGTATTTTCTCACCGGTCTGTGTGCTGCATTGGCTACACTCGTTAAACAAGTTGGAGGGGTGCTCTTCTTTGTATTCCTCTGCTATGGAATCCATGAAGGGTGGATAAAAAAAGACCCGTTTTTGGTAAAGCATTGGCTTTACCCCGTTAGAAAGCCCCGCCATTTATGGCGGGGATGGAGAAAAAAGCGTTCTTCCCTTATTGAAGGTGGGGTTCAAAGCCCAGCCCTTTCTAACGGGGTAAACCGCTATATCCTGCTGGCAGGGGGGGCATTAGTTCCGGTCATAGGTGTATTGGCTTTTTATCATTTCCACGGATATACGCTAAGTCAGCTATACGACTCTATGTTTGGAAGCAATCTGGGCTATATTCAAAGAGGACATGAGTACACAAGCTTACAATCGAGCTTACTTCGGCTTTTCTATGTCAGAATGAAAGATATCTTTTCAGAGAATGGGATCCTTTGGGTTGGTACGGTGTCCGCCGCGGTACACCTCGGCTGGCAAATTCGGCGTGGTAAAGGAGAGGCGAGCGATCGGATACTGCTTTGGTGGGCTTTCTGGTCCTTCGCGATCCTTTGGACCACGGGGACTTTCTTCTGGCATTACTTTCTCCAGATCATCGGGCCTTTCTCTGTATTAGCCGCTTATGGGATTGTGACAAGCTGGAAACTGGCAAAATCACTTTCTCCTTTGTCACGGTTTGTGGCACAAGGGGGATGGACATCACTTCTCGTGGTCTTGGTTATTATTTTTATAAAAACCGACTATAAACACTTCTTTTCTTATACAGGCGCCGAACAGACGATGTTCCAGCACGAGCTTTCAAACGGGGTATTTGATGGATATGGTGCAGGTCATATCGTTCGACAGGAGATTGCCCGTTACATTCGCGATCACACTGATCCCTCGGAAACAATCTATGTATGGGGGCTCGCCCCACAGATCTATTTTTTAGCGCAACGTAAAGCAGCAACCCGGTATCGAAACAATTATAATATGACCCTGCTCGTCACGGATGATCCACTGAAGGGATTGAAGGCCTATGCCTCTTCGGTGATGGAGGATCTAAGAAAATCTCATCCTGCTTACATTGTGCAAATATTCCGTCTGGAAGACTTCCCCGAGCTTCAAACCTTTGTTCGGGACCAATATGTGGTCGATAAGGATGTGAAACTACTCATGCCACCCTACACGATTCCCCTCTACCGGAGGCGCCTTGATATTCCGACAGCTCCGAACCGGAGGTGATTCGGTGTAGGCGCTTCTGTTTTCTTTTATCATCTATCGTCAGTGCGGGAGCGAATGGGTGTTTTAACACTTGGCTTTCTTACTAAAATTCAAACGTGAATGGGGGAATATCTAAAGAGGGAAGAGGAAAATAAATCTAATAGGAAATACCCTTCAAAATATTGGGAGAAGCTGTTATAATGAAACCATCTTTTTCGTATCAACCGGTGAGAGGATTAGGACCGTGCAGGACGTCTATTCTGAAATCGTGAAATCTCTTGGGAAGAAGGAAGAATTGGCATTAGCCACACTGATCACGCGAGTGGGTTCGGCCCCAAGAGCCGTGGGTGCAAAATATTTGATTAAGAAGGATGGCACTTCTGTTGGCTCGATTGGAGGGGGATGCGTTGAGGCAGAAGTATGGCAAGAGGCTCAAGAGGTCATGCAGAAAGGGAAGGGGGGTGTTCTCCATTTCAATCTGACCGCTGAGCAGTTGGCAGCGGGTGGGCTCATCTGCGGCGGGAATATTGATATCTTTCTGGAACCCCTCAAAGAAGAATTCTTAAAGATCTATCAAGAGGTGGTGAGGATTCGACAAAAGGGCGGGTCTGCTGTTCTTGCCACCCTGATCTCTGTGGATGACACTTTTCCCAAAGGGAAAGGCTCAAAGGTGTTGGTGAAGACCTCCGGAGAGAAGGTTGGTTTCTTATTGACTGGAGAGGAATTTGAAGAAAACATTTCGGAAGAGGCCGGAACATTGTTAAATGAAAAGAGGCCCAAAGTAGTGACTTGGCAATCTGAGAAAGAGGATTCTCGATGGAAAAAGATGGAGGTATTGTTAGAGCCGATCTTTTCTGAACCGACTGTCTATATTTTCGGAGGGGGGCATGTCTCTCAACAACTGGCTCCCTTTGCGAAAAAGGTCGATTTTAAAGTGGTGGTGATCGATGACCGGGAGATATTTGCTAATCGTGAACGTTTCCCAGAGGTGGATGACGTCATCGTCTCAGAATTTGAAAAATGTTTCGATCAACTCAATATCGACGAGACTTCCTATATTGTCATCGTTACCCGGGGTCATCTCTACGATGGTTTTGTATTGGAACAGGCCGTGAAAACCAATGCCTGTTATGTCGGGATGATCGGTTCGAAGAGGAAGATCCGGACCCTTTATCAAGATTTGATGAAGAAGGGAATCCCAAAGGAGATCCTGGATCGAGTCTACGCACCCATTGGGATCGACATCCATTCCGAAACCCCTGAAGAGATTGCAGTCAGCATCGTGGCGGAGCTAATTAGAGTGAGAGGAGAACATCTGGAATAGAGAGGTAACAAATTTTTCAAATGCTGGACAAAAATTGTGCATTGTTACATTTTAATTTGGTAAAAACCGATAAAATGGCATAAAAGGAAGGATTAATTAGCTAATTTCATTAAGATTTTTCTAATATCGGAATTCTCGAAATTTTTCTTTTCGTGGCATAAATATTGCTTAATGACACCTGTTAGTCCCGTAAGCATTAAAAAAGACTTGACAAAATGTTGATGTTCTGTAATATACGTAGAAAATTCAATCATTTCAAGAAGAGGAGGGTCTGAAAATGCTCAGAAACCAAAAGGGGTTTACATTAATTGAGTTGATCATCATCATCGTGATCATTGGTATCTTGGCGGCTGTTGCGATTCCTAAGTATATCGATTTAACACAGAGTGCCGCCGATGCGACTGCGAAAGGTGTATTGGGGGCGCTGAGGGGTGCAAATGGCCTTGTATTTGCTCAACGGATCATTGGAAATACCGCTGGTTCAATCACAATGGGTGATATTGTTGGCGGTGCACAAATTCAAGGAGTGACTGTGGGAGCGGCGGCGGCAAGCACGGTTTCAATAGTAGTGCCAGGGCCCTACACGTATACTTTTAGCCTTACGATTGGCACTGTTCCAACGGCGATGGGGACGGTTTATGCGTCAACAGCCACATGGTGAAATGGTTTCCTAATAGCTATGAGAGGAGGGGGAGAAGTGCTGAGAGATAATAAAGGATTTACATTAATTGAGTTGATCATCATCATCGTGATCATTGGTATCTTGGCGGCTGTTGCGATTCCTAAGTATATCGATTTAACACAGAGTGCCGCCGATGCGACTGCGAGAGGTGTATTGGGTGCCCTGAGGGGTGCAAATGGCCTTGTATTTGCTCAACGGATCATTGGAAATACCGCTGGTACAATCACAATGGGTGATATTACTGCCGGTGCACAAATTCAAGGAGTGACTGTGGGAGTAGCAGCGACGGACACCGTTTCAATCGTGGTGCCCGGGCCTTACACGTATACTTTTAACCTTACGATTGGCACTGTTCCAACGGCGATGGGGACGGTTTATTCGGCGTCAACAACCACATGGTGAAATAATCTCCTAATAGGTATGAGAGGAGGGAGAGAAGTGCTGAGAGATAATAAAGGGTTTACATTAATTGAGTTAATTGTGATCATTGTTATCATTGGGATTCTGGCAGCCGTCGCGATTCCTAAATATATCGATTTGACGACGGATGCTGCGAATGGGACTGCAAGGGGTGTATTGGGGGCCCTGAGGGGTGCAAATGGCCTTGTATTTGGACAGCGTATCTTAGGAAATACCGCTGGTACGATCACAATGGGTGATATTGTTTCCGGTGCACAAATTCAAGGAGTGACTGTGGGAGTAGCAGCGACGGACACCGTTTCAATCGTGGTGCCTGGGGGTTTCACTTATACCTTCAGCCTTACTATTGGGACGGTTCCGACCGCACTCGGGACGATTTATGCGGGCACAGCTACCTGGTGATCAAGGGCTGAAGGCTTGACTCCGATTTTCGTTTGATTTGGAAGGCAAATTCAACCAATTACAAGAATTCGGCATAATACTCCAAATGGAAAAGTGGGGTATGACCACAAAAGGTGAGGATACCGCGAAACCAGAAAGGTTTTACACTGATTGAGTTGATCGTTGTCTTTGTGATTATTGGAATCTTGGCAGGGGTGGCTATAACGAAATACAGGGATTTAAAACGGAATATTACAAATGGCACGGCGAGGGGAGTATTGGGTGCCCTTCGAGCTCAGAACGCTTTGATGTTTAGTCAGCGTGTGGTCAGAGGGACCACGGCGACATACACCATGCGCAATATCGCTACCAATATGAGTGGGTTAAGGGGCTTTAGCTGGACGGCAGCAGCAACACGCTTCACGATGACGATAAGTGGAAATACTTACACCTTTACTTTGACACCAACCCCGCGTGCTCCCACAACCCTTGGCTCAATCACCGCCGGCGGTGGCACATTCGCAACATGGTAATCATCCGATCCAGAGGGGATCGTTGGATCTTATAGGGAAGGGAAGCGATCATATCAGCTCATTGTGAGAGACTGGATAATAGGAAGAATAAAAAGGGTCAGATCAGCAAATGTCATGGCTGTTCTGACCCTTTTCTTTTCATCCATCCTCTTTTTTTATGACCTCCTCGTAGGAAGATACCTTCTCACTGAAAGAGACTTAGGCCCTTATTTTATTCCTCCGAGATTCTTCTGGGTAGAAAGCATCAAGAGGGCTGATTTTCCTTTATGGAATCCCTATCAGTTCTCAGGTCACCCTTTTTTTGCAAATCCTCAAAATGCCATTCTCTATCCTTTGAATAGCCTCTTTTTTCTCCTTCCATTCGATGTCGCTTTCAATGGCATCATCATTCTCCATTTTTTTCTGGGTGGATTATTCACCTATCTTTTGCTTAAGGACTTAAAAGTGAGTCCGACAGGATCTCTTGTTTCAGGTCTGATATTCATGCTGAGCGGTTACTTCCTATCCGTCCACAGCCTTCTTAACTGTCTCCTATCCGTCATCTGGACTCCTCTGATCATGATGTTTTTTAGAAGGGCGATCGTGCAACCAGGTTTCAAGTATGAACTCTTAACAACCATTTTTATGACCGTTTCTTTTTTGGGGGGTGGAATTGAAATTGTCTACGGCAATTTTTTCCTCCTCTTTTTTATGGTGATTTTTTCTTCTTCACTTGATCCTCTCTCGTCGCATCAGGAAATCGAGGGACCAGGGCAATGGGGGAGGATCTGGCTTGGGGTACGAAGCCTGTTGATCATCTCCGTCATATTTTTATTTCTTTCCGCCGTACAATTACTCCCTTTCTTTGAATTATTTCATCACTCGATAAGGGGGAGCGGAATTACCTATCAAGAGGCAACGACATGGAGTTTTGCGCCAAAGGATTTTCTCCTTTTTTTTCTGCCGGATGCCTACGGATATTTCTTGGACATGAAAAGATATTGGGTGACCCAATGCTGGCTTAAAACCCTCTATACCGGTGGATTGCCATTTATTTTAGGTCTGATCTTCTTTCTCGCCCCTCACCCCCCCCTCTCCCCCCCGGGGGAGAGGGGCAGGGTGAGGGGATTTGGGAGAGGACGAAAACTTTTCTTCTCTCTGATGCTCTTCTCAATTTTTTTATCTCTGGGGCATTACAATCCCGTCTACCCTTTTGTATTTAAGTACGTCCCGTTTTTCAATGGGATCCGCTATCCTGTCAAATTTCTTTATATCTTTATTCTTGTTCTTTCCATCACAGCGGGTCTGGGATTCGAGAGATTGGCAGAGTTTTCAAAGGAGGGTGAACATAAAAGATTAAGAAACCTTCTCACCGTCCTTGCCCTCGCATCCGGCCTTCTCCTTCTATTTTTGGCCTTGGGGCATAAGGCAGCAGAAGATTTTCTTAAATTGCAGGGGATCGATTTTCCAAATTTCAATTACCTTTCTATTAACCTTTATCATGCCAAAAGATTTCTCTTCTACCTCGCTCTTTTCTTTCTCTTGCTGAGAGTGGGTGATGAGGTAAAATGGAAGAGCTGGATCAAAATTTTGTTAGTTTTCTTTTTAACGGCCGACCTTTTCGGAAATATGGGCTTCTATGGGAAAGAGAAAACATCAGACTACTTTCGGAAGACGAAGATTTCAGAGATCATCTCGTCGGATAAAGACCATTTCAGGATCTTTTCAACCGGAAAGACCATTTCATTAGACAATCCCGTTTTGGTTGGAGATGGAACCTTCCTTGATGTCTTTAAGGAAAAACATTTGCCCACAATGAACCTCCTTTACTCTCTGCATGACATCTGGGGGATCGATGTCATCCGGCTGAAAAGAGTGGACGATCTTTATAAGGCTTTTACCGGCGCTCCCTCCATCTCGTCAACCAATCTCATCGATCTTTATGGTGTGAAATACATCATATCGGTCACTCCCATTGAGGAAAACCGTCGGTTTGAGCTGATTTATTCAAGGATTGAGGGTCTGCAGGGGAAAAATGAGGATCTTTTAAAGGGAAATACGGTTAAGCTGTACAGAAATCGTAACCCCCTTCTGAGGGCATGGCTTGTCAAAGACTACCGTGTTTTGGATTCAAATCAAATGCTTTCGACCATTTCGAGCAAAGACTTTCATCCTGACAAAAAGGTGTTTCTTGAAGAAGAACCGAAATGGGAACCACAAAATCCCCCCTTTCCCCCCTTTACTAAAGGGGGGTTGAGGGGATCAAAGAAGTCTCTCTCTGGTCCGAAAAATAAGATCGAGTTTATCTCTGAGAGAAATAATCGGCTTCATCTCCTTGTCAAGACGGCAGAGAACACCTTATTAGTTTTAAGCGATACTTATTCTTCAGGCTGGAGGGCCTATGTTCAACCCTTTAGAAACCAGTTCTCGAACGGTGCCAAAGGGGAGGAGAGAAGAATTTTAAGGGCCAATTATAATTTCCGGGCCATCCCTCTGGAAGCCGGGGAGTATGAAATTCGATTCGTTTATGATCCCATCAGTTTCAAGATTGGAATGCTGGTAAGTTTCTTAACGTTGTTAGGGATAATCGTCTATTTAATTAAGTCAAGACATCTTAAATCCAGATCGAGAGATAATGATGTAGGGGAGCCCCTCTGTGGGCTCCATAAAAAAAGTTATGAGTCCCCATTACCAACGTAAAACATCCGTTTACAAAGAGACCTCTATCAGGAAAAGAATCAAGCCTTTTCTATCACCGTCTGTACATATCATAACATTCCTTTGTTGAAAGAATTTGGAGGATTGATTTTTCAGGAAATTATGGGTGGCCCTTTGAGTCAGAAATCTGATTTAATGGCAGTTTGCATCATGCCAGATCATATCCATCTTTTATTGGCACCTATTTCGGAAAATCTTGTTGACCTTATTGGTAAGTGGAAAGGCTACACAACTCATTTGATGTGGAAGAAAGGATATAAAGGGAAGGTATGGCAGCGAAGTTTTTATGATCACGCATTGCGAAAAGATGAGGACCTAATAAAAGTTGCTGAATATATTGTCTGTAATCCTGTGAGAAAAGGCCTGGTAAAGGATTGGAGGAACTATTCCTCTTTCTGGCATAAATGGATGTAGCACAGGCGGCCACGGAGAGCCGCCCCTACAAAGATTTAGGGTGACCACAGAGGGTCGCCCCTACGAAATTTAATAAACTACCCGGTCGACCTCATCATGGGTGGTGATGCCTTTCAAAACTTTTCTCAGGCCGTCCTCCCGAAGAGAAACCATGCCGAGCGTTTTTTTTGCAATATCTCGAATCACCTGAGTAGAAGCCTTTTCGGAAATCAGTTGTTTAATCTTATCGTTGATGGAAAGGAGTTCAAAAATCCCGGTCCTTCCCCGGTATCCAGACTGCTTGCAATTTTTGCAGCCCTTTGCCCGATAAAGGGTTACCGGTTCTTCTAACTTTGAGAACTCATCGCCCAGACTCTTTGGATCAACCTGATAAGGAACTTTACAATCCGGACAGATCGATCGAACCAGGCGTTGGGCAAGGACTCCGACTACGGCTGAGGAGATGAGGTAGGGTTGTACGCCGATATCCATGAGTCGGGTGATGGCCTCTGGTGCATCGTTCGTATGCAATGTGCTTAATACCAGGTGGCCTGTCAGGGCAGATTGGAGGGCGATCTCCGAGGTCTCCATATCCCTGATCTCTCCGATCATAATGACGTCAGGGTCTTGTCTGAGAATGGACCTCAACCCTGTGGCAAAGTTGATCCCTGCTTTGGGATTGATCTGTGTCTGCCTGATAGAAGCCAATCGATATTCCACAGGGTCTTCAATGGTGATAATATTTTTGTCCGTTGAATTAATCATATTTAAGATGGCATAGAGGGTCGTTGTTTTTCCACTTCCTGTGGGACCCGTGACCAGAATGATCCCGTTCGGCCTCCGGATTAACTGTTTGAAATGGTTTAGCATCTCCTCAGAAAAACCTAACTCCTCTAACTTAAAGAGTGCACTGGTCTGGTCAAGAATCCGGAGGACGACATTTTCACCATAGATCGTTGGAAAGGTGGAAACCCTGATCTCAAAACTCCTTTTCTCCATTTTGACATTGAAGTTTCCATCTTGGGGAAGCCTCGTCTCAGCAATATCCATCTCTGCCAGGATCTTAATCCTTGAGGTGAGGGGAAGATGAATTTGTTTGGGAAGGGTGAGAGTTTCATATAAGAAACCATCAATTCGGAATCGAACACCTAAGGCCTTCTCATCGGGCTCGAAGTGAATGTCACTCGCGCGATCTCGAATGGCTTGAATCATGACTAAGTCGAACATACGGGCAGCCGGAGCATCTTCCATCGGGCCTGGTGGAAGTTCTTTTACAGCGAGATCATATGTCTTTCTGTAATCTGCAGGTTCCTGCGCGGATCCACCCGCATTCCCCTTTACCAATTGCTGGAGGGTGCTTTCAAGTGCCGTTGCGGTGACTCCGTAGTGCTGGTCAATCGCCTTTTTGATATTCTTCTCTGTGCTGATCGCGATCTCCACATCCCCCTTCACCTTATTCCTCACCTCATCGAGAGCGAGGATATTCAGGGGATTGGTCATTGCCACCGTTAAGGTATTTCCAATTTTGAAGATTGGAATCAATGTATGGCGGCGGGCCATCTCCTCTGGGATCATTTTTACGACCTTGTCATCAATCAGATAAGTTTCCAGATCGACATAGGGGAGATTGAAGTAATCGGAAAGGTATTGAAGGATCACTTCTTCTCTCACATATCCCAGTCGGACGAGGGTCTGTTCCAACCTCTCGCCTCCCCGTTTCTGCTCCTGGGCGGCCTTTTTTAATTGGACAGGGGTGATGACTCCAAGCCCGACCAGAAAATCACTAAAACTTTTTTTCGCTTCCGCCATCTCGAAGACCTCTCTTTATCTACTTGGGTTCGGTCTAACCCTCGACAGATAATCTAAACGCTCCTGAACCTTCAAAGCCAAACCCGGATGGCTTCTTGAGGCCAGCTGAATAAATTTTTGGTAATGAGCTATAGCCAGATCAAAATTTTCAAGTTCTTCATAGAGCGCGGCGATGTTGTAATGGATTTCTCCTTGGAGCGGGTTGATCGCAAGGGCCTTCTGGTAAGATTCGATTGCCTTTCCCGATTGGCCCTGTCTTTTAAAGAGGATTCCAAGGTTGACGTGTGTTTCGACGTTATTCGGATTGATGGCAAGGGCCTTTTCAAAAGCCTCTATCGCTTCTTCATGGCGGCCCTTTGAAAAGAGAAGAATTCCAATGTTGTTATGCCCTTTCTCATATCGAGGGTTGATCTCGATCGACTTCTGGTATGCCCCGAAGGCCCTGTCGAAATCGCCCATCTCGTAGTAGATAATCCCCAGGTTGTTATAAGCTTCGATATAAGCCGGGTCTAATTCGATTACTTTTTGGTAGGCTTGAATCGCCTTTGAAAATTCTCTTCGGTCATGGAAATAAATCCCTGAGTTGAAATGGGTGAGAACATTCGACATCAGGGTCCGATATTTGTCCTCCTCTTTTTTCACATCAATCGATGCGGTTGCGACCTGTTCTTTCCTGGATGGAGGAGCAGAGGTCAAGCTTTTTTCAATCACCGTCTTTTTTTGTGGTTTGACTATTGTGCCCTTCTTCTCTTGAGCCATCTGCGTCATGGAAGGCTCTTCTCTTTTTTTCTCGATCGAAGGCTCCTTTTTAGTCGGAGATTTTTCTACCTGAACAGGGGAGGCGTGGTCTTTCGGCAGGCTCAGGATCTCCTTCGGCTGCCTTGGAATATCCATGGGCTGACTCAGAATATCTTTCGAAGGCTCTTGGGTTGGTTTCTTTGTTATTGGAATGGAAGCCTTATTCTTTATGACAGCAACCATTTGATTTGGCTGGGTGATCAGAGGGGAAGGGCCGAGCCTCCAAAGAACGAACAAAAGGATGAAAAGGCAGACCAGACCGGCACCGATGATGCTTCCTATTCTCCCCAAACTCGTTAGGCCACCCTTATTTTTGAGCTCTGAGGGTCTGTAGAATGGAGCCCCTTTGAATTCTTTCAACCGGAGTTGTTGGGCCTTTTTGAGGGCATCCATGATCAGACTCATTTTTTACCCTCCTTAGATGTACCCTCCAAATCTTTTGATACGTCTTCTTTATGAGAATTCCGAAACCGCTCATTATTTAACGGGATGGCCGAACCGGATGATTTGGTTGCACCGGAAACCCTCAAATAGGTATCCCGAATCCTCTCTTCAAGGGATTTTTTAGAAGTGTGAAAAGGGGAAAAAAAACTTTGGCTCGATAGGATCATGCTCGCAGATAGGAAGAGAAGGATTATCAAAAGGAGGAACCGTAAGGAGATGAAGCGCTTTGCGAAGGCCCATAAGCGGAAAGGCTTGGCATTTGCTTCTTCTCCCAAAAGGCTCTTCTTTGCTTTCTTTATAATTTCTTTGTTGATATGGTAGGTTTCCTCAACGAAACCACCTAACAGGGCTCGGTCGCAAAGGAGATTGATCAGTCTGGGGGTGCCTTTCGAAAATTTGTAGATTTCGTTGAGAGCAGATTTTGAAAAGGTGATGCTTCCCTGAGACCCTGCCACCATTAAACGTTGGTAGATGTATGACTCCATTTCGGTCCGGGTGAGTGGCAGGAGATGATGCCGGATGACAATCCGTTGGTTCAATTGTTTCAATTCATTGGATTGGAGTTTTTGATTCAATTCTAATTGGCCAAATAAAACAATCTGAAGCAATTTTTCCTTCCCCGTCTCTAAATTGGAGAGCATACGGATCTGCTCAAGGACAGGAATGGATAGGTTCTGAGCTTCGTCTATGATCAGAACAGCCTTCTCTCCATGAGACAAATAATGAATCAGTAATTTGTTTAATGCATCAATCCGTTCTTTCCTTGATGTGCCCTTGGAGAGGAGTCCAAAGTCCTGTAGAATCGATTCCAGCAGTTCTTCTTCGGTGAGAAAAGAGTTAAAGATGACTGCTGTCTTCACATGGTTATCCAGTCTTTCCAAAAGGGTGCGGCAGATGGTCGTCTTTCCAGTTCCAATGTCGCCGGTAATAATCGTAAATCCTTCCTTTTGATCAATTCCGTAGAGAAGAGATTCGATGGCTGTTCGATGACCCTCACCCAGATAGAGAAATTGAGGATCGGGGGTGAGGGCAAATGGTTTTTCTCTGAGACCATAGAATTCTAAGTACATCGTTTTTAACTCCCCAAAGGTCATTGGGTAAGGGTTAGGACGCCAGTTTGGTCTATGGTCAAGGGGTTAAGTCTAAGAATTCTTGAGACCGCCCGCATAACCCATTACCGAAACAGGCATCTTTACCTTAACCTTTAGACATATTACTCGGAGCATATATTTGTTTGCATGCCCCCCTTTAGAAAAGGGGGGTAAGGGGGGATTTAAATGTTTGGAAAATCCCCCTATGTCCCCCTTTGCCAAAGGGGGATCGTTCATACTGAATTTAAAAATAGTTATTGAGAAATGCAAACAATATAATGCTCCCCTTAATAAAACCCTTACTTTTTCGTAAAGTCCTCGACCCTTTTTCCCACCTGGAGGGTAGGGGTGATCATGATCACCAACTCTGAATTCTTTTTGGTTTGGGTTCTGTATCGGAACATCCCCCCTACCCAAGGAAGTGAATCCAAGACAGGGACGCCTGTGCGGGTTTCCTCAATCCTCTCCTGCATCAGTCCGGCGATGATGATCGTCTGGCCATCCCTCACTCTCACGGTTGTATCGGTTTCTCTGACACTCAAAAGGGGGAATGTCGTCTTTCCATCCGGAGTAGCTTTCTCCCCGGTTTTATCTGTAATGCTCGGATGGATATTCATGATGATTGTACCATCTTCACCGATTTGAGGAGTCACATCCAGGATGATCCCAATATCGATCGTCATCGGCTGAATGAATTGGGTCACCGTGGTCTGGGTAGACACCGCTCCAGTAACAAAATAGACATCTTGATTCCCGACCCTTATCACGGCCTTCTGATTATTGAGCGTGGAGATGGTTGGGCTGGAGAGAATCTTTAAATCCCCTTGTTGGGAGATTGCTTGCATGATGTCTGAAAGAACCACGTCCGTTCCTCCCGCACCAATACCGAGAATGCCACCAAAAGGTTTGATTTTAAAGAGGCCTGGTGTCGAAATGTTCGCCGAGGTTGTTCCGGTTGTGGTCCCAGTTCCGGAAAGATAACCACTGGAGGTCCCTGGAAATCCGGTCTTTCCGGTACTATCCGTCAACCCCCAGGCGAAGTTTGTAAAACGAGGAAGGTTCTCGATCGTGCTCCAATTAATCCCCTCCTTATGCTCATCGGAGAGAATCACCTCCATGATTTTTGCCTGGATGGTGACTTGTCTCTGTGAACTCCCTTCAACAGTCTCCAGGTACAAGGCAATCTTATTCAAATTGAGAGGGTATTCGGTGACCATGATCACACCGGTCGATTTATTGATGATCAATTTTTTCCCCTTCTCATCCACTCTTGTCCAGGTTGTTTTCTCTGTCCCTGCAGCGGTCTCTTTTTCCTTCTCCTCCACCGTTCCAAAAATGATGGCCTCTAAGCCTTTTTGGATTTCCTTCCACAGATCCATTTCATCCACACTGATGAGGTCCGTATACCCGGTCCTGGTCCCTCCCGGGCTGAGAGCGGTCTGTTGCCCTGGCAGAGCGCTGGTCTGGAGGCCTCCTCCCGTGCTGGTGCTCGCGTATACTTCCCTCTTTCCACTTCGTTTGCCGGCAATATAATTCAGTGTGAAGAGGCGGGTTTCCATTTGGGGTCTAAATATTTTGACAAATTTCCCATCGATGCGATAAGTCCATCCCAGTGGAGAGAGAATGGCATCAAATGCCTCTTTTAAGGTGACTCGCTTCAAATCGATGGTGACTTTGCCACTCATCCCAGGATCCATCACAATATTGAGTTCGCTCTCCTTTGAGAAGGTCAACAGAACATCCTGCAGGTTCGAATCTCTGGCGAAAAAGGAGTAGAGTTTTTCCGGCACCTTTTTAGCCTCTTCCCTTTGAGGGACCATCAGTTCCTCTAATTTCTCTTTAGGGGGAGGTTGAGGTTTAGCGGGCTCCACCGTTTGAGAAGGAAGCTTCATTCGTTCTTTCGGTGGGGGCGTGGCGCAGCCCGCTGTCAGTAAGAGACCCAGAAAAAATATAAGGAAGACTCTCATTTTCATCGTTTTTCTCCTTGTTTTTCTTCGACAGTCAGTCGAATGGGACTCTGAGATAAGAGAAGGGTTCTTTTTTCATCTCCTTTTCCTAAAACCACCCGGTCGGTTTTTATCTCTAAGACCTTTTCGTCACCAATGGAATCCCCCACGGTCACAATATATCGATCAATCGAAGCCAATCGAATACGGTCACTAATCAAGATGGCTTTCACCGTTAAAGGAGCAGGAGAAATATCGAGAGGTGTCCCATTCGTTCCAAGAGCAGCATTGATCTGGGAAAGGAGGCGGACACCTGGAGGGAGGAGAAAGGGATCCCTTCCGGCTTTTTGAGGCAAGCCGATTTTCACTTTCGATTGTCCATAAACCTTCATCGGCTCAATAAAGGTTATTCCCACCAAAATGAAAGCGGTGATCACGGTCAAGGCCAAAATGATTTTTAGGGATTGTTTCACTAAAACCTCTCCTGATAGTTTCGTGATGAGTCGTCACTCCGGTGAAAACTCGGTACGAGTCGATTCCGACCGCAAGGGGAGAGGGAATTTTATTTTATTAATCAGTCCATAATAGAGAAGACATATTCTTCTGAAAATCTCCCCTAACCCCTCTTTTCCAAAGAGGGGTATTGTTCCTCCCTTTGAAAAAGGGAGGTGAGGAGGGATTTTATAAAATAATGTCGTTATTATTATGGACTGATTAATAATTCCCTGCCTTTCTTAGTGCCCCCCCTTCCCTCCTTCACTTAAAAGGGGGGAGAGGGATTTATGGGTGATTAAAGCGAAACGATGTAAATGGTTAACCCCAGGGTGACCTTTAAAAATGGAAAAGCCTCCTCGGCCTTCTCTATCTGAAGACTGTCAACGTTGACGAGAAAAGGAAGTTTCTCAATTTGTTTCAGATAGGTCCCCAGTTTGGCATAAGTTGAATGGAGTATCATAACAACGGTGACCTTTCTGTAGCCAAGAGCAGAAGCTCCTTTCTTTCCCTCCGGCAGAGAAGGTTTCTCCTCATAGGGAGTCAGGGTAATGATTTTCATCTGGAGAGGATCGGTTTCCTTAGCCAGGTGCTTCAAGAAGGCTCTGAATTCTTCACCTTTAAGGGTCCGCTCACTTAACCACTTAAGTTCCTCCTCCATACGGGCGAGCTCCCCCTCTGTTGTTTTCACCCCCTCCGTCAACAAGAGGGATTCTTTCAATTTTAGTTCGGCCACCTTGACCTCGTCCTTGAGCCTCGATATTTCGCGACTCTGGGGGGTATAATAGAATTGATCGAAGGCCCAGATGGCAATAGCAATGAAAACGAAAACAAGCAATATCTTTTCTCTACTTCTCAAAACCATGGCTTACGGTCTTTCCTCTCTTGATCCCCCCAACCCTCCTTTGCCAATACCCCCTTCGCTCCCCTTCACAAAAGAGGGGGTGGGGGGATTATTGGAGGTGATATCAGAGATAATCTCAAACTCAGCCCCTGGCTGATTATATAATTTGTTCTCATCCGCTGACAACAGTTTTACATTCTTAAATAGGGAAGATCTCTCAAGCCGCTCGATGATCTGGGCCAACGCCGTGAGACAGTGCAGATCGCTACCGAAAACAAGGCCCGTGAGATGGAGCTCCCTTCCCTCATCCCTTTGAGATTCCTCTTCTTGAGGTTTTGGGGTTTGCGGTCCCTTTTTCAAGAGCTTCCCCTTGTACTGGACTGACACAAGTGTGAGTGCGACATTGTCAGGCACGATGCGACTGATTTCACTCAGAACGTCTCGGTATGGCACAGAGACGATCACCGACGATGGGAAAAGAGAAAGCCTCTCTTTCATCTGTACCTCTTTTTCCTTCAAGAGTTTCAGTTGCGCCTGAAGTCTTTCAAGACTTGCCACCTTCGCCACCTTTTCATCCCGATCTTTCTTGAAGACAGCTTCCTGTCCGTTCATGTGCCAGATGATCCATAGAAAGATGAGCAGGGTGGCGAGAGGGATCAGAACAGGAATGAATTTGCCCACCTGAACTTTGGATAAAAAAGGTTCCTTTGCAGGAAGGAGTTCGATCCGTTTGGTTTCAGGAAGCGCTGCCCCTGCAGCGACCGTGAATATAGAACCCATCCGATCCAGGACCTGGACGTTCACCTTCTTTGAATCGAAAAGAAACTCTCTCAAAGGGTTAAAATGCTCGACCGGCAAGTGGATCTCCCCTCCCAAATAGGAGGTGATATTCTTTAAATTGGCGCTTCCCCCGGTCAGGAGGACTCGGTCAACTCGCTCCACGTTGAACTGGCTTTTATAGTAGTCAAGGGAGCGCTGTATCTCCGCTGTCATTTTCTCCAAGACAGGCCTGATCAGAAAAGATATCTTTGACAGATTGATCGATTCATCGACGGTGCTCTCTTGGTCACCCTCTGAATGGATCCCCACCTCCTGCTTTATCCTCTCCGCTCGTTCATAAACAAGTTCAGGTTCTCCCTCAAAACCGAGCCCCTCGATAATGGCTCGGGTAATGTCGGCACCAGCGGGGGTGACTTCGCGGCTGAATTGCAGAATCCCATTTTTGAAAAGATAGATGCCTGTTTTCTCCGATCCAAGGTCAATCAGGGCGATCTCCTCTTCTTTCTTAAATTGATCCCAGTCCAGCAGAACATTCCAGAGGGCAAAAGGACCCACATCGAGATGGGTGGGTTGAAGCCCGGCTCCTTCGGCAATGGAGAGAGTTCGCTCGATGAGGTGATTCGGACAGGCGACAACCATCAGATCCAGTTTCTTCACGTTGTCTTCGACAAATTCGTCAAGGATCTGGAAATCGATTCGGGCGGTTTCAACGGGGAAGGGGAGATGCCCCTTGATCTCCCAACTGACAGCCTCTTTCAACTCGGCTTTGGGCATGGATGGAATGGTGACTCGCCGGATGTTGACTCCCGAACCCGAAACGGTAAGGCTCACCTTCTTCGTTTTAAGACCAACTTCAATAAGAAGGTCCTTTAGGATTTCAGTAACATGGCTCACATCCTCTTTGTCCTTTCCCGGAGGGATTTCTTTGATCCCTGCACGGGCAAGAAAGGGCCCCTTGGAGGTCATTTTGAGGCCCACCAATTTAATGGAATGAGAACCAATGTCTAAACCGATCGTTTCTGACATATCTAACCCCTAAATTTTAAAAGGGTGCTGAAAAAATCCTAAAACTCCCAACATGTCATGATGTTATTACTGCCTTAAAAGCAATGATCAAATAAGCACCGGCATCTCCTCCAAGAGTCGCCTGGTTTTTGCTGACGTTCCCGGTTGCCCCAGCGATCGGCATGCCCGCGGCGGTTGGTATGCCCCTGTAGGCATGGGTTTGAGATTGATCTGAGCCCGACGAGTTCCGGTATTGATTAAAACCCGGAGTTGACCACCCAGCTGTCAGAGATCCCCAGGTATTGTTATCCGAAGAGGCCCACGCTGCAAAGACGAGGGCTCCGTCCGTGATCGTGGTGATTCCCGGAATGGTGACGGTGTGTGCTCCACCGGGAGCGGCGTAGTTACCGGAAACCTGTGCTACATCTACTTCCCACACACTGCTGGTGTTGGAGGGCCGGAAGACATGCATGACGACAGAATTACACGTGCTGCCACTGAAATTAACACTGGGATTGGCACTCCACGTCCCGTTAAATCTGCACCAGAAGAGCCTGATTGTGCAGTTGGTCTGACTTTGTGCAGCCTCTACCGTCCAGCTTTGACCCCCAGCCTGAAATATGGCAAGAGTTGCCCCGGTGCCCCGCTGTTGGGCGATCATCAGGACAAGATCGCCCGCCTGCATACCCCCGGGAGGAGTTACCGCAGTTGGATCGGTGGTATTTGTTCCGTTATCAGTAGGAGGAGTAGAGGCTGATCCAAAATAAGTAATTGCCATCAAGAAACTGGTAAAAGTGGAGACAACAATCCTCCTTCTTTCAGTGCCGATGGGGACTTGGCCAACAGAAATGAGTCTATCATTAACAGAGTCATAATCAAGAATGAACTGCCCAGCTCCAAGGGTCCTTGTCATGGTGTCCAAGCCATTTAGTTGTGCAGGTGTTGTCCATGGCGGTGTTTGCGTAATGGCGTACTTGACAGCGAATTCCACTCCGGATTGAGCAATGAAGAATGCTTGGGTGGACTGAATAGGGAAGACCACGGATTTCTGTTTGGCAGGGATCAAATAGGAGAAGACATACCCGATTGTGATCATTAGCAACATGGCAATGACCAGAAAGAGTACGGAAATACCTTTGGAATTTGTTAGAACTAAAATCCCTCCCAACCTTCCTTTGAATTTCGATTGTGTCATTCCCGTGAAAACGGGAATCCAGTTGTGGTTCTTGAAAAAGGATATGGATTCCTGCTTTCGCAGGAATGACAAGCTATGTAGGGAAGTCCCTCTGTGGGCTCCCGAATTGGGGAACCCTTTTGTTAATGGGCGGCCACAGAGAGCCGCCCCTACTGCATTTAACCAATGGTTTTTCAAGTGCTCTCTTCCTCTTCCCAATAATTTTTAAAGTTCTTATATGTATAGGTTGCATCTATTGGAAAGTTTTTTGGAATGACGTTTGTCTGTAATGGCACACTTAAAGTCTCACCCGAAGTTGTACGAGAAAGGGTGAGTGAAATTGTAATCTCGTTATTGGGACTGGTTCCCCGGGTTACTGTAATAGCAGTTACATAGGATGCCAAATCAACAGTCGGCCTGGCTGCTGCCTTTCTCTGAAGAGTCCCTGATGATAATATAAATTGTATAATATCACCGGCGGAGTCTTGAGCCGTTGCATGGGTTCTTGTAAAACTGAGGAGGGTACCACTGCTACTTGATCCCCCTGAAGATGGTGTTGTAATGCTGTTTGCATCCCGGATATCTCTGCACATCCTCTCCAAGGCCAATTTTCCTTCATCTAAAAGGGTCTTTTGATTAACGGTCATTGTGTAGATTCTCAGACTGTCAGCCAAGAACTTAATAGAAATAGCCGAGACAATGGATAAAATCACAATCACAATGATAATTTCAATTAGGGTGAAACCTTTGGCATTCATAGCTTCGAGTTCGTCTGCCTGCCGGACAGGCAGGGAGTTCGTAGTTTGGAGTTCTTTTAAAGATTTAGCAGGCTGCTGAAAAAATGCTTCTTTGTCACCCTGAACCTGGGCCAGGGTCTCATAACTCATTGATTTTACGAGATGCTGAAACGAGTTCAGCATGACAAGAGGATTTGGTTCTCGTCTTTTTGTCATCCCGAACTTGTTTCGGGATCTCGGTTTTGGGTTTAAGAATTTGGGTTTTAAAGCCCCGCCGTGTCGGCGGGTTTCTTTACTATTTAAATGCATTTCACTCGACCCCTTGAATCCTAAGATCCCTGAATCCTTTCATTTTTTAATATTTACGGGAAAAATGTGACTACCGAGTAAATCTCATACGTATCGTTCATTGGATCTTTTACGCGAACGAGAATTCTTTTGTATCCCCTGTGATTCGTCGCCAGTATACCATCACCAACCACATTGAAATCACTATCCACATAAAGTCTCTCCCACTGCCATTGGTAGCCAGAAAATCCTGAAATGTCTGCGTACGAAGTGATCGCAGTGGGATTGAGGGCCGAGTTAAGGTACTGATATTTCATGAACTCCTCCATCTTATAATGGGCGAGATACATTGCCGTGGTTACCATTTCTGGTTTTCCGCTCCCTCTAATACCTGTTACAAACGGAACAACGAGAACGGGCAAAAGAATGCCCGCCATGACGATCATAACAATAATTTCGATAAGTGTGAAGCCTTTTTTATTCATAGTTTTGAGTTCGGAGTTCGTAGTTCGGAGTTTCTCACCATTACTTTTCAAAAATTTAGCAGCCTGCTGAAAAAAACCCTCTTTGTCACTCTTGGTTCAGGGTCTCATAAACCACTGATTTTACGAGATGCTGAAACCAGTTCAGCATGACATTCTGGGTCTGTTTTGAGTTTCTGAGCAACCTTTTAACTAATCTTTTTATCATTCTCTCCGAACTCCGAACTCATCACTCCGAACTTTGAACTAATATTTATGTTTTTTACTCCGAACTCCGAACTCATCACTCCGAACTTTCATGAGATGTTGACCTTTCCTGTGTAATTCACAACCGCGATCGTTCTCGTCTGCCCACCTACGGAAACAGTCACCGATCCTCCTCCGCCTGTGGTTGGTTCACCAAGAGAATTGAAAGTGACCGTGAAATTACTGCTAATCGTTACCCCTGATGGGAGTCGACCAGAGGGATCCAAACCGCTCGTGGGATTGAATGTATAGGTTGATGAGCCTGAGGTAAAAGTCACAGTTTTTGAGGTCCTATTGGCCATGGCCCATTCCTGGGCATATCGGATATCAGAAGCCACCATATAGGCCGCTCCGTAGACCGATGCTGTGGATGAGGTGGAGCCGAAATCGATTTTGGGTAACACGACAACAGCCAAAATTCCGATGATAACCAGCACAGCAATCACTTCTACTAAGGTCATGCCAGAAGTAGATAGTTCGGAGTAATGAGTTCGGAGTTCCCCCCACCCTCTCCCTCCCCCTCGAGGGGGGAGGGTAGGGGAGGGGGTGCGGTTCATCGTCCATCGTTCATCGTTCATCATCTTTTCCGCATGGGTTACCTAAACAGAGAGGCCATATTCCACCAGGGGAGGAAGACAGCCAATGCCAAAAATAGAACGACTACTCCCAAAAAGAGCGTCAATACAGGTTCAATGTAGGTCGACAATTTCTTGATTGTATTATCCACTTCGATGTCGTAATATTCCGCCACCCTCATCAACATCTCATCTAATCCTCCAGAAACTTCTCCAACAGAAACCATTTGGAGCACGAGGGAGGTAAACCTTCCACTCTCCCTCATTGCATCAGCCAAACTACTCCCCTCTTTAACCTTCCGACTGATTTCTTCAATGGATTCAGAAAGATGAATATTGTTGATCGTGCTGGAAGTGATTTCAAGGGTCTGAAGGATTGGGAGCCCGCTCCGGTTGAGCATGACGAAAGTATAGGCAAATCGAGACAAGGCAACGAGTAAGAAAAGAGGGCCGAATACAGGGATTCTCATTTTTAGTCGGTCCCACAGATATTTGCCTTTTTCTGTTCGAGTATAACGTATTAAGAGAAATGGGATTGCAATGACCGCCACCAGAATGATGTACCAGTAGTTACTAAAAATGTTATTGATCCCAATCATGATTCGGGTCGGCAAGGGCAGGGGCGTGTTAAATCTGGCAAAGACCTGAGCAAATCTTGGGATGACAAAAGAAACCAAAACGGCAAAGGCAATCAGCACTGAGACAATGACGATCTTGGGATAACGGGTTGCCTCATTCACCCTCTGCCGGGTTCTAAGCTCCTTGTCCGAGAAGGCTACGAAACGATCCAGTGATTCACCGAGCATTCCTGAGGTCTCACCGGCTCGGACCATATTGACATAAACGGAGGAAAACACTTCAGGATATCTGGCCATGGTCCCATGAAGTGTACTGCCCCCTTCAATCTGTCCATGAATCTCCTTAAGGATCCTTTTCAACTTCTCGTTCTTCACTTGTTCCGTGATACCTGCCAACCCCGTGAGCAAAGGCAACCCTGCCTTATATAAAGTGGAAAGTTGCTGGCTGAAGACGATCAGTTCCTCCAATTTCACCTTTTGAAATCGTTTCCATATATCCGAAAGGTTGAGCGAAATGGTTTCCCGCATCTCTTCAATCGAAATCGGAAAGTATCCAAGGTTGTAGAGTTGGTCCCCTGCCATCTGAATGGTGGGGGCTTCGATCGTCCCACCAATCGCTTTACCAGATCGATCTCTCACTCGATATTTAAAAGTTGGCATGGGTTTACCAATTTCAGTTCGGAGCAATTTAGTTCGGAGTTCGGAGTATCTGATTTTAAATCTCCGAACTCTAAACTCCGAACTCAGAACTTTATTTACTGAGATACGTCTTCACTTTTTCCATTAACTGGTCGATATCAAAGGGCTTGGTGATATACTCATCCGCCCCTGTTTCCATTCCAGTCAGTTTATCCTTTTCCTGAGTCTTGGCGGTCAGCATCAGGATGGGAATGTGTTTGTATCTCTCGTCAAACTTCAATAATCGACAGACTTTGTACCCATCCAGTTTTGGCAACATGACATCCAGGAGAATCAAATCGGGATTTTCCTTTCGTGCCTGATTCAAGGCATCCTCGCCGTTGTAAGAGACCAGGACTTGGAACCCTTCCATCTCCAAAGGGAAACGGACAGTTTCTACTAAATCGACTTCATCATCGACAACTAAAATCTTCTTCGTTTTCATCTCTCAACCTCCTAAACGTTCTTTGGCAATTCTGAAAAGCTCCCTTTTTGAATCCGCTTCCTCAGGGTAGGTGGCCATCCCCATTTTAATGACCGGCGGGGAGTCCAAACTTACATCGGGGTTATTCTGGATGGCTTGCTCAAGCCTTCGACGGATGATCCCGGCTGCCTTTACGTCTGCCTCACATAATGCAGCCAGCAGTTTTTCTCGCTTGCGTCTCAATACAATATCTGCCCTTCTACAGAGGCATTTCTTTAAGCTCTCTTCCAATTTTTCTAACAAGAGATCTTTCACTTCGTCTTTTTGGTCCATTATTTTCACTAAGAAGAGAGTAAGAGAGGAATCTGTTTCTTGTACGCGCTGAAATTCTCTATCAAAGATGAATCGAAAATGGAGGTCTCTCCTTTCCCCTTCTGATATGGGTAAGGTAAAGGTAAATGTGCTCCCTTTTCCAATCTCACTCTCCACCCAGATCTCTCCATGATGGGCTTCCACCAAGCCTTTTGTAATCGCCAGACCCAATCCTGTTCCGCTCACGGATCGATGGAGGGATCCTTCCACCTGATGAAATTTTTCAAAGATTTTTTCCTGCTGATCTTCGGAGATCCCGATGCCTGAATCTCTGATGGAAATAGCCAACTTATTTCCTCCCCGCGGAGAGGGCTGGGCCGAGACAGAGATCTCCCCACCCTCGGGGGTGAACTTGATCGCATTTCCGACAAGGTTCGTCAGGATCTGTTCGACCTTCTCCCGATCCCCATAAACAGAAGGAAGCTTTTTCCCGATTTCTATTTTTAATTGGGCAGATTTTCCATCTGCCTGGGGCCTGAGTGAAGACAGAATGAATTCGATGAGAGCCTTTGGATCCAATTCCTCAATTTTCATTTCGATCTTTCCAGACTCAATCTTGGAAAGGTCCAAAAGGCTGTTTAGAATATTGGTTAGACGACTAATGTTTCGGTCTGCCATCGAAAGAAATTTTTTCTGATTTTCGTTGATCTCACCTGTCTTTCCTTGCAGGATCAACTGGACAGCATTTTTAATGGAGGCGAGCGGAGTCCTTAGCTCATGAGAGGCAACCGAGACAAACTCGGATTTCATTTCATCAATCCTTTTCAAATCCTGGTTGGCCTTCTCCAGTTGAGCAGCGAAGTCCCTGAGCTTGACGAAGCGTTGTTTTTCTTCAAGAACCTTCTGAAGACGAACGATCATTTCTTCCAGGTGAAGGGGCTTGGTAAGATAATCGCTTGCTCCTCGTTTCATCGCCTCCAAGGCCGAGTCGATGGTCCCATGTCCGGTCATCAGAACCGTGAGGATTTCGGGTTTCGACTTGGCGATTTCGGAAACTAATTGAAGGCCATCCGTATTTGGCATTTTTAAATCCGTCAAAACCAGATCGAAATTTTCTTTATCAATTTTCTTCAGCGCTTCTTCTCCATTCTCCGCCAGTTCCACATTAAATCCAGCGATTCGGGAAAGGGCTTTAAACAGAAAATCCCTGATCTCTTTTTCGTCATCGACGACTAAAATCTTGTTTTCCATTTCTCAACCTCTCCCCTTAAAGGATGGGTTTCCCTTCCATGAGAGCCAATCATCCAAAGTATCCTTCTTGAATCTCCAGCTCCCCCCAATCTTGCGGCCTGGGATCTCACCATTCTTAGCGAGGCGGTAGATGGTTCGGACATGGACACTCAAGTATTCTGCTGCTTCACGAGGTGTCAGGATCTCTTTCATAAGATTTACTCCAATTATATTCTTCAATTTGGGTGATGGGGAGATGGGGGGATAGGGTGACCGACACATCATCCCATCACATCATTCAACGTCGCTTCGCTCCGGGCAGCAACCATTGCTGCGGATTGTTAATTAGAATAACTATTTTACCAATAATATTATCCAAAGCAATAGATAACTCGAATATCTGCATAGCTACTTTAAAGGCCATCTGATACACTTCCGGGTCTTGATGTGTTCGGACAAGTTTCTTTTCCATTTCCCCATCTCCTTATCTCCCTATTTCCCCATTTTGATTTATCTGTCCAACACCTCACGCACCTTTCGTACCAGGGCCGCTGGCGAGAAAGGTTTTTCGAGGAAAGCAATATCAGGATCGAGTAGACCATGTTGGACAATGGTATTGTCCGTATAGCCAGAAGTAAAAAGAACTTTGATACTGGGTCGGATGACCCTAAGCCGTTCGGCTAATTCTTTGCCCCCCATTTGAGGCATTACGATATCGGTCAGTAAGAGGTGAATTTCCTCTCGGGCATGCTCATGGGCAATGCGGATGGCCTCGCCACCATTGGTGGCCTCCAGCAGTGTGTAGCCCTGATTACGGAGGATGCGGGCAGCCAGATTCCGCACCAACGGCTCGTCTTCCACCAGGAGCACTCTCTCGTTCCCCTTCGGCAGGTAGCCGACTTCGTCTCTTCGGGGCAGGGAGCCAGGCTCTTCATCGATTCGCGGTAAATAAACCTTGAACGTTGTCCCTTGGCCGTGTTCACTATAAACCACGATGTGACCGTTACTCTGTTTGATGATCCCGTAGCAAGTCGCTAATCCCAAACCCGTTCCCTGGCCCTTTTCCTTGGTAGTGAAGAACGGCTCGAAGAGGTGTGCCTTGACCTCATCGGTCATCCCGATCCCATTATCACTTACAACCACCCTCACATACTTGCCAAGGATAATCCCCCCATGTTGGTGAACATAATCTTCGTCCAGCGTGACATTGGATGTCTCAAGGATGAGTTTGCCTCCATTGGGCATGGCATCACGAGCATTAACCACGAGGTTGACAAGGACCTGTTCAAACTGACTGGGATCCACCTTGGCTGAACCCAAATTCTGCGCCGGTAGCGTCACCAGTTCAATGTGTTCCCCAATGAGTCGGCGGAGCATCTTGTCCATATCGAGTAAGACGTTGTTGAGGTTAATCACCTGGGACTTTTGTGGCTGCCGACGGGAGAACATCATCATTTGACGGATGAGTTTTGCAGCCCGGTCGGCGGCATTCTGGATTTCTTGGAGATCTGCGCGCATCGGATCACTGGATGGCAGTGCACTCACCGCCAGTTGAGAATACCCCAGAATGGGTGTCAACAGGTTGTTGAAGTCATGGGCGATGCCACCTGTCAGGCGCCCGATCGCTTCCATCTTCTGGGATTGACGTAGTTGATCCTGAAGGGCGACCATCTCTTCTTCCGCCCGTTTGTGTTCGGTGATATCGTTTACAATGACTACGGCATAACTCGTTGTCTCCTCACCCTCCCTATAGATCCGGGGTGAGATCGGACAAACTTGAATATGAAGATAGCGGCTGATTGTCCTATCCTCGACCTCACATTCAGAAGGTCTGCCTTCGGCTAATTCATCCCATGCCCGTTTCCAGAAGTTCTCCAGATAACAAGCCGGATCCGTGCAGACAGGATGAAGGAGTTCATGCAGACTCTGACCCTTCACATTTACGACCTGCCCAATATTCCACCTCTCCACCGTCCGATTTGTACGGAGGGTGTAGCCCAAATCGTCAAGGAGGCAAATGAGCTGTGGAAGGGAATCGGCGGTGGACTCCCACTCCCTTTTTACCCGGCCGATCACCATGAGGCTCTCTTTGAGCGACTCCTCCGCACTCACCCGCTCTTCTATTTCCCGCTTGAGTTTCTCATTGGTTATTAGCAGTTGAGCAGTCCGCTCTTCCACCCGTCTTTCCAGCTCATCATGAGCCTTTTGCAGCACCTCCTCTGCTTGCTTGCGTTCGGTGATATCACGCAACATAAGGAGTCGTCCATTTAAGCGATCGTGTTGATCGCGAAGCGGGGAGATGCGGAGGTCAAAATAACGCTGATTGTCATCTTCACCTGAGACGATTTCTGAATGTATCTCTGTCACATCGCGATAGCGGCCGACCAGGTCAGGCCAATTGGATAACATCTTTCCAGCCCATTGCCCGATAGCTTCTGACGCTGTGCAGCCGATGATCCGTTGTGCAGCCGGATTGAGATCCACCATACGGTTCTGCATGTCGAGGACGATCACCACATCACTCATGCTCTCAACGACGGATTCACGCGCCACCGGCACGATGTCCAACAGCCGAAAGCCGAATACGCTCCAAGTCAGGGCCATGCCAGTTATCGTAAAGGCGAAAGGGGTCAAATCCAGGTTGGGGACGGGGTTCAACCCAGAGATATATAGCGCATTTCCAATCCATGGGGCTAACACCGCAACCAACAAACTGCCGGTTTGTCTCCGGTAGAGGTGTGGCGAATGGATGAGCCCGTGGACAATCAGGATTGTGCCGATTAAGAGTAATACATAGGCATAGGATGCATAGATCCAGAACCATTGACCGTAGGTCGAGATACGCATCGAAAACAAGCCTCTGGAATCCAATGCGATACTCTTCCAGATGAGACCGTGCAGCCCATTCGTCCAGACGAGCAGCAGCGTGATAAAAGGTAAAATAGAAAACAGGGCCATGTTTCGGCGTGTGAGCCACTGTTCTCGCCGGGTGTATTGCAGGAGGAAGAACAGCCAAGCAACGGGCACGGTGACGACGCCGAAGTATTTAATGCTGGCCCAAAGAACTTTGCTCTGTAAGGAAGTGCTTCCCAGTTCAAAGGCATACGCCAACGCCCACTCCGCCACAAACAGCATCAGCACGATGAATGGCATGGCGCCGGGTGCACGGCGATGTCGCCATCCATAAATCGTGAGCACAACCGATACAACTGAGGCGGTCACTAAAAGAGTCAAAGGGGTGTATAAAAAGCCCATTATTTTACCTCTCTATCTAACACCTCTCGTACCTTCTGTGCTAAGGCCGCAGGGGAGAAAGGTTTTTGCAGGAAAGCAATACCGGGTGTGAGCACACCGTGGTGGGAAATCGCCTCATCTGGAAAACCTGAAATGAAGAGCACTTTGAGGTTGGGCCGTAAGGTTTTAAACCGATCGGCCAACTCTTTGCCACCCATCCGAGGCATTACCACGTCCGTAAGCAGAAGGTGGATTTCCTCAAGACGTTCTTGGGCCACGCGTAGGGCCTCCTCACCATTGGTCGCCTCCAGTACCCTGTACCCTTGATGACGAAGAATGTGAGTTGCCAGACTCCGTACCGAAGGCTCATCTTCGGCCACGAGCACTGTCTCGCTGCCCTGAGGAATCGAGCTAACGCTGTCTCGCCGAAAAAGAGCATCGGTTTCTTCCTCGATCCGCGGGAAATAGATCTTGACCGTGGTCCCTTGGCCAGGCTCACTATAAACCAAGATATTTCCTCCGCTCTGTTTGACAATCCCATAGACCATCGATAAACCCAGGCCCGTTCCTTTGCCCTTCTCCTTCGTGGTAAAAAAGGGTTCAAAGATATGCTCTTTGACCTCGGGTGACATGCCGCACCCCGTATCACTCACTGAGAGTATCACGTAATGACCAGGGATCACCCCGAGATGAGAACGAGCGTATGCTTCGTCCAACTCCACATTGGCCGTTTCAATGGTAAGTTTCCCTCCAGAAGGCATCGCATCCCTGGCATTGACCGCAAGGTTCATGATGACCTGTTCAATCTGTCCTGGATCTGTCTTCGTTCTTCCCAAATCATCAGCCAAAATCGTAACCAGCTCGATGTCCTCACCAATGACCCGACGAAGCATGTTCTCCAGATCTCGAAGAAGAGTGTTGAAATCGAAGACCTTCATTTGCATCACCTGGCGACGGCTGAAGGTCAGAATTTGACGTGTGAGGTTGGCCGCTCGATCAGCGGCTTGCTGGATCTCTTCCACGTTTCCCTTCAAGGGGTCACCTTCTTTGAGTTCGAGGAGCGAGAGTTGGCTATAACCTTTGATGATCGTCAGGAGGTTGTTAAAGTCGTGGGCAATGCCACCCGCCAACAGGCCAACGGCCTCCATCTTCTGAGACTGGCGGAGCTGCTCTTCAAGAGCCCTCATCTCTTTTTCTGCGCGCTTACGTTCGGTGATGTCAAAATCTGTCCCCAATACTGCTGGCTTCCCCTCGAAGTTGATCATTCCAACAGTTAAATCGATCCAACGCTCCTCACCATTTTTGGTGATGATCTTTAATTCATATCGTGAAGGGACCAGTTCACCCTGTTGTCGGGCTTGGGCACGCTGCTTAATCAACTCTCGAAAATCGGGATGGACAAGGTCCCAGAAATTCATTGCTAAGAGCTCTTTCCGGGTATAGCCAGAGATGGCCTCGGAGGCCGGATTTACATAGATAAACTTCCCTCCATGATGAATGAAAATTCCGGACGCGGCGGTTTCCGTCAACACCCGGAATTTCTTTTCACTCTCTTGTAAAGCTTCTTCAGCCTCTTTGCGTTCCGTGATGTCACTCAAAAAATTCAAAGTGGCCGGCTTCCCCTCCCAGGTGATTAACACGGTATTGAGCTCAACCCATTTGACATTCCTAGATTTATGCACAATCCGAAATGGATAGACGGAGGGAGACCGCTCGCCTTGTAGCCGCTTAAGGTGACGATCCAAAACCAGCATTCTATCATCAGGATGAATAAATTCTGGAAAGGGTTTGGAAGTAAGCTCCTCTTTCGAATAACCGATCATCTCAGTCGTCTTGCGATTGGGAAATTTCAACATCCCATCTTGGGCCACAAATATGGCTTCCGCGGCATTCTCTACTAACAGACGGTATTTCTCTTCGGATTCCTTTAACGCTTCTTCTGCCCGCTTGCGCTCGGTGATATCGATCACAACTCCTCTAACACCAACAGGTTTGTTATCCTGAATAATAACATTGGCGGATGCGATTACAGGGAATGTCGTATGGTCTTTTCTCAAGGCTGTATATTCATTGCCGATTAACTTTTTCTCCTCAAGTAGCATTTGGAAATTCTGTTTAAGCCTTCCTCGATCTTCAGGAATAACCATTTCAAAAATGGTTAATCCCTTATCAAAATCTTCCTGCGTATGGCCGAAGGCTTCAAATGCGCAACGATTAGCAAATAATATCTTTCCGTTTTTATCAGATTCGTAGACCATTTCTGGTAAGAAGTCAGCCAATTGTCTATATTTTTCCTCGCTTTCTTGCAGTGCCTTTTCTGCGAGGTTGCGCTCGGTGATGTCCTCACAAGCCACGAGCTGTTCGGCTTTCTCTAATTGGACAGAGATAAAATGGATGATCTTTTTTGTTCCGTTTTTGCAATCTGCTGTAAAAACCCTGGACCGTTTTTCTCCTGGCATGGAACTTTCTAAATCATTAATCCAATCTGAAATGACATGATGTCTGTAAGTAGGATCGGGGTACGCTTTCCTGAACCAGGTTCTTCCATCAGGGACATCACTTAGATCATAACCGAATAACTCTTTGAATTTGGGATTGATGTATTCAAAAGCTCCCTCTTTATTAATCATCATTAATCCGAAGGGGGCTTGCTCTGATAGAGTCTGGAATTTTTGTTTCTCGGCTTGTAGTGCCTCCTCAGCTCGCTTGCGCTCAGTGATGTCCCTTACCAATTCGATAACCTTTACATTCCCATCAACATCGGTAAAAGGAGAAGAATTCAATTCATAATTCCTGCCATCCTTGCCAACCAATTCGACTCTGGTCGCACACCCTGTTTTGATTGCTTCTTGAATGGAGCAGAAATGACATGGTTCTTCTAACCCCATATAAGCCGCGTAACATTTTTCTCCTGTCTTATCTCCGAAACGTTCTCGAAGGAGTTCATTCTGAAACTCTATGATGTAATCTTTATTAACAATGTCCACCCCATCATGGAGGGCTAAGAGCATTCCTCTAAACTTATCCCGTTCTGAACGGAGGAATTCCTCTGCCCGCTTGCGCTCCGTGATGTCACGAGCAATACCCCGAAATCCAGTCGGCTGACCTTTTGAATCCTTTATGAGAGATACCGAAACTTCACCAAAAACTTTCGCTCCGTCTTTTCTAATCACCTCCCAATCAAATCCTCTTGTGGGTATCCCTGTCCTGTAGACTCTATTGAAGGCTTCGAATAATTTCTTGCGGTTCTCTTGATCCGTGTACTGCTGGTTACCCATACCGATCATTTCATCTTTAGAATAACCCAGCATTCTGCACAGTGAATCATTAAAGGAGGTAAGGTCGCCAGTAAGGTCAACTTCATAATAGCCGTCTTCAATGTTATAAAGAATGGTTCGGTATCGTTCTTCCGATTCCCGAAGTGCTTCCTCAGCTTGCTTGCGTCCAGTGATGTCCCGAACAATGCCGCGGAACCCTATCGGTTGACCTGACGGATTCTTTACTAAAGATATAGAAGCTTCAATATATCGTTTGGTCCCATCTTTTCTAATAATCTCCCAATCGAATCCTTTCGTCGGTTCCCCTGTTCTGTAGACTTTATTGGAGGTCTGGTACAATTTATTCGTGTTCTCTTGATCCATGTATTCACGATTATTCATGCCCATCAACTCATCTTTGGAATATCCAAGAAGTCTGCATGCCGAGTCATTTAAAAAGGTAAAGTTACCGGCAAGGTCAACCTCATAATAGCTATCCTCGATGTTCTCAAGGATGGTTCGATATTTCTCCTCGCTCTGCCGCAACGCTTCCTCTGCCCGCTTGCGCTCAGCAATTTCGTCCTGCAATGCCTCAACCACGCTCATGAGTTCTGTTGTTCGTTCCTGAATTCCTATTTTGAGTCCTTCATGAGCCCTATGTAACGGCTCCTCAATCCGCTTTCCTGACTGTTTGGCAGACCGATGATGAATAACGGCAGAGACTTTGGATGTTCGTGTTTTTTTCCCATCTGTTAAATGGGAATCTGCTTTTTTTCTTTTAGGGTTTTTGGTTGCCATATTTGTTTTTCCTTCTGATGTCAGTAAACCCCGTTAGAAAATTTCCTACTTTCTAACGGGGTAAATGACTCTGTTCAGTTTTTTCACCTTCTTGAATCAAGCTATTGGGTACATAAAATTTGCCGAGGATCAAGTAGCAAGTTTTGTTCCAAAATGCTCCAAATTTTCATAAAAAATCAAATTTATAGCATATCTTATTGTTATCTATATAGTTTTTAAGATTTTAAATAGATGAGATAAAGAGAGTTGAGTAGGTAGGATTATTTGCTAAAAATGGACAATTTATGACAAAATTGCATAAAAGATGACACTTTTGGACAAGAAGGAAAGAAAGGAATAATGGAATGATGGAATGATGGAATATTGGAATGATGGGACCGCCAAACAACGGAATAATGCTAAGATTGGGTAATCATCAGGGCGTTTTCATTTGCTTTCAAAGGTATCTTTTCAATCTCCGAGTTTCTGTTTCTTCTGAAGAGATTCCATTAACTTCAGTAATCCGTTTTCAACCTTGTAATGGAGTTGATCCAATTGTTCGTATTCCTCCTCGGTGATTTGACCCGCTTGTCGAAAGCTATCGTAGCATGAATGAAATTCTCCGCACGAGCCAAGAGCAATATTCAGATGATTCAAGTACTCTTTGAGAGTGCGACGGCAATAACCTTCTGAAATATTCCTCGATATACTATGAGCAGCGTCGATGCTGTTACCAGCAACCTTCTTGAGTTCGAATGGGAAAGCAGCAAATATTTTGCAGGCCATTATGTAGAGGGAAACTGAATCTTGCCATACCCGAAGCCTCTTAAAACCCCTATTGATGTTCTTTCGATCCATGCTTTTCTCATCTCAATAAATGACAAGATTTATCAAGATAGCAAATACACATCATTCCATTGTTCCACTATTCCAACATTCCATTATTTTGGGTTAGCTTTTTCTTTCAGTGCCGCCAATACCTTTTCTGGAGTGATGGGAAGATCTTTCATTCTCACCCCTACTGCGTCATAAATGGCATTAGCAATGGCAGGTGCTGTGGGGACCAAGCCCGGCTCACCAACCCCTTTTGCACCGAAGGGTCCGAAGGAATCATTTGTTTCGATCACGATTGTTTCAATATTTGGGACATCCTTAGCGGTCAGCATCTTATAATCAAGAAAGTTTGGATTCATTACCTTTCCATTCTGGAGAACAAGCCTTTCGGTCAAGGCATAACCGATCCCCATCGTTGCCCCGCCATAGACCTGACCTTCCAGAAGCATGGGATTGATCGCCCTGCCCACATCGTGAGCAGCAACATATTTGAGGATCTTCACCTGGCCGGTTTCCTTATCCACTTCCACCTCTACACCGTGTGTTCCATAGGTGTAAGTGACCGATAGGTTTCCTTTAAATTCTCTATCTAAATTCTCGTTTGTAGGATCATAGAAGTATTCCGCCATGACCATGCTTCCGCCAGCGGTATAATGGGCAGCCCTTAAAACCTTTCCCAGAGGTGATTTCTTCTCGGGATCTTTCTTAGAAAAGACGGTTCGATCTCGAATATCTAAATTCTCAGGACTTTCACCCATTGATTTGGCCGCTACCTCGAGGAGTTGGTCCTTTACTTTTTTCGCCGCACCTCTGGCAGAATTTCCAGCCACAAAAGTCGTTCGACTGGCATGAGCCCCAACATCCCAGGGACAGACATCGGTGTCTGTGTGGGTAACTACCACATCTTCTACTCTTACCCCAAGCTCTTCAGCGACAATTTGAGCGATCACCGTCTCGGATCCCTGTCCCATATCTGTTGCACCAGTGAAGACGTTGACGGTCCCGAAGTCATCCATTTTGATAATTGTACCACAACCATCCGATTTATAGACCCGAGCACCTCCTCCAACATGGATGAGGGAAGCCATTCCAACTCCTCTTCCATCTTTCCTTCCTCGAACCTGTCGCCAATCCAATTTTTGTGCCACGGCATCAATGCATTCCCTTAGACCACAGGTATTGATCTTAAACTTCTGAGGCGTGACATCACCTGGCATATTAGCATTTCTCAATCTGAAATCGAGTGGATCAGTTCCAGCTTTCTCAGCCAAGGTGTCGATTTGCGAATCGATGGCAAAAGTTACCTGAGGAGTTCCATATCCCCTCATGGCTTGAGAGTAGGTGTTGTTGGTATAGACGCATTTCGCCGAAAATCGAATATTAGGCACTTTATAAAGGGATGAAGAGGGCATCATCATGACAGAGGGGACGGTAGCTCCCCAAGAGGTGTAGGCTCCATTGTCGAGAATCATTCGGATATCACGGAAGGTTAATGTTCCATCTTTCGTGCATCCCTGAGCGATGTCAATAATAGCGCACTGTCTGGGAGAGGTGGCGAAGAATTCTTCTTCGCGGGTGAAAACAATCTTGACAGGTTTCTTGGTCTTATAAGCAAGCAGGATGGCAATGTATTCAAAGGCGTAGGTATCGAGTTTGCTTCCAAATCCACCACCGATCATCGTTTTGATCACTCGAACCTTCCTATTCTTCAATCCCATAGCAGCGAGAGCATCTGTAAAATCCCTCTGGGCGAGGGATGGAATCTGAGTGATGCTATACATGGTGAGATTATTTTTCAGGTCGAACTGGGCCAGACATCCGCTTGTTCCCATGCAGCAGTGAGTAACCCAGGTCACCTTGAAACGATCTTCAGCAATATAGGTAGAGTTCTTTCTCGCTTCCTCCACATCTCCCGCGATCAGCCTCCATGGGAAATTGAGGACATTGGTTGGTTTTTTCTCCTTACCGCCCACATGTTCTTCATGGATGAGAGGTGCACCTTCCTTCATGGCCTCTTCAGGGTCGAATATAGCTGGGAGGATTTCATATTCAACCTTGATGAGATTGAGAGCCTCTTCAGCAATATCAGGATCTGTGGCAGCGACAGCAGCGATCTCATCCCGCAAAGAACAGACTTTATTTGCCTTGAGAGGGACATTGTCTTTATAAACACCGAATTTGATGGGAGGAATGTTGTATCCCGTTAAAACCACCTTCACCCCAGGAAGTTTCTCTGCCTTGGAGGTGTCAATACTTTTTATTTTCGCATGGGGATGAGAACTGTAAAGGATTTTTCCATAAAGCATCCCTGGGACCTTCAGGTCGTGAATATAGATCGCCTTTCCCGTGACTTTTTCCTCTGCATCCAACTTGGGGATTCGTTTTCCGACGTTGATGAACTCTTGCATGATAACCTCCAATCAAAATCGAAATTTCAAATTTCAAAATCCAAATGTCAAATCAATGACAAATGCCTAAATGCCAAAAAATTTGTTTGGATACTTGGATTTTTGAACTCCATTTGAACTTTGGGTTTTGACATTTGACATTGCTTTACATCTGCCCACTGGCTGCCTTGATCGCCTGAACGATTTGGAGATAACCCGTACAACGGCATAGGTTTCCAGCAATTCCGTTCCGAATCTCTTCCTCTGTCGGTTTTGGATTCTCATCTAAAAGGGCTTTGGCAGAAAGGACCATCCCTGGGGTACAGAAACCACATTGGATGGCTCCATATTCAACAAAAGCCTTCTGAATGGGATGGAGATTGCCCTGGGCATCGGTTAGACCTTCAATAGTGGTTACACTCCTTCCCTCCACTTCCATGGCAGGGAAGATACAAGAGTTAATCGTTTTTCCATCTAAAAGGACGGTGCAGGCACCACATTCACCCATGCCGCACCCTTCTTTTGTTCCAGTCAGTTCCAATTTATCCCTCAGCAATTGTAAAAGGGTGAGATGAGGTTCAATTTCTAACTCAATCGGCTCACCATTTAACGTAAAACTTATTCCTCTCTTCATTGTTAGGTGCTCCTTTCGGGCCAAATTCCCCAAAATATTTCTAATTTCAAATGTCAAAATCCCTGCCTTGGCCGAAGCGGCTTCGCGCAGGCAGGCAAATGCCAAATGAATGTCAAATTTCAAAATCGGATTCTGAAACGAGTTCAGAATGACACCCTCGTCATGCCGAACTTGTTTCGGCATCTCATTTGGACTTTGGATTTGATTTGACATTGATTCACCTTCGGTTCATCACTTCGTGCGAGCTCTGACATTGGGCATTTTCATTAATGGGTTTCTTCACGTCTACCAAAGCCTTTCAGGAAAGACATTCTCTTCTGGTTGTACCACTCTCTCAATCGATTTCATCGCCATCCGCTTCACAAAAACCATGATCATGTCTCTCCGATACCAGGCCTCGCCTCGGATGCTATCCCTGGGCTGGGCTTCTTTAGCGGCTGTTGCTGCTACCTCCTCTAAGAGTTCATCACTTAGTTTTTTGCCTCTTAAAAGACCTTCTGCTTTCAATGCTCTCAATGGAGTCGGCGCTGCGACCCCTAAAGCAATTCTCACTTCCTTACAAACGATTTGATCCTCCTCCATCTTATGGAGGAGGGATGAAATAGGGGAGGTTGTACAAAGCATATCTGTACAGGTGACTTTGTTTTTATCCAAAGAAAGAAGAACGGATACACCTAAGATAGGAAGGTCTAAGGCGAGGCGCCTCTGAAGTTTATAGTAAGCAGAACCTGTATTAGGTAGTGGTTTTGGAATGATTAACTCTTTAATCATTTCACCTGTTTTCAATACAGTTTCTCCTGGTCCTTTAAAGAACTTCTCAATGGGAAGGGTTCTCTCTTCTTTGAGGTTTTTGATCTTGACTTGAGTCCCGAGAACCAAAAGGGGAGTGGCAGTATCTGCTGAAGGGGCAGCTGTACAGATATTGCCACCGATGGTCGCCACATTTCGAATCTGGATGGAGCCAAGGAAATCGGCAGCATCGGCTAAGGCAGAGAAATTCTTTCTGATCGCCTCAGATTTCTCGATCGCCCGATGAGTGACCATGGGCCCGATGCTCAGAGATCCATTGGACTTAATTTGGTCCAGACCCGGAATCTCTTTTAGAGAGATGAGGACATCGGGGGCCATCGTTTTCTGCTTGATCATGACGATGACATCCGTCCCACCCGCAATCAATTTTGCTTTCTCGCCGTATTTAGCAAGAAGGGTGAGAGCTTCCTCGAGGGTCTTTGGTTTGAAATAATCAAACTTTTTCATAGAAGCCTCCAGATCACCTTACGAGACTGGGTAAAAAAAGGACAATCTTAGGGAAAATAATCATTAACGCCATTGAAGCGCAGTAGGCTGGGATGAACCATATGACACCCTTAAAGACGGTAGAAAGGGGAATATCTTTCGCCATGCCAGCGACCACGTATGCACATATTCCTACCGGGGGGGTGATAGCACCCATGGTGGTGACGACGGTAAGGATACACCCAAACCAAATCGGGTCGTAGCCTAATTTTATGGCCATTGGGAAGAAGATAGGAATAGAAATTAAGAGAAATCCAAGGGCATCCATGATACATCCGGCAATCCCGTAGATAATTAAAATACAGATGATCACCACGTAGCCTGGAATTTGTTGGGAGGCTACGAAATCGACAGCTATGAAGGGGAGTCTGCTGATGGTTAAAAACCGACCAAAAATGACTGCCCCCCAGACGATCACAATGACCATGCATGATACTTTTAATGCATCCGCAATGGCTAAACCAAAGCCTTTCCAGGAGAGCTTTCTCCTGATTAAACCACCTGTTATAAAGGCGAAGAAAGCCCCGGCTGCCCCTGCCTCGGTCGGCGTATAGGCTCCGGAGTAAAGTCCGCCCATGACCAACCCAAAGAGTACAAACATTTCAAGGGCCCCCGGGAGGGCCTTGATTTTTTCAAGGAGACTTGCTTTCGGTCCTCCCGGGCCCCACTCTGGATTTTTAACGCAAAGGAGATAGATCGTAATACAGAAGAGAATGGCCATTAGGATTCCTGGTAAAGTTGAACCCCAGAAGAGTTTACCAATCGACTGCCCTGTCTGTATCCCATAGACGAGGAGGACGACACTGGGAGGTATCACGACTCCAAGTGTTGAACCACAGGCAATGGAGCCACTGCAGAGCGCCTTATCATAGTTAAACTTCTTCATTTCCGGTAGGGCCACAGCCGTCATCGTGGCAGCCGTGGCAGCATTGGAACCGCAGATGGCAGCAAAACCTGCACAGGCCATCACGGTTGCCATGGCGAGACCGCCTCGGAGACGGCCAAACCATTTATAGGCAGTATCATAAAGGTTCTTATTCACTCCAGAATGGAAACAGATCGTTCCCATGAGGATAAAAGGTGGAATGACGGTTAGACCATAAGAAGAAAATTGGGACCATGTCTCTGTTCCGATGGTGGAAAGGGCTGAATTCAGACCAGTGATATACCATAATCCGAAAAAACCCACCACGGCCATTGAAAAGCCTACGGGCATCTGAATGACGATCATAAGGACGAGGAGAACCAAGATGCCGACAAGGCCGATCATCTATCTTTCCCTTTCTCAGTAGCAAGCGATTTTAGTAAGTCAATAAAAAGAACGAAGGCAAGAAGCAAACAACAAATGGCTACCGCATAGACAAAAGGATGATAGATGATTCTTAATGTTTCGGAGGTTTCCCCCCTTTTCCAGATGGTGGTTCCAAAAACAGAGACCTGCCAGGCCACGAGTATAAAGAAGATGACCCCTAAGAAAGAACTGATGGCATTCATAATCTTTGATGTCTTTTTAGAATACCGAGTGGCTAAGATATCCACAGCGATGTGGGCCCGGGTGATCTGAGCATAACCGAGTGCAAAGGCAATTGTCATCGCCCCAAAGAACCCGACGAGTTCATAGGCTCCTTTTAGAGGCCTACCCAGTGGCCGTAATAGCATATTGGCACAAGCAATGCCTATCATGATTAGGAGGGCAACTCCACCGATCCAAATGAACCACCGATTCAAATGGGTGCTTATTTTTTCCAGCAGGGAGATCACTTTTTTACCTCAGTTAGCCATAGAGGGCCTCCCATTGTTCAGTAAAAGAGAGAGGCCCCCTATTGGGTTTAGGAGTGTCCGATTATTTAGCGTACTCCTTGCTGTACTTGTCTTTCAATTTCATCACATCATCGAGGATGGCTTTGGTGGGTAGTCCCTTCGCTCCATAATCCTTTAGATACCTATCCATCATTGGATTCAAGAGTGCATACCACTTGGCAAGTTCCTCTTTTGAGAGGGTGTACATCTGGAAATCTTTATAGGTTTCTTTGGACCATTTCAGGGCATTATTCACATGATTGTCCACATATTGCCCGGTCCAGATTGCCTGTTCTTTTTGAAGGTCATCGAATACTTTTTTCACATCCGTCGGTAATGATTCCCATTTGGCTTTGTTCATTACGACGGCGAAGGAGACGACGAAGAGGTTGACATTGCTGGTCACATGGCGGCAGTATTCCGCATATTTGAAATCCTTCAACACTTCCATGGAGGAGACATTCCCTTTAATAACCCCTTTTTGAAGGGCTTCGGGAACATCGGATTGGGGCATGGCAACGGGTGCAGCCCCGAGGAGTTCAAGAATCTTTGCCCCTGTTCCAGATGCCCTCAATTCATAGCCTTTGATATCAGAAAGGCTACGGATGGCTTTCATAGACATGATGTTGGCAGGTGGACAAGTAAACATCGTCAGGACTTTTACCTTTTCAAATTCTTTTGGTTTATATTTATCAACTAACTCCCAGAGGGTGACGCTTGCCACTGTGGCATTGGGCCATCCGAGAGGAAGATCTACTGCTTCCACGACAGGAAAGGCACCAGGTTGGTAAGAGGTAGCGAGGCAACCGATGTCTGCCGTACCGGCAATAACTCCATCGAACATGTTTTTCGGATTGAGCAAGGTGCTGCCGGGGTAGGTGTCCACTTTTACCTTTCCGGCAGTCCTCTTTTCTACTTCTGTCTTCCATCTTTCCATCTGAACACAGGGAAAGGTAGGAGCGGGCGGAAAATTGGCATAGCTCAGTTTAATTTGCGCTTGTGCAGGGACAGTCAATAAACCGATCCCCAATAGGAATGCTACCATTAGCATGATGGTTATACTTTTTTGTTTCATTTTCTTTGGTCCCTCCTTTTTCAAGTTTAAAAAAAAATTAGCGTATACTGTATACAATATTTTAGGCTCCTGTCAAGCTTTTTTTAAATCCCATCACCTCCTTTTCCTGATTTCAAAAACATCAAAATTCTCCAATAGTTACATCGGATTCATCCTGCGGAAGGGGAATAATAAAAACTGGTTTCTTAGCTCGATCCAATACCGATCGGGCTACACTGCCAAGAAAGGTTTGTTTTAAGAATCCCTTTCCATAGGTTCCAAGGATGATCACGTCACATGCCTCTTTAGAGCCCACATCCAAAATCTCAAATCTAAAATCATAAATTTGATTCCTTTTAGATTCCTCGATTATCAAAGACCCGTTTGCTCTTCCGCTCTGATCTCGGAAGGGTTCCATAGTGAACCATCTCTACCTTGCCGCTAACCAGAATCTGTTTTTTAATCTCTTCCTCAATAGTACTGGCTAAGGTAGCGTCTCCTGTTGAATCACCACCCTCCGCCCTTTCAACCTTAATGGTCATATAATCCTTACCATCCTCTTTCCGGTCAAGGTGAATCTGATACTCACTCCCAACCCCCTTTGTATTGGAGAGGATATGATCAATCTGGCCGGGGTAGATGTTGACTGCCCTGATGATAAACATGTCGTCTGAACGGCCTAATAATCGGTCATGCATTGGTAGGATGGAACCGCAAGAGCATCGTTTAGGAATGATTTTAGTAAGGTCTCTGGTTCGGTAACGGACAAGAGGTGCAGCTTCTTTTCGGAGGGTCGTGATCACCATCTCTCCCGTTTCTCCAGGTGGAACGGGTTGAAGTGTTTCAGGATTTAGAAGTTCGAGGATGTAGTAGTCTGCCCAGTAATGGATGCCTTCATGATAGATACAATCGAGACCCGTGCCAGGGCCGTAGAGCTCGGTCAATCCGGGGATGTCGAATACATGCTCCACCCCCAAGAGTTCCTTCATCTTCTTTCTCTGGGCATCGCTTGAACGTTCAGAGCCCATAATCAGTTTTTTAAGAGCAATTTTGTTTCTCAGACCCCTCTTTTCCACTTCCTCTGCCATGAGGATGCCCATCGAGGCAGTGGAGCATAGGACGGTTGATTGAAAATCTTCTAAAAACTGACATTGCATATCGATATTGCCAGGACCGATGGGGATGGCCATGGCACCCAACCGTTCGACCCCTAACTGAAAACCAGCTCCAGCCGTCCATACGCCATACCCCACAGCAATCTGGACTCGATCCTTTGTGGTCAAACCAGCCATCTCGTAACATCTTGCAAACATATTGGCCCAATCATTAATATCTTTCTGTGTATAGCAGAGAACCTTTCTCTTTCCAGTCGTTCCAGAAGAGGCGTGGATTCGAACTATCTTTTCAAAAGGCGTTGATCTCAAAGGGAAGGGGTACCCCTCCTGAAGATCCTTGGCTGTCGTGAAAGGAAGCTTTGAGATATCTTTCAAAGATTTGATATGCTTCGGTTTTACATCCACCTCATCAAATCGCTTCTGATAAAAGTCAGAATTCTTATAGACATGGTTGACCGTCCACTGAAGCCCCTCCAATTGAATTCGCTTCAATTCCCTCTCTGTTCTGATTTTTGGCATAAAAGTCTTTCCCATTTTCACCCTCCCATTTTTTCGCCCCAATGATATTAAAAAAAATAAACAGAGTCAAGTGAAACTTATCACATTATTTCAAATCTACAGTATTTGCCGCCTTTTGAAAGACAGGTCGATTCCTTAGCTACGATCTCTCGCCCGAAGATGACGGAAGCCATTCCTCCTAATACTCCACGAATGAAATGACAGACCGATGTGGTTGAAGGGCCATAGGCGTCTGCGAAGGGGGAGTGGTAAACTTTCACGATAAGAATTTTTTCAGAGGGATCGAATTTCTCTAACTCAAACCTTCCCCAACCAATCTGAGGACCCATTTCGATCATGAAATGGATGATCTCCTCATCGGATAATCCAAAGACTTCTCGGTACTTTTTTGAAGAGAGAATTCCTCCCTGAAACCCAGCCTGGAAAAGAACTTGAGAGGCCTTCTGCCCGATTTCTTTTTCAACTGCCTTTTGAAAAGTTGATAGGGTGTCGGGCCTGATGAGGAGATATCGAACTTCTTTATAAAACAGGCCTCCTTTTTCTGAGTTAAATTGGAGACCCTTTAGAATTTCATTTTCCATTTTGTCCACCTTCTCTATCTTGAGTTCGGCAGTCGCAACAGCGACCGCGAGGTTCAGCCCGAGCCATTCTGAAGCCGGGAGATGACCGGATAGCACGGCCACTTCCGATCAACCTTAACGTTGATAAACTTTTGACGATACGGACATGGGCAAGCCGTTCGGAAAGGCTTCGAGGCGAACCTTTGGCCGAATCGGCACTCTCGTTCCCTTCCCCTGCTGGAATTCACTTGGAGTGATGTCCTCCGCTACCCTTAAATTCTCAAAACAACCGCCTTCCGAAGCCTTGAAGGGCGGTTTGCCCGTGTCCGTTTTGCACTGTCAGGTTTAGAGAATATTTATTTTTTGGATTTTGACTTTTCGTATCAATTTAGCCTTTTGAAAAGAGTTTCTTTTTTCATCTCGATAGACGGGGTTTTCTAACCCCGTCTTGGCGGGGCAAGGATGTCCCGCCTATCGGATCCGGGGCTAATTTAGGGTTTTTCAAAGAACTAAAGTGTTACGACTTTTCTTTTGCATTTGGATTTTGGGGTTTGACCTTTTCGCGGAGTGCTTCCGTCTCTTTTCCATTGATTGTCAGATCCCCATTGAGAACGACGAGGTAGTCCTCTCTGGCAGATTTTATACTGACCTTATCGTTCAAAACATCCTGTCTGACCAGCTCAGGGTCTCTCCCCCAAGGGGGGCCATAACCGCCACTGCCAGGTAAACGGATACTCAAGACATCGTCAGCTTTTAATTGACTCACTCCTTTCGACTTCTGTTTCTCTTCATTCGATGTCCCAGGATTTAAAATCAACTCACCTTTGGTCCCTTCTTTTCCACCGAAGAGACCTTGGGGTGCAAATTTCTGCCGATCGGAATATCGGGCCCATGTCACATCGGTGAGGAACCGTATATCTCTCCGGAGGGAGAGCCCGCCGCGATATTTCCCCGCTCCCCCAGAATCCCGGATAAATTCATAGCGCTCTATGATCACAGGATTCTCCAGTTCTGCTGCCTCCACCGGGGTGTTCATGAAACGGCCCAAGTGAAGATCTTGGCCATCCGGTCCATCCTTATCGGGTCGAGCGCCCGCCCCACCTCCCTGAATTTCGATGTAACTGAATCGTCGGCCTGACTTCGGGTGAATCCCTGTGAAACTGCATGTGCAGGCCTGTCCATGGCTTCCGGCAACCACACGGTTGGGTACCACTTGGCTCATGGCCTTCAGCATCGCCTCTGTAATTTTCGTCATGGTCTGGCTTCTGGCAGTAACCCCTGCAGGAGGTCGGGGGTTTGTGATCAATCCTTCCTCACTCTCCACCCGAATAGGGCGGAACGTCCCTGAATTGACCACCATATAAGGGTCGATGATTCCGACCATCGTATAGAAGACCCCTGCCTGAGTGCAGGAGATGGGACAGTTGATGTTGCCTTTCGCTTGTGGGCTGGTCCCATTGAAATCGACCCTCATTCCATTCCCTTGGATGTGAACATTCACCTGAACCCTAAAGGGGTCATTTGAATACCCATCGTCGTCCACAAAATCCACCCCTGTATAATCCCCGTCTGGCATAGCTTCGATCGCTCGCCCGGAAATATCTTCTCCATAATCGAGGAGCATGGTCGTGCATTGTTGAAAGGTTTTGAGTCCGTATTTCGAGACTAAATCTTTCACCTTTCGTGCTCCTCCAATGGTCGTTGCCGCCTGAGCCCTGAAATCCTCCAGGGTTTTTTCAGGGATCCGAATATTCTTGGAGATGATATCAAAGATTTGATGATCTTCTTTGCCTTGGCGATAGAGCTTCACAAAAGGAAGCCGAAGTCCTTCTTGGTAGATCTCGGTAAGGCCCCCTGCCACCCCACCAGGGACAGCCCCTCCCATATCCAGTTGATGAGCTATATTTGCAACGAAGGCAATCAGCTCCCCATCAAAAAAGACAGGAGAGAAAAATTGCATATCCAGTAAATGTTGGCCTCCCAGGTAAGGGTCATTGCAAATGATGACATCCCCCTCCTCAAAACTCTCCACATGCTTTAACATGCTGACCGCTGTGGTAGGAAGGCTGAACATCATCAAAGGGCAGAGGTGAGCCTGGGCTAAAATACCGCCCGAGGAGTCCAAAACAGCACAATTAATATCCATGATCTCCTTGACGATCGTTGTCCTTCCCATTCGCATGAGGTTATATCCCATATCATCAGCAATAGCGTCTAATCCGTAACGGATCACCTGCATGGTCACGGGGTCGGCTTTGTAACTCATGATTTTCCCTCGTCAGTTCGGAGTAATTGGTTCGGAGTTCGGAGAAATATTTTTTAGTCTCCGAACTCTGAACTCCGAACTCCGAACTTTCTATTCGGTGTGATCAGAATATTCTTGTATTCATCGATGGTGCCGTTCCACCCTGTTGGAATAAGGGTAGTCGAAATCGTCTCCTCGATGAGGCAAGGGCCAGAAATTTCTGTCCCACATCGAAACCGATCGCGCTCGTAGATTGGAGTTTCGATAAAACTTTTGTCCTTAAAATAAACGGGTCTCTTTTCCTTCAGTACTCCGCCTGGAGGGATAGGGGACCTTTCTTCTTTGGGCAGCGTCAACCCGGGATTCCTGCCAATCACCTTCACCCTGAGGTTGATAAATTCTACTACCTCTTTTGGTTCACTGTAGGAATAGACTTTTTGATGGAGGGAGTGGAAAGAGGATAGAATGTTTTGCAGTTCGGTTGAACCCAAGACAGGGCTTCTCTCGATCGGTGTATTCAACTCCCAGGACTGTCCTTCGTATCGGAGATCAGCGGACCATTCGATATAAATATTTTCATCCCTAACATTTTCTTCCTTGAGTTGTTGAATTCCTTCGCTCTCCAGGTCTTTGAAGGCATGTGATAATTGTTCAGAGTTTATATCTTGCTGGCTTTTCGCAATGGTTCGGACATAATCGTGCTGAATATCTGCGACGGCAAGGCCTACGGCGGAGAAATTACCACACATCGGTGGGACGATGATTTTATCGATGCCAAGTTCTTCAGCCATGTCGACAGCATGATTGGGGGCTGCCCCGCCGAAAGGGATCAAAATAAATTCTCTCAGGTCGTATCCCCTTTGAACCGAAACACCACTGATCCCTTTCGCCATGTTTGCATTGACAATTCGAATGATACTTAAGGCCGCTTCTTCAACAGAAAGGGCCATTCTACCAGCGACATGTTCCTTAATTGCTTTTATTGCATTCTCAGGATAGAGGGGGATCTTCCCGCCGAGAAAATAATTGGGGTTGAGACGGCCCAGGATAAGATTGGCATCTGTAACCGTCGGTAACGTTCCTCCCCATCCGTAGCAGGCAGGACCTGGGTTTGAACCAGCGCTTTGGGGTCCTACATTTAAAACCCCTCCTCGATCGATCCAGGCGATACTGCCGCCTCCTGCACCAATCGTTTTCATATCGACCATAGGAAGTTTGATAGGGTATTCTGTGACCCCTCCCCAGGTGGTGGTCTTGGGCATTCCTTTGTCAATGATCGAAATATCAAAGGTCGTTCCACCCATATCCGCACCGATCGCCATTTCATGTCCCGTCAACTTACTGATGAAGGCAGTGGCCATTGCCCCTCCTGCCGGACCCGAGTTGATCAAATGGGCGGAGTGATCCCTTGCCACTTCTGCGGTCATGGCACCACCGTTGCTTTGCATGATATGGAGGCGAATCTCCCCATACCTTTGCTTTAGGCGGTTCATCAAATTATCCATATATTGCTTGATCACAGGACCCAGGTAGCCATTCATGACGGTCGTGCAGGTCCGTTCATATTCACGAAACTCAGGACAGATCTCAGAAGAAAGAGAGACCAATGTTTCTGGAAATATCTCCCTACATATTTCAGCGGTTCTCTGTTCGTGTTTAGGGTTCAGGAATGAGAATAGAAGAGACACCACAAGGGCTTCTACTTTCTGTTCCTTAAAAAAACGGATGACCTGACGCACTGAATCTTCATCCAAGGGGGTGAAGATTTCTCCTTTGCTGTTTATTCGTTCGATGATACCCTTTCTTAGATACCGAGGGACGAGAGGAGGAGGATTGTCTACCTCGAAATCGAAGGCAGCTTCCTTTGGCCGTGCGACACGCCGAATCTCAAGCACGTCTTCGAAACCCCGCGTGGTGATGAGACCCACTTTCGCCCCTTTACCTTCCACAATGGCGTTTGTCCCGATCGTGGTCCCATGAATGAGGTAATCTAACTCTCGGATTGACTTTTTAGAGATTTGAAGTATTTTCTCCAGCCCTTTCAACACCCCTTCAGCCAAATCGTAATGGGTCGTAGGGGTTTTGGTATACTTAAAAAATCCCTTTTTCTCATCGACCAGTATGACATCCGTAAAAGTTCCCCCTACATCAATCGATATTCTCATGGAAAATCCCCCATACGCATCTTCAGCAATTCAGACACTGGACTTCAGACGTTGGACATCAGACTTCTCTAATATAGGGAATTAACTCTATTTCACTCTTTTGAAACTCTTTTGTATGCACCCGGAGTGCCAGTTCCTCTGCTCTCTGCCAAGCGTTTATTTTTGTGTAATCTCTGGCCATTTCCCATCTTTAGTCTAATGCCTGCCTTCGCCGAAGCGCTTCGCGCAGGCAGGTCTGACGTCTATACTCTTACTGTCTGAATCACATCCGCATCTTAAAAAGCATTGACAACTCTTGAATGTTAGAATATGATGAAATTTCTTTTTGGTCACTATATAATGAATATTTATCAAAAAGCAAGTTTTAACAAGAGGGAGGTGAGAATCCATTTTGATCAATCGAGATTATTAAAATCAATTTGAAAGGGGAGAAAGAAAGGAGGTCGTCTGTATGAAAAAATTTTTCATTCTTGTTTCGATGATTTTATGGGTTACGATTCTCAGTTTTATCACTGCCCCAAGCATTTTTTCGCAGCCAATGGAGTTAAAGGGAGTCTCGTTTCTGCCTAAGGATCATCGTCTCTGCGCAATGATTCCTGTATGGATTGACAAGGTGAATGCTGAACTCAAAGATTCCATTAAAGTCAATTGGCTTGGTGGACCGGAGGTCATGCCACCCTTTGAACAACCTGAAGCATTAAGGAAGGGTATTTTCCAAATTGGTTTCCTACCAGCTGCTTACTATGGAGGATTACTTCCTGAAGGCGATGCGATCTCCCTCTCAAAGTATGATTTCAAGAAGGAGAGAGAAAAGGGGGGAGTTTGGGATTATTTCGTTGACAGACATAAAAAGATCAATATGGAGCTTTTAGGGACATGGTTATATGACCCATTTCTTCTCTATGTTAAAAAACCGGTCAAAGGAATCGAGGATTTAAAAGGACTGAAGATGAGGACTGCTGCCAAATATGACAAAATGATGTTGAAGTTGGGAATGGTCCCCGTCACTGTCCAGTTCGGTGAAACCTACACTGCTTTGCAACGCGGTGTGGTAGATGGCTTCGGATGGCCAACCATCGGGCCGAGGGAATGGGGTTGGCTTGAATATAGTAAGTTTGTCATCGATATACCATTTTATGTGAGACAGAATACGTTGATCCTTATGAACCTCGATGTGTGGAATAAGTTTCCTAAAGCGGTTCAAGACAAATTGATGGATATCACTACAAAATATGAACCAGAAATGAAAGCCTATTTTGATAAGGAGATAGACAAAGAGAAAAAGGAGATGGAGAAGATCGGGGTGAAGAGGATTACGTTCTCTGCCCCAGATACAAAAAAATATATCGATGCGGCGAATGATTCTTTCTGGGAAGATCTTGAGAAGAAGGCGCCCGATGCAGTAAAAACATTGAAGAAACTCATGGGGTACTAATACAAATTCAATAAATCATAATCCCCCCCATCCTCCCCTCCCTCAGGGGGGGAGGGCTTGCCCTGTGGAGTAAGTTCTGCTACTCCACAGGGTAGAGGCGGGGGTGATGTAAATTAATTTAATGCGTCTGTATTAATACAAAACCAATAAATAATAACTAAGATCTAAGTACAAATAATCAAATAGTTTCCAATTTTCAATAACCAATACCTAAACTTGATGTCCAATTCATTGATTATTATTTGGTGATTGGAATTTGGTCATTGAATGTATAGAAGAGGGGGATGTTTGGCACATCCCCTCAAATTTAAGTGATGAATGGAGATGGTCAATCGAATTTTTAGTTATATAGAAGGCTTTGTGAAGGGTTTTAATAAAGCACTTGTTTTTATTGCTTCGATCATGATGGCAGGGCTGATGATCATTGTTTGCATTGACTTGGCCTTAAGATATTTTTTCAATTCACCTTTATTATGGGGAACAGAGGTTACGGAAATATTGCTTTTATATATTACTTTCCTTGGAATGGCCTGGGTATTTCGAGAAGATGGTCATGTGGTCATCGACGTATTCACCAGCAAGGCCGTTGGGAGAAAGAAAAAAATATTAAATGGGATCAGTTATTTTTTAGTGGGGATCGTGGCAGCTGTACTTGTGTACTATGGGTTTTATACTGTCTATGACCATTTCAGGCGTGGAGTGTTCAACCCGACTGTCATCGAAACACCGATTGCCCTGATTATTATTGTTATCCCTATTGGGAGTATTCCCCTTTTTTTGGAGGTTTTGATAAAGGTCTGGAAGCTATTGATACAAGCACCAAATCCCAAATAAATCCCAATGACCAATGACCTAACTTCAACACGATATGGTTTTAGAAAATAGGAGGTGATAAGAATCGTTTAGGTCATTTGAAAATTGTTTTTTGGAATTTATTTGGCATTTGAGATTTGACATTTGGAGTTTTTCAGATGGATTGGGTTACTCTATTTATCATCATTCTTTCTTCACTGATCTTCTTATTCTTTTTAGGGGTACCCGTCGCTTATTCCTTTCTTTTTATCAATATCCTCTTTGGATACATTTTTTGGGGAGAAAATGGGCTGACTCAATTGATTTTAAGCATATTCCGATCGATCAGCTCCTTTTCACTCCTTCCCGTCCCACTCTTTCTCTTAATGGGAGAAATCATGTTTCTTTTCGGGATTGCACAGAATATGATGGAGACCTTGGAAAAGTGGATGGGAAGATTACCTGGGAGGTTGAGTCTTCTTGCAGTGGTTGGAGGCGTAATATTTGCAACTCTTTCCGGTTCTTCAATGGCAGGTTGTGCCATGCTCGGACAAACTCTTTTGCCTGAAATGGAGAAGAAAGGATATAAGCCTCAGATCACTTTGGGTCCGATCATGGGTTGCGGGACCCTTGCGGCAATGATCCCACCCAGTGCCCTTGGGGTTTTACTTGCTTGTCTTGCTCAGATTTCTGTTGGGGATTTTCTTCTTTCCATTATCTTCCCAGGTCTTTTGATGGCGGCTCTGTTTGTCATCTATATCATCGTCCGATGTATTTTACAGCCTGATCTCGCTCCACAATATGAGGTTGAGAAGATTTCCTTTTATGAGAGGATAGTTTTGAGTGTGAAGTTTCTTTTACCCTTAGGTCTCGTGATTTTTTCTGTGATTGGTTTGATTATATTTGGAATTGCAACTCCAACAGAATCCGCTGCAGTAGGGGCACTCGTCTGTTTTATCCTTGCCTTTTTTTATAAAGGCTTCAGGGGGGAAATATTAAAAAGGTCGATTGTGAATAGCGTAAAGATCACCGTCATGATGTTTATGATCCTTAGCGGTGCAACGGCCTTTTCACAACTGCTTGCCTATACAGGAGCAAGCCAAAATCTTGTAAAATTAGCCATTGACCTTCCATTACCACCTATTGCTATTCTGATCATCATGCAGTTTATTCTTGTATTGCTCGGAACATTTATGGAACCCCTTTCAATCCTGATGGTTGCCTTACCCATCTATATGCCGATCATCAGACATTTAGGAATTAATCCCTTGCCATTCTGTTCGGTGCTTTTAATCAATATGGAAATGGCAACGATCTCTCCACCCGATGGGTTAGTCCTTTACACGATGAAAGCAGTGGCTCCGCACCATAGCATGGGTGAAATTTATAAGGCGAGTGTGCCTTTTGTAATAATCGACATCATTGCGATGGCCATTATTATGATTTTCCCCGATATCTCTCTATTTTTACCCTCAATAGCCAAAAGGTAATCTTTTTTTCCCCCTGCAGTTCAGCCATTCCATTTTACCTGGGAGACTCGGTTTAAATGGTCAGTATAACTCCGATGACGATGAGGAAAGTCCCTATCACTGTGAAAATGTCAATGACCTCACTCTCTTTCATAAAGAGATAGGCCCCCAATAGGGTGAACAGAGGATAAATACAACTAATGGGAACAACCAGTGCGACCTTTCCGATGGACAACGCCCCAAAGAAAGAGATAAGTGCAATTGAGTTACAGATACCTGAAAGAATGGCGAGGAATAAACCGTATCGCTTAACCGATTCCAATCGTATCCCCCGGCCTGAGAAGAAAAAGAAGGAGATCATTATAGCAAGCGCTGTTGCATTGGCGATGGTCGCCCCGTAGAAGGGATTTAGACCACTCATCAACCCCTTTTTGGCAAAAATCGGTGCGATCCCGAAACAGAGGGATGAAAGGACGGCTTCCATCTGACCACGCCATCGACTCATCTCTTTCCTCTCATCATCAGAAGGTAGACTCCAGACAGGGTTAAACCGATACCGATCAATTGATGGGGAGCCAATTTCTCCCCCAAGACGGTTATTGCAAAAGCGACTGAAATAATAGGATAAGCGGAGCTGATCGAAGTACTCTGGGTCACACCGATGAACCGGAAACTGCTGTAATAGAAGGTCCTCCCTAAGAAATAGTTTAAGAACCCTGCGACCATGAAGTAGAAATAGACCGATCCCGAAATATTATAAAATTCGGAAAATCCTTTTCCAACACCGATGCCAATAAGAAAGACCAGCGCTAAAAAATTGATGGTCAACGTGATGAGGATGGCCGTATAGAGAGGGATATCCCTCATGGCCATCTTAAGGAAGATGGATTGAACGCCCCAGGCAATCGCACACAAGATTGAGAGCAGGATACTAAGATTCATCGTTGACTCGCGCTATTTTGCATTCTATACATGACGACGTAAACCTTTGCCGGTTTGTCATTCCGGGCTTGACCCGGAATCCAGTGTTATCCTGGATTCCCGCTTTCGCAGAGATTTTAAAGGTGCAATTTATTTTACATTGGGACCTATTTTCTACTTGAAACGGAAATCGAGTTTAAAATCATAGAGCCAGGGGATCGTTGGTTTTACCCCCTCT
>Ga0315280_10000406_pt1 | contig 79739 bp, 72 predicted proteins | sample YL17G06_40_MG_FD_203697 | JGI IMG/M metagenome (GOLD analysis project Ga0315280, IMG submission 203697) | Sediment microbial communities from Yellowstone Lake, YNP, Wyoming, USA - YL17G06_40 | ecosystem: Environmental > Aquatic > Freshwater > Lake > Sediment | place: USA: Wyoming | collected... | reverse complement strand
ATGCATCAAAACTTGCCTGTTTTATCGTTCCAAGCGCTATTAAACTCCATATGAACCAGGGTAATACAGTAAATAATGTTATCAACCCCGCTGTGCCTACCTTAATAAACCTCCCCTCCTTCCGATACCACAGCAAAATTAGAATGAAATATGTGAAAACAAATACAGCATTATCCGTCCTGGCTAGAACTGTCAAACCTGATATCACCCCAAATATTAATACATCCCTCCACGATAATTTCTCTCTTAACACTATCTCCAGTGTTATCAGCAACCCAATCACTACCAGAAAATTGCTTAAAGGCACCGGCTCACCTGATATATTTGAAAAGAAACTGTTAGAAGAAAATATATAAGCACCAAAGGCAAACACTGCAAGTATCTTTCTCTGTGTGATAATCATCGTTATTCGATATACAACATAAGCAGTAGCTATTGTTAATATGCCTGCAAGAATAATAACAAAACGAATTGGCAGCATCTCATTGTGTCCTTTTAACTTAAAGAAAGGCGAAATCATTATCATCCATAATGGATGATAGCCATTTGTCGTCCTGATGCCATCAAGTGAACTGCTCTTACCAGATATAAAGTTTGATGCTATCTGAAAGTAGTAGAATGAATCAACAGGCATGTTTGTAATAATAGTTCTCTCACTACTTAATGCAAAGACAATAACAATTGATAGTGTTATTGCTCCAAGGATGACTAACCATATATTAACCTTCTTATACATCATATATTATTGAAATTACCTTAAAAAAAAGGTGTTCTTAAACATAAATTGTATCTATTTTGACTGTCGTTTCAATCTCTATTTATAATTTAATAATATCATTAAAGAGACATCAGGTTTTTATATATAATAAATATGAGTTCTAAAAAATATATATTTACTTCATATAATTAATTAAAGATATAGCCATTAGAAAGGTCAAAATTTCTATTATATTTATCAATATCTACAGAATCAATCAAAGATGAATTAATATCAAAGGCATTAATTGTCAGTTTACCCTCTTCAATCTGTAATATACAGAAATTATATACTTTAAGAAATTTCTGGCAGTCTGGGTCATCAAATTCCCTGTCATACAAGGGCGCCCCACCCCCTCCAGTAACTATATAATAGGTCTTATTTACGTAGAACCTCTGGTAGTTATGGTCATGTCCATTGAAGACAACATCGACATTATATCGGTCAAACAGTGGAACTAAATATGTTCTTATATCCTGTGTCTGCTCGTCCTGCCTTGTTAGTGAAAATGGAGGGTGGTGAAAGAGGACAATTGTGAATAGACCATATTTTTTAGTAAGTTCTATACTAAGCCACTTATATTGCTCAGAGCCAGGTTTAAAGTCAACATTTGTATCAAGAACAATGAAATGGATATTATAGCAATTGACTGCATACCATCTCTGATTATCAAGATAATCAAAGTTCTTGAAATACAAAGGTGATTCATTCTCATGGTTACCAAGACATGGATAAAACTCTACCTGCTTTCTCAGGTCCCAGGTGATTTTATTAAATATCTGCCAGAGAGAGGGATTATTCCCATCTTCAACCATATCACCTGTGTGAAAAACAACAGAAGGATGTTTATTAATTATATCTCCTACAATTTGAACATGCACATCATGTCCTGTGCGTGAGTCGCCATAGACGGCAATAGTATGAACTACTGGTTTTTGCTCCCCACAGGAAGACCATATAAAAACAAATGATATAAGAATTACTAATATATACCTTCTCATATAAATTTGTTGATTGTTATTATACAAGAAATGAGGATAAAAATAATAAGTAAGATAAATATCAATGACTGGTTATCTTGATTTCTTCATAGTTTATATATAAAATCTAAAATATTGTGAGATGTTCTTCCTGTGGTTCTGATAATCCTGATAACCAGAAGTTCTGCGGCAACTGTGGAAACTCACTCATTCTGGAGATCGAAGGTGAGAAGAAGAACGTTACAGTCCTCTTCGCAGACATATCCAACTTATCCACAATCTCTGAGAAACTCGACCCTGAAGAGGTTCAGAAACTATTAAATACTGACTTTGATGTGATAACAAATGCATCCGAAAGATATGGTGGGACGATAGACAAGTTCATAGGTGATGAGGATATGCTCAATGTCTATAAGGGCAAACTGAGGGAATGGGTAGATATAATTCTAAAAGGCATAAATGGTGAAGACCTGAAGGCAAAATTTCTCTTTGATAAAGATATAAAGCAATATACATAGTTTTTTGGTAGTAGAATTTTATATAAAATGTTTATAATTATTATAAATTTATATTGAATAGAGAATGATAATAGTTCTTGACTTTTAATTATTTTATTCATAAAATCTACAATATTTATGAGATGTCCTTCTTGCAATTTTGATAATCCTGAAAACCAGAAATTCTGTGGAAATTGTGGCAGCCCGCTGACAATAGAAATTGCTGGTGAGAAGAAGAATGTAACAGTTCTATTCACAGATATTTCAAAATTTAGCACAATTTCAGAACACCTTGACCCTGAAAATGTTCAGGAACTATTAAATACTGTCTTTGATTTGATAACAAAAATATCTGAAAAATATGGTGGGACAATAGACAAGTTTATAGGTGATGAAGTGCTAATACTCTTTGGTACTCCGATATCGACTGAGAACCATGTTGAGAGGGCAATAATGTGTGCACTTGATATAAACAGAAAGATAGAGCAGATGGCAGGAACTCTTCCAGCAGAGATAAAAATGCATATGGGTATTCACACCGGTAAGGTAGTTATAGGTGAAGTTGGTGGAGAAAAGGTGAAAGATTTTACAGTCATAGGAGATACAGTCAATCTTGCATCGCGTCTGAGGGTTCTTGCACCTCCGGGTGAGATATATACAAGTGACGAGACAGTCAGGAAAGCAAAGGCATTTGCTGACTTTGAGTTCATCCAGGAGACATCTGTAAGAGGGAGGTCTTCAAGTGTGAAGGTCTATAAAGTGCTTAATATTAAAGAGAAGAGAGAAGCACAGAGAGGTATTGAGAATTTATATTCACCGATGATAGGCAGGTCAAAGGAATTGAAGATGTTAATAGACATATATATCTCAACGGTGAAAAACTCAAAACTCTCCATAGTTCTTATTGAAGGTGACGCAGGTATAGGTAAGTCGCGCCTATACAATGAATTTCTGGAGTGGGTTGACACAACTGAGGTATATCAGTCAAAGTTTCTTCCATTTGCACAGGAACCAGATTTTCCTTTAAAAGATATTCTCAAACAATATTTTAATTTGAATGGTGATGAGAAAGATGATGAATTATTTAAAGCAATAGATTCAAAATTAGTTCACATTAAAGGTCTCCCAAAAGATGCTCCTATAATTATTGCAAAGTTTCTATCAATTATTCCTTATGAAAGTGATGAAGACCCGAAGACATTAAGGCAGACACTGCTATATATAGTTAATGAGATAATAAGACAGGAAAAAGATAATATTATTATAGGAATAGAAGACATTCACTGGGCAGATACAACTTCACTTGAAACATTCAATTACCTGGTCAAATTTATAAGAAATTGCCCTGTCATGTTTATATTTATGACAAGACCCTTATTAGATGTATCAGGATTAGCAGAGTGGAAAGAAATTCTTATAAAGCAGGAATTTACAACCTTAATTGAATTATCTTCACTACAGACAGAGGAAGCTGACATGCTTATTTCAAATCTTTTAAGTGTTGAAAAGCTTCCAGAAGATGTAAAGGAGGAAATCCTTAAAAAAGGTGATGGGAATCCCCTCTTTATAGAAGAGATTATAAAGACAATGATAGATAGGGAATATATATATTTTGAGAACGGAAATTATTTAGCAAAGCCAGATATAGAGGAATTTGAAGTCCCTGAGACAGTAGAAGATATCTTCTTTTCGCGGGTAGACAATCTACCAGCAATGACAAAAAAGGTCATACAGGCAGCATCAATTATTGGTGATGTATTCTGGGATAAACCCCTTGACTACCTGTTAACTGCCAACACAAAGAAGTCCTTAGATTTTCTTCTCAGTAAAGATTTTATAGAGAAGCGTTCTCATTCATCATTCGAGGGCTTGACTGAATTCAAATTCAAGCATACGCTACTTGCGGAAGCGATATATAAGAGTATTCTTAAACGACAGAGAAAAACCTTCCATAGGAACTATGCAGGATGGCTTTTGGAAAACTATTCAGATAAAGAAAGGCAGTTATTAACATTCCTTGCATATCACTTTGAGATGGGGGAAGAGTATGAGAAAGCAGTGAAGTATTATATATTGGTAGGCGATACATTTGCCAGTCAATATGCTCCTCAGAATGCAGTTGAATCATATAAAAAAGCGCTCTTCTACATAAAGAATACTGGTGTTTTCGAAGACCTATTATGGGACGTTTTAGACAAACTCGGAAGACAGTATTCTCTATTGGGAATGATAAAAGAGGCAGAACAGACCTTTAGTAGTGCAATATCTTATGCAGAGAAGAAGGAAGACCTTGCGAGAGCAATATTTCATTATGGGTATTTTTTAGAATCTATAAGCAGATACAATGAAGCAATCTTTATATTGCTTGAAGCATTGGAATCATGTGAGGATAATAATATATTAAAATTATCAATCTATCATGGGATTGTTTGGATATATCATCTTAAAGGAGAGATTGACATTGCTTATAAATATCTTGAACATTTGAAAGAGATTGCAGAGAAATTTGAAAAAATTATTTCAGTGGAGGAGTATGAGAAGAACTGGGCGAACATCTATAAGATATCAGCAATTTTGAAGTCAGATATTGATGATACTGAAGGCTCAATTGATGATTATAATAAAGCCCTCAGATTATATAAGAAATATAATGATATTTTCAATGTTGGTAAGGTATATAACAATCTTGCAAATCAGTATAAAGACATCGGTGAGTTTTCAAGGTCAATCAATTTATATAAAAAAGCAATAGAAATAGAGAGAATGGTTGGTTCACATCTTGATATGGGAAAAACATACTATAATCTCGGGAGAACTTACTCACTTATTAATAACTTAGATATGGCAGAGGAACTCTACAATAAATCTCAGAAAATAAATGAACTTATTGAAAATAAACAGGGTGAGGGCTTTTGTTATTATGGTCTTGCAGGCATCTATGCTAATAGAGGTGAGTATGAAAGAGCAATTGAGTATGCAGAAAAATCAATAGAGATATTCAAGAGTGTTGGGAGTAAATATCTTGAGAATATGTCTCTGGTTCAGAAGGTCTCTGTTCTAATTAAGATGGCAAAATTTGATAATATTGATGAACTCCTGAAACAGGCATTTGAATATGCCGGGCGTCAGAATAACAAATACTTATTTGGAGAGTTATATCTAATAAAGGGTCAAGAAATGCTTGCAATAGACGAATTAAAGAGAAGTGAGGAATATCTTAATAAGGCAGAGGGGATATTTGAAATGTTCAAGAGTATCCAGTTGCATAAGGACCTTTACATTCAGAAGATACAATTGTATGAAAAAATCGGCGATGATGATTCTACCAACATATATAAAGAGAAATTGAGATTGTGGGTGAATAAGATTCTTGATGGTATAAAGGAAGATGAACTTAAAGATAAATTTCTGAAAAGCCCCGATTTGCAGATATATATAAATTAATTAATATTTAGGGATAATCTTTTTATATCTAAATACTTATAATTTACTGAGCAGTTTGACAATTAATTACATCTATTATCTTTATAGTAAAATTTATATGGAGATTGAGCCAGCATCTCCTGGCATTGTAAAGGCATTGTTTAAATAACTATAAAATCTTGATATAATTATTATGAAGGAGGTAGATATATGAAAAATATATTGTTAATTTTGCCTTTAGTTATTTTAACAACCGCTAACATTGCCTTCAGTGGCTGGGTCTTTGAAGGCAAGTGGGGCTATGAGGGCAATGGTGATGGACAATTTTACTCCCCATCTGGAATTTCAGTTGCACCAAATGGTAATGTATATGTTGCTGACATGCGTAATCATCGTTTTCAATATTTCACATCTACGGGCACATTCCTTGGAAAATGGGGTTCTTATGGTTCTGGCGATGGTCAATTTGAGTTCCCAGCGGGAATTGCAGTTGCACCTAATGGCAATGTATATGTTGCTGGCAATGTTGATAATCGCATTCAATATTTCACATCAAATGGGACATTCTTAGGTAAATGGGGCTCTTATGGCACTGGTGATGGACAATTTTACTACCCATGTGGAATTGATGTTACAAACAATGGTAATATATATGTTGCTGATACTGCTAATAATCGCATTCAATATTTCACATCTACTGGAACATTCCTTGGCAAGTGGGGCTCTTATGGTTCTGGTGATGGACAATTTAACGGCCCAGAGTGCATTACAGTTGCACCAGATGGCAATATTTATGTTGCTGATAATGAAAATAATCGTATTCAATACTTCACATCTACTGGAACATTCATTGGTAAATGGGGTTCAGGGGGTTCAGGGGGTTCAGGGGATGGACAATTTAACCAACCATGGGGAATTACCGTTGCACCAAATGGCAATGTCTATGTCGCTGACTTTAATAATCATCGCATTCAATACTTCACATCAACGGGAACATTCATTGGTAAGTGGGGCTCTTCTGGCAATGGTGATGGACAATTTAACCACCCAGATGATATATCCATTGGACCAAACGGAAAGGCATATGTGACTGATAATTATAATCATCGTGTTCAATACTTCCGCTATGAACCACCACAAAACATTACTCCATCATCGCTTGGCATTGTAAAGGCACTTTTTAAATAAATATAAAATCTTGATATAATTATTACGAAGGGTGTAGATATATGAAAGATTGTAAAATTATTTATAGTTTTATTTATTAAGAATAATTAGACAGGTATATTTCTTAAAGGGTGTGGCATTATAGCCACTGACCAAGGAGGAGAATTATGAAAAGGATTATACTTATTTCAATAATGCCAATAATGTTAGTGAGTATTGCTCTCAGCGGTTGGGTCTATGAAGGCAAGTGGGGCTCTTATGGCTCAGGTGATGGACAATTTTACCACCCTACTGGAATTGCATTTGCACAAAATGGCAATGTATATGTTTCTGACACAGATAATAATCGCATTCAATACTTCACATCAACCGGGACATTCCTTGGTAAATGGGGCTCACAAGGTTCTGGTGATGGTCAATTTTATACTCCCTTTGATATAGCCATTGGACCAAATGGAAATGCATATGTAGCTGATTGTGGTAATCATCGTGTTCAGTATTTCACATCAACTGGCACATTCATTGGTAAATGGGGTTCTTCTGGCTCTGGTGATGGACAATTTTATTATCCTACTGCTATAGCTATTGCTTCCAATGGTAATGTCTATGTTACTGAACAAGGTAATAATCGCATTCAATACTTCACATCAACTGGAACATTCCTTGGTAAGTGGGGTTCTTATGGCACCGGTGATGGACAATTTTCCTTGCCAAGGGGAATTGAAGTAGCATCAAATGGCAATGTTTATGTTGCTGATTCTGGTAATAATCGCATTCAATATTTCACATCTACTGGAACATTCCTTGGAAAATGGGGCTCTTCTGGTTCTGGTGATGGACAATTTAATTATCCAATTGGAATTGCAGTCGCACCAAATGGAAATGTATATGTTTCTGAATATAATGGTAATCGCATTCAATACTTCACATCAACTGGAACATTCCTTGGTAAATGGGGCTCACAAGGTTCTGGTGATGGACAATTTTATAATCCCACTGGAATAACCTTTACTACCAATGGTAATGTCTATGTCGCTGATACATACAATAACCGAATTCAATATTTTACATCAACAGGCACATTTCTTGGTAAATGGGGCTCTTATGGTTATGATGATGGACAATTTTACTACCCATATGATATATCCATTGGACCAAACGGAAAGATATATATATTAGATACTGGTAATAACCGTGTTCAGTATTTCAAGTATTTAGAAACACAGATTGAGCCAACATCGCTTGGCATTGTAAAGGCATTGTTTAAGTAGCACTTATTTTGATTTACTTATGAGGAGGCAATGCATCCCTTTTTATCTATGAGAAAACAATTGTCTATTTAATTATTAAATTTTTTATATAATATGTAAGGAGGTATATATAAAAGATAGTAAAATCATTTATAACTTTTTTATGAAGAATAATTATACAGGTATATTTCTTAAAGGTCGTGGCATTATAGCCACTGACCAAGGAGGTGAATGATGAAAAGGATTATACTAATTTTTATAATGCCACTAATGTTAGTGAGTATTGCCCTCAGTGGTTGGGTCTATGAAGGTCAGTGGGGCTCACAGGGTTCTGGAGATGGACAATTTAATTCTCCGAGAGGAATTGAAGTTTTGCCAAATAGCAATGTATATGTTACTGATACTAATAATTACCGCATTCAATACTTCTCATCTACCGGAACATTCCTTGGTAAGTGGGGCTCATCTGGCTCTGGTGATGGACAATTTAACCAGCCATGGGGAATTACAGTAGCACCAGATGGCAATGTTTATGTTGCTGATTATCGGAATCATCGCATTCAATACTTTACATCAACGGGGACATTCATTGGCAAGTGGGGAACAAATGGTTCTGGTGATGGACAATTTAACTACCCATTAGGAATTGCAGTTGCACCAGATGGCAATGTCTATGTTTGTGAAGAATTTAATCACCGCATTCAATATTTTACATCAACTGGAACATTCCTTGGAAAATGGGGCTCACAGGGTTATGGTGATGGACAATTTAATCAGCCAACTGGAATTGCAGTTGCACCAGATGGCAATGTCTATGTTTCAGATTCTATGAATAACCGTATTCAATACTTCACATCTACCGGAACATTCCTTGGTAAGTGGGGCTCTTATGGCACTGGTGATGGACAATTTAACCAGCCATGGGGAATTACAGTAGCACCAAATGGTAATGTATATGTTGTAGATACTCTGCTTTTTCGTATTCAATATTTCACATCTACTGGCACATTCCTTGGCAAGTGGGGCTCTTATGGCAATGGTAATGGACAATTTAATAATCCACGTGATATAGCCATTGGACCAAACGGAAAGGCGTATGTAACTGATACTCTTAATAATCGTGTTCAGTATTTCCACTACAATCCAGGGCAAGATATTACACCAGCATCGCTTGGCATTGTAAAGGCATTGTTTAAGTAGCGTCGCCATTCAGATGGTGACGAATCATTGTAGCGGTGCAATTTATTGCACAGGTCCAATATAACCAATGTTATATAAAACGGAGTCGCGCCTTCAACGAAACGGATACCCACCGTAAGGGAGAATGCGCATTCTCCCTTACAATAGGAAGGATGTTCATAATGGCAAGAAGTAGTTTGATAAATCAAACCGCTACAAATTGTGATAAATTGCCAAAATATGAAGATGGGGTTGATTAATCAAACCCTCACAATTCATTAACTGGGAGGCAGTGCCTCACTTTTTTATCCATAAGAAAACAATCCCCTATTTAATTATTATATTTTATATATAATATGTAAGGAGGTATATATATGAGAAATATAGTGTTTATCCTTACTGTAATTCTTCTGACAACTGCGAATATTGCTCTCAGTGGTTGGGTCTATGAAGGCAAGTGGGGTTACTATGGCACAGGTGATGGACAATTTAAATACCCAGAGGGAATAGATATTGCTTCTAATGGTTATATATATGTGGTAGATACTGTTAATTTCCGCATTCAATACTTCACATCAACAGGATCATTCATCGGAAAGTGGGGTTCACAGGGTTCAGGTGATGGACAATTTAACTACCCATATGGAATTAGAATTGCACCAAATGGTAATGTATATGTAGTTGACAGTTGGAATAATCGCATTCAATACTTCACATCTACTGGAACATTCATTGGTAAATGGGGCTCAGAAGGAACTGGTGATGGTCAATTCAACAATCCAACTGGAATATCTATTTCCACTAATGGTAATATATATATTACTGATCTTGGTAATCACCGCATTCAATATTTCACATCTACAGGCACATTCCTTGGAAAATGGGGCTCTTATGGCTCAGGTGATGGCCAATTCAAATATCCATTTGGAATAGATATTGCATCTAATGGAAATGTATATATTGCTGATACACTTAATTACCGTATTCAGTATTTCACATCAACGGGAACTTTTCTTGGCAAATGGGGCTCCGAAGGTTCAGGTGATGGTAAATTCCAATATCCTGTTGGAATAGATATAGTTCCTAATGGTAATGTATATATTTCAGATACTGAACAATATCGCATTCAGTATTTCACTTCTACTGGCACTTTTCTTGGAAAGTGGGGCTCTTATGGTAATGGTGATGGACAATTTGACAATCCAATTGGAATAGCTATTGGACTAAATGGAAAGGCATATGTAGCTGACGAGAATAATTGTCGTGTTCAGTATTTCCGCTATGAACCAGGTTATAATATTGAACCAGCATCGCTTGGCATTGTAAAGGCATTGTTTAAGTAGCGTCGCCATTCCTATGGCGATGAAAATATTTTTAACTGATATTGCTCGTCCTCACAAAGGGTGAGATAAGTATGGTATTTACTTAATATATTATTTAAATAAATATCTCACCCCTTACAGAAGTGAGGACAATACAGTTTTATTACCGAAGGGGAAGAAATGCCTCCCTTTTTTATCTATAAGAAAACAATCGCTTATCTAATTATTATATTTTATAATATTTTAAATATCGTTATGTAAGGAGGTGATTTTTATGAAATTCATAAGAGGTATTTTATTAATAGTCCTAGTTACTTTATTTGTAATGGCACCGAATATAAGTATGGCAAGAGTAGAAAAGGGTGATAAGATAATTAATTTTGGAGGAATGGGATATATAGGAAAAGAAAGTAAGTCAGTTATGTTATTCGGATCCTTGGGACGAATGTTTAGATCTTATTTGCAAGTAGGTTCTGGACTTAATATTTCAATTACATATACAAAAGGTTCTGGTTCTTCGGGCACTGTAGGTTTAAATCCTTTTTGTAAATACTTCTTTAACCCTGATGATCCAAAGTTAAACTTTTATGTAGGTGGTTCATTATATCTTATGGCTATGAGACAAGGAGATGAAGGTATTCTTTTTGGTGGTATTGGACTTGTTGCAGGAACATATATTTTCATCACTAAGTATGCTAACATCTTTTTTGACAACTATATTTATGGCATGTATGCCGAAGGGGGTGGTTTTTCTGTTATTGATATGCCAATTATTGGAATTGGCACTACCTTTTAAAAATTGAGTGGTGGACTTAATGAGGGGGGATTTTATCCCCCCACATATTTTAAGCGGAACCTGATTGGTTAGATTTAATATCAATAAAGTTATATTGTAACTAATTTATATAATAGTGAAAAAATGTATATATCAGAAATAACTAAAGTTTTTATAACAAATTATCTAATATATGCCTATTTATTTATTTTCTCTATTTTTTTCTTAAATTATCCCAGTCAAGAGCCAGTTTTCTAGCCAACACACCAGTGGCTAAAGATAAATGTTCAACAGGTCCCTTATATTCCTCATCTTCAGCAACTATTATCTCACCACTCCCGACATCAACTATTCTTGCTGAAATTGTTAATTTATCACCCATTTTGTAAATTTCAAGGAAAACCAGATCTTCACACTGTAATAAGCCACCCAATCTCTGACTTTCACTGGGTTTCGTAAAAACTTCAGATAATCCCAGTTTTAACTCTTCAATAACCTTATCTAACCTATCTCTTTCTATAAGACGGAAGCGCTCAGTTTTAAGAAGGTCACAAGAAAAAATAGAAGCACAGGATTGCAAAATATTGGATTCAACCTCACCCTTAGAGGTTATGGGGATAACTGCAACTAAAATCCTCTTCCCATCAAATGGTGGAAGAGAAACAAGTGTCGGAATATATTCAACCTTACTGAATGTGTATATCGGTGAACTTGAAACACCCTCCAAACTCCAAATAAAGACGCTCCCTTTACTATCTAAACCCGCTAAATATCTTCCTGTGGGACAAAAAGCCGCTCCCTTCATCTCATAATCAGTGTCTATTGTTGAAACCTCCCTCAAAATTTCCATAGACCAGATACCTATAGAATGGTCATCAGAAGCTGATGCGAGATACTTCCCATCCGGGGAAAAGGAGAGAGAGTTTATCCTCTCTAAATGACCTTTAAGTGTTGCTAATTCATAACCTTTTTCAATATCCCTAATTTCAATAATTTCCTCAAAGGTAGCGCCAATTGCTGATAACCCTCCTCCTGGTCTATAAACGCTCTGTCCTGCCACTGCAAATACTCCCATGAATGGAGTAACAGCAACTGTATAAACTTCGCCATATCGTGCCTTTTCTATTTGTAGTGTTCGTAATAACTTCCTCGTTTTCAAATCCCATTCCATAACAGCTTTATCATCATTACCAATACTGAAAAAGGTTTCTTGTAGCTGTCCAAAACCTAAACCCACTATCGCTCCTTTATTAGTTTCACACTCCCATATCAGTGAATCCCTCTTCCAATCCAAAAGGTATAACCACCCCCCTTTATCACCTACTAAAATATAATCACCATAAGAGAAGCAAATACTTGAAACATTATTACGACATTTAAATATCACTCTTTCCGATAAATTTTCCAAATAAAATAAATTCACATTCTTTCCCACCCCAAAAACCAATACTTCTTCAAGAGGTGAAAGGTCTGCTCCTCCAAAATAGTCTTCTAATTCTCTTTGAACAATTATATTCCATTTCAAGTTACTTCTTTGTAGTATCACTATATCATAATAACCAATCAAGCACAGATAATCGCCACCTGATGAAAATCCAAGCCATTTAGGTTGTGATAATTTAATATCCATCTTAGCATCTAAAAAATATCCAAATTCAGCTACCGAACAAGAAATAGCCATAAAACATAAAATAATAACTGTAATTATCAGTCGCATAAATAAAATCCTTAGATATAAAAATGTTAATTCACTGCCACTTGCAATCAATCTTCTCCGATGAGACACTACTTATCTCAAGGTTAGATATCTGTGTAGTAAGACCCTCTGCCAGAGCAAAATAATCACCACCACGGTAAAGAATCTTTAAATCGCACTTTCCTTTCTGAAATTCTCCTTCAACCTTTATTACCCCTGAACAAGAATCTACTGCCTTCTTCAACTTTAAAAATTCACTGAAATCCTGGACACCTGAAACTGAAATAATAACCATCTTGGGGGAAAGTCTCTCAACGAACCAGTTCTTGACACCCTCGGATGCTCTATCCAGAGCGTCTCCTGCAGCACGGTTCCAGTCCAAACCAAAACCACGGAACTCACCTGGTTTTGACCTATATGAGGCAATAAGCATACCAGTGGAGCAGTCCACTGCTGTTACCTCCAAGTTGGCTTCCGCTACCACAACACCCTTCAGTGTGTCTTTTATCTCATAAGGTATCTCATCCTCACCCATATCAGCGCGCTTCTCTACCTTCACCCGTCCAACTACAAGGGTATTGACCAAATAGTAAAGCCCAATATCTGCGATGTAGTCCTGGTCTCCAGCGAGAACCTTATCTATATCAACAGGTTTCTGGAACATCTTACGGGGTTCTACCACATCTATCTTATTATCCACCAGATACTGACGCATAATACCTTCTACCACAGGCATATCTGATTGTTCATCATATATTGTCTCAGGAATACGCACCAAGTAATATCGTGCTATCTCTGGTAGAACCTGTTGGAGGCTACGCTTTGATACAGTAGCACGCAAGCGAACAAACCAAGCATTTCCCTCCTGCCACTTGGATAGCACTTCCTCGCTCCCAGGAACGATGAAACCAGTGGTTTGTGCCTTAACAATATCGCTAATGAGCTTAAGATTTTCAACAAGGGTAGTGGATTCAATATAAACTCCAACTGCTTCTTCTACTGCTTTACGGCGAGCATCGTTAAGGGCTGAATTATAGTCAGTTCCATAACCCTCTACAGTCACTGTTGTGTCGGATGTTTCAGCATATACAAATCCTGAGAGAAACGAGAATATAAAGAATAGAAATAATAATAACCTCTTTTTCTTCATTTTCAACCTTCTGATATAAAAACTTATATCATATATTTACAATTCTAATAAATAATAGAATAAAATATCCTATTATTTATTAAAATATCTATTCCTAATTAGTTCAGTTTACTCTGTATTTAAGTATCTTGTTACAATATCAAAGCAAGCAGTCCACTCTGGAATATCCAACCACCAAGTTTCTTAATTGCTTTTAGAAAACCACCTGATTCTTTATTTACGACTATATCTCCTTTATCATTCACTCCAGATGCCTTAAAAACAGCTGGATTTTCTCCAACTGTCTTTTTTGCATCTTCCAATGATTTAGCATAACGCATTAGAACAGCCATACCACTGTATTCTGATTCAAGGTCTGTCGCGTTTATTATTATATTTCCTAACTCATCAACTATTGTTGGAGCCAAACCAGGATTTATCTTTAACCCTTGTGCATCAATAATTATGCCTGTGTATTTGCTAATCTCCTTTGGGTCATACTTGGATAATTCATCCTTTGGAAGTTCTTTAGGGACTGCGCCTGACTCACTGAGTTTCTTCTTCATCCCCTCTAAAATACCCGGGGCAACAGGTGGGCTTTTAGATTCAGTTGGTTTTCCAAACATCGGTATACATACCTCTACGAAGTATTTATTCCCTTCTCTCCATGCCTTAGTGATGAATGAACCTTCCACGCAACCCTTAATCCAAGACGAAACTGTATCGCTTTCTAACATTAAGTTATTGACAGTTGAGCGAGAATCTATGTTCACCTTACCAATGATTTCTAATAGATTTCTACGGGCTACAACCTCAGCGCCTCTTCTTGCCATCAGTTCTGCCTGGTCAGGATTTTCCATCTTTGTATCAACTGCTGCATAGCCGACTGCATAGATAAGCCCATTTTCCCAATCAACACTGCCAGTATCATAGGTTTGAACCAGTGGTTTGGTATCCTCACTGTTTGTCTGCCCTACGCAGAATAATACCAATGAAACCATAGCGAGTGTGAATAGTCCATTTACTATACCTTTCATATAAACACCTCCATATATATTTTATTAAAAAACTATTAAACCTATCTTATTATAAAATCAAATTTTGATATTTTTTATATTATTATTTTCCAGCAAAAAAGCAATATATATTATAGTTTCAAATTGTAAATAAGGATTTTAACAATCATTGAGAAAATGTATTACGAGTTAGCAAAAAGTTATATATTCTCATTATTATTCATTAATAAACACCCCTAAAAGAGTGCAAAGTATATCAAAATGTAAACTAAAACAACCGAAAGTCCGGATTTATATTTTTTATCCGAAATTGGAATTACATTTTTTGTAAAAAATATAAAAAAAGTTTGATATCTCAGTATTCATTGAACTCTCATTCTACATTTACTTTCTTCTGATTATTGTGATAGGTCTGTCAACTGCTTCAGTTCCCTGAAGCGGTCTTGATAGGCCCCACTTATTCCACCAGCCAATAAATTCAAAATCATTACGACCTGATATGAATAAGAGAAATTCCTGCGGGAATATTGCCCTTCCAATACTTCTCTCTTCCAACCTCTTCTCTTCCCCACCATCAAAAACTTCAGACACTAATGTCTCCTCAATCTGGCAGTTCTTACCACATACCTCACGCGTCCCTTTAACTAATACCGTCTGCTCGTATGGCTGTATCTGGTTCTCCACACAGTTATATGTCCATGTTGAACCCTCCTTATGTGGAATGTAGTTCTCATTTCCACCTCCACCACCCTCTTCACCACAGTTTACAATTAGTAGTGAAAGTGATATAAGAGAAATCAGGAATATAAACTTACGCATTACAATCACTCCTTCTTGTTCTAATATATTCATCAATATTTCATAAATATTGTATGAAATAGTTATTAGAATAAAAGATTTTTTAATTCATTGGACCATTTATATACTTTATTGTTGGTATTGAATTAATGAAAACATAAAAGAATAATCTAATAAATTTTTGATAATAGGTATTGACAGAATAAATAATTTATAGTAAATTTCATTATGAACATATGTTCATAATTATTTTTATTATGGTAAGACCTTTCAAGATGAGATATGTATGCCACAAACCAGATGTTTGTGAGTTTGGACCTATATTCATTGAAAGGAAAAGAGGTATAGAAGAAATAAAGATGTGTCTTGATGAACTTGAAGCCATTCGACTCGCTGACCTACTTGGGTATACGCATGAGGCGTCAGCAGAGAAGATGGGTATATCAAGACCTACATTTGGGAGAATTCTTAGAAGGGCTAGATATAAGTCCGCAAGCGCTCTAATTAATGGCTTTAGAATTGTGATTATTGGAGGTGAACATATAATGGCTCAAAGAACATTTAAATGTGCTGACTGTGGACACACATTCAGCGTTGATTATGGTGTTCCGAGACCCGATAAGTGTCCTCAATGCGGAAGTTCTAATATCCACCGAATAGACGCTGACAGGGGTTTTAGAGAATTTGAGGGGAGGGGCAGGGGTCCCTGCGGTAAAGGTATAGGTCGTTTTAGAGGCAAAAATCCAAAGTAGAAGGAGGTGATATTATGTTCTATGGGAGAAGAATGGGATACGGTATGTGCCACGGTCATGGTGGTGGTTATGAAAGGGTAGTCGCCCGACCAGCAGTTCCATCAGGTTATAGATATCTTGGTCCATGCAGGTGCGGTTATGGACCACATGCATATTATGAGACACCCGAGGGAAGAGTAGTTTCTCCATATGAGATGTTCCACCCCAAATATAACGCTCCGCAAACGAAAGAGGACTTAGAGATGGAAAAGAGATATATTGAGGATGAGATAAAATACTTCCAGGAGCGACTTAATGAGATAGAAGAGAGATTGAAAGAGAAAAAAGAAGAGGAATAAAACTTTGGGGAGGAGGTAATGCTCTCTCCTCCCCTTGATTTATGAGGTGATTAAATGAAGATTGCAATAGTTTCAGATGATGGTAAGACGATTGCTTCCCACATAGGGAGGGCAAGGGGTTTTGTTATATTTGAAGTAGAAGCTAAAGAAGTAAAGAAGCAAGAATATCTTCCCAATACTTTTACGGGTCATGCAAGGGGATTGGAAGGTAAACATAATGCTGACCACCATGGACCAATCTTAGAGGCGCTTGGCGAATGTAAAGTTGTTATTTCACACGGTATGGGAAGGCGGATTTACGATGATTTGAAAGAAGCAGGAATAGAGGTATTCATAACTGAGGAAGAAAATGTTAAGAGGGCTCTCGATAAGTATCTTAAAGGAGAACTTATGGATAGACCAGAAATGGGTTGCAATCATTAATATGACTAAAATACTCTACAACATCTAACAGTGATTAGTAAATGTTTTTATAGAGTTTAGCGAGGTATGTAATGATAACACAAAAGGTTGGCTTGATTATATGTAATAGCGGTGCTTCAAATACGGGCTTTTTGACAGGCGCTATAGCATATAAAGTTGTAGAAACATTAGGCAGTAATAAAGTTGGAATATGCTCACTGCCAGCATTAGTAAATAAAATTCCAAGGCAGGTTGATATAGTGAGGAATTTAAAGCATATCCTTATAATTGATGGATGTAAAAATTCGTGTGCTAAAAAAATAATTGATGACTTAGGTATTGATTATAATACTTATGTGAATTTAGAAAATGATGTTGGATATAAGAAAAAAGGTCCTTTTACTACATTTGATTATTCAAATGATGAAATAGATAAGGCATTATATTTTATATTAGAAAAGGTAAAGGAGTTTGAAATATGAAAGACGATAAGATGAAAGACCAATTAGATGAGAAGTTTGCAAAGTGGAAAGGAATTCCACGAGAAGAGATAGATTGGGCTCCAATAATTGATAGGAGTAGGTGCGTTGGCTGTGGAATGTGTGTGGTAAGTTGTGGAAGAAATGTATTTGAGTATGATGTGGTAGAGAATAAAGCAGTTGTGGCAAGACCGCTTCAATGTCTGGTCGGTTGTTCATCTTGTGAGAATTGGTGTGTCTATAATGCCATTAGTTTCAAGGACCCGCAGTATATAAAAGATGTAATAGTTCAAAGAAATGTGTTAAAATTAGTTAAGAATGAGTTAAAAATTAAGTATAAAACAAAAGAATAATTAGAAGTTATCTTTCCTATATTTAAGTATAGGTTATTTAAATAACTATAAAATACTTAGGTATTAGATTAAATACCTTTAAAATGGTAATTTGCTTATAAACAATATAGATATTAAAATTCCACCGAGAACAACCCATATAATATCAACCTTAAAGATAAGGGCAGTAAATGCAATGAGCGCTAATATAACTTTTGATATGCTCCAATCAATGTTAATGGCAAATTTAATAACCGTAGATAGAAGAAGTCCCACAAAAGAGCAGATGATACCTTTGACAATTCTGTTGAAATAGCGGGAATTACAGAGACGGTTGAAATACGGTTCAATACAGGTGAGAATTAAAAATGATGGCAGGAACATATATATAGTCGCAACAAAAGCCCCAAATGGTCCTTTCAAGATATAACCAATGAATGTTGACGTGATAACTATTGGACCTGGTGTTATCTGACCGAGCACAATACCATCCATAAAGACAGTATTAGAAAGCCAGGAGCGAACACTCACTATCTCATGGAAGAGAAGCGGGAGAGCCGAAAAGCCACCACCAAAAGCGAATATATCTACGCGAAGCATTATGAATGCAAGTTCAAATAAACGTTTGTCCATTATTGATAGAACAGCAAGTCCACCTATTGCAATGAGAAGAATAAGAATCACCATCCTGATATTGTTTGTCCTGATACTATTATTCTTTTCGCATTCAATATTTGAACCCACCGATGGCTTATCTTTGAATAATATATACCCCAGAATTCCAGCAGTAATTATTGTAAGAATGGGATGAATTCCAAAGATGAACATGACAGACGCTAATGCAGCAATAATAAGGTCTTTTATACCCTTCAGAGAAGAACGACCGAATATAACAACTGCATAAGCGATGATAGCAACCACTATTACGTGAAGTCCGGTAAATGCGGAGATAAAAGGTGAGAGATTGCTGATGTGAGTGTAGATTACAGATAGAATAAACATAAGAATGAAGGAAGGAAGAGCGAAACCTATAAAACTCACAATAGCCCCATATTGACCCCTTGTCATAAGACCAACATAAGCAGCCAGTTGCATTACAGTGGCTCCAGGAATCATCTGACAAAAAGCGATGCCCCTTTTGAACATCTCATCACTTATCAATTTCTTTCTTTCAACAACTATTCTACGAATGTAAGGAACCATGGCAGGTCCACCAAAGGCAGTTAATCCCAGTTTGAAGAAAGACATAAACAGGTTTGCCAGTGATGGGCTTTGAGGTGACTCTTTATCGTTATCTAATGTCATTAAAATCTATAAAAAATAATGAACTCATTTATTTTCACATAATAAAACCTTTAATTATATATATTTTATACTTTAAAGTAAAAAATTCTAATATTCTCTGAGAAAACCATTGGCTACCTACATCAAAACGCAAATTAAAACAGCCGATATTTCAACTGGATGATATTGTTATCACATGCATGTGATAACTCAATGCCATAATTATTGTAATAACTTCCAACGGATATTATAGGGCTTCTGTCATTATCTAACTCAATCCCACCACCCAATTCAAGATGCACCTTCTTGAACCACGGCTCACTCGCCATCTCCTCCAACACCTCAACATCGCCTATGGTAGCCCACTCAGCGGGGCTTATTATATGCACAGTGCCATTCTTTAACCTATATACCCTTAAAGGTATTGGAGCAAATTGTAGATTGAGTTCGTGCCAGCCCTCACCTGACCTTATTCCTGCTTCGCCCTCATAACTCCCCCAGTCACCGCTGCCATTGAACCTTAATGTTATATCCGCGTCCTGTCTCTCAACTGTCGCCTTCCCTTCCTCAATCTGTGCTTTCAACTGTGCTGTCCAACTCACATACCACTCAACCTGCTTCTTCAGTCGCCTTAGTTCCTCACTCGCCTTGTCAGAAGGCAGTTCGCCCTCTTCAATCTCTGATACAACCTTCGGCTTGACCTCAACCCACGAGGGAGTTCTTTGAACTACCCTACCACCTGATATTACCTTTGGCTTCCTCTCACAACTATTTACAACCTTGATTGTAATAATTGTTATAACAACACAAATGACTATGCCAACAACCAACCTCATATTAACCCACTTTATTCCCATATATCACCCCTTACAATTTAAGACCTGCCCTATGGTTCTAAAAAGTATGATATATGCCCTCTGACACCTGCATTTGTAGATAAGTTCAATACCAGTGCCTGGTTTACTGCGGTCTCAAACAGCCATCCCTCAGCAGGACTTCCGTGTGGCGACATAAGAATTCCATTTGAAACCACAGCCATCGCCCCTGTCAGGTCTGTCAGAGACCCGCTCTTCCATTTCACGCTGACTCCAGTCATTAGACCGCTATCAGCCACGAGAAGATAATTCAACACTTTTATCTTGCTGATCGCGTTTGCTACCACAATGGTATTGTCCCCCGACGATGATACGCTAACTGATGCAAAACTGATTGTCGCCCCCCTGCGTCCGTCCACTCTCCAGTCCGTTGCCGATGGTTGATTGACAGTCGGTGAATTATTTACATTGAACCCGGTATTGCCTATTGTCTGCCCTGCCTTAAATAAATCGTTCAACCTTTCATAAATATCTTTTAAGCGTGCCAACATTGTGTAGGCGGTAGGAGTGGCTTGAACTTCACCAATTCTATCTGTAAATGTTGCTTCCGCTAATCTCGTTGATAGATTGACATCCGCCCTTTCTATCATACTTTCTATATCTGCTTCCAATGTTGTGAAATCCCTTGCTCCTTCCCCCTTAATAGCATCCCTTAAAGCAGATAATGTTATATCTAATTTACCTAACAAAGAAGCAAGGGTTGTTTCTGTTGAAGCCCCTATGGGTAAAGGTAGTGATTCAGCACTTACAGGTTGAACATCAGTCGGTTCTGTCTTCTTTGCAAGTTCAGTGAGAATATCAGTAAGTCCATTAAAGATACCACCCAATTTGCCATATATATCAGTAAAAGTTTTGCCATCTAATCCTGATATTTTCCCACTGAAAGAATTAAGGAGGTTCTGTAACTTGGAATTTGTAATACGTGAAGATAATTGCTTTTCTAAAACTACCTTAATGTTCTTTATTGCACTCACAACATCGCGCAGTTCATAATTCATGACCATATTTACCACCTTTTTCGTAAATCTGATGCATCGTTCTTTCAAATATAACTGCCCTCAACTTATCCCAGTTAAAATTCTCACCAGGACAATCAAACTTCGTCTTAGAAATATTACTGTGTCCCAGAATCCCGTTAAACTTCTCAGCATTCTCGTATCCCATCCACCTGTCATCACAGGGAAACTCAATGAGCAGGTTGTATCTCTGACAACAGTCAATAATAATCTCTGCGACCGATTGATACTGCTCTTCTGTGAAAAGCGCCGGGTCCCTCTGAACTATCTCAATGCCTATCGCCTGCTGATTGAACCAATGACCCTTAACGCCACAATGCCAGGCAGTGTCGCACTCATTAACAAACTGATAGATACTGCCATCCTTATCAACCACATAATGGGCGCTCTTCTCCTCTTTCGGGTCAAGGAATGTCCAATAAACAGACATGAAAGAATCTGTCTGTGTATGATGGATAACTATCTTCGTTATTTTATAATCAAGGCGACCCTTATTTCTATTCGGGCTGTTATATCTATATGCAAGTTCAATCATCTTTGTATTCCACCTGTTCGAATCAAAGGGTTTGATAAATCAAACCCCTACCTGCCATTTTTATATATATAATCCTGCGTAATGTTTACGGCAAGATATGCTGTTATTATCCCAGCCATAACACCGGCAAGCCCTATTGTGAGTTCAGGTCTATAAAAAAATGAAACGACTGTTAAGACCACAAAATTTATAGTGCCAATCATTGACAGTAAAAATTTTCTACTTGTAAACTTCATAAATCCTCATTTAATGTTTTTATTTGAGAAGAGATAGGAGCATCACACCTACTGCGGCTATGAGCCCCCCTACCACACCCCACATGCTTGACTTGAACTTCAGGACTGCTATGTCAGATGAGATTTCCTCAAGACGCCTGTTTATTCCCTTTATATCTCTGACAATAATATCCATATTTACCTTCATCATATCCACCGTTGCGGACAATCTCCCGAAAACCTCATCAAATCTCTCACTTGCTCTGTTATTAACCATATACTATTTGAATTACATGTTCATTTTCAGAAGTTCAAGGATAGCATACAGGTCTTGAGCACCATTTCCAATAGATGATGTTGCATACAGTCCAAATGTGTCATCTGTCGGGTCAATATCAACAAATTTAAATGATGCTCCCCTGGATTTTTGATTATTAAGCACGATGACAAGGTCAGTATTTTCGCCATTAACTCTCAGTGCGACAGATACTGTTCCTTGCGGTTGTGGTGGTGTTGTGAGATTTAGAGAAAGGCGTGATGCCCGGACATTATAGGGCAAAACCCAGCCCTCACCCACAATTCCTGATGGTCCAGCAAGGTAGCCATTGTCAATTGTGCCTGCCATACTGAATCCAAAGATAATTGATTCATAGATATTGCATGGGAAGAAGCGAGCAGGGTATCTAGCCAGTGTTAGCATTACGCCATCAGCAAGAATATGGAAGTTCTCCTGTGTTCCTGCCATATTCTCAATACGCACACTTATCTCTTCAGCATTATGTGGGACTTCACCAAATATTGAGAACTGCCTGAATGAGCCAACAGGAATTACACTTGTTAATATCTGAGTGGTTGCAATAGGAATCTCACCTGAATATATGCCAATCTTAACAGGGTCGTCACCACTGTCATCAAGTTTTGACATATGAATTGAAAAACCCAAAGGGTTATCCTTCAGTTGATTTATAAATTCAACTGGTATGTTCTGAATTATGCCCTGATTGTTTCTTGCCTGAATTTCACAGGAATATATTCCTATTGCTGATAGATTAGAATACCTTCTCAATACATCTGACTGTGAATTTGCGGGCATCCAGCCGTCTGGAAGATTGAATAGAGCATCTTGATAGCCCGTCCACCTCTCAAAACCCATTATGAAATTTAATGGTGATACTTCCGAAATCTTATCTCTGACATAAACCTCAGGAGAGGGAGTGAATGCTATATCATGGCTCCCGGTCGTTATCTGAACCGCATCAATATAGGAAGTGCCAGCACTCACAAGATATATTCTCACCTTCACATTTATAGCATTCTGAGATATTGCGCAGGTTAGAATACCTTTGTCCCATTCTCCCATTGTGCCAAATGGCTCTGACTGATAGGTATTTGTTCCATCATAGACCTCAATTACTACCTGCGCACTCTCACAGTAAGCCCGGGCACTCACAGTAATCTTCTTTCCCCACAGGTGTTTGATATCTATAATTGTGAGTTCAATGCCATCACCATCCTGTGTTGCGACTATCTTCTGAGAATAACTACCTTCATAGACGGGTGAGGTAACAATGCTCAGGTCCGGTTCATTATATCGCGACCATGGATAGGCACACCCATCACCATCAGGGTCATATTCAAACGAGCCATCAATAATATTTGCAAAGCCCTCATCTGAAAAGCAATCTGCATCAAGGTTTTCAGAAAGTAAAACTGCCTCCTTGTGAGTTCCATCTTCATTGTGCTGTAAATAGAAGTTTGTTATCACACCCGACAGTGCTTCATCAAGGCTTGTTTCACTTTCTTCTGACCTCAGTATCTTCTCTCCCGAAAGGCAACCTTTGCCCTTAAGTTGTATTCTCTCTGCCTGCACTATATCAGGAGTATTTCCCTTCCTTATTGTAATTAAGAGAGATGATATGAAGTCAGGGTTTGAATAGTCATCTGGTCCCCCACCTTTAATCAGATTAAGGTCAGAAAACGAAAGTTCATCATCTTTATTGGTTGATGGCTGATCAAAAGTCCTCTTCTGCCATATATTTATGCCATCTGATACTTCAACAAAGTCGCCTACATTAAGAAGACCGTCAACTCCTTTATCAGTGAGAAGTGATAGATTGCATTGGTTCTGCGTGGAGACACCATTAGAGTTGCCATCCTTTGCAAATTCACCTCTTGCTGAAGCAATGGAAATTGAATCTGAAAGGGTATAGAAGTTGTCCATTATTCTGTCAGCATCTACTCTCTTTTCAGGATTTACCTCACCGGGGGTTATATTTTGAAATATCCACTTAAAAATGTTCCTGTTAATACCCATATTATTCTCCTATGTATTTCTATTTGTTATTATATATTATAGCATATTGCTATACATTAATCAATAAAAATGAAGTTGACTATACAATAAAAATGCAATTACAATTGACTTAAAGGCATATTTTACTGTATAATTAATATACAAAGGGGGACATATGAAGAATCTTAAGTTTATATGTTTGGCTCTACTTCTTGTCACAATCTTTTTACTTTTGAATTGTGGCGGAGAAGCGAATTTGTGGGAAATTCTGGGTTCGCTCTACTTCAATGGTAGCGGAACACTTTCTGACATAGTAGCAGATAAAGGTTTCGTATATATTGCTGCGGGTGGTGATGGTATTTACATCTGTGATGTCTCCGACCCGAAGAACCCAAGCAGTATATCCAAGCTTGATACAGATGATAGTGCTACTGGAGTCTTTAAAAAAGACAACTATCTCTATGTAGCCGACAAATATAGTGGTCTCCTCATTATTGACGTAACCAAGCCTTCATCACCTGTAAAAGTCGGAAGTGATGTAAAAACAGGAATGTCAGCAGAGGCCGTGGTTGCACAGAACAATTATGCTTACTGGGTTGGTGGCAGTGCTTCAGAAGGTTATCTATTCATCACTGATGTCAACACTCCAACAAATCCAACAACTGTATCCTCATTGAAAGTATGTAACAGAATCCTTGGAGCAATATATGTTGATGGTTCTTATGCTTATATCGGCGACTATTCCGGTGTATTTTACATTGTAGATATCTCCAATCCTGCCAGCCCATCATTAGTTGCAATACTAACCAATACTGGAATAAAGAACTCTCAGGCATTGGAGATTACCAAGTGGAACAATTATGTATTCCTAAGCAATTGGTATGGAGGACTTTTTATAATTGATGTAACAAATCCATCAGCACCGGTAGTTGTTGTGAACCTTGGTTTTACTGATACTACATATGATTCAAGTGTAGCAGAGCCATATATTGTTGTTGCTGTTAGTTATGCTGGTCTATTCAGGTTTGATATCACTGACCCGCTAAATCCAAAGCAAGTAGGAACACCATTGATACCTACAGGTGCATCAGTCGCAGGTGTTTATATTGATGGCAACTATGCATACTTCATACACGGAATTCAACAATATCTATATACAGCAAGGGTGAAGTAGAAATTATTTTACATCAGGTGAGTTAAAATAAGATTGATATAAGAAGATATATCTTCATAGTAAATAAGTTATTAATTATTTTATTTTAAATTGTTATATTGATTTCATATTTATGGTCATTAAATTCTTATATTTCTACATTGAGAAATTTAAATTTATACAACTCATTATTCCAATGCATTTAGTCCACTATTCTGGAGGTTATTTAGATTAGAGAGAAAATTCTGACTAATTTCCAAAGCCAATCTGACTTAATATAAAATATAATCGTGAAAAATCTATTTACTTATCAACCCATATAGTTGATGCTGGCTTCTCTTTCGGAACTGTGGTAACTTCCACTGTCAAACCCATCGGGTCCTTGACAATGAATCCCCAGTAATTGTATTGCATCCACTCGGGCACTTTACTTCGCAATGGAACCCCAGCGGTCAATAACCGCTTCACCGTATCTTTATAGCCCTCCTCAGGGAGTAGGACCGTTATTGAGATGACATCAATGTCACCTGGTCTTTCACCCGGTCCCGGTAGATATGCCCACCGCTCTTCCACAGGAATTTTGTCCTTCTCTGTTTTGAAGAACATCATGTAAAATCCATCGCATTTATAATTCAGCCACCCGGATTTATCGTCATAAGCTACTTCATTCATACCCAGAAGGTCAGTATAGAAATGTCTTATTGTTAAAATGTCATTGCAGAACATATAGACATACCTGACATTTACACATGGCTTTTCCACTTTCTTACCTTCACTCATATATTTCCTTATTAGGTCTCATTAAAGGTAAAACAAACAATTCTGGTGATATTAATCCTCAAAGCCAATGAACCAGCGCGTCTTTACCCTCGCCGGGTGAAGGCGAAGCCAGAGGTCGTCAGATATATATACATTGATACCGCAAAACCTGCACGGTATAACCCGCTCCTTGCCATCAACAATGAGACCACCACCACACTGTGGACAGGTGAAAGAGATTGGCTCTGAAAGCGCTACCTGCTCCTCCTTCTTCTCACCTTGCAAATCAGCATTAATTAGAATCTTCGCCTTAGGAAATATTTTTCTAAGCCACTGTGAAACAGGCGCAACTACTATCTCATTTCCGCATTTAGAACATGTATGTTTATAAGGGGCAGTCAAATTCTCTTTTACATCAAAAGGTGCACTGCACGCCGGACAGAATGGAATGACACGGTGAAATGAAACTGTTGTCTCAGAGAACCACTCAGAGCCAGTGATATCCAAACTTCACCTTTACCTTCACTCTCGCCCTTAAGTTTTTCATAGAACTCATCAAATATATCCTTCCAGAACTTCTCTGGTATCTTTGAATCTGACTGGCAGAAGTCACAATGGGCTAATAGAAGCGGTCCGTTCAATGGCATGAAGTTATCACATTTGGGACACTTTATACTGCACTTAACTAATATATAAAATAAGCCACCTTCCATTTTGAAAATCTACTCTTCAAAGCCAATGAACCATCTTGTCTTAATCATCGCGGGATGAAGACGGAGCCACAGGTCGTCGGGGAGATATACACTGACCTTGCAGTATTTGCATGGAACTACACGCTCTGTGCCATCCACCACAAGACCGCCACCGCACTGCGGACAGACAAAAGCAACAGGTCCAATCTCCGATTTGGATTTTGTCACAACCTCTCCCTGAAGCTGTGCATTTACAAGCACAACCGGTTTTGCTTTCTGACATGCTGTTTTGAACCAATCAGGTGCAGGTGCAATCGGTATCTTTCGTCCGCACTTTTCACAGGTATATGTATAAGCATCGGTCAAACTTTCATTAACTTTTACATTGGTCTTGCACGCCTCACACCTTGCCATAAGACGACCATATAAAAGTTTTGTATTGAACGTCCCAAATATTGTAGAGTTTCTGCCATCACCCTCCTGTAATTCACCCTTTAATTCATCATAGATGTCATCAATTATATCTTTCCAGTAATCATGTGGAACATCTATATCTGTCTGACACTTATCACAGTGAGCGCTCTCCCAGGGTCCATTTAATGGAACCAGAGCACCGCACTTTGTGCAGTCAAACCCAATTTCAAGGCATCCATAAAGCATAGACATCTCCTTTCACATTAACAACTAACTTTAAATTAACTATCTATCTCTAACAATAAAAATATTTCTATATCTTTTACTGTCAGAACTCACTCTGTCATCGCAACAAGTGCTGCACCGTAAGCACCGTTTAACTGAGGTTCATCAATAATATAGACATCCTCATCAAGTATGTCTGAGATGCCAGAGACAACAGCACCATTGTATGCTACACCACCAGATATAAAGACAGGTCCGCTTATCCCGACCTTCTTCGTCATGCTTGATATCCTCTCAGCAATGCTGTAGCAGAGACCACCCGCAATTTCATCTCTGGAGACACCCCTTGCCAGAAGACCCACAACTTCGCTTTCAGCAAAGACAGTGCACAAACTGTTTATCTTAGCGCGATTATGTGTATTCAAAGCCATCTCTGACAGGTTGTCAAGGTCGGTCTCAAGCACCCTCGCCATTACCTCAAGAAATCGTCCTGTCCCCGCCGCACATCTGTCATTCATTAGAAACCTCGCTACCTTACCTCCATCTACAACTACTATTACCTTTGTGTCCTGACCACCAATGTCAATAAGGGTGAGTGGCTTTCCAAGCTTCCTGAAGGCACCACGGGCATGGCAGGTAATCTCAGTAACCTGCCTGTCTGCAAACGACACCAGTGAGCGCCCATAACCTGTCGCTATTATTCTCTTTATCATCTCCCTTGTTATACCCGCTTCTTTAAGGGCTCTCTCAAACACGAATTCTGCGGAATTAAAACCGGATATTCCTGTTGATATAATAGAACTTCCCACCTGTCTGCTATTTCCATCTACAACAGATGCCTTTGTGGTTACCGAACCGACATCTATTCCTGTATAATATATATCCATCTTTAGAATAAGTTGATGCCTCAGAAATTATCTACAACCTTATCATATATATTTCTAAATTGATTCAATAAAAGCCTGGATGCGCGTCTTTATCTGCTCATTGTCGCCTCTTGAGTAGTCGCTCTCTATATTTAGCACAGGTATGCCCTCTTTCTTCGCTCTCATCTCAACCCTATTCGCCTCTACCAGATATGGTGTGCAAAACGATAGCGTGTAGTTTATAAGACCTTTTGCCTTTGACTTCTTATATAAATCAACTATGCTGTCCATTCTCTCTTCATTCGGCGTGAAACATGCACAGTTAATTTTTAGGTATCTATCTGCAAGTGCTCCTATGAGACCGTCAATCGTATCTGGCGTCTCATCTGCAAGTTCTGTGTAATATCTTGAACCAACACAACTTTCCTCAGCGACTATAGGATAACCGCTTGACTCAACTATATGGTGTATCTTCCAGTTTGGTATAGCGTAAGGTGTGCCACTTGTCATTAAGCGAAGTTGCTGTTCTGGAAAGACACCCTCACCCTTCTTGACTCTCCCTTCAAGTTCATCCGAAAGTTCATTCACTGCTTTCGTAAAGCGGACTGGTTCATCAAACCAGGCAACCTGATTGACAAGCAAAGCGTCCTTCCCACTTATTGGTGGTGGTGAGTTCCACCTCAGTGCGTTCAATCTCTGGAGTGCCCTCCTCTTCTCATTGAATATCTTCATAAATTCTTTCAGGTCTTCATATGTCAGTTTATTACCTGTCATCTTTTCTACCATCTTTACGAATTTGTCTATCTCTATCCTCCATAATTTTGCTGAATCCTCATTCTTCTTATGCGGTATCTCAAGGACATAGACCGGTCCAAGGTCTGAGAGAACCTCATAAACCTTTTTCTTGCCGTCACAGGTTGTTTCACCAACAATAATATCACTGACTTGAAAATACGGACTCAATCTACCTGCCTTAAAGCCATAGAATGATTTAATGAGCGGGCATAGATTTATCGGGAGGACCGCTTCCGCATCAGATATCGTGAAGTCGGTTCCTCCGCACAAACTGACAGGGATAGCGGAAAGTGCCATAACAATCTCGTCAGGCACATAAAGGCAGAATGTGCCAATAATCCTGCCACCCTTTTTCTTATGCTCATACAATTCTCTTACACGAAAGCCATGTAAATCAATTACAAAGTCATCAAAGTAAGCCATCGCTTTTGGGCGGTTCTGTTGTGAAAGATATATCTTTGGATAAATTACACCAAGACCTCCAATCAGTTTATCATGCCTTTCCAAATCAATACCAAGTTCTTTCCAGATCACATTATAGTCATCTGTCATTTCTATCCCATCCTTTCAATTAAATTATTTATTATAGATTATTAATGTAATAATTTCTATCAATTATAGTGTAAAATCTATCAATGGCATAAAAGTAATGGAAATTGAATTTTAGATTCAAAATAGAATTAAAATCGTTATTATTTCTTTTTTATTCGTTTAGTTCCAATTGGAATATTCTGAAAGAGATTACATTTCCTGCCCTTCGCTTCACAGATCAGTTCACATGGCTCCGCATGTATAGTAATATTAATTTTCCCGAGTTTACTTTTCAGTTCCTCTTCAAGATGGTCGCAAACAGCATGGGCATCCTCTAGGTGAATATGTCTGCACTGAACTAAATGTAGGTCAACTTCCCTCTGAGAACCTGATTTACGGGAACGGAGATTATGAAAATTTACGAACTGTCCGTAATGCTCCATAAGAATTCTTTCTACTATTGAGAGTTCATCCTCAGATAAACGCTCGTCCATTAAGTTCCTGACTGAACGTTTTATGATATTTAATGCAGCACGACCTATCACAACTGCAACGCCCAGTGCAATAATCGGGTCCAGAATATGAAGACCTGTGAAATGAATGATAAAAAGTCCTCCGAACACACCCAGAGATGTAAGGACATCAGTAGAGAGATGAATTGCATCTGCTTCTAATGCAAGAGAGTCAGTTTTTTTTGCTACTCTGAATAACTGCCAGGCAACAATGGTATTCAATACAGCAGAAATGCCCATTATGACCAGTCCCAGGTAGATCTTTTGAACTTCAGCACCAGTTATTATTTTCTTGATTGATTCATAAATGATAATGACAATAGCCACGAAAATGAGCATTCCCTCAAATGAACCCGAGATTGGCTCTGCCTTACCGTGCCCAAAAGGATGTTCCTTATCAGGTGGTTTGCTTGCCTGCCATACAGCGATAAATGCTATTACAGCAGCAATTAAGTCAATCCCGGAGTGAACCGCCTCGCTTATGACACTCACTGATTTCATTGAGAAACCAATTATGAACTTCCCCAGAACAAGCAGGGAGTTTGAAATAACTGATAACCCTGCGGTAAATCTCTTCCTCTTTTCCCAGTTTATCATTACTGTTTGTTTTTCACTTCTTTTTATATCTCATTTACATATTCTGTATAAAAACCACCAAGACAATCGCTTGGTGGCTATATCTCATTTATATACTTATTTTATCATACTATTTGTAGATTATACTGTCAATAAAAGTTTCATCTGTTTATATTCTATTGAATATCTAAGTTTCATTCTCAATTGCTATAGAAAAATTCCTACCAAACAATACCAAGATAACATTTAAATCAAAGGGGACGGATTTTTCACCTCCCCCATAATATTGTTATTCTGAGCATTGCGAAGAATATCTATATTAATAGACAAGGGGCTTAAGCCCCTTGCCTCAAAGTGAAGAAAAATTTCTAATCTTCTACTTCGCAACTACAAAATTCTTTGATGCGCTGAAACCATCTGTTGTCATCTTCACAATATATACACCGTTTGTGAGACCTGATACATCAGATGACAGTGTGTATTCACCCGGTGAGTATAACCCACTCGCTACTATGCTTACCTTCCTTCCTGTGATGTCATATATTGATATGTCAATGTTAGTGCTAATTGGCACTGCAATTGTCATATTGACATTCGTATTCGCAGGATTCGGGTATACACTTGTCAGCGCAAATGACGATGGCGACTGATTGCCCTCTGTCTTCGTCTCACCAAGAACCTCTACCTTATCATAGGTTATCGCCTCAAGTTTATATACATAGTTCGCACTCTTATCTGTTGTTCTGTCTGTATATGAGTATGGGTTTTTGCCAGTGATGAGGTCTTTATTCACCTTTGTCCAGATGGCATCCGGTGATGATGTGAGTTCAGAAGCGGTTATGTCTTTCTCCTGCGCAGTTGTTCTATAGAGGTTAAAGCCCCTGATTGGTTCATTCGCATCCACCGACCAGTTGAGTTTCACATAAGTATCGGTCTTTAATGCATCAAAAGAAATAAGTTCTACACTTGACCAATCGCTTCTCACTTCAATATCCTTCTCAATTGGCTTGTGATTATGAGCAGTAATTGTGAGAAGCATCGTTCCAGGTGTCTGAGCACCTATATGGAATTTTACATCACCATTGCTATCTGTCTTCCCTTTAGCATATATCTCAGTTCCCTTCCACACACAGACAAGAGCGTCCTTCAGTTTGCCACCTGAATCACTCACATTAACTTTATAATATATACCGCCTCTTGGAACGCTTGTTTTACAATCAACAGTCATACTCTTCGGGTCACCAGTTACTATTGGTGCATCAGGGTCTCCACAGAGATATAATTCATAATATATGTATCTGTAATATACATTGGAATTAGCCGTGCTTGCGTATGCGTATTTATGCCTTGCAGTGGTCTCACCAGCTATCCACACATCGTTTGTGCAGAGTTGATTGAAGTATTCAATATCAAAATCGTTTGAGAACATCCTATAACTTCCAGGTGAATACCATCCATTACGAGTGTTGGCGGTCATTGTTATACCACCACCGTTATTAGCATTGACAAAACAGAATGAACAGTTAGCAGGAACATCTGTGTCACCTGCATAACACCCAACAGTGTAAAAGGAACTGACAAATCTTGGTTTATTTGTAAGATTTTCAAGGTCACCAGCAGTCATACCACCATCTTGTGTTCCAAGTATTCCAGCGTTCGCATGCATAATATGGTTTAACACATTCTTTCCAGCATTTATCTCGTCAAGACACCTACTTTTTGTGAAGTTATTATCCCTCTGATATAACTTTGTAATATTCCACCAGTCAGGGACATAAGTATTGTCAATATATTCTTTTGTGGTAGAGGCATCTGTTTGAGCATCAAGATAACCAGCCATAAAGAGCATCTTGTTGGAATAGTCCCATGGATTCTGCGTGCTTCCTGCTTTAGCGCCTTCATATATCAAAATCTTATCTGCTAATGGACCAATTGTGTTCTCAGATGTTATCGGCAACCGCCCAAGCCATATATCATAGTAGTAGTCCTGACCGTCTCCCGGCTCTCCATATTGACTATTATTGTTGTCATCCCATGTGCCATCAAGGTCAGCATAATACATCTCTGTTGGAACCAGGGTAGGGTCCATTCCTGGTAAATAGCATTTCCTTGTTTCTAAAACATATCCCTTTCCTGCTACCAATACATATATACAACCATGATTCTTGAAATAGTCAATTATGCAGTTCCTTATTTTATCCATGTCATCTTTTCCACTATATGCATTGAAAATTTCGCCTAATTTAGCTACTTTGGTTCGATACCCTTTCTTTGTCTTCCACGTTGCTAAACCATCAAAGCCAGACTCAACTGAATCAGTGCAGATTATAAGATACTCATAGATGTCAGCAGGATATTCCAGAGTTGTATCAATAAGTTTTGCTCCGGAATAACCAACCTCCTCGGGGTTTATCACCATTGACTTGATAAAGTCCCTCCACTCTTCCTCACCAATGATAGACCTGACATTTGGATGGACTTTATTACCGCTCGTTGGTCTGTATGTCACCTCAAAGTCAATTGTTGTGTATAGCACCAACTTGTGCTGTGCAGGGATGAACTGAAGTGGTGAGAAGTTAATGGTGCCAACAGAGAAGCCAGCCATATTACCGCTTGTGAAGGAAGAGACAAGTTTACCCGGGAATTCTGAGTTGGAAGAGTATGTTACCGGGTCTGGCTGTGTGAATGTGAATTCCTCAATTGGGTCTGAGATTTTCTGTGGAATCTGCGATGGGTAGATGTTGAAGTAGCCAGGGATGGTAATCGGGTAAGAGTAAGTGACATCTACTGATTCTATCTCCATTCCATCTGGTAGAGCGAGCTGAACAGGGTATTGGGGAATGGATGGCTCTCCTGGCTTATAGGCAGAAGCCATAATGCCATTGATAGAGACGATGTCAAGGTCATTGAATTTATCAAAGGTAAGCATATCGCTTGTGATGTTTATATGATATGAAAAAACACAGATTGGAATTATCAACCCTAAAAATAAAAATAACTTTTTCACAGTTTCACCTCCCTATGGAAACTGAATTAGACAAATATATCATATTTATTTAATAAAAAAAATAAATATATTTAAATGATAATATTTAATTTTACTGAATTAAGAAAAGAACCTGATATAAAATAAGAGGTTTTTCTTTACCCTTGACCTTAAACTTACCAACCAACTGAATATCAAAATAGTCGTGAACTAATCTGTATGTATCTTCACCAATAACTACACAACAGTTCTGAGATAATCTTTAATAAAAAGAAGAAAATCAATTGTGTTATTTCACAACAACAAAATTCTTACTTAAGCTCAATCCATTGGTCATCATCCTTACAATATAGACACCATTTGTGAGACCTGATACATCAGATGTGAATATATATACGCCCGGGCTATACTGTCCTTTTCCAACATCTGAAATATGTCTTCCTGTGATGTCATATACAGAAATATCAACATCAGCAGTCATTGGTATATTCACATCTATACTTATAACTGAACATGCAGGTGAAGGATATATGCTTACTATTTCAAAACTCTCGGGTCTGCTATTTCCAGATGTTACTGATATTGTGCCAAGTGTATCTGCCCTTTCAGAAACCACTGCCTCAAGTTTGTATTCATATTGTTTTTCTGGCTCAACACAACTGTCTGTATATGAATATGGATTTATGCCAGTGATGAGTTTAGAGTTGACCTTTGTCCAGACATAGTCCATGTCAGAATTTTGGTAAGATTCGCTAATCTCCCCTATGGGGGTCTTTTGTAGGAGTAATTCATGAATTGTTCCTTGTAGCGTTTCTCTTTTATACAGGTTAAAGCCACATATCTGCTCATCGGTTGAAACATCCCACCCTAAAACAATAGAGCTATCATTGGGCTTTGCTGTAAACGATATAAGGTTTATACTGTTATTTGGATTCCCATTCCAGGCATGTTTCAGGTCTTGATTAGTGTTATCTGAATATGAAATATGAATGTAATCTTTTGAATCCAGTGCAATAGAAGTATCTGTCCCTACCTGACCTGCATTATCCACAATATCGGTATGCCAACCATTCTTGTCTTCATAAGCATACTTAAGCCACTTATTAACACTATCATAATAAGATATATGCGAGTGACCTGAGTTATCAACTGTAATTGATGAATATGTCCCAACATCACTTTCAGAATCTACAGTAATAATAGTCCACATACCACCTTTTTTAGTGGCATATTTCAGGTTGCCATTTGTATAATCATAATATGAGATGTGAGGATTACCAGATTTGTCTAAAGCAAGAGAAACATCTGTCCCTACATCATCTTTACTATCAACTACCTCTATATGCCAACCACTACCATCTTTATAAGCATATTTAAGGTCCCAATTGTCAAAATCAATGTATGCAATACAAGGATAACCGGACTGATTAATCTTCATTGAGTTACACATACCTACATTACTGCTTGAGTCCACTATCTCCAAATACCATACATTATTCTTTTTATAAGCATATTTAAGCACACCATCAGTTAAATCATAATAAGATATACATGGGTTATCAGATGAATCAGTATCTATTGATGACCCCACTCCTACATCTCCATTTGAATCTACTACCTCTATACTCCACCCTGTAATTGTTTTATGAGAATATTTAAGGTCACCATTCATGTAATCATAATAAGCTATATGTGGATAATCAGAAGAATCAATTGCTATAGATGTGCCTGTCCCCACACCCATATTGTTATCTACAGTTTCTATTACCCAGTGCCCGCTATCCTTACGAGTATATTTAAGATCCAGATTTGATATATCAAAATAAGATATGTGAACATTATCAGCAGAATCCATCCCTATTGAAGTGAAAAGACCTACATCTCCATCTGAATCAATGGTTTCTATATGCCAACCCACTCCAATTGCTATAGATATACCTGTGAAAATAAATACTGAAAATATGAGAAGTGAAAATATGAAAATCTTCCTTAACATAAATAATCTCCTTTCATTAAATAATTCTGTTCAATAAATTACCTTACTAATTGATTTCTCGAAATTACAATCGCTATTTTTTTAAATCTCTATAATAATATTATATCTTATTTTTTTAAGTAGGAGTATTTTTAAAATAAAATTTTTTTAATTAAATAAAAACTACATTGGTAATAATTCTATTTTTAATGGCATGTTAAAGGTATAAAAAACCACCAAGAAATACAACATTTTTACAAATTTCATAATATTAAAATAATTACCCGATACTCTTGCCTTAATAAAGATTTACAAAACCCATATAATTATCTACAAATAGATAAGTTATAAATCTATTTGAATGTTGCTTTTATTATCCCAAACGATGTTGGAATTATTTCAGAAACGGTCTCACAATATGCCTTAATAAATAAATCACCTTTATAACCCCATTCCTTTGTGCTAGACCATTTACCATTATCAGAATGATACGCCCAGCCATACCATGGTCCCTGGGTATCTTCATCAAAACCAAGGTAGTATTCTTTATTATTTGTATAATTCTGGAAATGCACAATAACCGGACCTGTAATAATTACCTTTTCGCCAAGATTTATATCATACCATCTGTTTTCTGCTGGTCTATATGGTCCACCGGTGAAGTATTCATGATAATTTATACTATCAATACTATATGGCTTTCTCCAGATGTCAGTATTGGATATATGAACCATAACATCACCTGCGCAGGTCTGATACCAGCAGGAAACTTTTGAAATGGCTACCCTGCCATACTGGAATCCAAAGTCCTCCGGGTCAAGAACCTCACCCATGCTGATGAATTTACCCTCAACTACCTGTGGTGGATACCCGAGACCAGAATCGGGTGGTTCATTTACAATGTAATATATCCAGTCACCATATGAATAGTCAATAAAATGAAAATGCTCATCATTACTCAAACTGATGAGACCATCATCGGAACTAAATGCCAGGATAAAGCAGAACACTATAAATAATACAATACATATATACTTCATACTAATCACATATGATGATAAAAAAGAAAAGTTATTTATTCAAGATAATATTTATTCATCTATGGAAATAAAAGGTGGTTCTCTTTTGAATTTAGTGTTAAGCAGTTTTACATTTTAGTCATCATAAAATTTATTAAAGAATTTACTCAAAATTTTCTTTTTGTGATTTATGTCACAGAAATGCATATATAAAAATAGTAAATTAATATTGAAGGAGGTGAAAAATATGAAAATAAAGTATTTAATTTTGCTATTAATAGTAACATTATCAGGGACATCTCTGACAGAACAGATTAATAGACTTCCTCCAGAGTGGTATCTGCCTCATACAAAAGATGCATACAAAAAAGTAATTTTACCATCACACAAAAATATGTATTACCATGATGAACCTTATTATTACTGGACATTAGAGGGAAAGGACTGGTGTCTTGCGGTTCACTTCTGCCCGAAGATGGACTATGGAATTACCGATGGTTATAGGATAGTAACAGTAGGACAGATGGGATATTCATCCAATGGAAGTGCAATTATATACCTAACTGGTAGATACCAGTTTAAACCAAACTGTAGTCCAGATATCACTAATGGAACAGTGGGTTGGAATGCAGCAGACTATGGACCTTATCAATACCATATTGGTAATGGTTGAGGTGGGTATGATGATTTTAATGTATATTCCTATGGAATTTACTTCGGTGCGGGTGTAAATTTCTGGGTTATATATCACCTACCAACCTCACCCCCTCCATATCCAATAAGTGATGATGGAGTGAACTGGTCAGGTCATTCATTAACCTATAATCCAAATGAGAAAAGGTGGGTGGATAATATACAGGGTTATAAAATTGATTGGGTTATGCACGCAGTGATTGAATATCCATACTATGATGTAGGAGCAGAGAACACATCAATCGGTCAGATTAAAACCCTGCTCAGATGAAGACGCATATAATTCAGATGCCAATTATTATTATCAAAAAGGGGGAGTGATTTCTCCCCCTATTTATATGAAATCTGCAGATATTACGGTGCTACCTTTTCTTCCTTCTTCTCAACTATCTCCTCTGGTCCTTCCCTCTTAAGTGCTGTCTCCCTGACTGTTTTACCATATAGTTTCTCTATACGCTTGTTTCTGTCTTTATTGTGAGAGTATTCCGCCTCCATATTCAGTTCCTTTATGAAGTGGTCATCATCATGGTCAGTAAGCCATTTGGCATAGTCCTCACTCAGTTTCCTCAAAAATGAGCCATGAACTGTGAATATCTCCTCAGCACCCTCATGTGTCGGTTTCGCATTACCTATCTTTATTATCTCCTCCAGCTTTTCATTTGCATCTATGATGGCACAGGGAAGTCGCCTGTCAAGGTGGTAAGGTTGTCTATCTCTAAAAGCCCTGAATAACGGAGAGTCAAGCGCCTCTCTAAGCGTGTGCTCCTTTATATTATGAGATGAGAAATGAGTGAAAACACACGGCTCCATATCTCCATTAGAATTGATGTGGAAGTATATCCTCCCACCAGCAATGCAACCATCAACATAGTCACCATCATTCCAGAAGTCAGCAACAAATATACCTTTTGTTCCGCGCAACTGACGGATACGCTTTCTCATATTTCCACGTTGTTCAGGTGTGAGCATCAGTTCTACTGATGAGCCCTTACCCACTGGCACATATATGAAATACCAGCCAAAGAAAACACCCTTCTCGGTGAGAAATTCAATAAAATCGTCTGATGTAACTGTCTCAACATTATATTTTGTAGCAGTCGCAGAGAAGGCGAATAAAGCACCCTCCTCCCTGAGATAGTCCATCGCCTTAACTATTCTCTTAAAAACTCCCTTGCCCCTTCTCTCATCCGTCTCCTTCTCATATCCCTCAATACTGATTGCAGGGATGACATTGCCAAGTTCAACAATCTTCTGTGCGAGTGCTCTATCAATCAGAGTTCCATTTGTATAAACCTGAAATATCATATCGGGATTGTCCTCAAACATACGAAGAATATGCGGATAGTAGAATGGCTCACCCCCACTTACTATAACCAGATATACCCCAAAATCCTTTGCTTCTTTAATTGCCTTTTCTACAAGTTCATAATCAAGTCCCTTTGCCCTGTATGAACGAGCATAACAGCCATAACATGAAAGATTGCATGCCATAGTTGGACTTATGACGAAGAAGGTTGGAGGATAGAATCCAATCTCATCTCTCACAATGCTTCGAGTCCTGTAACCTACAAGTGCCTCCTTGATAATCAGATTTTTCATTATTGTTCGCCTGACATGCGGGTCTATCTCTCTCATAAATTTCTTTGCCATGTGCATCTGCGAGTGTTCTATCCCCCATCTATATTTGAAGCCACTAACGGCGCTCTTCCATAACGGATCTGTTGTAAGTTTCTCCCCTATTGATATGATGGTATTCATATCCTCATCTGTGCCATGCTGAACTACATCGCAGAGTTTATCAATCATCTGCTCAAGGGCGAACATTTGCAATCGGTCTTTCAGTCCCATCGCATAACCTCCTGATTTATAAATCTAATGTCAACCTAACCTACCGATGATAAGTTATATTGTCATTATAGTCAAGTCATTAATTGTTTCTCTCGTTATTTAAATTAAAGGGGACGGGTTTTTCACCGTCCCCATAATATTGTCATTCTGAGCATTGCGAAGAATATCTATATTAATAGACAAGGGGCTTAAGCCCCTTGCCTCAAAGTGAAGAAAAATTCCTAATCTTCTACTTCGCAATAACAAAATTCTTTGATGCACTGAAACCATCTGTTGTCATCTTCACAATATATACACCGTTTGTGAGACCTGATACATCAGATGTCAGTGTGTATTCACCCGGTGAGTATAACCCACTCGCTACTGTTGTCACCTTCCTTCCTGTGATGTCATATATCGCTATGTCAACGCTCGCATTCACTGGAATAGCAATTGTCATATTGACATTCGTATTCGCAGGATTCGGGTATACATTTGTCAACGCAAATGACGATGGCGACTGATTGCCCTCTGTCTTCGTCTCACCAAGAACCTCTACCTTATCATAGGTTATCGCCTCAAGTTTATATACATAGTTCGCGTTCTTATCAGTTGTTCTGTCTGTATATGAGTATGGGTTGTTGCCAGTGATGAGGTCTTTATTCACCTTCGTCCAGATGGCATCCGGTGATGATGTGAGTTCAGAAGCGGTTATGTCTTTCTCCTGCGCAGTTGTTCTATAGAGGTTAAAGCCCCTGATTGGTTCATTCGCATCCACCGACCAGTTGAGTTTCACATAAGTATCGGTCTGGACTGCGTTAAAAGATATCAGTTTGACATCACCCTGAGTTCCATACCAGGTATATTTAAGGTCTGCATTTGTTGAATCAAGATAAGAGATATGCGGATTGCCAGAGGAGTCCAATTTAATTGATGTAAACGAGCCCACATCACCTTCTGTATCAACAGGAACTATGTGCCAGATACCACCATCGTAATAAGCATACTTAAGGTTATAACCAAACTTGTCATAGTAAGAAATATGAGGGTAACCTGATGAGTCAATTGTAATAGAACTGAACCAACCCTGGTCACCTGCAGAGTCAATAGTTGTTTTATTCCATGATGAACCATTAAAAAACGCGTATTTAAGGTCAAAGTTTGTATTATCAACATATGATATATGCGGATAACCCTTCTTATCCAATGCAATAGATGTATATATTCCCACATCACCTGTGCTGTCAACTGCTGTCAAATTCCATTTTGTCCCATCATAGTAAGCACACTTTAAATCTCCATTAGTGACATCGTAGTATGATATATACGGATGGTCAGACGAGTCAACAGCAATAGATGTATACATACCTACAACACCAGTGGTATCTACTCTCGTGATGGTCCAGGTTGTTCCATTGTAATACGCATACTTTAAATCACCCGCTTGCTGGTCGTCAAAATAAGAGATATGAATATTGTTCTTGGAATCTAAGGCAAGAGAGGTATATAGACCTCTGAAACCACCGCTATCCACTACTTTCACAAACCACGATACACCTTGTTTATAGGCATATTTAAGGTTTCCCTTGTCTAAATCATAATAAGATATATATGGATAACCACCGCTGTCAAGGGCAATAGATGTGAATTCTCCTACAGCACCATCATTGTCTATTATCTCAATATACCATTTACTTCCATCAAAATAAGCATATTTAAGGGCGCTATTCCCATAATAAGATATATGGGGATAGCCACTGGAATCAAGAGCGAGAGATGTATCAAATCCAACAGAACCAATCGTATCTACTACTGTAAACTGCCAGTCATCAGAAAATGCTTGGTTTAAATATACTAGGAATAATAGAAACAACCCAAAATACATTACCTTACTTTTCATCTTAACCCCCCCTTTCTAACTTCTGGGAGTTTATTTATACAAAAACCAAAAACCCTATAAGTCAAATAACTCTACACCTCCTCCAAATTACTATTTGGAAAGCAATATCTGATTTATTATATCACATTATTACTTTTCTTAATAAATTATTTTTCATCTTGAATTACTTATAAAGATGTCATTTTATGTAATTCATATTCTATGGTCAAGACAATATCAATTTATAAATTTTATTCACCTAAGCAACGTCGCAACCCCGCTCCTGCGTGAACAGAAATTCTAAATACTTTATTTAGAAATCTATCACCATTGAACCAGAATAAGTTGAGAATGTTAAGTCCCCAATATCTATTTCCATTGTATTCAATATATACTATAATAACCGTTTATGGGTCCAATAATCGTCCAGAGCGACCTTACTATCTTACTTGAGGTAGATAGCCCCGAGTTCAAGAGCGCACGGGATGTTCTTCTTTCGTTCGCTGAACTCGTCAAATCACCTGAGCATATCCATACATACCGCCTTACGCCAATATCGCTCTGGAATGCCGCATCAGCCGGTTACACACCTGAATACGTAATTGAGAACCTTAAGAGATACTCCAAGTTTACAGTGCCAGAACTTGTAATGACATTTATAAGAGACAATATGTCAAGATATGGAAAGATTCGTCTGATAAAAGAGGGCGATGACCTCACCCTTATAGCAGAGAGTCCATACTATATTGAACAGATACTCAGTTTCAAGAAGGCAGAACCATATATATTAGCGCGCCTTTCTCCAGAACGGCTACTGATTAGACCTGAGGCAAGGGGCTTTCTCAAGCAGTGCCTTATATCAATATGGCTTCCTGTAGAGGACCTCGCGGGTTACACTGAGGGCGCCCCTTTTCCCATAGCACTGCGCGACATAACCACAACCAATGAGCCATTTATTATACGCGATTACCAGATTGACGCTATCAGCGCCTTCTGGGGTGGTGGCGGTCCAAAGGGGGGAAGCGGAACAATAGTCCTCCCCTGCGGTTCGGGTAAGACAATCGTTGGCATGGGCATAATGGAGCATATAGGTTCACACACACTTGTAGTCGTAACCAACATAACAGCAGTAAGGCAGTGGATAGACGAACTTATTGACAAGACATATATAAACCCCGATGATATTGCTGAGTATTCAGGGGAGCGCAAGGCGATAAAGCCAATAACCATTGCGACATATCAGATACTGACATACAGGCGAAGGAAGACCGGTCCATTTGAGCATCTTGGTCTGTTTGATAAAAGCCAGTGGGGGCTTATCATATACGATGAGGTTCATCTACTGCCGGCGCCGGTATTCAGGGCTACGGCAACAATTCAGTCAAAAAGGCGTCTTGGTCTCACTGCGACACTCGTGAGGGAGGATGGGCTTGAGGGTGATGTCTTCAGTTTGATTGGACCGAAGAAGTATGACATTGCCTGGCGCGTTCTTGAGGAGCAGAACTATATTGCGAGGGCTATCTGCAATGAAGTTAGGGTTCCAATGCCGCAGGACGAGCGCCTTATGTATGCAACAGCGGATATACGACCGAGGTTCAGAATTGCAAGTGAAAACCCTGATAAACTTCCTATTGTTCGGGCGATTATAGACAGGCACAAAGACGGTCAGATACTCGTGATAGGGCAGTATATATCGCAGTTAGAGAAGATAGCAAGTATGCTCAAGACGCCGCTCATTCAGGGCATCACACCGAATAAGAAGAGAATTGAGTATTACGAGGCGTTCAGGCGTGGGGAGGTGAAGTTATTGGTCGTCTCAAAGGTTGCGAACTTTGCGGTTGACCTTCCCGATGCGAATGTAGCCATTCAAGTTTCGGGGACATTTGGTTCAAGGCAGGAGGAGGCGCAGAGGTTGGGTCGCATACTGAGACCGAAGAGGGGCGAGAACATAGCATACTTCTATACATTAGTAAGCGATGACACGATAGAGCAGGACTTCTCCGCCAAGAGGCAGTTATTTCTCGCAGAGCAGGGCTACGAATACAGAATAGTGAAGGCGGAGGATGTTGGGGGGGTTATTGATACAAGATGATTTTATGTTATAATACATGTATGGAGATAACAAAATATGAAATTAACAGCAGTTATTGTTAGGGAAGAGAAATTATATGTAGCACATTGCCTTGAACTTGGGATTGCAAGTCAGGGAGAGACAATAGAATCTGCAATGGAGAATTTGAAAGAAGCAGTCAATCTCTATCTTGAAAGCTTCCCTGAGGAGAAACCGAATGATTCAAGTGAAGTTCTTGTTTATCAATGGAAAATACAATAGATGCCATCGCTACCTGTAATATCTGGGATAGACCTTATTAAAGCTTTAGAAAGGTGTGGTTTCAAAAGGGTCCGTCAGAAGGGCAGTCATGTAACTATGAGAAAAAGAGATAAGAAAACAGTTGTTCCTTTACATAGAGAGTTGGCGAGAGGAACAATAAACTCTATATTAAAGCAAACAGGAATATCAAGAGTTGAATTACTAAAACTTCTCAAATAGAATTTATATCTCACAACATTCAGATTATAAATTAATGAGACCGAATAATATGAAGTTATTTTGACAGGGCAGGGCTACGAATACAGAATAGTGAAGGCGGAAGATGTGACGGTGGTATAGTAGCACTTTCTTTGAAAATGATTATTTGATTATGGTATAATTTATGATAATGAAAGAGGTGATTTGGTGAGAAATAAGAAGCAATATGTAATAGATGAAGATGGCAAAAAGATATCAATTGTCTTGAGTATAGATGAATATGATAAAATGATTGAGGATATTCATGACCTCGCTGTTGTAAGCGAAAGACGCGATGAGGAGGAGATTGAGCATAAATCAGTTATATCTAAACTAAAGAAGGAAGGTTTAATCAAATAGTTTAAATGCTTTCTTTTGAAATATTCTGGAAAAGGTCTGCAGAGAAAGATTTAAGAAAACTGCCAGAAAAAGTCCTTCCAAGGATATTAAAAGTAATAGAATCACTTGAAGATAATCCTATGCCAAAAGGCGTCCGCAAGATTGAAGGAACAGAGATGACTTACCGAATAAAGGTATCCGATTACAGGATAATTTATCAGTTTGATAAAGAAAGTAGAAGAATAACGCTATTTTACATAAGGCACAGGAAAGATGCTTATAAGAACATAAAATAGAATTTAAATAATTTTAAGATTAACAGGGCTATGAATATAGTTTAGTGAAAGCGGAGGATGTGGGGGGGAGCAATTAAAAAGATATAACTTATTAAAATCAAACATATTGTAAAATTATTTCCTGGAAATTATAGTATATGAATTGGATCTTGGAATCTCACGACCTTCATTATTTGCTACTTCAATCCACGCTGATATTGCAACATAGACCTCCTTAAGCGCTTCCTCAGCAGTGGCGCCAAAAGCGCTACAACCTGGAAGGTCAGGCACCATAGCAATATAGCCAGCATCTTCCTCACTGTAAAATATCGTAACAGGGTATGTCATCTCCATATTTTATTTTATTTTGAACAATATTTTTACGAGTTCATCATTTTCTCTTTCTAAATCTTCAATATCTTTTTCTTTTCCTTCTAATTTTAATTTATGACATTTTTTAGATATTTCAGATAGTTTCTGGTGAATTTCATTTTTTTGGTCAAATTTAGGAATACCAACATGTTCCATTACAGAAGGTGTGCCAAAGCCACGCCCGGCGGAAGAAAAGGATTTAATGAAATCCCGGACTGGATTTGAATTTACAATGGCGCAGAGATAATGGGCTTCTGATTCATAATCAGTTGAAAAAAATATAACTGTCTTTATAGGAATAAGTAATTTATATCCCATAGGAGTTTTAATATGTGATATAACAACAGAAATAATATCATTAGAACCAATTTTCCAAATAACTTTATATCTCTTCATTGTATAATTACCAACTCCATACATTGCATAAAAATTTGTTTGTTCTCTTAACCTTCTAATAGGTTTAGAAACACAAGATAAAATATATTTTTTAAACCTTAAAACATAATTGTATGTTCTTGGCCATTTAGATTTCATAATATTTTCTGGGTATGGTTTCCTAGTATTTGGATCTTGAACTAGGATAATATAAAAATTTCTATTAACATACCATCTCTTAAAATCTTTACCACTAATTGCAGGAAAAACAAGTTCAGATTCAATTGTATCTTCACTTTGAGGAACTTCAATTTTTCTTTTATTTTTTGCTAAATTGTTTATAATGGCATTACTATTTGATAAAAGTTGTCTTATTTCTATTAAAAAAACACCATATGGTTGTGGGTCAACACCCTGGTAAGCTTTATAAATATTTTTTCCTTTTATATGTTCAGAGATATTTTCAAATTCTTCTATATTTTCAGAAATTGTTTGCCAAGAACTTGTAATCGAATCAATAGGTTTTGCAAGAAGTTTTCTTTTATTTAACAAAAGAAGTGCTTCTTTTAATGTTGAATCATAAGGAATTTTCTTTTTTCTTTCTTTTCTTTTCCATAATAAATAATTTATAGGATATTTTGTTTGCTCAGCTTTTTTTATAATAATCGCTGCTGCTTTATTCTTTGGGTCATCAAAAGGATTTAATTGAACAAAATCATGTGCTTTTAATACTTTTAAATATTCTTTGTCTCCCAATTGAAATCTCCTAAAGCCCTCACCAGCCCCTTTAGATTTAAAAACTTCTCGTGTAATAAGAAAACCCAGCTTTCCGTTATCTTTTAAATAATAGTCTGATGCTGCATAAGTAAACAACATTGAAAAATCCTTTTCTCCTCCTCCAAGAATAGTTTTATATCCCTTTAATGAAAACAAACCATAATTCTTCCATAAATGTTTTGTTGCTTCTCTATATTCTTTAGATATATATTGTAATCTAATCCATGGCGGATTGCCGACCACAAAATCAAATTTGCCGGCAACCATTGGCGCAAAGGCGTTTTTCAAAAATCGCGCCCAAATACCATCTTTATTCTGATCTTCAAGTTCTAATATCTCTTTATAAAAGTTCTCTACCTCATCTTCATAGGGAGGAAAAACCAAACCTTTCTCCTTAAAATGCTTCATTGCTATTTCTGGTTCATAATTGTTTTTAACAAAAATCTCAATTAATTCAGACGCTTCTTTCATCAAAAATCCTTTATCTTTAATCCATATAGATGGAACATGAAATTCTCCCACTGAGGTTTTAATTTTTACATGCTCTCCATGAAAATTTAGTTCTCCTTGGACACCAATATGCTCCGGCCATAAAACAGAGTCAGCAAGGTAAACTGGAATTTCTAAAGACCGTAGTTCACCTGCTAAATCACCCAATGCAAATAGATAATTTGTTCTTGATGCTATAACTGCTAAAGGATTTAAGTCAAAGCCCCATATATTGTCAACTATTCTTTTTGCTATTTCAATTGCTGGTAAACCTTCTTTTTGCCCTTGTTCCTTTGCCCGTTGAATTGCTAAAACAAGAAATGTTCCTGAGCCACAAGCGGGGTCCAAAAATCTTTTTGATGTATTGCCATTATAACCAACCTCATTTAATAATAATTCTGCTAACCAATCAGGTGTATAAAATTCTCCAAGTTGTTTTCTAATATCTTTATTAACTAAATATTGATATAGTTTTTTTATAAGGTCACGTGTTGCTGTCGGATTTAAGGTACTTGTTGCTGGTTCAAATTCGGATAGTTCTCTTGCAATTTCTCTAATGGAATCTTTTAACTGTGGAGATTCTAATGCGTCTATATACCATTTGAAAAAATCTCCCTCAAGAAAATTTGTTATTCCTTTTCTTGCATAAGGACCTCCATTCTCTATATCTTCCAACTCTCTTTTTAGTTCCTCTTCTGGAATATTTGCAAGTTCATAAGAATAAGAAGATGTAAGATAGGTTTCCTTTAATGTAACTATTTCTAATGCGATAATTTTCATCAAAAAAGCAAAATAAGTATGAATAGAAAAAAGTATATCTTGAAAATTTATATCCCTTCCAGTTTTATATATCTTTGAAAGAACATCTACACCTTTTTCGTTTTTTCTATTAAATTGCTCACCATAGACAATTCCAAATAACCTTTTCCACTCATTATAAAATGTTTGAATTCTTGTTTGATTTCCCCAATTTTTCAAGGCGTTATAAAAAGCCAATACTGCCTTTTTTGTAATTTCGCTTTGCGGACCAAATTTTTTAGATAGATTTTCAGCAGTTAAAGGTAATTTAGCAAGCGCTCTCAGGTGAATTAATAAAGTCATTGCACTTTCTTGGGTAAATTCATAGGGACCTTGAATAGTAAATTTTGTTTCATTTATTATTTCATTTTCTTTACCTTTGTATTTAACAAAGAAAATCTGCTGTCCATCAAATCCAACTCCTACTAATTTATTTATATCAGAGTATTTAGATTCTCCAGTTAAATAATCTATTAATTGCTTGTAAGCGTGGTCTACATTACTCTTTGAATAAAATGAACTTGGATTTTCATATTCAATAATTACTTGACCATGAACCGCATCAGAGCGTCCCTTAAATATTGACTTTATTGACTTTTCATAACTTGGTTCTGATTTAATCGATAATCTATTTTTTATTGGTTCAATAAGTTTTTCAAACCCAATTCTTAAATCTTCTTCACTTTCTATCTTGGATAGTAATTCATTTGTTCTTACAACAAGGTTGTCCGCTAAATTAGAAAGCGAATCCTGAACTTCGTTATGGTCATTTTCTTTTGTCATGTTTAGTCCTTACCAAATACTCATATTCACATTATATGAAAATTATATATAATCTTTATAAGATAAATAAATAGACAAATCGCGTCTAATTCATCATTTTTATTTCCTACCACATCTCCATTGATATATTGAGCATGCCATTGGTAAAGCCACCTTCGCCTATCACATACGAGATGTCCAGAAGTCCAAGTGAGACATCCGCCCCAAGACCCACCCCATAACCAACCTTCATCTTTATGTCATCCATCTCGTGAATTACACCACAGTCAACAAGCGGATATATGAACGCCCGCCCGCCCATCATTATATGCAGTTCGCCTGTGCCTACTGCAAACCTGTCAGAAAGGAACGCACCACGCCTGTAACCCCGAAGGGACTTTGCCCCGCCCACCTCAAAGAGGTCGCCATCATCAAGACCACCCGAACCAATGTGAACCAGACCCCAACAAGCCCTAATATAAGGCACAAAAAGCCCAGCACTTATATATCTTTCAATATCGCCTGTCCATCGGACTCTTGCTAAACTATCCGGTCTATACCTGTATAGTTTCTTATTATCATCAAAGCCAACAATCTTCCTTATTCCATAGTCAAGCCTGAAAGTCGCCTTTGAGCCGGATTCCGGCACCTCGCCGTTTGGAATGCTGTTATAGACAAGACCGCTGTAGCCATAATAGTCGTCTGTGTGCGTTCCAGCAGTCCTCTCTGTTTTCTCAAAACCGCCTCCGCCAACAAGAGAGAGCACACCTGTGAGTTTACCGCTAAGCCCACCCTCAATGCCGAGTTTTCTATATGTGCTTCGCTCTGTCATAGAAAATCTCGTGGTTATGTCAATCGGCATATTTCTAATCCAGGGCTCTGTGTATGATGCGGAAACATCAAGCACATTTTCACCCCACGATGCGAATGAACCATAAAGAGTCCTCCCTGTGCCTGCGATATTCGTCATCTTGAATTTCATATCACCCACAATATTTGAACTCTCACCCCCTGGCGAAACACCAAGACCACCATCTATTAATACTGACCTGCCTTCTTTAACCCTGATATTCACAATGCCATTATCATATAGAATCTCCGGCGTCCCCCTGATAAACGGCAGTTTGGAGATACCAATCTTTGCTCTCCTCACGTCTCTCTCCCTGAGAACATCACCCGGCTTAAATGGCACCTCCCTTAATAGAACCAACTCCCTCGTCTTCTTATTGCCTGTTATGACTATCTTCTTTATCAGATTGAGCCCACCCTCATCTATATAGAAAATTAATCGCATACCGCCATTCTCATCTATATCTGTAATTACCAGATTAACCTTACAGTTGCCATAGCCGGCGTCTCTATATAACTTGTAGATACGCGAGACCGCGTATGAGACATCATCCGGCTTCACAGCCCCCTGAACATTTGAAAGTCCGGTCTCATTCAGGACTTCCTTTTCTGAGAAGACAGAAACACCGGAAAACCTTATATCCTTTATATATGTTGCGTGTCCGCTTTTAACATCTACAAAGAGAGATACCCTATCTTTTGAGACCTTTTCAAGATTGTAATCAATCACTGGATGATAGTAGCCAAGAGCGTTCATAGCCGAAACAACATCTCCAAGACCTTTTTCTATCTTTGATATATCTGCCACATCACCTGCTCTGATATTCATTAGAGATATTACCCAATCTGTTGAAACCGGTTTCTCTGCCCTGATATCAATATTTTCAATTCTATATTCACTTCCAGCATCAACAGTCAATTTATCATCTGACATCTTTACGCTTGATGAAAAGTAGCCCCTGCTTTTAAGAAATGAACCTATCTTCTCTACAATCAATTCTGTAGCGACACCCTTTGATGATAGGTCACCGAGCATATTTTCTATCTCTGTTTTTAGCTGAGGCGTTCCTCCAGATACCTCCAACGACAGAGCATTTATTATGACCGGTGTAATGATAAGAACTGATATTATTCTAAAAATACGCACTGACATCAAATCTCGCTTTATGCTCAAATGGTTTATCAGGGTCTTTATCAAGTATATAACTCAAGGTAAGCGTAATATATTGTGGCAACTCATGTCTGAATGAGCATGTCAAATCATGTGAGATACCCTCGGGGTGTGTATATATATACATTGTTCCTGTATGCCCTTTTGTCTTTACCCGCTCAAGTGTATAGTCAAGTGAGATACTTCCTCTTGTGTATGGGCTAAAAAGAAGCGACGGATTAATATCAAGGACCAGAAATCTCCCCGAGAGGTTATCATTCCTCTCAAATCTTACTGTCTGAATGAAGTTAGTTTTCAGAGATAGATTGGAGAGGATATTAATATGCGGTCCTGCCTTTATGGCGCTCTCCCACCCATTTTTTCTTCTCACCACCCCCAAACCCTTTGAAGAGTTCTCTTCTGTAAATCTGTTATACGAACCGCCATAATTAAGAGAGAAAAAACCGATTGGTGATGAGTTTATATCAAGGGAGAGAACCCTTGACCAGTTTCTGCTCTCAACATCTGTGATTATTCTATCAAGACCCCTTGAGTCATCGTATCCAAGACGTGGCGAGAAGAACATATTAGATGGCAGAAGGGTAATAGAAAATGACTTTCTAATGTTTCCTTCAATAGTCATGTCTGTCATTGTGCTGAGAAACGAATAAACCCTTGCTTTTCTTTTATCCTTTGTCCTCTCACTCACAGATATATAACCTGAGAATGATATAGGCGACCTTTCCTCACCTGTTCTTCTCTCGTATGATATGCTGAAAAGCCCCTCAACACCCGATATCGGAAAGAACTCACCTGTGGGTCTTAATACCCTGATATATATCGCATCCTCATCATCGGGGTCATATACATAGATGTAGTGACCTGGATTTGTAGGGTCTTCCTCTCTTCTGTAGTCGCCATTTCTATTCTCAGCGACGATGAACACCTCCTCCCTCTCATATTCTCTCTCAGATGTCATCTTATATTTTGCAGAAATAGTTGTATTCTCTGACAATGGATGAGCAGTAATCCCAGCCGTTCCCACATCCTGATAGACATCAAGTTTATCAGGGCTGATATAATCAATTTTGCGAACAGTCCCTCCAAAATCAAGGGTAAAGCTTTTCAGGTCCAATCTTCCATTAAGATATGCCTGATTTCCTTTATATGACTTATGAAACTGGCCAAGCGTTACCTCTTTCTCGCCGAGTTGTTCGTAGTTGATATCAAGTGATAGATGTGCTGGTGTGATAGAAAGTCCAGGACCTGCCCCAAACATTACTGAACCTTTATCAAGAGAACTATCCGCCCTCCTGTCAAGAAACCTTTCGGTGTATTCATATATATCATAGGGTTCAAATATGCTTAACTTCCTTGAATCCCTACCCGAGATGTCAACATAGTGCCTTTTCTGCGCTCTCTCTCCATCAGTAATATCATTATTATTTATTCTCAGATTAACCATCTTATCAAGTAACCTTGCTTCTATTTTATGAGAGCCAAATCTATCCGATTTTATATCAAATTTTGTCCTGTAAAGGTCCCCTTCTATGCTGTCAAACTTACCCTCCCCAGAGCCAAATAGACGGGAGGTTCTCGCATACTCAAATGTTGCTGTCTTAAATAATGTTGATATAAAAGAACCCTCTATTGCATACTCATACACTGTTGGATTTGTCTCCTCCTCCTCAATCTCCCACTTTTTCAGGTCCTCTGCTCTCTCAACATTATCAATGGAGTTAAATCTCGCATCCCTCTTATATCCCTTGCCAGTGATTATGAGAGAACTCTTTTCACCAATAAAAGGCTTCCCAGAAAGTTGAAACGATACCGCTGAACCAATATTGTCATTATCATTGAATGGTGAAATAAGATTTAAATCGCAGTTTGATGTTGCGAGACTAAGTTTCATATTTACCCTTTTTCCTATATTAATGCCACTTTCTATATCAAATACTAACTTTTTCTGTGGCATAGGTATATAATATGTCACCTGTCGGTAATCACCCATGTTCTCACCAACATAGATATATACAAATTTCTTCTCTGTGTCACTCCACTGCCTTTTATAATCACCCTTGCCCTGACCTGCATACTCATAGATAATGTCACCGTTCTCATCCTTTGCTACTCTATATGCCTCTTTTGAATTATCACCTGCCATAAATAATCTCTTTTTATCATCACCTGTAAGACCTATCAGGTCGCTTTTAGGGTCATCCTCTTCAAATGCTGTCTCAAAGCCAATATTAAGTGCTGACCCACCAAAATTCACATTACTTCTACCTGAATAAAAATTCCTTTTATAGCCAAGTTCTGAATAATCAAATTCAATATATATTCTTGATGATGAGGTTATCAATCTATTCCTTGTGAATGTTATTGATGGTTCATAGTAGTCAATTGTGTAGTCAAGGTTATCACCCCTCTTCATAAGTTCGCCATTAAGAAATACCCTCTCTGATAGAGGAACAATTGTAATGCTGTATGCATCCGGTAAGGTGATTATATACGGACCCTGTATGCCATCTTCACCATTCAACTCCGTGCTTGCATGTTCACCACGGGCTATTGCGGCGGTTCCACCACCTGCAAAACTTTCATTCTTATAAAACCCAGTTGCCCCAAGGAGATGTCTCCTGTATGAGAGAAATTTGCTACCTCCTCCCTCAACATCAATATCACCCATCTCCAGGTTCATACCATATCCGTTAACCTTCACCGAAACCTGGTCTATGGCAGATATTTCCTCGCTTGAACCTTCAGGCGTGATGGGAAGTTCTTCATCAGTAAGACGTCCTTCTACCTCAAGACCCGAAACGGTCCCATAGAACCTTAATCGGGTGCCCTGGTCAATCGTCGTCTGACCCTCGCTTGTTGTAGAGACCGTGAAGTTTTTTGAACCAGTAATATTAAAGTTTCCACCCTGTGATATTGGTTCTGCCCCTGTTACTTCCTTTACTTCAAATATGTCAAAATATATATCAATACTATATCCTATAGTGACTGGATACAAAAACACAACGCTTTTGCCATCACTTCCCAGTTTGAAATCACTCTTTGGAATATTTTTACTATTTATATATATCTCTATTGTGCTCTCAATAATACCATTAACTGATATTGAATATGGTCCCTCAGTTCCATCGGATACAAGTGCAATATGATACTGATGGCTTATCCTGCCCTGATACAGTATCTCTCCCTCCTGTGAAAATGCTATTAGATATGATATTAGGGTCAATATCAGTATGAATCTTGCTGATGACAGCATATAGAATTATATGTCTATTCGGGAGGTGATACTATACGATAGTGGAGCAGGCGGTTATTGTATGTATCTGAGATATACAGGTCACCACTGTCAGAGATAGCAACACCCGATGGGAAGTTAAAACCACCGACTTTCTCCCCATCTACTGTGAGTATTGGTATAAAACCTTTCTTGAACACCAGAACCTTATTTAAACTTGGGTCTGCAATACAGATGAAACCATCTCTATTGATTGAAATAGCTATGGGCGAAGATAGAATGCTACCAACAGTGTCTCCATAAGCATCTACATAAGTAAAAGATGATGAGAGACGCTGAATTCTTCTGTTTCCTGTGTCAACGACATACACAAACCCATCAGTAGAAACAAAACAGTCAGAGGGTCTATTAAAAAAACCTGCAGTGCTACCAAAACCACCTATCGTCGTATAACTATTAGAAAGCCGGTCATATACTCTCAATCTATGCCTTTCTGTATCTGTCACAATCAACTCACCACTCCTGCCGATTGCAATACCCAGAGGCCTTAATAATCTTTCATCCCTATCTCCACCCCCAAGATAGCCCTGATAGTCACCCTTTGGACCAAACTTGAATACAACGCCTTTATCGGAATCCAGAACATATATAGCCATATTGCTATCAACGCAGACATCCACTGGATAGAAGAACTTGCCATCCTCACCACCAAATCCACCAAGTGAAAAGATAAATTTACCATCCAGAGTCAAGACCTGTATTCTGCTATTTCCTGAATCAGCGACATACAACCTTCCCTCCCCATCAATACACAACCCATGCGGTTCATTAAACTGGCACTCACCAGAACCCTTCTCACCAATCTCACCAAGAAATACAGCAATCTTTGAATAATCAGAAGCAGTATTCTCTCCAGAAGTAATATTATAAAAGGGTAGTAAAAATGCTACTGTGAATGTGAAAAAGAGATGAGAATATTTTAACCTAAATAACATAGATAGATTCTATTAAAATATTTTATAGACAGTTAAAGCAATTAAAACATATATGAGAAGGAAAACCTGTTCTCTCTTCCGAAAGCAAACTCTCCTTCTGGCACAGTAGCATAATCAAATGCCAGGCCCTTATATTTAATGCCAAAGCCAAAGGTAGCACCATTTAATTGCCCCTGTGGGTCATTATAATAACCAGCTCTGAAACCAACAATATCAATATAGAAATACTCAAAACCAAATCTGTATACACCCTGGTCAAAAACCTCTGTCTTAAACGACCTGTCAATTTTTATAAGTTCTTTTGTGTAATCAAAAGCGACGAGAAGGTCATTTAATTTATCATTCAATATTACAATATCCGTTCCAATTCTAAGAGACCTTGGAATTGGTCCTTTTGGTTCCTTCCCTATATTTTTAAGAACAATACCGAAACCAAGCCGACCACCGGCAAATGCAGGTCTCATAAGATAACCGAAGTCAAATGCAAATGTGGTCGTCTTACCCTTTGGGTCATCAGAGAGATGTTCGTAGGCGACCTTGAATGTTGTGCCGATAGACATCGCTTTGGTTATTTTCCTCCCAATTGAGAATGCCGGTGAGAAGCCGTATGAATGAATTATTCCAATTAGATTTCCCTGATTATCTCTCCTTTCGCTCTTTCCCGCATCATGATAGATAAAACTTATTCCAAGATTGCCGAGCCTCCCCGCAGGAAATACAAAACTACCAAAGTCGTAGAACATTCCGCCAAGTTCGTCTGTCTGTCCCTCAAATGAGCGTGGTTCGTGCATAAAATTTACCTCTTTTTTTATGATAAGTGTCAAACCTGATGGATTGTAGTAAGTCGCATTCGCATCATTTGAAATAGATGTAAATGCTTTTCCCATACCTGCCGGTCTCCCACCAGGGTCCATACCAAGCCAGGTCAATGTTGTTGTATAGTCCATGCCACCTGGGAAAACTTCTTTGGGGACAATACTATCATCAGTATATGCTGAGCATACAATGGTTATTATAATAATTATTAATATTGGGGTTGTAAATCTCACAGCACAAACCTCCTTACTTATCTTCTTTATTGTATATTATCATAAAAATACTGTTTATTAAAGTATAAGTTCATCCTTAGATATCAGTGGAATGAATTTTATACGATGCTTTTTAAGTTCATCAGAAGCTCCCTCCTGTCTGTCTATCAAGCTCACAACTGCATGAACATCACATCCAAAATCCATAACAGCTTCTATCGCCTTAATTGCGCTCCCTCCGGTTGTCGTTACATCTTCAACGATTATTGTTATCATTCCTGGCTGAAGTGGACCTTCAATCCTTTTTCCTGTTCCGTGGTCTTTCACCTCTTTCCTGACAATAAAAGCAACCAGTGGAGTTCTCTGCTTCATTGATGCGATTGAGACAGCAACGGCTATCGGGTCAGCACCGATTGACATACCACCAACAGCGTGAATTCTGCCCGCCATCACCTCATCCTTCACCGCCTCAAGAACTGCAGGACCAATCAAACAGGCACCAAGCGGAGATAGCGTCACAAGACGGGCATCTATATAGTAGTTGCTCTTCTTGCCTGATGCGAGTGTGAACTCGCCCCTCAGAACCGCCTTCTTCTGAACCAGTTCCCTTAACTCATCAAATATTCCACCTTTAAGACCCAAATTCTTCCTCCATCAAAATCATAATATAATATATAAAACTATGATTTAAATATAAAGATATTTATTAAATAATAAACTTTACAACTATGCTCTTATATTTATAACACAATTATTTCTGTTAAGAATTTATAAACAAAATATCACTCACTAAAACAGTATATATAGCCATCCCAATTGCTTCCAACATATACTCTACCACTTACTACTATTGGTGAGTTCCCTCTTCCCTTTGTCTCATATCTCCATATAAGTTCTCCACTATCAGCTGAGTGGCAGTATATGTAGCCATCATAACTTCCTATATATATCCTGTCTCCTACTACTGTTGTGTAGAACCACTCATTACCTGTATTATACTTCCATATTAGATCTCCACTATCCGCTGAGAGGCAGTATATATATTTATCTCTACTTCCTACATATACCCTCCCTTCATATACTGTGGGGGAGGAATCCACACCATTACCTGTCTTATACCTCCATATAAGGTCTCCACTATCCACCGATAAGCAGTATATGCAGCCATTATAACTTGTTACATATACACTACCTCCCAATACTAATGGAGAGAGAAACACATTACTACCTGGGGAGGAAAACAAATAACTACCTATATTATAACTCCATATTATGTCTCCACTATCCGCGGAGAGGCAGTATATGTAATTATTAAGACCATCAATACTTACAACATATATCCTGCTTCCTACTACTGCCGGTGAGTTCGCCACAATACCATCTGTCTTATACTTCCATATCAGGTCTCCACTCTTTGGATTATTCAGTATAGGCGTCTTATCTTCACTTAATATATAACTATTACAAAAGAGTGTGAAAAGTAATAAAGTAAACAGAATTGATATCAGTTTTATAGTTAAAACCTTCATTGTTAAAACAGTTTGGATAATATTTCAGCGACCTTCTCAAGAAATATTCTATCATCATCGTTAAAGGCATTGAGAACGTCTGAATCTATATCAATCTCGGCAACGGGAACACTATTTTTAAAGATTGGCACAACAATCTCGGAACGCGTCTCTAAACTGCAAGCAATGTAACGGCAGTCCTCCTTCACATCGTTCACCATAATTGTGTCCTGTTCTCTCACAGCAGAACCACATATTCCCTCAGATATTGGTATTACTGTATGTTCTGTTGGTTTGCCCATATATGGTCCAAGAACGAGATTATCTCCATTTCTAATATAAATACCAATCCATTCATATTTCTTGAACCTTGATTTCAGTATTTTAAGGCATCTTTTCAGGGTCTCATCTCTGTCCTTTGACCTGTCAATAATCGTCAAAATCTCTTTAAGGACATTAGGATATGGGGTCTTCACTAAATCAAGGTCTAATCCGCTTTCCCTGAGTGCTTGTCTGCAGGCGGGCTTCACAAAGGCAGGAACTGCGACCTCAATAGCATAGAGAAGGTCTTCATCATCAACTATACTTGAAGCCCTTAAAACCGCTCTCCTCTCCGCCTTTGAGACAATCTTCTCAAGTGCTCTCTTTCTTATTATGAGTGGCATACCACTGACAGCATCCTTCAATGCTAACCAGACCTTCTCGTTCCATTCCATCTTTCTCATCTCTTAGTCACTCAATTACATCAAATTATATGAGCAGACAATAAATTATCAGGTGTGAATGAATTATATAATTATAACATCTATCTCCTACCTACAACGAACTATTTCTTCCAAATGTCTCAATAATCCATGCCTTTATATCATCTCTTAATCTTCTAAACTTAGAAAGAATCTCTTCCTCTGAGCCGGTGAACTTTGATGGGTCATCAAATAACTTATTTATTTGCACTCCCGCACTGGGAAAATAAGGGCAGATTTCACCGGCAATATCACAGACAGTCAGAACATAATCAAAATCTATTCCCGAAAACTCATCAATGCTCTTTGGACGGTTTTTAGATATGTCAATTCCAATCTCAGACATAACCTTGATAGCATGATTGTTTACAGGTGAAGGATATATCCCCGCGCTATATACCTCATACCGCTCGGGATATAATGATTTGAGCAGTCCCTCAGCCATCTGAGACCGCGCTGAGTTGTGCTTTCAAACAATCAGAACCTTTTTCATAAATCACCTCTGATGATTGGACAATAAACAAAAAATTTTAATCTTTATAATTATATTATATTAACTCTTTGTAAATAGGGATATATGTTTTGCTAATCTCTGTTCTGCTATCTTTACATATTTCTCATTGATTTCAATACCCAGCCATTTTCTACCTAGATTTTGAGCAGACAGAGCAGTTGTTCCTGAACCAAGAAATGGGTCAAGTATTATATCATCAGGTTCAGTTGAACAGAGAATTAGTTTGTCTATAAGTTCTATTGGTTTCTGACTTGGATGACCACATTTTTCATTACCTGAACCCTTTAAACTTGGAACTCTCAAAATATTTGTTGAAAATTTTCCAGATAGCAAATGTTTCAATCTTGCTTCTTTATCTTTATACCTCTTATCTCTTAGATAAGTTTGTATAGTTTTCTCATCATAGGGTTCTCTGACCTCTTCTTTATAGAACTTCGGAGAGTTGCTTTTTCTCAAAACTAATATCATCTCATATGCAGGCGTAAAACTATCCCGCCTTTCATTATATCCAACGACTCTATCCCATATTATTAAATCATGAAACTTAAACTTACAACATAATTCAGACATCAGGTGTATGAAAATATGTTCTCTTTTACCCAACTGACCGAAGCAGAAAAATAGTCCATCATCTTTTAGTATTCTCATACATTCTGATGCCCATTTAAATGACCAGTTTAAGTAATCTTCTGCCTCTGACCATTGTGTATCCCAGTCCTCATTTAATAAAACATTATAATATGGAGGGTCTGCTATTATTGCCTGAGCGATATTCTCAGGTAATTTCTTCAATTCTTCAACAGCATCACCTATTATTATTCTGTTAAATTCCATAACCCAGAGATTTAAAAATTAACCTTATATCGTTCCTATGTTTACGAGATGCTATTGCAAAAGCCAGTAATGTATCACTTATTAAGCTATTATTTGACTCATCAACAACATATTCAACCACTTCTTTTATTTCAGCCATGCGACCAACTAAACTACCTCCCTTTTTATCTCTACATGCAGAGATTGGAAGATTAAGATATATCATTGATTGATAACCTACTGCTCTTTGTTTATGTGCTATTTTTATCTCAACACTGTAATTATTTCCATACTTGATGTAGTTTGGAATTAAAATAGTGTTCTTTGTAAATCCATAAGATTCATATAACCTATTATTATCTTTTTCAATCTGTTTTATTACAATCATCTCGCTTTCTTCAAGGCCATCCTCACCAGAACGAATTATATCATTAAGTGATGATATCTGTTCTCCAGTTAACAATGATAATTTATATCCTTCAACCATTAATTTGACCAGTTCACAACCATATCTAACTCCCTCTTCTTTGTGCATGACAACTTTTTTAACTATTGATTCCTCATGCAAGTTATCAGTGTCATAACTTATCTGCCATTCTATATAATCATTCTCTTTTATCTCAGCACTTCTACACGCAACAGGTTCAGATATAAAACCATCTACAGGTCTTTTTAATCTGAATTTACTGGTTGGAGATGTAATCGGTAATTCAACCACTATATAGTTCTTTATCCTTCTAATTATCATATTAAACTCTGCATCTAAACATTCTCTATTTTACTATTATATTAAAGTTCAGTCGGAATTCAATAATAGTAGGTTAAGAGATACTAAATCATGAATGAATTAAATCATTCAGTTTTTCTCATTTCTATTTCCTAACATACTTCTCAGGATTTGCCTTGAACTCATCCTTACAGTGCTTGGAGCAGAAGTAATATTCCTGCCCTTTATATTCAACCTTGCCAAATGCCTCTGACTTGCCTATCTTCATCTTACAGACAGGGTCAACAACAATCTCTTCCTTCTCCTTCACAACCTTAACCCCCTCAGGTTCATATTTTCTTAATGTTTGTGCATTCAGAGCGACTATAATTGTGCTCAGTGACATCAGTATCGCTCCAAAGGCAGGATTTATAACTATGCCAAGACCTTTCAGGACACCGGCAGCAAGCGGAATTGCTATAATATTATAGCCCCCCGCCCACCACAGGTTTTGAATCATCTTTGAGAACGTCTTCCTTGACAGGTCTATCACCTTGATGACATCCCTCGGGTCATTTCTTATCAGTATGATGTCCGCGCTCTCTATTGCCACATCAGTTCCTGCACCTATTGCAATACCAACATCAGCAGAGACAAGCGCAGGCGCATCGTTTATGCCATCACCAACCATAACGACCTTATAACCCCTCTTCTTGAGTTCTAATACTTTCTCTGCCTTCTCGTGTGGCAGAACCTGTGAGAAGTGCTCATCTATGCCAATCTCACCTGCTACCCACTTTGCAACCTCCTCAGAGTCACCTGTAAGCATATAGACCTTGATGCCCATCGCCTTCAGTTTGCCAACCGCTTCAGATGCCTCATCCCTTATCTTATCCGAAAGTGCGAATGCCCCTGATAATTTTCCATCAATAATGGTATAAACAACTGTCTTACCCTGCTCTCGTAATCTCTTTATCCTCTCATCATCTACCTCAATACCCATCTCCTCCAGAAGACCAGGTCCCCCAACATATACATCCTTGCCATCTACTTTGCCATAAGCACCTATGCCTGGAAGTGCTTTGAAGTCATCTACTGGACGAACCTCAGCACCCTTATTCTTTGCGTACTCAACAACCGCCCTTGCTATTATATGCTCCGAGTTTATCTCAACGCTTCCTGTAAGTTCTAAGAGTGCTTTTTCATCTACAGAGGAGATGACATCGCTCACACCGAATTCACCAACTGTGAGAGTTCCCGTCTTGTCAAATACGACAGCGTTCACATCCTTTATATCCTCAAATGTCTTCCTGTCCCTTATTAGTATTCCGCTCTTCGCAGTGATTGATGTTGAGAGGGCAACGACAAGCGGTATCGCAAGCCCAAGTGCATGAGGGCAGGCAATGACGAGAACCGTGACAGACCTCTCAAGTGCAACAAGTGGGCTTTCAATTATGAACCAGATAATATACGTGATGATGCCAACACCGAGGGCGACGTAGAATAATAACGCTGCTGCCCTGTTTGCGAGGTCCTGGGTCCTTGACTTGCTCTCTGAGACCTGCCTCACAAGTTCTATCACCTGAGCGAGGTATGTCTCCTCCCCTGTTCTCTCTATTCTCACCTTCAGGACGCCATCAATATTTATTGAACCGCCTATTACCTCGCTTCCAACAATCTTGTGTGATGGCTTTGACTCGCCTGTGAGGAGTGCTTCGTTTACGTGCGACTCACCTTCTATTACTGTGCCATCAGAGGGCACCTTCTCACCCGGTCTTATAAGGACAACATCACCAACCGTAAGTTCAGAGACAGACACATCAAGGACATCCCCATCTCTCACAATATGCGCCTTTGTTGGCATAAGCGTGACAAGTTCCTCGGTAGCCCTTGAGGCGCCCATCACGCTCTTTGCCTCAACCCAGTGACCGAGGAGCATAACATCAATAAGGGTTGCAAGTTCCCAGAAGAAGTCGCCGCCTGCCCTGAATATAACAGTTCCGACTGAATAGAAGAATGCAACTGTTATAGCGGTGCCGATGAGCGTCATCATACCGGGCTGTCTTGCCCTTACCTCAGCAAATGTGCCTTTTATGAAGGGCATACCACCGTAGAAATACACACAGGACGACAGGGCAAGAAGAATGACTGACTGAAATGGAAAATGCAGTTTGAAGCCAAACCACATCTGAATCATATCTGAGAGGGCAAGAATTGGGACTGTAAGGGCGAGCGAGACCCAGAACCTTCTTTTGAAGTCAGCTATGTGATGAGAGTGGTCGTGATGCATATGGGCATGGCTCTCATGCGAATGTATGATGTGGTTATGTTCGCTTTTAGTTGTGTGATGATGTGAATGATTTTGGCTCATAACATTTCAAACTTTTGTTTGAGATTATAACATTACAGGCTATATACTTATTATTAATTTTTAATCGCTAAAATCCGTCTATATTGTGATTGAAAAATATTGCTGTTATAAGTTAGAATTACAAATGAAGGTATCACATGGATTGTGATGAAATATGAGTAACTTAGAATTAAACATAATTTACAATACGGATTGTATCGAGGGAATGAATTTAATTCCTAATAATACAATTGATATTGTAATAACAGACCCTCCGTTTGCCATTGATTTCAAAGCAAAGCGAAATAACTATAATAGAAAGCAATCAAGAGTAATTGATGGATATAATGAAATTCGGAAAGAAGAATATTATAAATTTACACTAAATTGGATGAAAGAGGTTTATAGAATATTAAAAAATTCTGGAAGTATGTATGTTTTTTCTGGGTGGAATAATCTTAAAGATATATTAAATGCAATTGATGAATTATGTTTTATAACTGTCAATCATATTATATGGAAATATCAGTTTGGTGTAGTAACAAAAAGAAAATTTGTAACCTCTCATTATCATTGTCTCTATATTTGTAAAAACGACAAGAATAGAAAATTTTTACCATATTCAAAGTATGATAAAAATTCAAAGAGTAGTAAAGGTAGAAGCTTACATTATGAAGATAAAGAGGATGTATGGTATATAAAAAGGGAATATTGGAATGGAGATAAGAAAACACCTACAAAATTACCAGCAGAATTGATTGAGAAAATATTGATGTATTCGAGCGAAGAAGGAGATATTGTTTTAGACCCTTTCTTGGGTTCAGGACAAGTGGCAGTTGTTAGTAAAATGATGAAGAGGCAATATATTGGTTTTGAAATTGTAAAGGAATATTATGAATTTGCAAAAGAAAGGCTTGAAAAAGATATTTATAGGATTAAAGATGAAAATTATTATAAGAAATCACAAACTTTATTTTAGATATTTTTAGGGAGGTTGAACATGAGTGCAGAACAAAAATTAGAAGAATGTAAAAATTTAATAATTAAAGTTGCAGAAATAGGTATGGGTTGTCCTAAAGAAAATTATTTAAAAGATTTATTACCTTTTGAACATTATTTTGATAATAAAGGTGAACTAATAAGAAAGGATTTAGACAAAAATGATGGCCTTTGGACAAGGAGAGAAATTCTTACAAGATATTTACTCATTAGCGCTGTATTAGATCAAGGCCCAGACCTTGAAGGAGTGAGACTTCTTCTAAAAAATGTTGTAAATTCATTATATGAAAACGAAATTCGCATATTTCAAAAACCATTAGATTTTTTTAAGGAATTAGGAATTTCTATTGATGCAATTTTAGAAAAGCATGATGGGGTGAAAAATATTAGAGCAAAAGATTGGGCAGAAGATAATAAATCAAATCCAAATAGATACAATTTATTCACAGATAGAAATAATCAAGTTTTAGGTTATGCTATCTATAGATGGGGTGTTCCTTTATGTGTTCCATATCTTTTAGAAAAAGACTTACAAAAACAGAAAAGAGAAACATACGAACCGTTAATTGATTATATTGAAAGTTTTTCTTCAGCAGAGTATATGAGTCAACAAATAAAAGATAATAAAAGATATGGTTTAGGTAAAGCTATTGGAGATAAAGCAGGTCATTTGTTTGCAAAGTTATATATTCATACTTTCAAATTGGCAAAAAGAAAAGATATATCTTTTGGACTACTTTCTTATGAATTACCATTTGATAGTAATGTAGGTCGTGTTTTATTTAGAACGGGATTTTTACTTAATTGTGCAGGTTTAAAAGAATATGAAGATTGGGATGTAATTCAGAAAGGGAAAGCTAAAGATGGTAAAGATTATATTCGTGTAACAAATATCAGGGGAAAGAAATCTTATGAATTATCTAAATCAAAGTATTTTATGGAATCTTCCAAATCTATTTGTATAGATTATCTAAAGGTTAGACAAAGAAAACCATCAAAAATTGAAATTCAGCAAATACCCAATGTATTACTATTCAAAACTGATTATGGAATTGGTGATTTAGATGATGGTTTAATTTATATAGGAACAAATTATTGTTTTAATCATGATAAACCTAATTGTAATGAATGTCCAATTAATAAGTTGTGTTTGGGTTGTATTAGTGAAATAAATTTAATTAAAGATTATAGAACTTAAATTATATTAATGTATTAATTGAATGAATATAAAAAATATTGTTTATAAAAATCTATCATATTTAAATGTCTTTAAATTTAATCTGGTAAAAAATGATAATAATTGATTAATGAGTAATATTTTTATGCCTGACTGGAATGAACTATATCTTGATGAGAGTGACATACCAAGAGCACCCGAGGCAGAGGTCCATAGATTTATAGAACTGCTTGAGAGAAAGTTTATTGCAGGAAAATGGTGGCTTTAAATATTGTATAATATAAAATTGGGTTATATGAAAACTTTCCATAAAATAATCATAGGGGATTCAAGATGGATGAAAGAAATACCAGAAGAATCTATTCATCTTATTATTACCTCTCCTCCTTATTGGCAATTAAAGGACTATGGAAATGGTAAACAGATAGGTTTCAATGATACTTACGAGGAATATATCAACAATCTCAATTTGGTTTGGAATGAATGCCACAGAATTTTACACAAAGGTTGTCGTTTATGCATCAATATTGGCGATCAGTTTGCCCGTTCTGTTTATTATGGAAGATATAAGGTTATTCCAATAAGAACTGAAATAATCAAGTTTTGTGAAAGTGCAGGTTTTGATTATATGGGGGCTATCATCTGGCAGAAGGTTACTACTTGCCATACAACTGGTGGGGCTACTGTGATGGGTTCTTTTCCCTACCCAAGAAATGGAATTCTTAAATTAGATTACGAATTTATTCTAATCTTTAAGAAATATGGAAACCCTCCAAAAGTAAATAAAGAAATTAAGGATCAATCAAAATTAACGCAAGAAGAATGGAATCAATATTTTGCAGGACATTGGAATTTTCCGGGTAAAAAACAGGATAAACATTTAGCAATGTTTCCTGAAGAATTACCCCGGCGGCTTATAAAAATGTTTAGTTTTATTGGTGATACTGTGCTTGACCCGTTCTTAGGAAGCGGCACAACTTCTTTAGCAGCTAAAAACCTTAATAGAAATTCTATTGGATATGAAATAAATGAGAATTTTATACCAATAATAAAAGAGAAACTCGGAATAAAACAAAATGCTATTTTTAAAGATGAAAATTTTGAGATAATCAAGCAAGAAGAATTAAAAATAAACTTTAAAGAAGAAATTAAAAAAATGCCTTATATTTTTAAAGATCCTATCAAGTTTGATAAAAAAGTTGACCCAAGAAAATTAAGATTCGGCTCTAAAATAGAACTGTCTACCCAAGCAGGTAATTCTCATTCTGAACAAGAAGAATATTATATTATCAAAGATATAATCTCGCCAGAAATTTTAATTTTAAATAATGGATTGAAAATCAGACTAATAGGTGTGAAAGAGAGACCAGAAAAAAATGGAGAAGCAATCCAGTTTTTAAGAGAAAAGACACATGGGCAAAAAGTGTTCATAAAATTTGATGGTGTAAAATACGACGAGCATAATATTTTACTTTGTTATCTATATTTATGGAACAAGACTTTCTTAAATTACCATTTGATTAAAAATGGTCTGGTAGAAGTAGATACAAGATTTAATTATAAATATAAATTTAAATTTCTTGCTCTAAAGGCAGGCAAGGTGGAATGATTTGAAAGTAAAAATCAGTATTGAAGAAATCAGAAGATATCTGGACATAGAAACCCCTGAATTTCCGAAGTATGTGTCTCCATTAATCAATTTAGCAAATCAATACGCACAGGGGACACGCCCAAAAGTGGTTGGTCAGATGAGTGAACTAATCCAGCAATTTACAGGGAAGACCTTACATGATTGGGAACAGTGGTATTTAAATCAAAAACCTGATGCAATTAGAGCAGCAACGGAAAAGCTAATTGAAATGCTGAAAAATTAAATAATACAATAGACAAAATTGATGAAGATATGGTTGAGAAGTGGGTGAAAGATCTGGTAGTTGTTAAGACCTTTATGGGATTGAGATTTCAAGAGGCGATACTTAAGAAAGGTGCAGATATTAAAGGAACTAATTATCGCTTATCTGAACCTGGTGAGGAATCAAAAGGAATTGATGGTTATATTGGTGAGATTCCAGTATCTATAAAACCCTACACTTATGAAATTAAGTCTTCCTTACCTGAGGAAATAGATGTAAAAATAATATATTATAAAAAGGTTAATAGTGATATTGAGGTTGATTATGGAGAAATATTGTAATCCAATCTCTATTTTATAATAAACCATAAAAATCCATACAATTCACTCAAAGAAAGATATAATCGGTGATTCACAGGTGACATTGTTATGGTTGACTGGAATGAAATGTATATTGATGAGAATGATGTTCCGAGGGCGCCCGAGGCAGAGGTTTATAGATTTATTGAACTGCTTGAGAGCAAGTTTTCAGATAGGCCGCTGAGAATCTGGGACCACCTCTGCGGCGCGGGAAGGCACACAATCCTTATAGCAAAGATGGGGCACTCTGCCTACGGAAGCGACGGCGCTGAGAACGCGATAAAACTCGCTCTCAGGTGGCTTTCAGATGAAGGTCTTTCTGCCCACCTTGAGGTCGCTGATATGACAATATGCCCATGGAATGATGCCACATTTCATGGCGTAATATCATGGGAGGCAATATATCACAACACACTTGACAATATTATAAGAGCAATGGATATGATACATAACCACCTTATAATTGGTGGGCTCTTCCTCGGGACTTTCAAATCAACAAAGGCGGACTCCTATGGCGTCGGGGTTGAGATAGAAAAGAATACATATATATCTGAATCAAAGTGCTGCAGAGACAGTGGCATACCACACCACTTCTTTGGTGAAGATGGTTTGAGAGACCTGTTCAAAGAATGGGAGATGCTGCTATTGGCAGAGCTGGTTGTCAGTTATGTTGAAAAGAGAAGCGATGTCATAGAGCATAACATCTTCCCGCATACTACCTGGGGCGTTCTCTTAAGAAAGATAAAATGAAGGTAGTGGCACAAAAGCATCTGCCAACCATAGCAATGAAATATTAGAGCCATATATGATAGAATAATTACGATGTAAATCTGTATGGCGGGCTCTCATAACAGAATTGTTGATATCTTATACAAAGCGGTAAAAAGTGGCTGGAAGGTGAAGACATTTCTCACGCCAGTTGGCTTTTTATTCTATTTTGCAGTAATCTTTCTATTGGTAATCATTTCACTCTGGCTTGATAGGACTCTTCACTTTCCAGAGATTATTCCATCTTCATTCACCCTTATCCCAGCAATTATTATTACTGCTATCGGTTTATTACTGATGTTATGGTCAGCAGTGCAGTTCTTCATGGCGAGGGGCACGCCTGTTCCATTCAATCCCCCACCAAAACTGGTTACAACCGGATTATATAGATATGTCAGGAATCCAATGATGACCGGACAATATATATTCCTCTTCGGAGTCGGCATCTTCTTCAATTCAATCTCTCTCATTTTAATCTTCACGCCCGCTTTCATCATAATCACTATACTACTTTTAAAGTTCATAGAGGAGCCAGAACTTGAGAAGCGGCTTGGCAGTGAATATATTGAATATAAGAAGAGTGTGCCTATGTTCTTTCCAAGATTTGGAGGGAGAAAATATAAGTGATATTCATTTTTTCACAGTGTTATAATAGTAAAAGATTTATGAATAGAAGGATGAAATATATATTGGTATCTGTCATATCTATTGTGGCTGTAATCATTGCTGTCTTTTAAAGAAAAAAATTTTATAATATATTTAATATACAATACGGCTCATAATAAGGAATTGTTATATGTTATTGAATTTTAATATACGGCCTATAACAGTGGATAAAAGGGGAATCAAAGATTTCCCCAAATTGCCTTTCGCAACTTCTTTTATCCGCAAACCGTTATCTGAAATGCTGGGTATAAAAATAACGATCAATGTTAAGGTTTTCATATTCAAGAGGAAAGTTTTATGAAAATTACATTTCGCATTTCAACGTATCTAATCTTAATGTTAACCTTTATGTTGATGGGTTGCGGGCCAACTAAAGAAGAAGATGAACGATATCGTCTCATACTCAAATTAGAAAAACTCGAAATACAATTGTTTGATAGATTATCTCATACTGACAAAGATAAGCCTGAACTTTATGATGAGGTGAAGAACCAGCAGCTAATGTTAGATTTAAGACAGGAGAGGGTGAAACATGATATGAGCACATTTAAGGGAAAGAAGTGTTATCCCGATTACAGTCCTGGTGGTGTTGAAAGGTCCGAGCCCACACCTGCTTGGAAAGAGCTACTTAACCAGAAAGAAGAATGTGAATGGGAAGCAAGAGCCTTAGATGAAAGAAAAAGAGAGATTGCGAGGCAACGCGGTGGAATTGTCAAAGATGGTGAAGTAGTGAATCTTTGGGAAGAAAGAGAATATTTGTTAGCAAAAATAAAAACTCTTGATGAAAAAATTGAAGAATATGGCAAGAGTTGGAAGGGTATTGTTAGGTCTATTGTTAGATTGATTGTTTTAGTTCTTTTAGTAATTGGGGTACTAATATTAATAATTCGTCTATTTTCTAGTTAATGGTAGGCTTATCAGTAGCCTTGACATGATCATGGAAAGTTTTATAAGTTTGGTATTTTATAAGAAGGGGAGTATGTTTTCATTTTTTATTAAGAAGGTAGTGTAACCGGACTTTAGAGGTATCTTCTATGGCGACAGCTAAATTTTTGCGATATATGCCCAGCATGTCAGATAACAAGCTGTTTGTGGTTCACTTAGTTCGCCCAAATTTCGGCTACACCGAAACTTCATATATACTGGAACCGTTATATGAATAGAAGGATGAAATATATTTTGATATCTGTTATATCTATTGTGGCTGTCATCACTGCCCTCTTTCTGATACTTATGCCATTTAATAAGGGTGATGGGTCTGCCAAGATAGGCAATGGCGAAAATAAGACAGATGTTATAAAACTGCCACAGCCAGTGTTAAAGGGTGAGATGTCATTAGAGGAGGCGCTCTATAAGCGAAGGTCTGTCAGGCAATACTCCGATGAACCGCTTCTCCTCACTGCTGTCTCGCAACTTCTCTGGTCAGCACAGGGCATAACAGACAGGAACGAGGGTCATAGAACCACGCCATCCGCTGGCGCCCTCTATCCCCTTGAGGTCTATCTCATAGCAGGCGATGTGATTGACCTTTCCGATGGTGTCTATAGGTATAAGCCACAAGATAATGAACTTGTGCTTGTCCTTGAAGGCGACGTAAGGGATGAACTTTATAAGTCCGCAGTATCTCAGGCACCTGTAAAAGAAGCGCCCATTGTATTGGTAATCACAGCAGTTTACGAGAGAACCACAAAAAAATATGGAGACAGGGGCATAAGGTATGTCCATATGGAGGCGGGGCACTCTGCCGAGAATATATGCCTTCAGGCGACAGCCCTCGGTCTTGGCACAGTAACAATTGGCGCCTTCAATGACGATGCTGTTAAAAAGGTTCTTAATCTGCCCGCAGATGAAGTGCCATTATATATATTGCCTGTTGGCAAGACAAAGGCAGGTAGTTAGTCATAGATTGAAAGGAGTTTATTATGGATAATAAGATAAAGCCAAGTGGGTGGTTCTATGGTCTTGCATTTTTGATACTCATCGTCGGTATTGTATTATTCGTTGTATTTATATTTTACAATCTCAAGACAATGCCTGAGGGTCTTTCGCAGATGACTGCACCAGGAAGGGGCGATATAACACTGCCGACTGCTGGTAAATATACAGTTTATTATGAATATCAGAGCGTAGTTGGTGGAAGGGTATATTCAACGGGTGAGAACCTTCCATCAGGCCTTCAGTTCTCTGTCGTATCAAAGGAGACAGGGGCAAATATACCAATATCAGCATCAACTATGAAATCATCTTATAGCATAGGGAACAGGTCCGGTGTCTCTGTCTTTGACTTTGCAATTGAAAAGCCAGGAACATATGAGATAACATCATGGTATTCCGAGGGGCAGTCGGGACCGGAAGTCGTGATAACTGTCGGGCAGGGCTTCGCAGCCAACTTACTGATGACTGTATTCGGTGGCGTAGGAATATGCGTTGGTGCACTGGTAATCACACTTGTGATAATAATAGTAACATTTGTAAAGAGACAGAAGTCAAAGAAGATGTTGCAAGCCCGGCAGGGTCAACCCACTACATAGATATTCTGTCAGAACCATATTGAATGATTGCAACTCTGTCATTAATTTGATAAACTGACCAAATCTTAGAAAGGAGAATATTATGATGCGCTTTATTGCGTTTCTTTTAATATTACCTGTATTTGCAATGGCAACCGAATATCTTGTGTCAATTCCGGTTGATATAAGACAGGTAGAAGGACAAAAGTGGCTCTCTGATATAAATATCCTCAGGGTCGGAACTGACTATCTTATTGCAAGGGTAGATGAGAACAACCTCGCACCCATCCCCCGATACACAATATTAGATACAGACCCTCAGCAGAAAGAATACCTTCAGGTATATGCACCAACTGATGAAGGTAAAGCAAGAGTAAGGTCATTTGGCACTGTTCTTTTTGAATCAAATGAATTCCTTCTATTAAGGAAAGAACGGGAATTTCCTACTGTCTTTAATATGGATGGCATCTTTGCGATTGTTCCATTAAGAATGGAGCCAATTATTATTGGCAAGAAGATAGAATATACTCCTGAATTTGAACCAAAAGACATTGTCGCTGAAATTGTGTCAAAGGTCAGCGAGAATTCATATATTGACTATATTCAGAAACTGCAGGACTTCGCTACAAGGTATTCAAAAAGGGTAGATGTATTTAAGAATGTTTGCCTGTATGTTCAAGAGACATATGAATCATTCGGTTATAATACATATCTTTTCTATTTTGATTTGATAAATCAGGGCTACTATCCATGCAGCAATGTTGTTGCTGAGAAGAGTGGCAAGTTAGACCCGACAAAGATATTTATTCTATGCGGGCATTTGGATTCAACTACATCTACAAACCCTTACGATTTGGCCCCGGGGGGAGACGATAATGCAAGTGGCTCTGCCGCTGCGATGGAGGGAGCCCGTGTAATGTCTGGTTATAATTTCAAATATACATTGAGATTTGTTAACTTTGGAGCAGAGGAACAGGGCCTTGTTGGGAGCCATTACTATGCTAAGGATGCATATGATAAAAATGAGGATATAGCAGGTGTTGTAAATCTTGATATGGTTTTATATGCACCGGCTGGCTCTGTGGCAGTGTGGGTGCCTTATGATACTAACTCGGAGTGGCTAGCAGAATACTTCACGACCGCATCACATACATATGTCCCTGACCTGAGCGTTGAAACCCAATATGACCCGGGTATGACTTATAGTGACCACGCACCTTTCTGGAGTTACGGTTACCCTGCAATATTGGAAATAGAGAAAGCGGTCTGGACAAACCCTTACTATCATAAGACAAGCGACCGCCTTGAGAATTACCTAAACTACTTCCCATTTGGAACAAACGCGACAAAAGCAGCGATAGCGGTAGTTGCGTCACTTGCAGAGCCCCTTGGTGGTGCTGATGTCAATCTTGAATACTTCACAGCAAAATCAGATGAAAATGGAGTGCTTCTCTCGTGGAACACAATTGAAAAGAACCAACCATCATTCAACATATACAAACTTGATGAGGAGTCCTGGTCAAATGGTGGTCTTGATTATGGAATTATCAACACTATAATTGAGGGGAATTGGTTGAAGTTGAATGACAGACCCATTTCAGGTAAGGGTCCTTTCAGTTTTACAGACACAGAAGCAAAGGAAGGTGAGTTCTGCAGATACCGCCTTGATGCCATAGAAGATAAAGAAGATAAAATGGATAGCACAATTGGGACAACATCTATAAGATACAGTTATTCTGAACCACTCTCTATCTCATCAGTATATCCCACGCCCTGCTATGATAGTGCAACAGTGCTCATAAAAGGCACAGATGATGATTTGATAACATACAGGATTTATGATATAAGCGGTCGTTCGGTTAGCGAAGGAAGTGCAGGTGTTACCGATTCCAAGATATCACTATCGCTTTCAGGGCTTCAGGAGAATGTTTATCTCTTGGAGATATCAAATGGTGACAGGAGGGCAACAGCAAAAATCGTTCATGTAGAGTGATAATTCATTCTAATGATATAGATTAGGAGGTTCTTTTATGGAGGCATATATAACAGAGGAGACACTGAATACAAAGGCAAAGTTCTGGCTTGACGAGATATCACCATATAACAGTCATAAGATGACACTTGAGTGTGGTAGGTCAGCCCTTCTTGTAATTGATATGCAGAAGTTCTTCTTGGACCCAAATTCGCCCACATTTACCTGTGGTGGACTTGCTATTCTTCCAACTATCAGAAAACTTATAGATGCTTTTAGAAAAGCGGGTCGTCCAGTTATATATACTAAGCATGTTCATCACCCTGATAGGATAGATGCTGGTATTATGGACTGGTGGTGGGAGGGTATGTGTGTTGAGGGAACAGATGAAAGCGAAATTCACCAAGATATAGCCCCTCTTGTAAGTGAAAAGGTGATTCTAAAACATCGCTACTCTGCGTTCTATAATACTGACCTGGAAACAATACTTAGATGTCTTAAGATAGAAGATTTAGTATTCTGTGGAATCATGACCAACCTGTGTTGTGAATCAACAGTCCGGGATGCCTATTATAGAGATTACAGGGTATTCTTCCTCGCAGATGGCACTGGAACGATAAACGAGGAGATGCATTTAGCAAGTTTACTCAACCTTGCCTTTGGTTTTGCATATATTACAACCGCTGACGAAGTGATAGAGCAATTAACAAAATATAAAGGAGGAAGAGTTTAACCATGGCGAATAGAGACCTGATAGGCAGGTGCGGTCTTTACTGTGGTCTGTGTGAAATATACAGGGCATATAAGGACTCAAGAAAACTGCAGGAAGAACTGGCAGGGAAGCACAATTGTAAACCGGAAGAGGTAAGGTGTGAGGGTTGTCAGTCAATTGATTTATACGGATGGTCCTATGAGATGGAGTGGGGAAGCAACTGCAACATTCTGAAGTGCCAGGATGCCAAAAATTTAGATTTCTGTTATGAATGTGGTGAATACAAATCATGCCAGAAGTTCAGTGATTTCTGCGAGATATGTTCAGGTCTCGGGTTTAATTTAATGGAGAATTTAGAGAATATAAAAGAAGGCAGAGCAGACGAGTGGCTTTTAGAGCAAGACAAAAAGTGGCGTTGTCCAGAGTGTGGAAAACCAATAATCGTCTCCTATGACTTAAAAATGTGCCACTGGTGCGGCAGAAAACTCAGATAACATTCTTTAAAAATAATAAATATCAGCCATTATTTTAAAATATTAGAATTAACTAATATAAAGAGCATTTTTAATATTCCAATCAAATTTATAAACAAGTTGAAACCTATATATGTTAAAATTCCAAAATTGTTATAATACATTTGGTGATAAATGTGTTTTCTATACTGTCTTTGACAAAAAAGTTTATCCTATATTTTTGCTATATTTCTGAAATAGTGATAGTAAAGGACAAAATTTATACATTATCTACTTTATATGATTGAAAAGAAATTCTATGAGCAATATAAAGAGAAAAAAAGTAAGTAAAGACAAAGTCACTGAGAAGCATCAAGAGCGAATAAGATATCTTGAAAGGGAAGTTTCTAAATTGAAGAAAGCCATAATTGAGAGCGAGAACAAGTTCACTGAACTCTCTGAAATGGCTCATGAAATCGTTTTTATTATAAATAAAGGTTTCAAAGTTCAATACCTGAACTCCTTTGGTGCAAGATTGTTAGGTAAAAATCCGGAAGATATAATTGGAAAACAGTTAAATAGCATATTCCCTGCTGTTTTATTGATTAAGGTAAAAAGAACTATTAAAAAGGTCTTTGAAGAGGAAAAACCCCTTTATATAGAACTTGATGTTCTATTAAAAGATAAGGAACTATGGCTTGGATGTTGGTTTGTTCCATTAAGAGATGAGAAAGATAAAACAGGCAGCGTCCTTGGAATATGCCGCGACCTCACACAGAGGAAAAAGGCGGAAGAAGCGCTAAGATTTTCAGAATTGCAATATCATATGACATTGGATTCAATTGCTGATGCGATATATGTAGTCAATGATGAACTAAAAATTGCTCTTTTCAACCAGGCATTAAAAAACTGGAACAAGTTGTTGGGGCTTGAGACAGATATACTAGGAAAGACGATATTCAAGGTTTACAAATTCTTACCAAAAAGTATTCGTGAAGAATATCAAAAGGTGTTCACAGAGGGCAAACCACTAATTACTGAGGAGATATTCAAGATAGGAGACAGAGAATTCATTACTGAAATGAAAAAGATACCCATTTTTGAGAAGGAAAAGGTTGTCAGTGTTGTAACAGTAATAAGGGATATTACAGAGCAGAGATATGAAGAGAGAAAGAAAACCTTGCTTCAAAGGCAACTGGAAAATGCAATGCGAGACCTTGAGACAGTATTCAACAATATAGATGTCCTTCTATGGTCAGTTAGAGAAGACGAAGATGGAGAACTCTACTATGAACAGGTTAATGAACCATTCGCTGCTGTTGAGAGCTTTACACCTGAACACTACAATGGGAAACGAATCTCAGACATTGCATCACCAGAGCAGTTGCAAACCATAAAAAATTCATTTGCATGGATGAAACTGGGCAAACCATATTTATATGATGTCCAATTTGGAGGGGGAGAGAATAAGAGACACTTTATAATCCGTTTAATACCATTTATTGAAGAGGATGGTCAGGTTCATAGATTCATTGGTTCTGCTGTTGATATAACAGAACGAAAGAAGGTAGAAGATGCACTTCGTGAGAGCGAGGAAAGGTATCGTGCTTTTACAGAAGAGGCGATGGTCGGTGTATATATCTACAGAGAGAACAGGTTTCTCTATATAAATAAGGAGATGGAAAAAATAACCGGTTATTCTCAAGATGAATTGTTGAAAATAGACACAGGTAAGATTGTCTATTCAGAGGACTCTGAATATCTTAAGGAGAGGGAGGAAGCAAGAGATAGGGGTGATAGTATTTCTCCTCAATATACAATGAGAATTGTCCGAAAAAATGGTGAAGTTGGAGTAATAGAAGTCAGAACACGCCCAATACAATATATAAGCAAGAAAGCATATTTAGGAAACTGTATTGATATTACAGATAAGATGCGTTCTGAAGAAGCATTAAAGATGTCAGAGGCGAACTACAGGGCAATATATAATGCAGTCAATGATGCAATAATAATAAGAGATAAAGACACGGGAAACATCATTGATGCCAATCAAAAGGCATGTGAAATGTTTGGTTATACCGTGGAAGAACTTCGCAACCTACATCTAAGTGTTGAGAATTTAAGTGCAGGAAGACCGCCATATACACAGAAAGACGCAATAGAATGGATAAAAAAAGCAGCAAAGGGTGAACCACAGCTATTTGAGTGGTGGTCTAAAGATAAAAAGGGTCGCCTCTTCTGGACAGAGAACAATTTGAGGATAGCAAATATTGGTGGTAAGGAATGCCTTGTATCAATACTCAGGGATATAACTGAAAGAAAAAGGTCAGAGAAGATACAGTCAGCAATTTACATGATATCAGAAGCAGTAAGCACAACTGAGAACCTTCCTGAGTTATATCAATCAATTCATAAGATTCTCGGAGAACTGATGAGAGCGGACAATTTCTATATTGCTCTATATGACCATACCACTGAAATAATAAGTTTCCCATATTATATTGATGAGTTTACTGAAACACCAACATCAAGAAAGAAGGGTGGAAGAGGTTTAACAGAATATGTTTTGCGAACTGGAAAGCCCCTTCATGCATCACCTGATGTATTTGAGGACTTATTGAATAAAGGGGAGTTTGAACTATATGGTCCTCCCTGCGTTGACTGGATAGGTGTTCCCCTTAAAATAAAGGATAGAACAATTGGTGTCCTAACTGTTCAGAGTTATAAAGAAGATATCAGATTTGGAGATGAAGAGTTAGATATTCTCATGTTCGTTTCAACACAGATAGCAATGGCTATTGAACGAAAGAAAGCAGAGGAGGCGCTTAAAGGAAGTGAGGAGTTTAGCAGAGCAATAATAGAGAACTCACCGGTAGGTATTACCGTAAGAAGCAGAACGGGACAACTGATAAGTTTTAATGAAGCATGGAAGAAGATATGGGCATTATCTGATGATGAAGTTGAAAAATACCAGAAAGAGAGGAACATGCTTGAATTTGATGAGAAGGACTCATATCTTGGAAAATATATATCAAAGGTAAAAAGAATTTATGAATCTGGAGGTGAATTATTCATTTCTGAACTTAAAACGAAATCAGATAAACAGGGGGCTGCAAAATGGATTTCACATTATTTTTATGCTCTAAAAAATGAAGATGGTGAGGTTGATAGAGTAGTGATTCTAACTGAGGATATTACAGAACAGAGGGAAACAGAAAGGTCTCTTGCTGAATCGGAAGAGAAATACCGCACACTTGTTGAGCAGGCAACTGATGGTGTTATAATTATACAGGATAGTTTATTCATGTTTGTAAATTCTGCATTTTGTAAAATCATTGGTTATGAAAAAGATGAACTTTTAGGAACACCTTTTATCCCGTATATTGTTCCCAGTGAAAGAGAAAGAATATCAGATATCTATCGTAAGAGATTGGAAGGTGAGAATGTTCCCTCTATATACGAGACAGTAGGTATTCATAAAAGTGGAACAGAAATCCCAATAGAGTTAAATGCTGCTCTCACACAGTATATGGGGAAGACAGCGACACTGGTTATTCTCAGAGATATATCGGAGAGAAAGCGAGCAGAGCAAGAACTGATGAAAGCACTGGAAGATTTGGAAAGAGCGCATTCAGAACTCAAGAAATTAGATGCAGTAAAGACAGAATTCTTGAATATAACATCTCACGAACTAAGGTCTCCCCTGACTTCTATTCTTGGCTACGCGGAACTCTTAAATGATGGTCTTTTAGGTTCAATAACAGATGCACAGAAGGAGGCGATATACGGTGTTTTAAGGAATTCACAACAACTTTCAAGGTTAGTAGAAGACCTCCTTGATTTTACAAGTATGGAAGCAGGGGCTCTGCGACTTGATTTAAGACCATGTAAGATATCTTCAATATTGATAGATGCAGTAGATAGTATGAAATCAATTATAGAAGAAGCGGGATGTAAAATAGATTTAGATATGCCTCAGGATTTACCTGTCGTTAAGGGAGACACCGAAAGAATAATACAGGTAATATACAACCTGATTGACAATGCCCTCAAGTTTTCACCTGAAGGTGGTAATATAAAAGTGGGAGCAAGGGAAGTAACTGATTATGTCGAGGTCTATGTAAAAGACGAAGGAATAGGAATTTCACAGGAAGAAAAGGATAAAATATTTGACAAGTTCTATCAAATAGATATGAGTGACAAACGAAGGGTCCGAGGTATCGGTCTGGGGCTTGCAATTTCTAAAGCCATCATTGAAGCAAGTGGTGGCTCAATATGGATGGATAGTGAGATTGGCAAGGGTTCCACTTTCAAATTCACCCTATCGGTATATAGAAAATAATTTCAATATATTTTTCTAATCAATATAATGACGATGTTTTTCCTTGAATAATAATTAATTAAATTTTCATATTATGATAATAAATTATTATGTTATATTAAAAAATCAAGTAATATTAGTAGAATAAATGATATATAATAAGGTTACAAAGCGCTTTGATGAGGTTTTTCAAATGAAATTAAGGAATAAGACACTTTTTGTTATCTGTATCACCTTTATTGGTCTTTTGACCGTTCTACTTATAATATCTGCAAAAATAATTCTCAGTGGTTTTTCTGAACTGGAAGAGAAAGGTATAATAAGCAGTATTGAAATTTACAATCAGAGTCAGATGATTTTGAAATATCTCATTATTACTATTATTGTAGTTAATCTGGCATTCGGTTTATTGATATTTTTACTTCTTGACAGGATTATTATATCGCGCCTGGTTAAACTTGGTTCTGATATGAGTAATATCAATCTAAGTGAAAACTTCTCGGAACACATCAAAATATCTGGAAAAGATGAGATAACAGATGTTGCTGAGTTAATAAATAATTTATTAAAAACCAGTGAACACTACTATAATAATTTGGAAGATGATAAGCAAAGACAACCTGATATAACTGAACTTGAACTCACCAGAAAATCACTCATTAAGATTGAGGAGAGATATAGAAACCTCTTTCAAAATGCCCCAATAGGAATATATCGCACAGCACCTGATGGTAAAATCCTCATGGCTAACCCAACACTTATCAAACTACTTGGTTATTCTTCTTTTTCTGAGTTGGCATCTCGCAATCTGGAGAAAGAGGGGTTTGAAACCGATTATCCAAGAGTTGAGTTTAAGACACGCATTGACCGTGATGGTGAAGTTAAGGGGCTGGAGGCAGTATGGAAAAGAAGAGATGGTTCTTTGATATATGTCCGTGAGAATGCAAAAGCAATAAAAGACGAGAACGGAAATTTACTATACTATGAGGGGACAATTGAGGATATAACAGAAAGAAAGCGTGCTGAAGAAGAACTACAGAATAGTTTCGAGATACTCACAAAGACAATAAAGGGCACAATTCAGGCGCTTTCAACCACTGCGGAGATGAGAGACCCATACACTGCGGGGCACCACAGGCGAGTAAGCGAACTGGCCTGTGCTATCGGGAGGGAGATGGGTCTTGATGAGAATACAATTGAGGGACTGAGAATTTCCGGTTCTATACACGATATTGGCAAAATTTGCGTTCCCGCGGAGATACTGAGCAAACCTGGAAAATTAACAGAATTTGAGTTTAATATCATAAAGACACACCCTCAGGTTGGGTATGATATATTGAAGTCAATTGAATTTCCCTGGCCTATTGCCCAGATAGTCGCACAGCACCATGAGAGAATAAACGGCACGGGCTATCCCCTGGGACTTCGCGGTGGTGATATTCTCCTGGAAGCGAGAATACTTGCTGTTTCAGATGTTGTAGAGGCAATGGTCTCTCACAGGCCATATAGACCCGCAATAGGTCTTGAAAAAGCCCTTGAAGAGATAAGGAATAATAAGGGAATTCTCTATGATAATGAGGTTGTGAATGCCTGCCTGAAAATATTTTCAAAAGCAAATTACAATATTGAATTCTTATTGAATACCTGAAATTTTTAATTAACTGAACACCGTAGCGTCCCATCATAAGATGGGACGGAAATTATTAATATACGACCCAATATAAATTGGGTCGCTACTTCGCTATCACAAAATTCTTACTTGCAGAAAATTCATCAGTCGCCATCTTCACAATATACACACCATTAGCAAGATATGATATATCAGATGTCAGTGTATATTCACCTGGATTATATAACCCGCTCACAACTGTTG
>Ga0315280_10000405_pt1 | contig 80202 bp, 85 predicted proteins | sample YL17G06_40_MG_FD_203697 | JGI IMG/M metagenome (GOLD analysis project Ga0315280, IMG submission 203697) | Sediment microbial communities from Yellowstone Lake, YNP, Wyoming, USA - YL17G06_40 | ecosystem: Environmental > Aquatic > Freshwater > Lake > Sediment | place: USA: Wyoming | collected... | reverse complement strand
GCCTTCTAGGAACAGCGCGACAACTTAATCTTCTGCTGCGTGTCAACACTTCTATACACTATCGTGCTTGGAGGTACACGGAATGGCAAAGAAGGTCAAGCCTGACAAGACACTGGATTGCCTTGGTCTGTACTGTCCAGAACCCATCTTCAGGACGAGAGAGGAGATGGACACACTGGAGCGGGGTCAGGTGCTCGAGATAATCGCCGACGATCCAGCGGCAGAGGAGGATATCAAGTTCTGGGCGAGAACCACAGGGCAGGAGATACTCGACTTCAAGAAGGAAGGGTACAAGCTCACCTTTCTGATAAGGAAGGCTACATAAGAACCGACCCCCTCAGCGGGGCTGTATAAGCAAGCGTGACAGCTAGTCAGACAGGGTTACTGAATGGCGCCGAGAAGGGGATTTTCGGAGAAGGCTTTCGAACCCCTGAGGCCCGCGAGGGGCCACGGGCTGTCTTTTCAGCGTCTCAAGGCCCGCGCTTTGATCCACTCAGCCATCTCGGCACCAAGACTCAGATGAACCGATGGCAACAAGATAAATAATTCGCCCTTACGCCGGTATTCGTCGGGGAGGTGGTAGAGTGATCCGTCGAAAGCCCTTCGAGTTCTTGGAGCACACAGCTGACGCTTACATCGTGGCTCACGGAAGCACACTCGAGGAAGCCTTTGAGAACGCCGCCCTCGGCATGTTTGAAGTCATGACGGACACCACCCGAGTGACCGCGAAGGTGAGAGAAACCGTGAAAGTCAGGGCTCATGACGAGCACGCGCTCCTCTACCGATGGCTTGAGACTCTTCTCATCAAGTTCGATGTGAAAGGTAGACTATACTCCAAGTTCAGCATTCAGAGAATACGGAAGACATCAGAAGGCTTGAGCTTGGACGCTGTCGTCTGGGGTGAGAAGTTCAACCGATCCAAACACGCCCCGAGGACCGACGTTAAAGCTGTAACCTACCATCGGATGGAAATAGACAAAGACCACGATGGGTTCACGATCAAATTTATACTCGACATCTAGATTGCAGAACAGATCAACAATCCAAACTCCGGGGATCTTTCGGTTTTGAACACGGCGAATCTTACTAGTGCAACCTACACAACAATGCTAGGACGCCAGCGGTTACATAAGGTACGCTTGGTTCACCCCATTTTCTAGCCCATCCTCCATCCAAGTTCTTCAGGGAGAGCAGAAAACCAACTCCTTTCCTAACAGCATCCGAACTCACGCTTAAGCCTGTATCCAGCAGCCCGTGTAAGACCAGAACAGTCGAGGAGACCTGGCTAGAGACCCCTCTCTTAACCAACCACCCCCCGTCCCGACCCTGACCAAGCAGAAGAGCTTTCAACGGCTCACAGACAACGACGGAATCCCGACTGAAACCTACGGCGACTAGGGCTCCGACTCCCAGCGCTATGTCACTGAATGAACGATCATTGGTGATCTTGGCCCCTCGAACTTCCTGAAGAAGATACTCAACCGCGCGGGCGATTAATGAGCAAGATCTTTCCCCGCCAGCCTCGACCAGAGCCGCGACCGTCACAGCTGTGAGCCCAAGCTCACTATCCTCCTCGCCACCGGATCCAATCCAGCCACCCGCCGGAGACTGAGCCTTTCTCAGCCATTCAACACCCAGTCTTACCTGTCTACCCTTCTGCCCTTCACCCGCTGCCAGCAAGACCCGAATGGAGGATGAAGTGACCATGACATCGCTAGCCCCTCCGACGCTTCTTGACCAGCCACCATCCGGGTTCTGGTTCCTCTTGAACATCTCGACAAACCTCTTCACCGATTCTTTTGACTGCTTCCCGCAGGACTTTACGAAGTACGCCCATTCGACCCGAGCTGACGCGGCGAAATCGGTCGGGCTAACCCTGCCTGAGCCCCACCCTCCGTCCGGGTTCTGAGCGCCTTCTAACCATCTGAGACCACGTTGGACTAACCGAGCTCGTACCAATCCGTATGTCGAAGTCTGATCGTCCTCCATCCGTTCCTCTCTAAAAGGTTAGAAGCAGGGCAGGGTTGAATAACGCTTTGCTCAAGCGAGGTCGTATGGTTGGTCTTAGTGAGTGGAGAGTTGATTCAGAAACACCTGACAGAGAATCTCGTTACCTCTGCCTACCACTTGCTCGAGAGAGATCATGAAACCCAAGAGTATCTGAGGATGGCGAACGTCATGGCGGTGACGCGGATGGGCTACAACGATCACGGCGTAGTACACTCTAGAATCGTCTCAGGAAGCTCTCTGGAGCTTCTCGACCTGCTGCAGAGACGGATTCAGCCCGCCATCGTAAGAGACAAAACGGGAGACCTTACCGACGCACGTGTAGTTGTGCTTCTCGGCGCCTACCTCCACGACATTGGAAACTCAGTCCATCGAAACATGCACCACATCCACGCCTGCTACCTAGCCAATCCGATCCTCGAACACCTTCTCGCCGAACTCTACCCAAACGAGGCGGACAAACAGCTCAGGATGAAGCAGGAAGCCCTCCACTGCATATACGCCCACGACGACCCAGTCGCATGCCTAAGCGTGGAGGCAGGGATCGTCAAGGTTGCAGACGGCACAGATATGGCCGAAGGCAGAGCGAGGATCCCGTATCATCTTGGAAAGGTGGACTCCCACTCCATATCAGCCCTCGCGATAAGCCGGGTGGAGATAGTCGAGGGAAGGTCCAGACCAGTCGGAATTCTTGTGGACATGACGAATCCGTCTGGAATCTTCCAAATCGAGAGCGTGCTCATGAGCAAGATCAACATGTCGGGCCTCTCAGACCTGATCGAAGTCGTGGCTATGACCAGGGGTGAAGAGCTGAAGACGATCCCAGGTAGAGAGGAAACGAGATTTAGGAGACAAACTGAGACACACTCTGTCTCGTAGACAGTCGACCTGAGGTCCACCAGAAGATGGAAGGTGGGGTCTACACACTCATAATAAGGGTGAACAGGCGCTCTGAAATCTCGATCGGTCGCCTCGGAAAAGTTTCGTTCAGGCCGGGCTACTACCTGTACACGGGGTCAGCGCTGGAGGGAATGGCGGCTAGGCTAAGAAGACACCTGTCCCAAACAAAGCAACTTCACTGGCACATCGACTACCTGCTCTCATCCCACAACGCTAAAGTGAGTGTAGTGGTCCAAGCGCCAACTAAAAGGAATCTAGAGTGTCAGGTCAACCAGCGGCTTGACGAGACATTCCGTACAAGCATCAGAGTTGGAAAGTTTGGGTCTTCAGACTGCGACTCAGGTTGTGGAAGCCACCTACTCTTTCTAGGGGATAGAGACTTGCCTGGGATAGTGGAGGGCGTCAGAGAGAGCTATTCGTCTCTTGACCTGGTTCCCGTCGAACATCACGAGAAAGCTGGAAGGTGACGCGCGCCCTACGAGCTCTTCAACTTGTCTAGGTTCTGCGCGTACTTCGCCAGTCCGCACATCGCTCTCGCGCAGTCCTCTGGCGTCTCATAGAATGGGATCCCCGCGTTCCTCAGGACCGCCACCGCTGGACCAACGAGCCTCGAACGCATTCCTGTTGCGATGATCGGCTTCCCGTACTTCTTCGGGATCGTGGCGATGGTCTCGGCCGCGCTAAGAGCGGATCTGACGTAGTCGGGTATGTCGTATCCGGCGAGAGGCGGCATAATTATTATACCGTCGATGTAGGGGAGCTGAGCCACCATCTCGGTGAGCTTGGCGTAGGTTAGAGGTCTCTGATCTGCGGCTGTGTCGATCGGGTTCCTAGGAGTCGCGGCGTGAGGAAGCAGCTCAGCCTTGAGCTTCGCCTGGGTTTCAGCGTCGAACTCGGGCACTTCCAAGCCCATAGACTCGCAGGCGTCGGAGCACGTGACGCAGTACCCGCCCCCACTTCCTATTACAACGACCCTGTTGCCCCTCGGAAGTGGCTGGTTAACGAGGGCCTCGGCTAGGTCGAACGGGTGGAACGCCTCGTACATTCTAATGACACCAGCCTGCTTGCACGCAGCCTCGAAGATGGCATCCATCCCGGCGAGCGATCCCGTGTGCGAGAGTGTAGCGCGGGCGCCAACGTTGGTGCGCCCAGCTTTGTATACGACAACAGGCTTCTTCTTCACCGTCTCTTTTGTGACTTCGACAAACTCCTTGCCGTTCCTTACTCCTTCGATGTAGAGGACGACAACCCTGGTCTCTGGGTCGTCGGTGAAGTAGCGGAGTTGACACTCTCCCGATTTTAGTCGGGAGATTCTCGTTTCTCGTCGGTTCATCCTCGCTTGGATGGGCATAGCCCTGCTAGGCTTCCACCCGCATCCGTCCCATTTGAGAAGCAAGGGGTGTGCCACCACCCCGACGGCCTTCTCTCCGTTGAGAGAGGCCATGTTTGCTACGCCAACGGCGTCTCTGTGTGCCTCTAAGCCGCAGTGGCGGCATCGGAACAGCCGCCCTCTTCTCTCGCTGTTTCTGGAGCGGCATCGTGGGCATGTGTCTGATGTGTGGGCTTCGGAGACCTCTACGACGGTTATGCCGTGCTCTTCGGCGGTCCACCGGATCCTCTGCGCGAGGTATCCGTGGCTCCAGAAGTTGTGGATCATCGCGTTCGTTTGGTGGCTTTGCTCTTCGCCGTTCAGCCGGATGCGGTTGAGATCCCCCAAGACTATCTTTGACACCCCGAGGTCGTAGAGTTCGCTGATCAGTTGCCTTGCGAAGGCGTCCACGGCGTGCCTGAAGCGTTTCTGGCGTTTCCGATACAATCGTCCGAGAGTTTTCGAGGTCTTCCTCCTGTTGATCCTCCAGAGTCGGGCTTGGTGGGCTGCGATTCTCTTCGTCCAGTACCACCAGTCGGCTAGGATATTGCCAGAGTTGAAGGCTATCGGCTTGCTCCAGCCCTCCGCCAGCACCGTCCCGAGGTTCCTAACACCGAGGTCTATGTGGCACGTCTTGGAGCCCTTCGGGCTGAGAACTGGCTTCACAACCACAGGTTGAAAGACACGCCACTTCTTCGCTAGTTGGTCGTAGCGGACCTCCAGCCTGCCCTGCCTGCCAGACCACCTCAGATCACCTTTGAACCCGATAGACAAGTCCCTAGGAAGCTTTACTATATCTCCTTCGATGCGGTAGCTGTCGTTGCGGCAGAGGATGACAAGCTCGTACCTGCCGTCCCTCTTCCAGTACCTTGGCGGCGAGACCTTCTTGATGTGTGGCGGAAGCTCTCCCCGTCTCTCCAGCTTTTTCAGGGCGAGGAAGCTTCGCCAGGCCTCGCTGTTCTTTCGCACAACTTGTTGAGCCGTGGTTGCGCCGATCGATGGCCTATACTTCTTGTAGAGCTGCGAGTTCCAGTCGATGGGCTGGTGGTTTGTGTATGCCTGTCTCCGCTGGTAGTTGACCTCGTTCCAGAGCTTCGCGCAGCCGGTGGCGAGGCGCCGTAGCTCTTCCTCCTGAGCCCTCGTCGGAGCCAGTACGAAGGTGTTTGCGCGCCTCATCTCATGCTCTTCGGTGGGAGTAGAATCGTTAGCTTCGCCGCAGATCTTGGCTGTGGTGATTCCCCCTTCCTCAATGCACGCTTTTGTCTTCGTAGCTCTGTTTGGTGGGATCTTGGTCTCTCTCTGGTCTTCTTCACCTCCTCCTATTTCCGTCTCTTCTACCTTGGGGAAAAAGGGGTGGGAGGCAGGCGGCTGTATGGCATCGGCTTCTCCATGATCCACATTAGACCTCATCTCTCCCACACCTCCTTCTGCTCAAGGGTTTTCGCTTGGACGACGGCGACCTTCTGGAGCAGGGTTTGACAAAGACCTCGAATCGTTTCGAGGACCGGCTGCCTGGGTCGCTGCCAACCTCCGATCTCCTCGAGGGCCTGTAGAACGTCGAGAAGCTGCGCCACGTTCCCGTATAGCGCGATTATCTCCTCATCCATCAGGTCCTCGACCACATCCTGTACCGTCTTTTCCATTTCGTTCACCCCCTTCCAGCCGTCCAGTTCGGTCCTGGGGGATGAACGAAACGCACTCTCCGATCGCATCAGACCTCATCTGACGGAGGATGGCCTCTCCCGGCCTGCCGGGTTTTACCCGGTCTGGCTTGGGGCGGAATCCTCATCTCCTATTTTTGCTCGGGTTGTTGCTCCTCGGCTTCGGTCTCTCCCTCCTGTTCGGGCTGCTTGGCGCCCCACCTCTTTCGCCTCTTCTCGGCCTGCTTGGCGCGGTTCTGCTCAGCCAGCTCCCGGATTACATCGGTCAACGGTCGGACCTGCTCGGCTGGGTCGGTGTCGAACCCGCTCTCCTTGATCGCGTATTTTAGGCAGCGGTTGCTCGGTTGCTCGATGCTCTTCTCAAGAATCGCCAGCTTGTCGCCCTCAGGGCTCTCGAGACTGAGAAGCCTGACGAGAACCTTGCTGTAGTAGGTTAGGTGCTGCCCACCGATGAGCGGGTACTTCCAAGCTCCCAGCCCCGCCTCGATGTCTATCCCAGTCTCTCCGGCGAGAAAAGCACGGAGGGTGTCGGTCTGCCTCTTCTCCTCAAAGCTCTCCGCCGCGGCGCTCCGGATCCAGGTGACAACGATCGCTGGGGTCTCGTGGGTGTTAGCCAGGTTGAGCAGCCTCGCGATCTGGATGCTGAGCCTCCCCTGCAGCTCCCTAGCCCTTCCGGCGAGGTTTGCGATTGGCGTGTTCAGGAGCTGTCCGTGGTAGATTCCGGCGATGCTGTCTACGGCGAAGAGGATGGGCTTCCAGTGATTCGCCTTGATGTCGTCTTCAAACTTGTTCATGACAGCGTCATGTTGGGCGGCGAGCTCGGTGACGCTGTAGATCTGGAAGTGCTCCAGCGCCCTCTGCGGGTCGAGCCCCCGCGCCTCAGCCATCTTCGAGATCCTAGCCACACTCCAGCCCGACTCCGTGTCCACGATCAGCGCCTTCCTCTTCGGGTCATCGTCGAAGTTGGAGAGGACCGTGTTCATGATCAGAGTCGTCTTGCCTGTCCCAGGGTCGCCGTAGATGGTATTCGTGACCCCGCAGAGGAACCCACCGCCCAGCAGCTCGTCCAGCCTCGGGTTTCCCGTCGAGAGGTACCTACTCAACTCGTTTAACCTCCACCCTTCGAGTCTTCGAGTTTTGACTGTCCGCGGCTCTCCCATTCCGAAATCGCCCTAGCCCCCTTGTCCGTGAGCTTGAGCACCCACATCTCGTGGGGCTTCGTCACGTGCTTGGAGCCGATGAACCCGTACTCTCTGAGCACGCGGATCACGTTGAGCACGCGGTCTTGGGGGTGCGTGCCGAGCATCGACTGGGTGAGGGAGGCGGTTGTGACGCCCTCCATGCCGCTGAGCGCCTTGAGAGCCTCGTAGGCGATCTGTGCGTCTTCGGCAAATTGTCTCTCAAGCATGTTCTTTGTTATCTGGGCTTCCCGCTCCTGTCTGAGCTGCTGGATTGGGAAGCCGCCCCTCTTCATCGCGTCTTCCAGCTGCTCTCGTGTTGGCGCCTCTTGGAAGAGCCAGCTGGGGCGGTCCAAGACCGCTAGGAGAGGGTCGCCGCTTGAGGGTAGATCGACCAGGGCTTGGTTCGACTCGAGCCCTCGGATGAGGGTGCGGATCGGTGCGGAGGTTGTCAGCTCCCTCCCGGCTGCGAGGACGTCGCTTCCGCCGTTCATCCGGTGCCAGACCCTCACCCTTACCAGCCCGAATGCCTCCGAGTCGAGCTCGGAGGGGTGGATGGCTGAGATGTGGATGCCCACCCCTCTCCGCCTCAGCTCCTCAAGGTAGCGGAGAAGGCTCGCCTGCCTCTGATCAGTTGGGAGGTCCAGACGGTTGGGAAGAAGCAGCTCCGCCGAGTCGATGAGCAGTATGGACCTCTCAGGGATGGCGTCGGGGCTGGCGTAGAGCTTCAGGCTGATGAGGGCTTGAAGGAAGGCTCTTAACTCGAGGCTAACGAAGCCCCCTAGCTCTATGACGGTCAGTCCGAAGAGGAGCTTGGAGGCGGGAACTGTCTGGGGTCCGCCTAGGGCTTTGTATGCGCTGCCGTGGACGAGGAGGTCGATGACCTCCTTCAGCGATTCTCGTGAGGTGAATTGTGGGCTTTCCTCGCCCTCGACCTCCATGATCATACTTTCGAACTCCCGTAGGGTGAGAACCCGTCCCTCCGCTAGGTCGTAGGCTTGCAGCATGATCCTCCGAAGGGATCTTCGATCTCTCTGCCACAGCCTGTACCCCTGGTTCAGGGCGGTGAGGAGGAGGTCGACCCATTCCGTCGCTTCGAGTCCCTCTGCGTCGAAGGGGTTTAGCGTGAGGTCCTCTCCGGGTCTGAGGACGCGGGCTCCCTCGATGGCGTAGACGAGGTTTCTGTAGCGGTTCGAGAAGTCTAGGACGAGGTATGAGTAGCCGCACTCCACCGCTTGGCTGGCTACGATTTGGAAGGTGTAGGGTGCCTCCTCCCCGAAGACCCCGACCCCCTCCAGTAGGTCTCCATCTGTCAGCCCTACGTCCGAGAGCCGCAGGTTGTCCTCGGGGTTCCAGACCGAGCCGATCTTGACCGCGTACTGCTCTGTAGCTTGTTCCGTCCCGTTCATGGAGGCCCCTCCTTGACCCTAGTCAAGAGGATCGCCGCAACACTCTCCCCGAGCCTAGACAGCTTGAGCGTGCGGTCGCCTCGGACTGATACGGATTTGACCAGCCCGGAGCTCTTCAGGCTCTCAACAGCCTTCCTGTCGCCGCAGAGAGCCTCCGCAGCGGCTCCTCTCTGGCGGAGGGTCAGGACGAGCCTCTGAGCCGCGGCTGGGAGGCTTCGAGCCAAGTCCCACGAGCGGTCGGTTGCCGGCACTTCAGGTGCGTTCTCACGCCCGTCTGGGAGGCGGATTTTGTTCTCCGGGGCTGTCACTGGCATCTTCGTCCTTATCTCGAAGGGCATGCCCGAGATGGGGGTTCTGGCGATCGCCTCTCCTACCGCCAGGTTCGAGAGGTAGCCGCTGAGCCTCAGCCCCTCTCCCCCGCCCGGGTTGAAGCCGAGGGACCTGATGACCTTCTGCTTGTCATGGTCCTCGAGCATCCTGAAGGCGATGAGGGTGTTGCAGTTGGCGATGGCGTCCGATGTCACCTGGGAGGGGCGCTGGTCGATGAGTATGACCCCGACGTTGAACTTCCTGATCTCCTTGAGCATCCTCGCGACGGGACATTGTACGATCGCCTCCCGGCTTGAGCGGGCCTCATAGATCTCTGGGGCGAAGAGGTGGGCCTCCTCGATGCAGACGATGAAGGGTTTCTCCGTGGGCGTTCTGGTTTTGACGTGGTCCTGGAGCTGGGTGAGCAGAGCCCCGACAAGGAAGGCTTGGGAGTCGGCGTCCATGTTGTGCAGGTCGAGGATCGTGGACGATTCGAGGAGATCTCCGACGCTGAGCGTTGTCTGGGGTGTGTTGAAGATTCTCTCGTAGGTGCCCAGCGTCATCTTCTCAAGCCTCGAGGAAAGGGAGTCCAGGGCGGCTTTGAGCCTGGCATGACCCTTGGACCCGATCTGCCTGGCGACCGGTATCCAGTCGGAGATCGTTGGGGTCTCATTCTGTTCGTACAGGGCGTGGAGGCTGCTTCTGGCGAGCTCCTCCAAGTTGGGTCCCCAGCCACCATAGAGGACGTGGAGAGCCTCCAGGACATGCTCGATGTGCACATCCCTCTCAACTCCCTCAGGCACCTCTAGGACGTTGACGCTCAGGTCGCCAGTGAAGGGGTTCAGAACTCGCAGCCCCTGGACAGAACTCGTGAGCTCCCCGTACTCGTTGCGAGGGTCGAACACGAGCACATTCACCTCGAAGTCCCGGATCAGGCGGAGGAGGAGCCCCCTCGCGAAGGTCGTCTTTCCCATGCCTGTGGTCCCGAAGACAGCCACGTGCTGAGACAAAGACTGGATGGGCAGCACCGCGGTCTGACCAAGCGGCTTTCCATTTCGGAGGATCTCCCCGACCTCCACCTCCTCAACGGCCTGCTCAGCCTTCTGTGGAAGGGCGAGGTTGACTGGCACGGTGCTGGCGAGCCCGGGCGTGTTCTGGGAGGGCAACCTAATGAATCTGGAGGCGTCGCTGGCAGCCATGATAAGCATACCGCCGAGAGGAGTCGAGAACCTGCACGCGTTCAACCCGGAGAAGAGGTCTAAACCCAGGAGGTCGCGAGCCCTGACCTGGCTGAACTCCGAGCAGAACTCGGATTGGACCGCCGCCTTCACCGCCCTAGCAGCCGTCCTGAGCCTCTCCTCCTCGGCACAGCTCAGGCCGATTAAGGTCGAGACTTTGAAGAGGCGGAGAGGTCCAGAGCCGTTCAGGGCGTTCCTGAAGGAGATCTCATCTTGGGGAGGGCTACTGTGGCTGACCATGCGTCCTATAGCCTGGAGTCGACGGGTGGTCTGCCGGTAGCGGAGGCGCGCCATGAAGGACTCCACGAACCCGTCCACCGGATTGATCACTGTCACGTAGACCGCGCCGACTCCCTGCTCCAGCATCGTCTCGATCAGCCCCGAGAGCCGCTCCTCCTTAAAGGCTGGGAGGCCGACCAGCCGGATGGCGGTGAAGTAGCTCGAGTCTGCCCCATTTGCCAGCCTGACGACGCTCCCTCGAGCCGCGAGCTTGACGCGCTCAGGAAGCCCGACCAGCCCCAAGAGCTCCTCCTGGTCGGTCACAACCTCAGCCTTAGATCCGGGCACGCAGGCGGAGACGGTCTGCCTCAGGACCTGGACCCTCCTCAGAACCTCCTCTGGATCCTCCGTGAGCCAGGTCAAGACCCCCGTGAAGAAGTAGACGCTGAAGCCACCCTCGTACCTGAGGGCGTAGCCCAGGGGTATCCCAGCCTCGGCTGCGCCGAAGAGCGCGCCCTGCAGTCCCTCTATAGTCCTTGCCGTCGATGGGATGCCGGTGACCCTGACGAAGCCCAGCGTCCACCAGCCCAGAAACACTCGAGTTCTGAGCACCGCGGCTCCACCGAAGCTCATCACCTGCGGTTTCCTCACGAGCATAACCGACGCTCTCGAAGGCAGGAGGTAGCCGAGGACCAATGCCAGACGCGATCGAAACCCCTCACACAGGTAAGCCAAAGACGTTACCGACGCCGCGATGATCGCGAGGTCAGCTGATACGAAGCCCAGCACCGCGCACACGCCGAATCCGAGGAGCGTGGCTTTCAGCCCCGCGACATCCCAGAGGAACAGGCGGGAGACGTTCCTTCTGTACCAGAGCCTGCCGGACCTAGAGGCGAAGCATAGGATGGGCAGCGCGGTGAAGAGGGACCAACCAGACAACGCCAGTATGAAGAGCGGTATCGAGAAGACCCTACAAGCCAAGAACGACTGATAGGAAAGCCCGGAGATTGCGTCTGTTATCGCGGAGAGCTGCGCGCTGATGATCGTGGCCCCTAGGAATATGACGGCGGCGGCGAGGAGCAGAACCAGAAGGTAGAAGATAGCGGTGAAGATCAAGCTCCTCGTCCGCCTCCTGAAGCCGAGCGGTGCCAAGGAGGGGTGGATTCTTCGCGGTCATCCCAGGCAGGTCGTGGTTGAAGATCCACTTCCCGGCACCGCAAGTATATCTATAAGCGAATTGGGCATGCGGAAAAGCCTGAGTGCCCAATTTGCCCAATTCTTTGAGGCGTTTTTCCATGCAGAATTGGGCACTGAGTGCTCAATTTGCTCAATTCTGGACCGAATTGGGCATTTAATTGGGCAAATTGGGTATAACGAGCTTGGAGGATCTTGGTTGGAGCAGTTAGAGGTGCCACCGCTCTTCTAATGCTAACGTTGGACTAGGCGTAAGTCGCCTGACCCCAGCACTCCTCCGGGACCTTGTCTAGCTCGTCGAGGTGCATCGCCGCTAGCCTGCCCCTGTTCGTCAGTTGCGGTCTGCTCCCCTTTCTGCCGGGGTTCGAGTAGCGGCTTGGAACCGCCTGGTACGCCACAAAGCCGATCTTGGCCAGAAAGCGAAGGTCCTTCCTCACAGTCCTTCTGTTTAAGCCCAAGGTTCTGGCCAGCCCGGAGACCGAGGCTCTCATCCTCGACTTGAATATGAGCTGAAGCAGCCGGAGCTTCCTGTTCCTGAGGCTGGGGGAGTAGCCCTTCGCGAGCCCGCTCTCGCTCTCCAGGCGTCGGATCTTCTGCAGAGCCTCAGCCAGCATTCTCTCGTGCTCAGCGAGCGCTTGGTGGACCTCGTAGAGCCGCCTGTCCAACGCGCCCCAGCCCCTCAAGAAGTACCGCATACTTCCGCGATTTTAGGCGTTTTTCAAGCGTTCGCTTTAAAGCAAAAGCTGAAACCTTTAAGCAAACGCTTAAAGAGCCGCTGAGCCTAAGTTTAAAACCCTTTAAGGAAGTTTATAACGGTCTTCTATAGCTATTCATCCTTTACTTAGAAGCCCACATAAATCTCTTTGAAAGCCCTCTGTCCATTAAGCTGGAGCTTAAACCTTTAAGCAAATGCTTAAAACTCCATTAAGCAACTGCTTAAACCTCTTTAAGGAAACGCTTAATGGTCTTCTCGACCCTGGGATCGAGCTCAGGGCAAGGTGTGTCAAGATCGCAGTCGAGTACCTGTAAAAAGGCGTGTATCGCCCATGCTTGGATCAATGTAAATTCTAGTACAAAGCGAAAGTTCAGTACGAAGAATTTCGATGCAAAGCTCGACGAATTGGACAATCGAGATGTTTTCACTTTTCGTAGGATGAGGGCAACCAAGGGATTCCTGATCAAAGGTTAATCTATACAAGTGCTTGGATTGAATGGACGATTCGATATTTCTCCGATAAAATAGCCACCATCGAATACAGCCCGATAAGACAAAAGTGAACTGATACCTTTTGGAAGCCGACCTTTCACTTGAAAAGGGATTTCGATTGAACCCAATGATATTGTGGGTTCTATGGAATCGAACTTGGAATATTGCATGGGTTTAACTAACGAAGAGCATGCTACAGGGACTAGCGAGATGCTTTTGCGTCCTGATTAGCCGACTAATCAGCTAACCCACCATGGCCTACAACCCTGGGTCCTGGAATCCTTTGATATTGGTATTGAATCATAGGCGAGGTTGCGCGCGCATTGGGATTATTCGTCGTCGTTAAAGCACTTCCGATCTGCTCTAGTGCGTGATGCGCGCCAAAGAGTCAGGTAATTGCTAATGATTTCACGTAGACATTTCTGAAAATGGTTTCTGCTAAGACCTTATGAACTCGTCTATGTGGCGCGACGGCTCACCCTTGGTCAGAAATTCCAGCACCGCGCGCGGCGAGGATACTGGAACCGCACCTTCCTTGACAAAGGAGCGATAACCACTCACAGCTCGTGAATCGTTCATCCTCGGCTTGACTACAAACACCTTTTTGCCCTGTAAAGCCGCGAAACGAACTTGGTGTACCGTTCCGCCTTCTTCCCCCGACTCAACAGCTATCAAGCAAAGAGACATGCCGCTTATTATCCTATTTCTCAAAACGAAGTCTCCTGGTGCCAGTCGCTTACTGCTCTCGAGGTGTTCACTAAGAATGGCTCCTCGTGCCTGAATGTCACGAGCAAGTTGATCGTGCTCCGGAGGATAGAGTGGTTCCATCCAAGGTAGGACAGCAATTGTCTTGCCATTCTTGACTTCCAAAGCGGCTCGATGGGCCGTAACATCGGTGCCCCTCGCAAGACCACTGACAACAGTGTATCCATGAGTCGCGAGAGCCCTTGCAAACTTGCGAGCCATGATGTAGCCATGAAGGGAAAGGTTCCTTGTCCCTACTACGGCCACACATCTTTCGAAATCCAGGAGTGAACCACGATGGAATATAACTAGTGGTGCACCGTCCAACCTATTCTTTAGGTCACGTAAGAGGGCAGGATATTTGCTGTCACTGTATGAGATAATCTTGGTGCCTGACCTTCTGAGCTGCTCCACTTTCTCACTAAGGGATTGCAGATTGACATCTGTCCTGAGCTTGTTGAACTCGGACAAGGCAAACTTCGAGAAGCCAAGTAGTTCCAAGCGCTCAACCGGTGATTCCCACAACTCACTAAGCGAGCCTAAGGATCTCTGTGCCCTTGCTACTCTCTCAGCCTCGAAGACTTTGGGATTTGAGCTTAGGGCAAGCCAATAAGCTTCCTCTGTAGCCTGTGCTGTCACCTTTTAGTCAGCAACTCCTCCATCGGCGTACTTCTCTCTCGATTAAAATCGCGAGCCTGCGCTCACCCTTGTTTCACATCGACGTTCTCCAGGTTAGCCTCATTACCGGTGCTGATGTACTTACTAAAGCCGTAGCCCTTCGCGTTCGCCGCCTCGAAGAGGTAGCCGCCGAGGGTGCCGCTCTGGGAGACGAAAGCTATGGGTCCGGGCTTGGGGGTTCCTCTGAACGAGAGGTTGAGTCTCACGCTGGAGCTCCAGACACCCATACAGTTCGGACCTATGAATCTGATTCCGCCCTTCTTCGCGATCTCGGTAATCTTCCTCTGAAGCACTGCTCCCTCCGAACCGATCTCGGCGAAGCCGGCTGAGATGACCACCGCACCCCTAACGCCCTTCTGGACGCAATCCTCCATGACCTGGGACACGACAGGGGCTGGGACGACTATGACTGCTAGCTCCACGTCTCCCGGGATTTTTGGGATGCTGGGGTAGCACTCGAGGCCGAGTATCTCCTTTTCCCCTGGGTTAACGGGGTATATGATTCCTCGGAAGCCTGAGTCTAGGGGTCTCTGGACCATCCAGTTACCCCACTTCAACGGATCCTTTGACGCACCGACAATTGCCATCGTCTTCGGCTTGAAGATGTGGTTCAGCTGCTCGACGATGTCCTCTCCCATGGCGACCATCCCGGTCGGCTTAGATAAGGTAGCCGCTTTTTATAAAAATGTTAACTCGCGTCGGAGGAATTAGCGAGAAGTTTTTCACACAAAATCGGCAGGTGGATAAGAAAGGAAAGAAGGGGTGGGAGCTCAGCTCTTCTTTGCTGAGGCCCGATAGCCTTCCTCAAATGCCTTCATGTTTATGTCGAGGAGGGCAGCCGGAATTCTCTCCCTCACCGCCTCTCTGAGCAAGTCTACTGGGAACGGCAGCAGACCCGAACCAGCCAGCGCCCCGACCATCACGATGTTCATCGTGATCGGGTTTCCGACCTTCTCAGCGATAGCCATGGCATCGAACGAGACGACATCCTTGGCTCCAGCCTTTTTGATCAGCTGAGTGATCTCGTCCAAAGAGAGGTACTTGTCTTTGCCCATACTGACGGCGAGCGGTATTATGGGACGGCTGTTCATCACGACCATTCCGCCGGGCTCCAAGAATCTCGCCGTGTTCCGCAGTGCCTCCATCGGCTCGAAGGCAACGATCAGGCTGACGGTGCCAGGGCTGACGATGGGCGCGTAAATGTTGGACCCTATCCGGATGTAGCTAGCGACAGGCCCACCACGCTGAGCAGCGCCGAACGTCTCTCCGATCCGCGACTTGTACCCCGCTTTCACAGCGGCGGTCGCAACGATCTCCGACGCCAGCAGGTTGCCCTGACCGCCCACTCCACAGATGACCACGTTGAACTCTTTGATCGGCTTACCCGTCACCTTCGACATTTAGGCTTCCTCCGCTTTGTGTATCGCGTTGGTTGGGCAGATCTGGGAGCAGGAGCTGCAGCCCATGCAGAGGGTGCTATCGATAGTCACCACGTTCTTCTCTGGGTTGTAGACCAGTGCCGGGCATCCGTAGGTGTTGACGCAGGTGCGACATCCGGTGCACTCTTCCTCGACCACGTATGAGGGCTTGAACACCTTGCCCTGCCTTCTAGCCAGTCTCACAGCCTCCGAGGCGCATAGTCTCCGAGAGATTATGCACGCAGGTCCATCGAACTTTATCGCACGTATCACCGCCTCAATCGACGGTCCAATCTGATACGGGTCGATCGTCTCCACGCACTTAACCCCGACCCCACGGACCACGCTTTCGACATCAATCTTCGTCGCCGGCTTGCCTGTCGCTGTCCTACCCGTTCCTGGGTGCTCTTGGAAGCCAGTCATCGCGGTGACTCCGTTGTCGCATACCACGAACTTGACTGGAGTGTTGTTGTAGATGGCGTTTATCAGCCCCGGAACTCCCGCATGGAAGAACGTCGAGTCTCCTATGAAGCCGAAGACCGGCGTTCCAGGAGCCGCCCTAGAGCATCCCTGCGAGACTCCTATGCTTGCGCCCATGCAGAGAGCCGTGTCTATCATCTGCAGGGGTGGGTTGCCCAACATGCCGTAGCATCCAATGTCGCCGATCCCGATCCAATCCTTGATCCCCAGCTTCCTCAAAGCCGCCTTGACAATGTAGCCAGTTGAGCGGTGCGGACAGCCAGCGCACATGTCCAGTGCTCGGGGCGTGATCTGCTTGGTTATCTCCTCCCTGACCTCGGGCGACGGCCCTGCAACAGTCGGTCTCTTCATACCCATGAAGTCGGCCACGCCGTTCGTGACGATGAAGGAGTTGAGCTCCAGTTCCCTCGGAATCACCTTCGTCTTCTCGTCGAGCTTACCCCAGATGTCCAGCTTCGGGTTCACCTTCTTCGCCAGAGCCCACAGGTGAAGCTCCACGAAGGGCTGAAGCTCCTCGACTACGAGCAACCTGTCCAGCCCTGACATGAGGTTCGAGAGCATCCTCTCCGGCAGCGGGTACGTTGTCGCCAGTTTGAGGAGAGCAACCTTCCCCTCTAACCCGAGCTTCATCACTGCTTCCTTGGCATAGTTGTAGGAGACGCCTGACGCGATGATACCTATCTTCTCGCCGCCCTTGGCCTCAACCCGGTTCCACGGGAATGTCTCCGCGATCTCCTTCGCCTTCGCTTCCTTGTCGTGGAGAATCTTGTGAGGCGAGACCAGCGCCTGCCCTCCCGCGATTCTTCCAATGAACTTCTGGCTCACGTCCTCGGGCATCTTCCCAACTTTCCGCTCCTTGTTGATCGGTCCGAGGACAACGTCGCCCCTCACGTGGCAGAGGCGTGTCGTAACTCTCAGCATCACGGGTAGTCGCAGCTGCTCGGAGATCTCGAAGAGCCTCGGCACCATGTCCTTCGCCTCACCCGGGTCAGCAGGCTCGTAGCACGGAATGCACGCGATTCTTGCGAGGTACCGATTGTCCTGCTCGTTAGCGGAGCTGTGCTGGCTCGGATCGTCGGCGGAGACTAGGATGAAGCCTCCCTTCGGATTCCGGAAGATGAGGTGCATCAGCGGGTCCATCGCCCAGTTGACTCCGATGTGCTTCATCGCGGTTATTGCCCTCAGCCCGCAGAGAGATGCCCCGGCCGCTACCTCGAAGCCGACCATCTCATTGGCTGCCCACTCGGCGTAGATGTTGTACTGGTCAGCGAAGCTCGCAACCGTCTCGAGAATCTCCGAAGCTGGGGTGCCTGGATACGTGGAGGCTACCTGTCCACCTCCCTCTAGAAAGCCCCTGGCAACCGCTTGGTTGCCTAGCAGAAGAACTCTCTCTTCAGGTTTGTCCAGCGCGTATGGCGGTATTCTTCGTTGAGACAAGTGTGTTTCCTCCATTTTACGGTTAAAAGTCGCCTATTACTAGCGAAAACCGCTTATTAATTGTTGTGTAAAGCTCAAAGACCTCCGAAAAAAACCGAATTAACGAGAGTAATAAGCGGGTGGGGTGTCATTAGCGAAGGTAATTAGCCAGATTCGGGAGTGCCCCCAAACCCCTTAGATGAAGGTGCGGCCCAACCCTTTCTCAAAATACTCTCAACCTCCTCATCCGAGAGGTCGTACCACCGCTTATAGGCGTCCGCGACAGCAAAGACGGGACCACCCCTAACATTCAAGCACACAAGCAGGTCAACCTCGGGCGCCACCAGATCGACCGCGCTGACTGGAGCCGTGGGAACCCCCACCACCACCCTACTCGGATTCAACTTCCTGACCGAGGTCACCGCCACGAGCATGGTGAAGCCAGAGGCCAAGCCGTCGTCCACGATGACCACAGTCTCTCCCCCGGTCTTGAAGATTGGTCTGTCACCTCTGAACCTGCGGAACCTCTCCTCCACAACCCGTCTCGTCTTGGAGATGCCAAGCTGTACAGTCCGATCATCCAACCCGAGCTGCGCCACGAACAGCTCATTCAGCAGAACCGTTCCATCCCATGAGACTGCCCCGTAGCCCGCCTCGGTGTTCCAGGGCACCTGAACCTTCCTCACGACCGCCACATCCAATGTGAAACCGAGCCTGTTCGCCACCACAGACCCCACCGGAACACCGCCCGCCGGTATCGCCAGCACCAATCCCCGCTTCTCGCCTAAGACCTCCCTCAGCTTCTCGGCGAGCATCTCTCCGGCGTGGAGCCGATCCCTAAACACGAAAGTTCGATCCCTTAAAGCTGGCTCATCGACCACGCTCAACTGTTAACCCAAACAATGTACAATCCGCGATCCACATAAATGATCCCTTGGAGACTCGGGAGAAACGCAGACAGACCATTATAGGGAGAACTCGCTAACCTGTGACACCGTGCACACGCTCACCTTCGAACTAGAAGCTGTTCCACCCTACAGTTTCGAGCTGACCGTCCACAAGCCCGCCGGATGGAGCTGGCTGATCCGCAACGAAGTCTACAAGAACGGAACCATCTGGTCCGCAATCAGACTGTACTCGGGCAAGCCCGTAGGGCTGAAACTGAGATCGATGGGGACTGTACATGAGCCCCGGGTGAGATGTGAGGCGTTCACCCGACAAGAATTGATTAATGAAGAGAAGATCGAACTCCAAGAGAGAATCGGAAAGAAACTCTCAGCCGACGAAGACATCCGAGAGTTCTACTCCTTAGCGCAAAGAGACCCGGTCCTCCACGAGGTCGTGAAGGACCTGTACGGCATGCGGGACACACCATCGGCGGACGTGTTCAGCGGCGCCATACTCGCCGTCACCCTCCAGATGGCACCCTGGAAGAGAAGCATGCAGATGATGGAATCTCTCCTCGAAACTTATGGAGAGAGGATAGCTTTCGACAGCCAGGTCATCAACCTCTGGCCCACGCCGGAGAAGCTAGCAATCGTGGAGGTCGAGGAGCTACAGAAGAAGTGCAAGCTCGGATACCGGGCTCAGAACCTCCAGTCCATTGCCCAAACCCTCACCATTGGCTTTCCCACCTTGGAGGATCTGGAGCAAATGTCCACTGAAGGCGCAAAGAAGAAACTAATGGAGCTGCGAGGCATAGGTGGGTACTCCGCCGAGATCATCTCACCCCACCGGGGCTTCCCTCTGGACGTCTGGAGCACCCAAATTTTTCACAGACTACTCTTCGCAGAGACGCCCGAAGACCCCCGAGCTGCAATATCCAAAGTCCGGAGGCGGGCCGAGGAGAGGTGGGGCGAGTGGAGTGGCTATGCGTTCATCTACGTACTCAACGACCTCAACAACCTTTCAAGAAAGCTCAAACTGAAGCTCAACTGATAGAGTCCGTCAGAGGAATCGAACGTCTTGTAGGTTGATCGCGCCTCTACTCAATTAGCTTCCATTCAGTGTTTCGTAGATCGATCGCTTCGACCAACAGGGCCGCGGCGTTTTCGAGGATAAACGCGTCGCTAGTGACCAGCGGAAGATGAACCGAGGACGCTGTCGCCACGTGGAAGGAGTCGAAATAGTGAAGCCTTCGGGGCCCACCAAACCTCGAGTATAGATCCAAGGCGGAGACAACTATCTCCAAGCTGATCGGTACGACTTGATGTGGAACCGCCCTCAGATCCGAGAGAACCCTCTCCACATCTTCTAGAGCGTACCCCTGGGTCCTATAGGCTGTGATCAGGTCGTCGTAGACTTCTCCCGAGACGAAGAGCGACGTTTTCCCTTCCAACGCCATGTTTAAGAGCTCCTCGGCGTGGTCCGCCAACTCGTCCCCCCTCAGATAAGATACGAAGAAGTCAGCGTCGACGACGACGCGCGGAGGAACCCCCATCCTACCCCCTCCGCAGCACGGCGCGCTCCTGGTCCTCCTCGATCTTCTCCATGCTTCCCTTTATCCTGTACTTCCCCTTGAGCGACTTCGGGTCCGGGAGGGGGGAAAGGAGGATATCTTCGCCCGACTTCTTGAGAACCATCCTGCGAGAGGGAAGCCCTCTCCTCAGCTCACTGGGGATCAGTATCCTCCCCTTCCCGTCCATCTCGACCACCACTTCCAATATTTCCCACCATCTTACAATCATCTGTTCCATCCCACCTATTATGTATTGTGGGACAAAAGGCGCGCAATAACATCGTTCACCTAGGAGAGGATACAGAAAAGAGACCGCTGACCAAAAACCTCCAGGGTCGCGAAGAGGCGACCAAAGCCTCCGGCCACCCCACTAAAACAACCCGCTCTATGCCCCTTAAGCACAACCCTTACCGCAACCCGAAAGCCCTCCAATACTCCGAGGCTGCCAACCAACGTGGTAACCTTTTCCAAACGGAAAGGAGGGGATCCACGGATATCATCGGTTACGGTCTCGTGCGGCATGTGACCGTTTGGGCTTCTCCCCCGTCTCTGGTCCAGATACGCCTTAAGGTCGCCGCTCTTCAGAGTCGACGCTATAACGTCCCTACCTCTCCTCGACGGGCTTAACCTTCAAAACCCTGTTCTCAGGGTCTATCTCTACAAAGATCTCTCCGTCCTCTTGGAAAGAGAACTGGCTGTCTAGAACGATCTCTGCGGGGATGTATATTCTGGCGCCTCCGCTCATCGTCTTCTTGGGAAGCCATATCCTGCCCTTGGACTTGAGAACCATCTTCACACCGATCTTCACAACGTGCCCCTCAATATTTCAACAGATATATGAACACTAATGTCATAATTGCTTACATATTTGATGTGAACAGAGATGAGAACAAAGGGTGTGCACTCCTCATTGAGGAGTCTGAGTTTGAACAGCTTGCGTCAGAAGCCGTTTCGAGGTCCTTAAGACTCTAGGTGAAGATTCAAGGCTGTTGGCTGAGCGCGACACAACTGCGCGATCCTACCCAACTCTTGAGGTGTCGCTCCGTTGGGATCGGTCGAGAGGCCCAAATCAGTTGAGAGGAGGATTAGAACCGTGAAGAAACTGGTCATCATCACGGCCTGGCTCGTTGAGACGCCGGAAGCCTACAAGGGCAAAACCAACCAGGACGTGGAGGAGGAGATACTCGAGAAGGTGCCTGCCATCCCATATGTGGCTCGAATCGAGAGGGTTACTGTCTTGGATGCGGATTGATAGCGTCGTGCCCCCGCGTCCCACCGCGAGACCCCGCGCTTCTATGCGGCAAAGTCCACACCTCGAAAATGGAAGGATGATTTGAATTAGCACCTAGATGGTGGAAACAGCCGTGTTCTCGTCTTCGACCTGAACGCGAGCTGCAAAGAGTCCCACCAAATGAGCAAACGGATGTGCCATTTCGGTTTGCGCGCGGAGCGTTTTCCTACCTCTACCAAACTTATTAGGCAGGGCTAGACCTTTCTGACTCAGCGATGCAGATGACAAAAGCTCTGCACCTCGATGAGAGCGACCGAAAACTTATCCTAGAAACCAAGCAGAAACTAGATGAAACCACAAGGCTCATGGAAGAGCCCCTAGAAACGGTCGAAATTCTAGCCGACCAAGAACTGATGAAAAACATCCGCGAAGGCTTAGAAGACGTCAAAGCTGGGAGAGTAAAGAAGCTGAACAGGCTTCTAAAGGAAGAGGCAACCGACCAAAAACAAATGCGACACGAAAACCTTCCAGAGATCAAACCCGAAAGCCCTTAAATACTCCAAAACAACCAATCTACGCCAGAACTCCTTTCTAAACTGAAAGGAGGGGACCGACAGATGCCCCTCAAAAGAGAAGCAAATTCGCACTTTTCCAACCAGCCCAACCCAAGGAGGAACTAAAATGGGCGAAGAAGCCGAGTACCGAGGACCCCCGCCCAAAATCCCCCTCAAACAGATCGACCAACTCACCTGGGAGATCCCCCCCAACTACAAACCAGGCATGAAAGTACCCGGCAGAATCTACGCCGACCAAAAACTTCTAGAAAAAATGAGAACAGACCGAACCCTCGAACAGTGCGCCAACGTCGCCCACCTACCAGGCATCTACAAGTACAGCATCACACTCCCCGACGGACACGAAGGCTACGGATTCCCCATCGGCGGCGTCGCCGCAACCGACTACGAAAACGGCGTCATCTCACCCGGGGGCGTAGGCTACGACATCAACTGTCTCCCGTCAGATACGAAAGTTTTAACCGAGCACGGAAGCCGGGTCCCGATAGAAGCGCCAACAGGTTCGGTCCTCTGCGTTAGTGGCAAGAAGGCTAGAGCCACCAAAGTGCTCCTCACACTCCACAGAAACGAAAAACGTCTGCACAACATCGTCACCAAAACGGGTCTGAAGATTAGGGCTACGGCAGATCACCCAATTCTCACACCGTACGGCATGGTCGAAGCAGTGAAGTTGAAGCTCGGCATGAAAGTGGCCACCCATCCGTTCGAGGGCGTAGAGCACGAGACGCCCGAACACTTCACCATACTCGAAAAACAAGACATCGCTGAAACGGTCGCCGTGGAACTCGAGAGGAGAAAACTCGTGCCCCTGTGCTCAGACGACCCGAAGCTGCCCGCTCTGGCAAAACTGCTCGGATACTTCATCGGCGAAGGTACATTCGATGGAAAGAAAACTTGGTTTTACGGAAGCCGCGACGGACTAGAGGAAATCCAAAGAGACGTTGAAAGGCTCGGATACAAACCCTCGCCAGTGATCACAAGAACGAGAACCTTCCAGATCAACGACAAGACATTCGTCGGCACCGAGGACTCCGTCTACGTATCAGCCAAGAGCTTCAGAGCCCTCCTTGAGAAGCTCGGCGCACCCACCGGGAAGAAGACACAAGCCGACTTTACAGTACCCGCGTGGATCAAGAGACTCCCAAGGTGGCTAAAGAGGCAATTCCTAGCAGCTTACCTCGGAGCCGAGATGAATAAGCCGCAAACGATGAACGGCTACAACTTCGAGCCCCCGGTCGTCTCCATGACGAAGGAGAAGAACCATGTGGAAAGCGGCGCCATCTTCCTCGACGAGATAGCCGAGCTGGCCGAGGAGTTCGACGTTGAAGTCTGTGGCATAAGGACCGAAGACCACGGCGAAAAGGTTAGGCTGAAACTCCAACTCTCCGAGGGCCCAAAGTCCCTGCTGAACCTCTGGTCCAAGATCGGCTACATCTACTGCCCCGAAAGGCAGAGGCTCGCCCTCGCAGCAGTCAGCTGGATCCGCTGGAAACAGAAGGTAATCCAAGAGAGGGGAGAAGCCGCTGTCATGGCTGCCGTGGCACACAGCAAAGGCTCGGTCGTGAGCGAGACAATCCCACAACTGAATTCACCATGGGTTAACAGGAGGTTCATCGAGCGGAGCGTGTACGAGGACAGGCGGACAAGCCCCCGAGTTCCACAGAACTTCCCAACCTTCGAGGATTGGCTCACCGAGAACGTAGACGGGGACATAGTATGGGACGAGATCGAGCAAGTCTTCACCGAGCGCTATGACGGTCCAGTTTACGACATAACCGTCGAGGATGATGCCCACAACTTCATAGCCGAGGGCTTCATAGTCTCGAACTGTGGGGTCCGCCTCCTCAGAACCAACCTCACCCTCAAAGACATCCAGCCCCACCTAACCCAGCTCATCGAAGCCCTCTTCAGAAACATCCCCAGCGGACTGGGCAGCAGAGGACAACTCCACATCAACCCCAACCAGCTCGACCAGATCCTCGCCGAAGGAGTCGACTGGGCAATAGCCAACGGCTACGGCTGGACTGAAGACCGGGAACACTGCGAAGAGAACGGACACATGAAAACCGCCGACTCAACAGCCGTCAGCAGAACCGCCAAACAGCGCGGGCTAAACCAGGTCGGAAGCCTCGGAAGCGGAAACCACTTCCTAGAAATCCAGAAAGTCCAGAAAATTCACGACCCAGCCGCCGCCAAAGCCCTAGGCATCACCCAAGAAGGACAAGTCACCATCATGATCCACACCGGCAGCAGAGGACTAGGACACCAAGTCTGCAGCGACTACCTCCAAACCATGGAACAAGCCACCCACAAATACAAAATCCAGCTACCAGACCGAGAGCTCGCCGCAGCCCCAGCCCAAACCAGCGAAGCCCAAAACTACTACAAAGCCATGAGCGCAGCCGCAAACTACGCATGGGCAAACCGCCAGATGATCACCCACTGGACAAGACAAGCCATCCAGCAAGTCATGCACCAACCCCCCGAAAAACTCGACCTACACCTCATCTACGACGTAGCCCACAACATCGCAAAAATCGAAACACACAACATCAACAACCACCCCACAAAAGTATGGGTCCACCGCAAAGGAAGTACAAGATCGTTCCCCGCGGGCCATCCGGATATCCCAGCCGACTACCGCAGCCTCGGACAGCCAGCCATCCTACCCGGAACCATGCAGACAGCCAGCTACCTCATGATCGGCGCGCCTAGGGGCATGGAGCTCAGCTTCGGCAGCACCGCCCACGGCGCCGGCCGTATGCTCAGCCGCGCAGCCGCCAAACGCCAGTTCTGGGGCGGCGACATCAAAAAAGACATGGAAAAACACGGTATTCTGGTAAGATCGGCAAGCAGTATTACGCTGAGTGAGGAGGCCGGGTTGGCTTATAAGCCAATTGAGGAGGTTGCTCAGGTTAGTCATGACCTTGGTATTGCGACTTTGTGCTGTCTTTTGGTTCCGGTGGCCGTGACAAAGGGCTAATCTAGGCTTCTTCTTTCGGTATTTCGGCTTCGCATTTTGGACAAACTACATAGCGGTCATGGTATAGCCATGTCTTATCATACTGCTTCCAATAATACCCGCATTCTGGACACTTCATTCTTATGATCTTGAAGTCGTCAAATATTGGTGAATGAACACCTTCCCCTAGAGGTTCAACCTTCTTGACTCTTCTGGCGTGCTTGGCGAAGTCAAATAGAACATGTCTATCGCCTTCCCAGAGAAACCATCCGTGATAATGGCAATAGTGTAGATTTGAGCTAGCAAAAGTGTAAATCTTTCCATTACAAGTAAGACTTTTGTAGCCACATGCGGGTCCACCACCATCCATAACCCTGTGGTTAATGCACAGTGGACATCTTCCTTTCGTTTCAAACATCATATTCACCCGATGCAATAAGGAAGAAGGTTTCGAGGCGGGTCTGAGGAGTCTCTCGAGCAAGTTTGTGCCTAGTGGAGAGGCCCAGTCATCTTCCTCCTCGGAGAGGCTGTATAACTCATTCGATGACTCCTCAACTAGAGAAGTGTAGACGCCTGTAGAAATTCTTTGTTAATAAAGTTGTCAAGAAGCATCTTGGAGCCGGGAAACCGCTGAAAGCCTCTCAGGTGAGCTAAGAAAGTCGTGAGCTAAACATCAACCAAAAGAATGAGTCATAATAATCCTGAAAGGGGGTCACACGTTAGATTGGCGACAGATCTTACTTTTTCAGCAAGAACGTGTTCTTTTACTTGCTCACTTTCTAACAAATGGCAAAAAGCGATGAGAGCATCTTTTATTCCCTCAGGTCTCCTAGCGGAGCTGAACAACATATCACGGAGAGCCCTGCTGCCCATTTCGAGAACTAAGTTATGTGGGTAGTTACCTTCCAGTGTAGCTATCAAGAAGTTTGTCAGCAACAGCATATGTGGGGTTGATGTCCATCCAGTAGTAGCGTCAAGGGAGTCACGAAATCGGACAGCTTCAGAGAATAGTACTCTCGCCTCTTGTACGTTCCGTGTCTTGATATCTAGCTTGGCACGATGGATGATGCAGTTAGTTACCCAGCGATTTCCGAGGGCATTTCGAAGATCCCGCGCCTTCTTCTCGGCATCAATTAGTTGCCATTCGATCGGCTTAAGAACGCTATATGCCTCAGGACCCCGAAGGGGAACGCTCAGCATCCTGACGACCGCCCCCTGTGCCAGGGCAATAATCTCCTCAACGTAACTCCAATCGTCGCCAGTTTCACGAGCGATTTCGGCCGACATTCGGTAGGCATCTGTTGCCCTCTCGAAATTTCCTAAGAGGTGGAGAATGTATCCGTACTCGTAGTAGAAACGTGAATGGTAGGGCAAAGGGACATACTGTAGTAGTTCTTGGCAGCGTTGCATCTCTTTCCACGCATCGTTTGGAGCGTGAGCCGAGCGACCGCGTCGCAGAAGATCGGCGAGTCGTAAACGGGTGAAGAACTCAGACTTGGGCTCTCCGCATACTTTCGCTGCGGATTTCAACGCCCGTATACCCCTGATCCTGTCTTTTAGGTATGAGGCGAGGCCGATATTCGGAACAGTCACGTTTGCTGGAAGTGGTCTCGCTACCCCCTGGGCTTTGAGTCAATCGTAGTAAGCACGAACTATTCTTTCCCGAAGCTTGGGAGCTCGCCTATTTCCCGATAAAAGACTTCTAAGCTTAGAGCGAGCAAGGAAACCTCGGTCGTACAGTTGGTGACACCCGTATGGTTCGCTGCTCTGAAAGCAGAGTGGAACGAGGTTCGATAAACTGGTCACGCCCCCCTCCTCTACGGGTTGGACATGAGCTACCTGGACCTCGACATCTGGCTCCTGGCGACCACAGATTAGACAGGTCGGACCGAACAGCTCGAGTACACGCTTCCTTAGAGCGTTTGTTCGAACACGCTCGTATCGCGCGGGGTCGTGCCTCTTAAGATACTCAAGCAGTTCAGAACCCATTGCGCGTCGGATCTCATATGCCGACTGAAGCATGTCATCGGACATTGAGTGTTGAAACGTCATCGTCTCATTTCTCTATTACTGAATCCTCCGAAAACAGTTCGTATGCAACTGGAAAGATCAACTATAAACATCTTCACAACATAAACAAGTCTGAGTCCTGCTACTCTTCGGGTGATAACATGGAGTTACCGAAACTGAGAGAAATCGAGTTTTCACCTCTTCTATGGAAAGAATGTATTACAAAAGAGTCTGGGTGGAAAACGATAGAAGAGCTTTACTCCTATTTCTGTGACCAGGCCGAAAAGTTCGATTGGTGCAAGGGAATCAGGGTAGATGTTTCCAATCGACGGATCAAGAAGCTCATAAACGGGTATGTGATTTTCGACATTCTGGATTGGGATAGGGAAATTTTGTTGAGGTACAAGATGTGGCAGTTATTCGAAGATCTCGTTGGAGAGATATTAAGAGAGTCGCTGGGAGCCAAGGACGAGTGTACCGTAGTTAACGTTGATAGACTGCCCGGGTTTAGGGGTTTGGACTATGCCGTTATGAATAGCCAAAAGCGGGAGAGGTGGACTGTAGGCGTTCAGTGCAAGAGATACGTCGGATCAGCGTTGCCAAAATCTCGAATCAGGAAATTTGGAAGTTGGAGCAGAGGCACAAGTGCCGCACAGTTACAGGACAAAGGGAAGGAGTTGGGTGTGCGGTTTCCGAGAAAGAAGTTCGCTCTTGTAGCTTTCAACGCTTTTAGAGAGAAGGAATCTGAAGAGCAGAGGTTTGCAAAGTTGCGTGATTTTTGGGACTGCGTGGTAGTTTTCGACAAAAACCGAAGCTCCATAACTCCTTACACATACAACATATCTTTACCAGAACTTGACAGAATTGTAAGATGGTGCTGAGAAGACGCTATCGGGTTCGCCTCTCTAACATGTGTCCACGACACAACTTGAGCCTCATTTCGTGGCGAATAGTCTGTCTATTAGATTGGCCGTTTCGACGAGTGCAGAGTGCGCATAATTAGGCATTTGAATTGGAGCAAACGTCTGGTGAGATAGCAGGTCTCTTATTCTCAGACCGTGCTCGCACAACCTTTTCTCCCACAGCGTGATTATCCTCTCTTTCACTAGCCAGTTCAGGAGTTCTTTGTTTGTGTAGGCGAACTTCTGTCCGTTGACTAAGACATTGGACGGATGCCATCCCTTATTCTCACGGCAAAAGTCGATTATTCTTTGATGAGTTGGTTCTCCCATCCGTACCTCCGCACCTTTGTTGTTCCGCAGGACGACTTCTTTGCCGAGTGACTGATAGTATCGGTTCTTGATCGCTGATTCCAGGGCCAGACGTGCATAGTGCTCGGCTATCGTAAAGAACTTGTAACGGAAATACCCGAATATGTAGAGATCCTTCGCATTCCGAAAGATTCTTTGGACAGCCTCCGGAGCTTCTGGAACAAGTTGTATGGTACTGACGTCCTTCTGAATGTCTTCGATTGATTTTCTTGGATGGTCTATGTCCCTTTGAAGCAACTCTTCAATTGGTTTTATGGGATCAGGTTTGAGGTTGTACTTCGCGGCGTAGTCCACTTCTACCTTGAATCTACGTGCAATCATCTCGCCGATGGTAAGAGTGAAGGTGGTGGCAAGGTGGAACACAAACTCTTGAGGATCCTGTCTTATGTCGTATGGGGCGAATGCAATGTAAGAATCGGGATGTTTCTCAGGATCCCATATACCCAATGTTCGTAGATCTGGGTAGAAGGGCCCAAAGAACTCGTCAACTTCCATGTCAAAGTTCTTGAGAAGGGTTTCGCGTAGCGTCTCCTTGTCTTCAACATCTATGGAACCATAGTAGTCAACCACTACTTTGCCTAGTCTTGAGAAGTCGTACTCCATGAGTGGACATGATCTATCCTTGACCCACGAGTGCTTCTGGGTGTCGACCTGTAGCTCAATGATCTTAATTGCAAACGGCAGGGCGTCAACAGCTTTCCTCAGGGCTACTATGTCGGGAGGACCGCTTCCGTCCTCTTCCAGTCTATAGTGAGCTGTCAGCACTCTCTTTACTTGGTCAAAGACCTTCTCGAAGAATCTGAACCATTCCTCTGATGACAACGAGAAAGACCTCGAAACTTAAGTGGGATTGCTGTACGCCTTCAGGAGTATCCCGACAGGCCTTTTCCTTTGTTCATGAAGTTTTGCCATGTCACGCGCTAGCTTTGCAGCACCTATTCCTGCTCCGGCAATGGCGAAGGGGCTGAACACTGGGACTATCACGCCAAGCGTTCCGACGATAACCGCACCTGCTGAGAGTCCCGCATCCATTCGAAGTTTTCTTACCTCTTTCTTGTGCTTATCCACTGCCCTGTTCCAGTTGCCTTTCACTTGCTCAACCACGCGATCTAGCTCGTCAGGCTCTGCGGCCCCCATCTCTCTTATGCCATCGCTGAACATGTCTCTGATCTCCTCGAGTTCCCCTTTTTCTCTGAGTCGTGCTATGTCCTTGTTCGGGACGTTTCCGAGCCACCTAAAATCGTCGCGCATCAGCACATTCAAAACTGAGGCGTCGGCACTGAGTTTACGCTCGGGAATGCCATAGGACCCTGGCTTTGCTTCGAGTTTCTTAGCCCACTCAGCGCTGTCATGTCTGAAGATCCAGTTAAGAATACCCCAACAAAGCTTAAGGTCGGTAACGGGCTCTGCTCTCATGACATCAGAGCGACAACAATAAAGGATATGGCTAAAACCACCCATTTGTCCTCCTACCATCTCAAGAACCACATCCGTGAGGAGCTTGGGGTCCTCCAGCCCTCCGTAGGATCCGCGAGGTCTGTTTCGGAGAATGAAGTTCACAAAATCTCTAACGTGTTGAGAAGGATCTAGGTTACGGTCTGGGTCCGACAGAAGCCCAGGCTGGGTCAGATGCCTCAGCAACCCTTCAAGGCTACCTTGGCTGGAGACAAAACTCCTCAAATCGTGAATGGACACGAACTCCTTACTCAGAACTTCTGAGTAGAAGCCTATCGTGTAGCTGTCCATTTGCTCTTTCAGATGTCTACGCTCTGTCTCATGTCGATATGCAATGGAAGGTACTATGGTCAGGGGTGAAACCTCGGCGCGAGCAGGGGTCAGATCCCTAAACTCTAGCATGTTTAGGGAAAAGAGGGTTAACGCGTAGATAAGCGCCCTAGGATTGTAGATCTTTCTTACTCCTAGTAAAGAGCTTGCTGGATCAGCGATGATCGTTGTGTCCACGTACAGGGCAGCTTTCTTTGCAAAGCTTAGGCCCTCAGTCGGTGTCATACTCCCTCCGTAGAATGCCTTAACTCCCTGAATTCCTCTGATCTCGCTCCTCATTTGCTCGATTTGCCCCATCCACAGCCCGTTCAGGTCCTCAAGCAGCTGATCTGATTCCGTCTTCACCATAGAGTCGCTGTAGACCTTTGCAACCTCAAGAGCTACTTCACGAGGCGTTTTGCCGGTTTGTTTCATCTTCTTGTATTGGTCTCCGAAGAAGTCTTCGAGTATTTCGAAGTACCTCTCCTGCGTTCTCCTGATAACAGAGCTCAACGGAAATCGGCAATAGATAACGCATGGGAACTAATAGCTGTGGCGCAACCAAGGCCGAAAAGGGTGTCCAGAGCGAGCTACGAATTCCCTCTTAGTGAGGCGGCAGTTGATCCCACGTTAGATATCCCAGTTCCCTTGAGAGACTTTCAGCGGTGTTTTTAAGGTCTTGTCTGTGGGGTAGGGCGTGGAGGATGTTCTGCGGGTTGTTCTTGTAGTGGTCGAGTTTTGCCTTGGACTTGTGCAGTTTGGGGTCGGCTACGAGGATGAGGCTGAAGTTCTTGTAGCCGTGTTGTTTGGCGTGGTGGGTGCCTATGTCGATGTTTCTGATGATCTGGTCACGGTGAAGACTGTGGATTGAGTGTGTGGAGATCTCGGACTCGTACTTCGCCTCTACGAAGATAACCGCTGTCGGATGGACTAGGATGGCTAGGTCGACCTCGGTCCGCCCCTCTCTGAACGGTAGGCTTGGAGGGGGATCGAAGAAGGGCGGCACCTCCCCGCCATGCCAGAAGAGGAGGTACGCCGAGTCTAAACTGTTCAAGAGATCCTGTGAGGGGCTCCTTTCCAGCGCTGTCTGTAGGAAACCCGCTAGCCACCTTGTCCTAGCCTTGTAGGGGGCTTCGAGTAGGTGGCTGAAATGGTGCCACGTCAGGGCGTCCTCGCTGTTCTCGGAGCAGATCTTGGGAAGTTCCTTCTCCTCGCCCTTGTCAAAGGTTTCCTTCGCCTTCCTGATGATGTCGGGGTAGGTTGTGTTCGTTCCTCGAAGGAGAGGATGATACTCGATTCTCTTGTATACTTTGACTCCACTCTTTGAAACGACGAATGTCTCTCCCATGCCGAAGACCTTCGTCCTATTAGCGTGTGGTCACGCTTTCTCTGTGGGTAAACGGGTCTAAAAATAGTTGAATGCTGGCTGGCTCAGCTTTGACTACAGCAGTTCAAACGTGAAGTAAGCATTTACGCCTTGGGTTGGGCCCTGTCTGTCGATGGGCTTGACGTTGTACATCTCTTGGAGTTTTTCTGTTCCCCGTTTTCCTCAGTTCCGAACCGGATTGGGAATTCTAACTGGGGAAATTGGAGAGGGTGAGTTGGCGGAGGAGCGATCGGACAATTTGAGGGCAGCCTTGTGCCTGTAGGTACTGCTTAAATGCGAGGCGCATTGCCTACATGTAGGCAACATTTATAAATAAACCGAGTTACCTACATATTCCCCGCCTTGGGGTGGATCGCACTGAGCATTCGAGGGACGAAAAGAGAACGTGTGCTGCGTGCACTACTCAACCAGCCCGACGGCAACCTCACCAAATATAGACTAGCAAAGCTCTCGGAATGTTCGCGAGAGTGGGTGATAGAATTCCTAAGAAAGCTTGAGACCCTAGGTCTCGTGGAGCAGACTAGGGTTCTCGACTTTGACAAACTCACAAGGTACTGGAGTCAGGTTCGATTGGAGCCTGAGCACCGAGACTATATGCTTAGAGAGCCTCTTGAACTCCTGCGGAATATGGCACTCAGATACGCGTTGACCACCTACCAGGCGGAGAACTTGGTCCAACACTACCTCTTCCCAACACGCACAGACCTCTACATTCTAGAAGAGGATCAGGTGAGATGGCATGACTTCATAGTCGCTGCAGGAGGCTTGGTGGGCAGGGGTAACCTACGTCTGCTTTCCACAGACAAGCACGTGTTCTACAAAGCTTTCAAGATTCAGGATTTGACGGTGGTCTCCTTGCCGCAGCTTGTAGTCGATCTTCTCGCAGAAGGCGGTCCCTGCGTCGAAGCTGCACAACTCCTAGTGGAGAAGATGAGTAAGCATGCTATACCAGCCGTATGAGACCGATATATCGCAGAGGTGCATGCAGACCGTAATCTCCAAGGTCAGGGAGCCGGTATGCATGCTCGGAGGCTGGGCCGTGTATCTTACAGTAGGAGAGAACTTCAGGCGAGAGCATGGAAGAGACTATTTGGGCTCAAGAGACATCGACCTAGGCTTTCACATCGATAAGGATTGGGGCAGGGGCGAACTGGAGAACTCTGGTTTAGCCGTTACTATGAAGACCTTGAACGAGATGGGTTTCGAATTCCTGAGTTTCAGACTCGTCAAACACTTTCACATAGGCACGAGGCAAGAGTTGCGGGAGGAAGACGCGAAGACGACCCCCTCACACGAGATCTTCGATCTGTTTGTAGATCCCGTGGTAGACCACATTCATCCAGAGACACTGAGAGTCTTTGGCTTTGTTCCCATAGATGAGCCTCTCCTTGAACACGTCTTCATAGGAGGGAAATACAGGACGATTGAGCTCTTTGGCAGGAAGATCCTCCTCCCTCTTCCGCAGGTCCTGTTGGCAACCAAGCTCAAAAGTGTACGCCAACGCGACAAAGAGCACAAGCGAATCAAAGACATAGCCGACATCTACGCACTCTCATGGTATTCTGATGAGAAACTCGCGACATTGAGAGCAGCTCTGGCAAAGGTAATTCCTGCTCAAGAGACCAAGACAATAGTCGAATCTCTTGCAAGAGAAGACCTGAACGCGGTGTCGGATGTCTTAGGCGTAGAAGCTCTGCAGGTCCAACGCGTTCTAAGCGAACTCAAGTTCTGATTGCAGAGAGTCATCAGTGGTGTCTCTGCGTTTGAAGACCGGTCGAGGCGGCTACGGCTTCCTTGAAGCTCGGAACATCGAGACTTTGAGTCCTGTCTAGGTTGACATGCTAGAGGTGACTGGGCTTTCAGAAGCTGGTTTGGCTTATGAGAATATTCGTGAAGTGGCTCAGGTTAGTCACGATCTGGGTGTTGCGACTTTGTGCTGTCTTTTGGTTCCGGTGGCCATGACGAAGGGCTATTCCAATCCCACTTCTTTTTGCATGACCTTGAACAGCACCAAATTGAGGTGTTGTGGCTACCGCTAGACTTTTACTTAAGAGGGTTAAGTACTTAAGGGGGTTAAGTTTGCCACTCTTCGACCTCAATCCCAAGGAATCCCCGAAGGAACTGTTCGGAAGAGAGAAAGAGCTGGACGAGCTCGTTCGACTGATCAAGGCTAGACGGTGGGTTGCTGTATTAGGACCAAGGATGGTTGGAAAAACTAGTCTCATCAAAGCGGCAAACAAGAGGATAGAGGATGCCGGAATCAGGGCGGTGTACGTTAATCTCTGGGGAGTCAACCGAGCTCAAGGCCTGCTTAACGCCTTAGCACTGGGTCTAAACTCCTCCAAAGGATTGCCCCAGAAGATTAGGGACGCCGTCACGAGGATTGAAGGAGTGTCTTTCGGGCCAGGAGGCATCTCCGTATCCGTCCCCAAGAAGCCCATGGCAACCACGTTTGACTTGTTGGCTACAATAGGAAGGCAGGCGGTAGACTGCGTCATCGAGCTGGATGAGGTTCAAGAGCTTGCGGTTATTTCCGCACATCTTCTCAAACTGCTCGCCAACATTTTCAACACGTCTCCCAACATGGTCTTCGTCTTCACGGGATCCATGTTCGGTCTGATGAAAACGCTACTCGAGCCGGGACCGTCATCTCCTCTGTACGGTCGATCACCCGCAAAGCTCTACATCGGACCGTTCGAAAGAGAACGCGCGGCGGATTTTCTCAGGAAAGGATGTGGGGAGCACAATGTTACGGTTAAGGAAGGGGGGATAAGCGAGATTGTCGAGAGGCTTGATGGCATTCCTGGATGGCTAACCCTTTACGGCAACAATATTGCGGTCAGAAAACTGCCTCCTGAGAAAGCTCTTGAAGAGACGATTTCTGAAGGAGTCAAGATAGTCAAGGACGAACTCGAACATTTCCTAGAGGGAAGAGACCGGGATGCCAACCTAGCTGCCCTCAAGGCGGCAGCGGTATCCGCTCGTTGGAACGAGATAAAGGGAGCGATGGAAGCGAGAAAGGGTTTCGCAGTGAATGACGCGACCGTGTATAATACCCTAGAGAGTCTGAAGGCAGCGATGCTGATAGATGAGAAAGAAAAGGTCTACAGAGTCAACGATCCTATGCTGCGAACTGTCCTACTAACCTCGCAGATAGCTTAAGGGGGTTAAGTACTTAGAGGGGTGTCCCGGGTCGCTTTCTAGCATCTTTCCAGTCGGAGTACTCGCCCTTCCCGAACTCGGCTCTCCCAGCCTTTACGGCCGCTACTTCATCGCTACTGGGCTTCACTTCCGGGATCAGTATCTCTTTCAGCTCTTCCGTCTCTTTTCTTAGAAGCTTGACTTCCTTGTAGATTTCCTCTAGAACTTGGCTCAAGGCCTACACCTACGTACGCTATATGCGTAGTAGATTGACTGATTGATATCTCGCCCGCCCCTGTGTCTATCAGCGCGTCCTCGAAAATTCTAAACCTCTTGCCCTCGAGTCCAACTCTGGTGAGGAGCCCGCCTTCCCGTATCTCCATCCCCGTGCCCTTCAAAACAGGAAGCCGTACTTCTTCTGCTCCTTGGTTGTGTCGTAGTCAGCCTCGTTTCTCATAGTCTTCAGCGTATGGAGCCTCGTGGCTAGGTGAGGGAGCCCCAGCCTATAGAGGGATTCTAGGACCAGTCTGTGGACCTCTGGACCTCTAAGGTCATCGAGCTGGGTTTGGGACCTTGCTAGGAGGAAGCTGCCGTAGTACGCTCTGGAGATAGCCGTTCTTACATCGGCTTCGGAGGCTCCTTCGGCGGCCAGTGATTTCGCGAGAAGGATGAAGTCTCTCGGGTCGAACACGCTCAAGCTTCCTCGAAGGTCAGGAGTATTTTGGAGGCATGGGCTGGGTCTATGTCCTCGTAGGCCGCGCGAGAGACCTTGTCCCACACGTCGTCAAACCTGCGCGGGTCCACGTATAGCGTGATCCTGATCGAGACGTACTCCCACGACGGGTCCTCGTCATCTCTTCCTGAACTAACGGCTTGAAGAAAGCAGGGTATGTCGAGCCGATCGAGTTCCGCGACAGCTCTCATGAGGACGCCCTTGATCGCCCTCCCAAGCCCACGATCCTCTCGCATCACATGTCCAAGGGGTTTCAGAAGGTCCGATATCGTGCTCGCCTCAACCTTGAGAGATCTAGCATCAACAACGTTGATGAGTAGATCCCTCTCCGGATCGGATATTGTTAGCTTCTGACCGCCCCGAATGACCGCTAGCATCACTTCTTCACTTGTCTGGTCTTGAGGATCTCGTCGATCCTCTTGGTCGTGACTTCCAGCTTTCCATCTTTGTTGCAGATTCCTATGAGTACCCTCCTCTTGCTGTCGTAGGTCACGGCGCATTCGCCAGACTTGAGGGTCTTGAGGCTTTGGCGGAGATCCTCAGGTAGTTCTTCGAGCATCGCACCGACTCTCGCAGTAGAGTCAGGTTACCCGGGTATTTAGGCTAGTTGGGAATTGATTGAACCTACGCATTGTATTCGACAACTCGACGATCAAGAGGAAAGTCTAGCGTAGAGCAAGATAGCAGGTCCACAAAGACATCCGGGAGGTGGCTTTGGTCAGTCATAACCTGGGTATTGCAACTCTCTGCTGTCTTCTGGTTCCGGTGGCTGTTACGAAGGGTTAGTGGCCTCTTCCCCGTTTTCTTTTCGCTGAGGGCTTCACATGCAGCTCGCCGGGTTTCGAGAGAGCCATCGATCTCTTTCCGGTGGTTTCATATCTACTCGATGAAAAAAGAGGATGCCTTTTGGTAAACTTTGCAAGGAATATTGTAAGTTGATCAAAAGTTCTGTGGTGGATAGAGCCTATAGAAAGTATATGAAGAGAATGGTTGAGTTAGGTTTTGTGAAAGTTGAAGGGAGAGGAAGATGGAAACGATACAAAATAAGAACCTGAATCAGATTTCAGTAGTTTCTACACCATCCTTTCATATCTCATAGTTTTATTTAAATGGCTCCAAATTAATATCGAAGACACATTGGGAGGGTTTTAATCGTGAAAGTTTTCACCGTTAAGGAACAAATTGATGAAACTTAAAACATAATGGCAGCTCAGAATACAACACTAACCCAAGCTTGTGAAAAGATTCATGATCATTATTCTATTTCTTGGTTGCTGATATCTTCGAATAAATATATTTCTGATAATGACAATCAGAGGAAACCTGAGTTTCAAAAAAACTTAAATTATCGGGTAACTTTACAATTGACCAAGTTAGGTGAATTTTTGGATCGTTCTTTAAGACGAGTTGGCGGAAGCTCCACATCCGGAACTGATGCAACAAGGCTTATAACTCCTAAGAGCACGCGAAAAGCGAAAAAAGCGCCTTTAAAGCAACCACTGCCTAGGGGCGTAATCATAGTTGACAAACATGCCTGCACAGGTTGTCGGCGATGCGAACTCATATGCTCCGCCTTCAAGGATGGAAAGCTCACCAGAGAGCTCGCGCGGATAGAGGTCGCTGGGACCGACGTAGGCAAAGGACCCAACTTCACCCCTGCAACGTGCGCACAGTGCGCGGACCCTCCATGTCTGAAAGCCTGCCCCACAGACGCCATAACAGTGGATCTGAAGCATGGAACCTACGCTAGGATCATAGATGAAGGTAAGTGCGATGGTTGTAATGGTCAGACATCTATAAAGTGTATAGAAGCCTGCGCCCAATACTTCAGCCCATCAAGGATTAGGATAGATCCAGAGCGGCTTGTAGCAATAAAGTGTGACCTATGCGATGGTGATCCGCAATGCGTGAAGAGTTGCCTATTTGGTGCCCTAACTTACCATAAGAATGAGCGGGGAATAATGACAGGCGTTGGAGGTGAGTTTTAGATGGCTGAGAGCTATGGTTATGCTGGTAAGATTCTAAGGGTTGACTTGAGCACAGGGAAGATCAACGATGTGTCCATGTCGAAGTATGCGCCTAAGTTCATCGGTGGGAGGGCTGTGGGAGCGAAGATCATGTGGGATGAGGTCCCACCAAGTGTGGGCGCCCTTGACCCTGAGAACAGGCTCATATTCATGACAGGCCCGATTACAGGGACCCTTCTCCCTGGTGCGGCGAGGATTATGGCCATGTTCAAGTCTCCCCAGACTTATCCTGTGGAAGGCTACGCTTGGTCTGCAGCTGGCGGCTTCTGGGGCCCCGAGTTGAAATACGCAGGCTACGACGGGATCATAGTTCAAGGTAAGTCTGAGAAGCCGGTGTACATATGGATCAAAGACGACTACGTGGACATTATCCCTGCCAGCTTCCTGTGGGGGATGAACAGCTTCGAGACGCAGACGGAGCTGTTCAGGAGACATGGGGAGAAGACCCACACCTTAGTCATCGGCCCTGCTGGCGAAAACCAGTGCAGGAACGCCACGGTCCAGACTGAGTCCGGTAACGCCTTCGGGGAGGGAGGGTCAGGCGGTGTCATGGGCTCCAAGAACCTCAAGGCCATAGCCGTAAGAGGCACTGGACAGGTTAACGTCCCCGACATCAGAGAGCACATGAAGATGGCTGAGTACTTAACATCTCTAAAATACACGCGACAAACCAAGCCCTTGGTGAAGGGGATCAGCTACGCGCCTGGCGGAGCAACCGAGAGTGGCATTCACCATGAAAGTCTACTCGGAACTGCCAGGGTCTATGCGGACTACTGCCATGCATGCCAAACATGCAGCATAGGAGGCAATGTCGCGGCGGAGTTCTTTGACAATCCCTACCTCTCGGGAGCTAGTATGTGTGTTGAGACGGATATCTATGTAGCTCCTCCTACGATGTACCAGAATAGGAAGGCGGGAGGGAGGCTTGCTTGGTACGCGACTATGCTTGCTCAGTCTCTTGGCCTTAACGCGTATGAGTTGCGCTTCTATCATAGTGGGGCTGAGATGTGGAAGCCCCCGTTCCCGTACCCGCCGGACTGTAGTGGTGGGGGCTCTTGGTTGTGGGAGTGCAACGTTGAGGGGCTCTTCAACGAGAAGAACACGGGGCTGCCTTGGGAGAAGCTGGGAAGTGGGGAGTTCGTCGAGACCTTGATGAGAGGAGTAGCCTACAAACAAGGACATAAGTTCTTGAAGATCTTTGCAGAAGGCGTGGGTAGGCTTGCAGGATACATCAGAGCCAACCCCTCCGAATTCGGGCTCACTGAAGAGCAGGGTGAGAGGGTGTGGTCAATCTACGAGAAGCATTACCCAAGGGGCGGAAGATTTGGTGGCTACCCAGCACATCATACTCGTTGTGGATGCGGTACCGAGGAGGGCAACGCCCGGGTTACACCGCAGCAGCTATTGTGCACCGTGATGAGCCAGAGGGACTACTCCACGGCCCACGACCCAATAAATACCGCGAAGGCCCCAGCGGGAGATGAGCAGCTGAAGGAAAGGGGCAGGTTGCTGTTCGGAGATGAGAAGGCTCTATTCTACCTCTGGAATGGCGACGTGTGTTGGAGCAGCAAGGGGAAAGTGACGAAGCACTGCGAGGTCCAAGCGGTGTTGAGGGACAGCCTAATCTTCTGCGACTACTGCACCTACTACTACTCTGAGTACACTAAGGAAAAGAATGGTGACCTTGAAGCTCCGAGTAAGATGTTCAACACGGCTACGGGATTGAGTTGGACCGAAGCTGAGATAGAGAAGGCAGCCGAGAGAGGCAGGACGCTGGAGAGGGCTATATCAGTAAGAGAAGGCCGGACAAGGGCTGATGATGTACTCTTCGACTACTGGTATGATGCACCGGACAGGCTGGGAAAGATCGTGGACAGGACCATGTGGAAGAGGGCTGTGGACGAGTACTACACAGTGATGGGCTATGACCTAGTCAATGGATGGCCTACCGCGGACAAGCTTAGGGAGCTGGACCTACAAGACGTAGCGAAAGAGCTGGGAAAACTCGGAAAACTACTATGAAACATCTCCTCAATCTTTTCCTCATTTTCCCGGTTTATGAAGCATTGGGTAGTCTTTGTTCAAATGGTAACTCGAGCCTTAAAATGCGTAACACTCACAGCTTATGGAGACCAGTAGGACGTTTCATGAGGTCGGTTATGCCTAGTCGTAGCCTGTAGATGTCCTCCTGCGAGAAATTCTCTGTGGCGATGACTGGTGTGCTACAGTCAAAGTCCTCCCATTTGTCTGACATCATGGTTACTCCCAACTCTTTGGCGTGATCGTAGAGGTGTGTTCCTGGGAAGGGTGTTGTAACAGCTATCGATATGTGGCATCCCTGGCTGAGCAGATTATCCATGAGCTTCTTCGTTTCTTCTATCGTCTCCTCTGTGTCGTCTGGGTGTGGAATCATGAAGCTACAGACGGGAGTTATCCCCAATTCTAAGGCTAGTTTAACCGCGTCCTCCACCTGCCTCAGGGTGATCCCCTTCTTGATAGAGTCCAGTATCCTCTGAGAGCCTGACTCGATCCCAAAGTTTATGTTATCACATCCGGCCTTCGCCATCCTTGCCAGCATTCCCTTAGTTACGGTGTTTACTCTGCCTGTACAAGACCAGTGTATGTCGAAGCTCAACTCATCAATCAAGTCACAGAGCCTCATAGTTCGGTTGTGGAAGACGGTGAAAGTGTCGTCGACGAAGACAAAATAGTTGATGTGATGATCCTCAAACAGGCGGATGAGTTCACCAAGAACGTTCTCAGGGCTTCTCATCCTGTAACTAACTCCGGACATGGCTGCAGCAGCACAGAAGATACACCTGCCCGGACAGCCCCTAGCGGTTAACACGTTACCCGGGTAAGGATAAAGGTGTAGAGGGAAGAGGTGGCGTGCAGGGAAGGGCAAAACGTCAAGATCCTTGATTAAAGGCCTATCAGGATTGGAGATAACGTCCCCGTTCTCCCTAAAACTTATTCCTCTGATCTCGTCAAGCTTACCGTGACCATCTCTGAAGTATCCTGCTAACTCTAAGATGGTGAATTCGCCCTCATTTCGAACGACTATATCAACCTCGGACCTCTCTAACACCTCGGTTGAAAGGAAGGTAACATGAGGCCCCCCGAGCACAGTTATGATCTCAGAGTCAACTTCTTTAGCAATTCTTGCGATCTTCAGGGCGTTTGGATAGGTCTCAGTGCAGGCGGAAATGCCGACCATCAAGGGGTGTATCCTAGCGATTTTCTCCCTCAACTGTTCTAGTAGTTGGCGGACATCAAAACCCCAACCTATACGATGGTCATGGTCAAGAGGCACATTCATGTCGATGATATCCGCTTCAAAATCGTTCTGCAACAACACTGCACTCAAGTATCCTAAACCTAGAGGGGGGCCCATCCGTGCATGCAAATCCACCTCTGGCATTTTTACGGGGGAGTTGATCAAGAGGACTTCTGTCAAACACGCACCTTCAAATCGATGATTTGATTCTCTCTGACCGGCATCAGTGAAACACCAGCCTCCAGTTTTTGGTGTTCAGGAGAAAAGCTTGCCTAGAAAACTATTCAGGGTCTTACAAAGTCATCGAAGTCTTTCCACTCCATATTCAGCATATCTGCGATTCTTTTCCATCTTTCCTCAGCGAGGAGGGATTCGAGAAAAATTGTTCATAAGAGTAATTCGCCTGTTCCTGTTTGAGTCGCTGAGCGAAAGTAGATAATTATTGCTGCAACTAACCCGCCGATAGCTGTTAACATGTTAGATACCGACTGCTAAGCCCCAAAATCACCCAACATTACTGCCTGAGGGAGGTGGTCAGCTTGATCGAGTCAAACTGATCGTTTGCGATGCGGGTAGCGAATTCGTCGGGCGATTCGCTGAGGACTCTTTCCGCTTGGTAGAATGGTCTGGCAGAGTCTTCCACGGATGGGCTTTGTCTTGAGTCGTGGCCAGTCCTAAGGGTCTTCCCGGATTATCTTCATCAGATTCTGGGAGGTCAGCCTTGCATCCCATGCGATTCTTCTCAGCAGACCTCTGCTGATTTCTTCGCCTCTGTGCATGGGCACAACGGTAACTCTACCATCCGCGTGTTTGAGAATGATGTGACTTCCTCTCTGCCTTACGGGCTTGAATCCGAGCTTCGAAAGCGCTTTGATAAGCTTCTCTGCAGAGACCGGGTGAAGTCTCAACTAGCCACGACCCTAACTTTGAGAATTTCTTTGGGAACTACAAGTAATATTGAGGTGAAGTCTCATTCAGTCACGATCTTTATCCGTTGCACGCCGACGAACTCGGTTGCTTCCTTGGCTCCCCCAGCTTCTAGATAGAGTTCTACAGCTTCCTTGATGCGCTCGGTCAGCTCGTCTAGGCTCTTGGCCTGGGTGTGGCAGCCGGGCAGCTCAACGACCGACCCGACGTAGTAGCCGTCCTCGTCCTTCTCAACTATGACTGTGAAAGCTCGCTGCCGCGCCAAAACATCCACCAGCAAACTACTTTCCATTTCTATCTGTTAAACCAATCGGAATCTGGTTGAGCTCTTCTGAACCGAGTCATGTCAGAATCGTTTTCGGGAAGATAGGGCTTTTCTGTGGTCCTAAGGATTCCGGACCCGACAGGTCTTGCCTACCGGGATACCCGTGAGGTGGCTCAGGTTAGTCATGACCTGGTATTGCGACTCTCTGCTGCCTTTTGGTTCCGGTTGCTGTGACGAAGGGCTAGGCTTCCTTTTTTTCATTTGTTCGCGGCATCCATGGGTTGAGATCGATGTTACCACACTCTGACGGCACTGAGTCAGACGGTAACCACCATGTGGGCAGTATTTTCGTATCGTTTTATCAACCTCGTTGCCATAATATGGACAAATTCCAGGAATGTTTATCGTATTTGGGATTGCGATGCTGACGACTACTGGCTGTCCCTCGGCTTTCACAATGGCGTACTCTTCTCCTTTCCATAGCATCGCGGCGACTCTCTCTTGGAGTCAAAGGCTGTGGCGTATCTGTTCTCCTATTGCTTTCCGTTAGGAATTTTGGTGACGTACTCTTGAACCTTAGGTCTCTATAACAAGGACTAAAGATAGTGGGGTTGTTAGTCAAGCCACATAAGGGTCAAGCGGATAGTTTAGCGAGTATGTCCTTGTTTCCGAGCGGAAGATCCTTGTACGGGTGACTGACGAAATCATAGTAGAACCATGCTGGCTTTCTCGGAGCAGAGGTTCTCTTGTGTAACCTCTGTATGCCAGCTCGAACTTCGTCAGCGAGCATGAAATCAAAGAACTCTGTGGCTATCTGTCCATCCTTAATACCAGTCCAAGCTGTCGCATAGAGAACAAGTTTTGATGCGGGTAGTACCTTGACTTTGGAAACTTCTATGCAATAGCAAGGATAGCGTGGGGTCTCGATTGGACGAACCATGCCCAGGGATTCGTAGAAGCTCGGCATTTTTCTAACAACACCGGTTACATCTGTTAGGCATCCGTAAGATCTACCCAATTCTAGTTGTTGAATCGATTTGTCTTGCCCATCCAAGAACACAGGCACACTCTCGTAAGACTTGCCGTATCGGTTGTACAAGCCTGCGTAGACCTTATTGCCTGTCAGAAGAGGTGGACGGATCACAGCATCTCCCCAGACAATTAGATCTATAGCGTCATAGCCACTAGCACTTAGTGGATCATCAGGCGGCCCGTAACCCTGCTCTTTCATAAGAATCTTCAATCGATCGCTCACAGTTTCCCATCCTTCTATGCTGTAGCCAGGCTTAGCGCGAGGATGACTTGGCATGTATGGTGCTAGGGGCGATAGAAGCCCGACGATTTTCACCTTCGATCCTTCGGCAATACCCTCCTGTTCTACTCCTCTATACCAGAAGTCTTCAGCCCCATCATAGATCCCATCGTATTGCAGCTTCCGAACCTGCTGGCCCAACCGCTTGAGCCCGCCAATTATGACAGTCGCGCCTGCCGCTACGAGGAGCTCCAAGAAGAAGGAAGCAATACTCTCCGTGTTTAGTCACCTTTACCTAGTAAGTCTAAGTTCAATAGAAAAGGTAGTCAAAATCTCATATATGAACTACTAGGTGCTGAACTCCAGCCCAGCTACATTAAAAACGTGACATAAGTGTTGACATAGGCACGATTTATCGTGGAAGTTTTGTGTTGTTATAGGCTTCTTTGTTGGCGTCAAGGACGGCACAGAAGACATCAACCGCGTTATTTATGGCGTTGTTGCTGTCTTCTTGTTCCGGTGGCTGTGACGAAGGGCTAACCTAGGCTTCTTCTTTTTCGGGGGGTCTTATGCAGACTTCTGTCCTCAATGTAGAGGAAACGCTGAAGTCTTACAGGTTCGGGTACCATTCGCGATTAGAGAAATGGTCAGAGTTGGCTGAGGCGGATTTGGGATTAGCCTATGTTGCGTGCTTGTTGTATGGCTTTCTCTCGTTGTCTCTTGCTCACGTATAGGCCCGCTCTTATGCAGGCATCTAAGGTTTGGGCGTACTCCTCAACAGTTTTTATGTAGTTGTTTTTCAAAGCGTCATGTAGGATTTCGGTCAGCCATCTTGTCTTCACGCCAAATTCTCTAGCAGCTTCTATTGCTTTTTGTCGTTGGCCAAGAATATCGTCTTCAATTCTCTAGCTAGCGCTATCGAGTATGCCTCCCCCGAGCCGAGACCCCTGTCTATCAGGCTGTCCTTCAACTCGATGGACTTTCTTTCCCTCGGATCCCGGAGCATCATCCACTTTTGTCGTGCCTGTGAGATGGAAAAGACTTCATCAGGGCTGAGAAGGCCACGGGTTTGCAGGTGGACTATGTCTTGCCAGACCGCAGAACACACGTAGACTCGCTTGTACACGCGTTCAAGCAGGTCGAGCTTTCCGATCTTGACGAGGTAGATTATGGGGGATGTGTTTGACACTGGCATGTCAGTCGTCTGGTCCTCTCAGCGGAATCTTAGCCCGCCCCCTCACGTAGTCGAACTCCGTGACGGGCAATCCCGCAACCTCAGCCGCCTTCCCCAGAGAGACCCTGCCCTCCATGTACAGCTCCAAGCCGAGCCTAACCCTTCCAGATAGAGAATCCACGTACTTCCAGTCTATAGGCTCCAGTAAGTCATCTTCCCTAAACCAGTATTTCTTTAGCTTCAAAGCCTCGGAAGCCATGGCTCTCCACCTAACAGACGTTGAACAACCTTAAATCCTTAGCCTCATCCGTCAGGAGCACAGCCAGACGCGAAGCAGTCCTCCGAAGGGTAAGTAGTTGACCACACCGTGTGTCAACAGTATTTAAACACAGCCCGACGATTGACAACTCTAGATTTTTCGCCCCCCTTGAAGTCGTCAACTTTCGACTGATCTGGAATTCTTTTCCTAGCCCGGCCACTCGTGATATCTGTTTTGCAGGGTTCTGATGATTTCGGGCAGATCTTCGACGTCTTCGTTCATCACCAGTAGGTCCGTGTGATCGACGATGTCCTAGGCGTCTTCGGGGCTGAATCGGGTTTCGTCACCTTCGTCGTCGTCAACGTCGATGTTGTGTCTTAGATCGTTTCTTACGAAGCAGAAGGTGCGCTTGGAACACTCCAGTTTTTCCCGAGCCTTAAATAAGCATACCGAGCGGTATATTGCGCGCAGACTTTGACTTGGGATATCGAATCTGAAGCGATTGCTAGCCTGAAAGAACTGCTGAACGGCTATGAAGTAGAGCGGATAGACCACGGTGTGAGGATATCCGACATCGAGGTTGACTTTCTCATCACCCTTAGGAGGAGGAACAGTCAAGAGACACAGAAACTTGTCTGCGAAACGAAGGCGATAGTCGAGCCCAGACACGCCTTTGAACTGACATCAAAGCTTAGATACGTCTCTTCTAAGGTCGATGCTTTTCCACTGATACTCGCTCTGAGGATAGGAAAGAAGAGCATGGAAATCTGCCGGAGCAACGAAGTTGAGTTCCTCGACCTAGCAGGGAACGTTTTCCTCAAATTCGGCAACCTGCTCATAGACAGACAGAGCGGCTCCGCGAATCTGCCTGCCTCGGTTACAATCAGGCAAAAGCTGGCGAAGAGGTTCTTCGCACCTCTTTCTTCCCGGATCATCAGAGCCCTCCTTACGAATTTGGAGCCGAGAAAGACTACTGAGCTGGCCGCTCTCTCGGACGCGAGCACGATCTATGTCTTCAAGGCTGTGAAGAGTCTTGAGGAGAGGGGCTTGGCAAGCAGGGACGAGCAACACAGGATCAGGATCGACAAGCCCAGAGAGTTCCTCAATCTCTGAGCCAACCACTACGACTTCTCCAAGAACAAGTTGAAAGTTACTATTGTCCGGAGCAAGACCCCCCTAAGATCATGCGACTAGTAGGTCGTGAACTCACCGAGGGATACGCGTTCACCATGCATGCGGGCGCTTCTCTTGTTGCCCCTTATGTGAGATTCTCAGACGTTCATCTCTACATTGATCCAAAGTTCGAGCAGTCTGCGGTCAGGGGGCTTGGACTGCGCCCCACAGAGTTCGGAGGCAACATCCATTAATATAGAGCCCTTCGACCAGAGCGTCTTCTACGGTCTGCAACAGAAAGATTCGCTCATGGTGGTTTCGAATCTACAGCTCTATCTTGACCTATACAACTACCCGGGCAGGGGAAGAGAGCAGGCGGAGTTCCTCCGTGAGAAGGCACTGAAGTACTAGTGAGCGGTGAAAGGGAGAGAGAAAACGGCCCAAGCCAGATATGCATCGGACTTTGGTATGGGTATAACTTCAGCCTCTACCTCGGTCCTGACGGAGGTGATGAGATGCCTTGGTGATTACAGAGGTTCGCTTGTCCTTCTCGGAGGCTGGGCTCCGTACTATATACTTCAGAGAATTCAGGATTCGGGGAATTTTTTGGATCTCTTCGTTGATCAGGAGGATGTTAGTGTGCTTGGCTATTCGCTTGGCGTCCTTTGTTGGCAGTCTACTCCGCCATCTTCCCAGCCTGTCGCCGAGTCCCGAAGCAATAGTTCGAGAATCTGCCTGGTTCTCTTGGCGCATTTCACTTTTGACAGCAACTCCGAATCTCCTGTCAGAAGGAAGTCGCACCCAAGCCTTTCGAAGGCTACCAGCACGTGAACATCCTTCTTGTCTTCGAGCCGGGCGAGGTTCAAGGAGATCTCTTTGGGGCTCGGCGAAGGACGTACCCTGACGCAGCGGTGGAGGTATGATGTGAGAAAAGTCACTTCGTCTTCGCTGATGCCAAACCTGCTGCTACGGAGGGCTCTCTCGACCTCTTTGAACACAAACTCGGAAGTGACCAGTTCGCACAGCCGTATCATGCCGAGCCTGAGGAGGAGAGATTTGTTGCCTCGGAAGAGGAGACCACTTATGATTGTGTTTGCGTCAACGAAGATCCTTTTTATCGGTGTCTTTCCAGAGTTTGCTCCGCTCCTCTTCAACGATCTCTTCAACCCTCTCCTGTGTTAGGTCAGTCTTCCTCACTTTCTCCCTGATCCTCTTCAGGGTATCCTGGTCAGCATCCATCTTCCTCAGTATAACAGTCTCGCCCATGGTGTCGAGGATAACATAGGAGTCGGGGCCCACGCCAAGGGCATCCCTCACCTTCTTTGGCAGGGTTATTTGTCCCGCTGATGTAACTTTGCTTACGTAAGACATTCAGGTTCTCCTGTTTCACGTTGTATCTAATGATTTCTTAGACATAAACACCACAACCTCCCTGTTACATCTAAAGCCACAATAAACCTTTCAGGAAGGTAGCGTGTGGTCCGTAGACGATCTGGACGTAAAGGCTCAGACAATGTAGCCTTCGCTTGTTTTCTCGAAGTCTTTGACGATTTCCATGACGCGCCTACGTCCTTCCAAGGCGCTGAGAGGAACGCCTTTCAAGAGCTCCCATGGGCCTTGCTTCGCGAGCTGAGTGGCAACGTGATCCTCTCCGAAGGATGCTTTGGCAACCTCGTACACCAGAGGGCGGACCTGCACCTCGGGCACGTAGCCGAGGGCGTGGAGATACTCGTGAAGAAGCAGGACGTACACGAACGCGTTCACCAACCGCTTTGATCTTGTGGCGGCTTCCACTATCTCGACGAGGGCTCTGTTCAGGACTACGTTGTTTGTTCCCAGTGGATGATAGGCTCCTAGCTGCAGAGATAGGTCATCTAGGAAGAGCATCATTCCGCCGCGATGTTTCCCCAGACTAACCTGTACGGTGTCCTTCACTATCTCCCAGACCTGGCTGTATCCCTCTGCGCTGTCTAGCCTGCGACTGTTCTCGGTCATTTCTCAGCATTGCTCCGGCTTTCGTCCTCTTAAGCCTTCCCGACAGGCAAGGAAGACATAGAGCTCATTCTTAAGCTCAGAGGAGCTAGGGAAAGAGACTTGAAAGGAGCTTGGCTAGTCCTTCGTCACAGCCACCGGAACCAAAAACAGCAGAGGGTCGCAACTCCACCTCAGACGACCTGATCACCTCTCCACAAACCGATCAGCCCTTCCTCAATTTCCCCAATTAAATCCCTAATTCGGTCTGGAATTGGGGAAATTGAGTACTCCTCTCCCCAATTCCCGTGGAAAAAGCGCCCAAAGAATTGGGAAAATTGTCCAGTCAGACTTTTCAGCTTCCCCAATTCCCGAATATATTTACTTGGGGATGTTGGGATGAGGCTGCTTGGTAACCTCCTACTAACCAACCTACTCTATCCAATTTGTCCAATTAAATATCCAATTAGATCCGGAATTTGTCAAATTGGACACTCTGTATCCAATTCCGCATGGAAAAAGCTTCAAAAGAATTGGACAAATTGGGCAGTCAGGCTTATCCGCATATCCAATTCGCTTATTGATACTCTCGGACCGCCACCGAGCCAGCCCAGGAAGAACCTGGCTAGCCGGGAGAGGCCATCCCCCGTCAAATGAGGTCTAATCAGGTCAGCGAGATCGGGTTCACCACCTCCCAGACCAAAAGTGGACGGCTGGAAGGAGGTGAGTGAACCATGAACAACACGGAGAGATCTGTCGATGGTGACCTGCAGGGTAGCGAGCTGTGCGACCCACGGAACCAAGCTCCGCCGCTCGACATCCCACAGGCCATCCAAGAGATTCGGGGGATGGCAGCGACCCACAGAAACAGTTCGGATGGTCGCCTCCGTCCGCGCCAAATCCTTGAGCAGGAGGATGGGTGGGAAAGATGAGGTCAAATGTGGATCGCTGGGAGACCAATGATATGCAGCCGCCTTCCTCCCACCCAACCCCCACCAAGGTAGGAGAGGAGGAGATAAGGAAGGGCGAGGAGAAGGACAGGGGGCACGGGGTACACATACCAGAATGGAAGCAAGAGCGGCTTCAGCAACTACGCGATCTGGGTGAAGAGATGTTCCGGAAGACAAAGAACATCACCGACTTCTCGCCAGACATACTCATCGAGAACCCGAAGGACTGCCTCAGATTCTACACGCTCCTGACACGCCGATCGCTGGAGGAAATATCGCAACTTGCTGGGCTGACATCATACGATGTCATAGGCCTCGCTTTCGGCAAGTACGTTAACCCGTCCAGAAGAGCCGCGGAAAATCTTATGGAAGCCATCGAAACGATCTGCCAAAGCCAGATGCTTGCGAAGAATCCTAGAAGCAGTTTCGAAAACTCACTAAGGCAGCTACTTCTTCTCGACTGCAAATCCGGTGAAGCCAAGAATTCGAGGAATTATCCGTCGATCCACTATATGGACGAGTGGCAGTTCACTGAACTCTACGCACTAACAGAGGAAGGAACAAGCGGATTCACCGAATTCGATCCGATGCTGCTAGTAAGCAACCCACAAAGCATGCTCGTCTTTCGAATGATACTCAACGCCTCCAGAAACGTCATGGCGAGAATCCTCGGCGAGGAACAAGAGTCAGCAGTCCAGAACTACGAGAACGCGCTTGAGCCTGCTCAACGCTACAAGACTGCAAAGCAGTACATGGCTGAACTAGAAGAGATCTTCCACGCACTAGATCTCACAGGCAACGTCAACCTCGAAGCAACCATGGGAAACTTCAGAAATCTTCGATGCCTCATCCATGAAATTCAGTACGACTTAACGCACGAGTACCTAACGCCAGTCCCTGCCCAAACCTCCCGCAACACCATAGCCCGCCAAGAGCAAGCACTAATCGACCGTCTAGAGAAGGCAGACATTCGGTGCTACACACCCAAGCAACCAAAGCCGAGAGAGCCATGCTGCATGATACACGCCCCACTCTGGGACGGCCACAAGCACAAGTACTTCGACTTCGCCTTCTGCGACAACCAAAACCCCAAAGCGATCATCGAGTGCGCCACCGTAGAGTCGATCCATAATGAGCAGCTCCCCAGAACAGCGCAAGACCGAGGCAGACAAGTTCTTCCATACTACCCCGGAGCAAAGTTCATCGTGGTCGTGCACGGATCCCACCAACCAATCGTTGCCGCACCGTACTTCCTAGACCTGCCGGACGCAGTCTTCACCGACACGGACGTTCAGAACCTGCCGGAGTTCCTGAAACGACTTACCCCCTAAGCCTTTTTCTCTCTCCTCTTCTTTCATATTACCTAAAACGTAACGGGAGCAGAAGCAACATGCCCCCCCGGAGCATGGAACTCCATGAGAGAGTCGCAAGGCTAATGGGCAAAGCCGAGGAGTACCAGAAGATAGACGCGGTCGCTCCGATAGTCGTAGACTTCGTCCTGCCGAGCATAAGGAACCCGAAAATCATCGTTCTCTGCAGATCCGTGGCAGACTCCATCAAAGCAAGCAAAGAAGAACGAATGGCCCCGGAAGAGATGACGATACGAACCCTCAACGACATATCACGCCAAATAAAGCAGGCAAAGCCCGGTGTGAAAACTATCTCAATCTTCTCGGACTACGACGAAAACAGGTTCAGCCCAGACGAAGCCGCACACATCGCCGACTACACAGACCTAATAGTCATAAACGAAGAGGTGGAGGACTTACCCGAAATCGTCAGAGGCCTGTCAAAATACACGATCTAGAGCTCACTATTCAACTCTCTGGGTTCCCCTCTCGAGACTTGAAGAGTAGCCACCCGCCACCCCTACCTCCAGAAAACTTTACCAAGGCGTAGCGCCCCCGCATCCTTCCGCCCTTCAGGTTGACCACAATCTTCGAAGGGCTTTGAGACTCAAGCTCATAGACACCCCTGTCCCAAATCCTAACAGTCCCAGCCCCGTACTGCCCCTCCGCAATCTCCCCCTCAAACTCAATGTAGTCAAGAGGATGATCCTCAACCGGAACCGCCAACCTTCTCACCCCCACACTCGTCGGCGGCTCCTTCGGCACCGCCCAAGACTTAAGCACGCCATCCATCTCCAGACGAAAATCCCAGTGGAGACGCCTAGCATGATGCTCCTGAACCACGAACCTCAACGCGACCAGCCCTCGCTCCTGCCCATGAGTTACCTTTTGGTAACAACGTTTAAATACTTCTGTTACCATTCGGTAACAACCCGGTGTCTCGTCCATGGGACTCAAGATGCAGTTGTTGAGGGATGGGAGGGTGATCTTCGAGACGTCCCTAGACATCGAGGACTCACAGCCCGACCTCGTCAGCCGTGAGCTAGAGGAGATGAAGCACGACCTCAAGAGCCTAAGCCAAATTCACAACGTGCTTTCGAACGAGACGAGGATGAGGATGATGATAGAGATGGTTCGAACCCTCGACAGGCGCTTTGCGGAGCTGGTTGATGATCTGGATGTGAACCAGAAGATAGTGAGGGACAGTCTGCGTCAGATGATGGACATGGACATGGTGGAGAGGGTCGAGTGGCACCCCAGAAACGTGCATTATGTACCTTCGAGGCTGGGCTTCGCGAGCTTTATGGCGTGCGCCATGATGCGGAGGATCATGGATGAGACTCGGACGAATAGGAGGTGAACGGAATGACTTGGGACGAAGAATTTCCAGACTGGGTTAGGGACTGGTTTGGTAGGCGAAGGCGGTACCCGCTGTTCGGCGACTTCTTCAGGGACTTCGACAGGATGATGGAGGAGATGTTCAGGGAGGTCACAAGCACGATGCCGAAGGAGCTGGTGAGAGAGCGGAAGCTGCCGGATGGAAGTGTCGTCAGGGAGATGGGTCCCATCGTCTACGGGTACTCCATGACAATAGGTCCCAACGGCAAGCCCGTGATCAGGGAGTTCGGGAACGTTAAGCCGTCGCTGAAGGCTACTCCTCTCGGGGTGCCCAGGCCCGGCTTAGAGTTCAAGGAGGAGCGGGAGCCACTCGTGGACACAATGGTCGACGACTCCACCGTGAGGGTTGTGGCAGAGTTGCCCGGGATCGAGAAGACAGACATCAACCTGCAGGGCACCGAGAAGACACTGACGATCTCCGTCGACACCGAGGACAGGAAGTATCACAAGGAGCTGGAGCTGCCTGTCGAGGTCGACCCGGATAGCACCACAGCCTCCTACAAGAACGGCGTCCTAGAGGTCACACTCAACAGGCGCAGATCCAGACCAGCTGGTAGGAAGATTAAGGTCGACTGAGCCGCGGTCAGAGCAGCAAAGCCTCCTTCAAAGAGGTGGAAGCCCTGAACTACGCGCGCGAACTGGAACGCTGCAGGAACTTCGGTGACATCTTCGACCTGGTCAGGAGGTCCGTGGATGACACCATGAGCCTCCACAGGTCGGGGCTAATGCTGGTCCTCGCCGAGCTGCCAGCCCATGTCGGGGCGTTCCACGTGGTGGGCTCGAACGCGATCGTGGTGAACCGGAGGTTCCTGAGGGTGGCGGTGGGCTCGGGATCGATGACCAAGATGAACTCGTACGTCTACGCGATCCTACTCCACGAGTACCTCCACTCTCTGGGGTACCTTGACGAGAGACAGGTCAGGGAGCTCGTGGTCAGAGTCGCGACCGAGGTGATGGGAGAAGACCACCCCGCCACCGAGATCTCCGTCCGAGGATATCTGCCGCAATCACTGCACGGACAGCAACTCGAACAGAGCTCGGCGGAGGATCCGGAGCTGATCAGGGACTTCGACAGATCGAATCAGAGCTATATCGCCTAACAGTTTAGTTTCAGTCGTTTCTTTTCGTCTCAATCCTCAGGGGTGAGTTCTACCAATATTGATTCTGTCTTTGAGCCTTGATTGTATCCTGATATAGACGCGGTCACAGTTACCATTGACAAGTTATATGCGACCGACATGCGGCTAGGAGATAAGATCTATCTTTAAGCCCACACCCCTCCTGATAGCCCTTTGGTAGACAAGCCTTGCTGTGATGGCATCCTCAAGAGCTAATCCGGTCGAGGTGAAGACGGTTATCTCGTCCGGCGACGTTCTTCCGGGTATCCTCTGCGCAATCACGTCACCCAGCTCTCCTGAAATATCCCTCTCTGAGATGATGCCTTCCGCAAGCGGCATATTGATCTCCCCGCTGTGACAGGCTTGATCCACGTCGTCGACAACGATCTTAGCCCTCCTGAGGATCATTGGGTCCAGCTCCTGCTTACCAGGTGCATCTGCACCAACTGCGTTTATGTGAACACCAGCCTCAATCCACTCGTCCATGACGAGCGGCCTCCTAGATGGTGTTGCTGTAACTATGACATCTGCACCCTGAACAACGTGCTGGATGTCGGGTTCAGCTGTGAACTTCACGCCCGGATAGTTCCCAGACCACCTTCGAATGAAACCTTCCCTCTCATCCTCTGTAAGGCCCCAAACCTTCACTCTCTCAAGCTTCAGCACGGTCGCCATAGCCATCAGCTGGGTTCCGGCCTGGATTCCCGCACCAACGAGACCGAGCGTTTTGGAGTCTTTCCTAGCCAGGTACTTCGTTGCAACGCCGCTGGCAGCGCCCGTCCTCATCGCCGTTATCCACGTTCCGTCCATGACAGAAAGTGGGAAGCCTGTCTTGGGATCTATCAGGATGATTGTTCCGATAACCGTCGGCAGACCGAACTGCCTGTTCTCTGGATGCACGTTAACCACCTTAACGGCTGACACGTCGAGAGCCTCTAGGTGAGAAGGCATCACCCTGAGATCCCCGTTGTACTTCTTATAGTACAGGTATACCTTCGCAGGCATCTGCGTCCTTCCCCACGCCTTCTCGACGAAGATCTGCTCGACCGCCTCCAGAACCTCACTCATCCCAACTGTATCCCGAATCTCGCCACCCCTCAATATCACGGTCTCCAACCGCCACGCCCTCCTCCCGTACATTGCTGAACACTCTTAAAGAAATGTGCGACCACACACACGAAAATGTGCTAAGAAAGCTGGCGAGCCTTCACTCCCTACTTTTATATTTGTTGTCAGTAATTAGTCATCAGCGTTCAACCAAGCAAGGGTGTGACGGTTCATGAAGTATTGCAGCCTAGACTTCTACAAGAAGGTTCAAGAGATGGCGAACGGTGACGCCCAGTTCCTCAGCGGCGCGCTAGGATTCACAGCTACTTTCACCTTCAAGGTGACCGATAAGCCGACCGAATTACCGCCAGTCTTCATGAGGTTCGATAACGGGAAGGTCGCCGAAGTTCGTCTAACCCAACCGGCTGAAAAGACGGACTTCTCTTTGGAGAGTGAGTACGCCACCTGGGTGGGCGTGAACAAGGGAGAGATCGACGGTGCCACCGCGATCATGACGAGGCAGATGAAGCTCTTCGGGAGCATGGGGGCGATCATGAAGTTCGGCAAGGCTTTCCAGAGGCTCTTGACCTTGATGACCGCCGTCTCCGTGGAGTACTAGCCCCCAGTTTTTCTAGGCTCCTTTTTCTTTGGAGAAGCCGCCGCGGGCAATGGGCTTTTGAAGGCTCCAGTACTGACCCTGAACGTAGACAAACGGCTTGGTTCTCGTGTAGTCAATCTCCCCCTTCTCGTTCAAGAGATCGCCGTCAACATGGGTCGCGACGACCTCCCCCAAGAAGAGGTCGTGGGAGCCGAGTTTTTCCACGTCCTTCAGGACGCACTCCAAGTTGACGGGACATTCCTCAATGATTGGTGCACGAACTCTCTTCGCTGGCGCCGGCGTCAGCTTCGTCCGTGAGAACTTGTCTACATCCAGTCCGGAGAAGGTGCCGCAGAAATCCACCTCGCTGAGCATCTTAACCGTTGGGATGTTTACTGTGAACTCACCACTCTTCTGGATCAGACCGTAAGAGAACCTAGACGGTCTGACCGCTATTCCTATGATTGGGGGCTCAGAGCAGGCTACACCAACCCACGCCAACGTGATAATGTTTCTCTTTCCATCCTGTGCGGCACACGCCACAAGAACCACAGGACAGGGGTACAGAAGTGGCGACGGCTCTCTCTCGACCTTCAACCAGATCACCTCGGAGTATATTCTAGAGACAGAACCTAAGATCTTCTGATGAATCATCATCCAACAAACGGGATATTTATCGGTTCCTCGCTTTGCTCGACAAGCTGCGTCTGTACCTCTCGTAGAACTCCTTGAGAAGGGCTGTAGCGTTGGCAACGTCGCCGGGCTCAACTCGTTCCAAGTTCAACCCACTGAGCAGACTTGACAGTCGCTCATGGTACGACTGAAAGAAAGCGGGGAACCTTCGAAAAACCTCGTCGAGTCCGGACGGATGTGGCTCCCCAGCCTCTCTAAACGGAGCACAAACGACAACAAGCCTACCCAACACGTAGAGGCCGAGTGCGGCGATTGCGCCCTTCTCTTTTCCAGACCTGGCCAACAGTCTTGGATCCAGTAGGAACTCTTTGGAGCGCTCGATCTGCCTCGTCATGAACTTCAGCGACTCTTCTCCCCTCAGATGGTAGATCCGACGCTCAACAAACACCTCATTGATCACATCGAGTGTGTTCCGAACGAATCCGAGATTCGTACTGACACCGTGACTCCTTAAAATTCTCATGATTGCCTTCTCGTCTGCAGCATAGGTCCTTCCGTAGCCCAGTATCGAGTCAAACACGTGCTGACCCTCGTGCAAGGTGAAGTGCTCGAGGTCTGAGGGCTCCGAGGCTTTTTCGTAGTCCACCACAACGATCACCCACTGCCTCTCCCCGTCCGATTTGATAATGGTGGAAGCGCCTTCTGTAGCCGCTGCAAGTCGATTCCTCTTGACGAGGGCATCGCGCCTTCTCTTCGGAAGTCTATCCCATCCAAGGCTCCCGCTCTTAGGATTATAGGTCTGCCACTTGGAGATAGACTCAACGAACCGCCCCGAAAGAACGAACTGATTGAATATTCCCAAGAAACCACTTCGAGCCAGCGTGTCTTTCACGAGGTCAAGTCTACGCCTAATTTGTGAATCGTCCGGTAGGAACTCAGTCAGATAATCTGTTTCTTTCCGTTTGAGTCCTATTCCACTGATCTCCAGTATGCGCGAGAGAATTGCCGTGAAGACCTCAGGCTCAAGCTCCCCAGCCTCAGCCTGAGTTATCTTGGGCTCGGAGATCCCCTTCGAGAGAATGACAGCCCCAAACTCGAAGTTACTGTAGACAGGTCCCCTAGAGCTTGAGAAGGTCTTGGAGAAGATCTGCCTGAGCTCAGCCTTTGACAGGGCGCGTATTCTCACTGGCAAGCCCTTCAACGAGTAAGGAAGAAGCACCTCATCGCCAGACAATTGGGACACTCCAACCGAGTTCAGGCGATTCTACAGACTCGTCCAAGCATCCTTTAAGTCTTGTCGCAAAGCTCAATCTAAGAGCTAAATCCGTATCTCACGGCTAATATGAGGCTGGAGGCAAAGCTTTGCGAAGCGACGCCATGAAGAAGGGATTGGAGAGAGCCGCGCACCGGGCTCTCCTGAAGTCTCTCAAGCTCACTGATAGGGAGATCGCAGCCCCCTGGATCGCCGTCGCCAACTCCTGGAACGAGATCGTGCCTGGCCACGTCCACCTGAGGAAGGTTTCCGAGGCGGTGAAAAAGGGTATTCGAAAGGCAGGAGCCACGCCCTTCGAGTTCGACACAATCGGGGTCTGCGACGGGCTCTGCCAAGGAACCACTGGGATGAGGTACTCGCTCCCAAGCCGAGACCTGATCGCTGACTCCATCGAGGTTATGATTGAGGCACATCTGTTTGACGGACTGGTTCTCATTCCCTCCTGTGACAAGACCGTCCCGGGCCACCTGATGGCCGCCGCCAGGCTGAACATACCATCCATAGTCGTCACGGGGGGGCCGATGCTCCCGGGACACTACAAGGGTCGCGACCTGACGCTCACCGACATGAGAGAGTTCGTTGGAGCGGTGGTCGCCGGCAAGCTCACGGAGCGGGAGTTGAAGAGGATTGAGAGAGTGGCGTGCCCTGGACCAGGCTCCTGCTCGATGATGGCAACCGCTAACACGATGGCCGCCACCACGGAGGCGCTTGGCATGTCCCTCACCGGATGTGCCACCACCCACGCCGTTGACCCTCGGAAGCTATTTCTGGCGGAGGAGAGTGGAAGGCGAGTCGTTGAACTCTGGAAGGAGAAAGTCAAGCCGTCAGATATAATGACCGATGAGGCTTTCAGGAACGCGATAACAGTGGATATGGCGTTGGGCGGGTCCCTTAACACCTGTCTCCACCTACCCGCGATCGCGTCGGAACTTGGCATCAAGATTCCACTCGATCTCTTTGACGAAATCAGCAGGAGAACCCCCCATATCTGCCCGATAAAGCCCGCAGGACAGTACACGGTAAAAGACTTGGAAGAGGCTGGTGGAATGCCAGCCGTGATGAAAGAGCTAACGCCTCTCCTAGCGACCGAGACACTGACGGTTACTGGTCGAACAATGGGAGAGAACATCAGAGAAGCCAAGATCCTGAGGAGGGAGATCATCCGACCACTCAGCGAGCCAGTGCACAAGGAGGGAAGCGTCGCGGTTCTCCGAGGGAGCCTCGCACCTGGGGGAGCCCTAGTGAAGAGAGTGGCGGTAAAGGAGGAGATGCTTGCTCATCGAGGAAAGGCAAAAGTCTTCAACTCGATGGAGGATTCGGTGGCTGCTCTGATACAGGGCAGGATTGACCGGGGCGACGCGATCGTCATCCGATACGAGGGACCGAAGGGCGGACCCGGAATGCGGGAGATGCACATGGTCACCTCAGTCTTGGTAGGGATGGGCTTGGACACGACGACCGCTCTGATAACCGATGGCAGATTTTCAGGCTCGACGAGAGGCCCGGCGATCGGGTACGTGTCTCCTGAAGCCGCGGAGGGAGGACCTATCGCAGTGATCGAGGACGGAGATGTCGTGAGTTACGACATATCGAAGAGGAAACTGGACATTGAGATCCCAGACTCGGAGCTGAAGACGAGACTTTCGAGATGGACGCCTGTGGCGCAAGAGAGAAAGGGATACCTAAGAAGATACGCCAGGATGGTGACATCAGGGGACACGGGGGCCATCCTCATCTAACCACCCATAGAATCCGAAGCGAAAAGGTTCGAACAACAAAGAATCTTCCGGAAAATGACGCAATCTGGCAAGGTGATTACGTAAGATTCGCGAGAGGAATTCAAGCCCGTAGGACACTTGAACTACCACCACTTCAGGATAATTGTGGTCGTAAGTCCAACGGCAAACGATGAAGCAACTAGAACCCGAAAGAAGAGGTTTTTAAGACCGGTCACTGAGCTTCGTAAACGAGGAAAGTTATGGAGATCGAAATCTCCCCGACCAAGAGGTTCAAAGTGTACGGCCTGGACAAGCGGTCTACCGAGAATATCACTTGGTGCGCAACGTCCTATGGCATCAACCGGCTCTTCTGGGTTGATGGATACCTATTATGCATTGAGGTCTTCGACAGGTCGCTTAGATATGAGGTGGAAAAAGGGTTCCTCCCGATAAATCAGATCTGTTACGCGCCGTTTCCCAAGTACTCCAGAGTGATTGAGGTCCAGAAGGGTGTGGAAATCCCCGTTGTCGACGTCACAGACATGAAGCTCTACAAAGCGCTTCTCAAAGCCGTACTGAAAAAAGAGAACAAGTCTGCAAAGACCCCCAGAAAGACCCGGTAAGGCACGGAGACCCACTAAGTCGCCTCTTCGCCTCCCCTGAGCTCGTAGAGAATCACCAACGCCTCGCCCAGCGGAATACTCATTCTTCCCGCTATCTCACGCGGGGTGACATCGGGCTTCTCTTGTAGAATCACGTCCCTAACGTAGGAGAGATGGTACGGATGCATTATCATCGCGTGGACCGTCTCGATCAGAACATCACATAGAGACGCGCAGTACTGACATTTCCTAAGCTTGGGTAGCTCGGTCATGGGTTGGACTTACAGCCGAAGCAATATAGACGTTTCTTTGAGAGCAGGGATAAGGAATGAGCCAAGTATCTTCTGACTCCAACAGATTGCCACTCCGACCTCTTCTATGAGCGACCACCCCGAATACCCAATGCTTTACCTGCGAGTCTTAAGCGTACCTCAGCTCTAAGACGGATCCTTCAGGCGTGAGTCTTGCTCGCTCATAATGGTTTTAAGACATCACCACGACAAAAGACTTCTTTACAATTCAGGAAAAGTGACTGATATGATCGACTCGATCGCTGGGGTAATCTTCGACATGGACGGAACCCTCGTTCGGTTCAACATAGACTACACAGCGATCAGAGTTGAGATCATTCAGAGACTAGCCCAGATGGGTTTCGACAAATCAGATTTCTCGATCAACGACGGCATGTTCAAGATCATCGAGAAAGCACAGCAAGCAGTGATAAAAGTGGGGAGCGCGGGGCCAGAGGAGATCCGGAGGCTCGTTTTCATCATCGCCGACCAGCATGAGATGACATCCGCGCTGGAAACAGGGCTTATTCCAGGTGTTCGCCCAACGCTCAGACGAATGCATGAAGAAGGACTTAAACTCGCCGTATGTACGATTCGAGGATCAAGATCCACAGAGTTACTGTTGAGAAGGCTGAGAATAGCCGCCTTCTTCAGCGCGGTCGTGACGCGGGACGAAGCCCCTCAGGTAAAGCCGCATCCGTCCCACCTCAGCCTCGTACTTGAGCGACTGGCCCTCCCACCCTCGAGAGTCATCCTTGTGGGAGACGGAAGGTCGGATGTGGAGATGGCAAGAGCCATGGGAGTCCTGAGCGTGGGAGTGTGCAGTGGGCTGTCGACCCGATCCGAGCTAGAGAGCTGCGGAGCCAATTACACCATCGACTCGGTGAGAGATCTTCCTGATCTCATGCGCTCAATCTTGGAGGGCTAGGAGCACGTCTGTATTGGAGTCCGCCCTGCTCGGGCTTATCCAAGGGTTGACGGAGTGGCTTCCCATCGGTAGCAAGACGATGACAATGATTGTGATGATGAATGTCATGAACCTGGATCCGAGCTCCGCCTACTCGATCGCGATCCTACTGCACGCATCCTCTGTCGCCGCCCCTCTGCTGATGTTCTGGAGAGAGTTCGCCTCCATGATCTCAAGGCTTCCAACGATTTGCCAGGGGCTGCGAGAGCCGAGGGATGAAACAGATCGCGTTCTTAGATCTCTCATTGTCATAACTATAGTCTCAGCTACCATAGCCACCCCGCTGTACTTCCTCGCAAGAGGACTGCTCTCAGCTACAGGTGGTTACTTGGTGATGTTGCTCATCGGTGTACTCCTAGCAGTAACAGGCGTGATTCAACTCCTTCCAAGACGTATCCAATCGTTGAAGAGTATCAAAGACCTCTCGACACTCGACCTTGTCTTTGTGGGCCTAGCCCAAGGGGGCTCCATCCTTCCAGGGGTTAGCAGGTCAGGGCTCTCGGTAACCACGCTACTGCTCCGTAGGCTCGACAAGGAAGCAGCGCTCAGGCTCTCCTTCATGGTCTCCGTCCCTCTGATACTTGGAGCGGTCATTCTGGATCTGGCAGAAGGGGGAGCGAAGATTGTTCAGTCAATCGGTGTGCTTGATGCGACCGTAATGTTGGTGTCGACCTTCCTAGCCTCGGTTCTGAGCATGAGAGCGCTCCTCCGAGTTGCACAGAAGATGAACTTCGGGTACTTCCTGATAATCTTCGGCTCCCTGACCCTCACCGCGAGCCTCACGAAGATACTGTTTGGCCTTTAGGCGCCCTACTCCAGCCGTGGCATGCCTCTTCAAAGTGTCCTTCTCGCTCACATTAAGGATCTCAATCAACTCCACAACCATCGCGTCGAGAACCACCTGCGCCCTGTCCAAGAAGAGCGTCGACAACAGCATCAGAGACGGACGGTCCGTCCCCTTGATCTTACCCGGGACAAATACCACCTGATCCGCCAAGACTGATAAAGGAGATTATTCGCTTGCGGTAACAGCCATAATCCTACCGTTCAGCTCTTTGGCCTTCTGAACCAATGTGAGCGTTGTCGCAGTCTTCCCGGACCCCGAAACGGCGACAAATATGTCTCCCGGGCCAAAGGCAGGCGTGATAGTCTCTCCAACATAGAAGGAGTTCAACACGAGGTGCATTAGCCTCTACGCGAAGGCACGTCCGACCCACCCCATCCTGCCTGAGCCGTACACAAACACCCTTGGAGTCGAGGAGAGGAACTCCACGGCTTTCCTGATCGATCCCTCATCCATCGCCTTTTCGTACTCGGAAAGGTGCATAACAAACTCGCGGACCGTCTCTCTCGACATCGGGGACGCACCCGAATCCTTAGGCGAAGAAAAAGCCTAAAATGGGTTTGCTGCTTGGCGTGGAGCGCGTACTCGCGATCTAACTCCTACGCTGAGTCTTCTCGTACATTTTATCGAGCGTCCAGCGAACCGACGTCTGGATCTCCCTAAGCCTCTTCTCGTCTCTGAAGTTTCGAATGACTATCTCCTTAATGACGCTCCCCTCAGCCACCACCTCATAGGAGAAGATCTTGTCGAGAGGCAGCGAACCTGAAGAAACCATCTCCTTGTCCCTCGCCTGCATCGGATCCAAAACCTTAGAGAGCAGGAACGCCTGAAAGGGCTGAGTGCTAACCTCAAGAGTGATTCCCTCGACCGGGACCACGCGAGCAACATTGTCCTCCACACTCATCTCCGCAAGCATGACCCCGGTGGAGGATTTCAGGGGGATTCCCTCCCCACGGGGGGAAACCAGCGGAGAGGGAGCAGCCCTCACCGCCGCAGGTTGTGCGAACCGTGGCGCCACCTCGGCCCGTTTGAAGCTTCTCGAAGCCACTGTCTCGTCAACGATCCGTAGCAAGACTCGGAGCCTATCGAGCTCTTCCTCCGTCTCCTGGATCTTCTTGTCCAAGTGAGAGCGGAGCTCGGAGAGCTTCCTAATGACCTCCTCCTCAGCCTCCTCCTCAGCCTCCTCCTCAGGCCTGTAACCGGACAACCCTATCCCCAAGCTATAGTTGCGAGCCGTCGGATAAAGGTCTCACACCTAAGCACCGTGGCAAGTGAATAACGGGTAGTCTAAGTCCCGGGAAAGCCGTCAGCTAAGTCTTTGCAGATCCGCGACTCAGAGTTATCTCCATTGTGGAAACAGACCTGGTCCGCCCGCTCTCATCCTTAAGCTCTTCGGTACCAATCTTTATCTCCTTGACCTCCACGTCTTTCATGAACCTTCTCCGCACGACCTCAGCTGTGTCGACCGCAGCGCATATCGAAGATCCCCTAGCGAGGAGGGTAATCTCGTTCACGTCGGGCTTCAGCGCAGTCATCACTGCCATAACGTAGCTCATCACAGGCTTTTTCCCGATGTAGACAACATTCTCTTCAGGCATCGAAAACACCCTTGCTTAACTATTCCGTCCTGGAAAGATGACTCGGCTTACCTAGAATAGGGGCGTTCAGCACTTAAACGCTTTCGTCTCCACTGGAAAGCCATCGAAAATTCACGCCTGCCCTTCTTTAGGCTTCTCCTCCGGGGGTGGAATCGGAGGAAGCCTATCCCCAGCCGCTTGAGCGAACCTCTTCACGAACTCCTCGAACTCAGAGCGGAGGAGAGCCACCTCTCTAAGGCTGCTAACCTCAGCCTCGATCCTAGTCTTGAACTCCTTCATCTCCGAATCCTTTGCCGCCATCAAGACCTCCAAGTCCTTCTCAAGCCTCTCCGTCTCCGCAGCAAGCTTCGACTCGAAGGATGATGCAAGTCTCGCCAACTCCGTCGTAACAGACTCCATTTTGCCTCTCAGCTCGTCATTAGCCCTAGTCGACCCCTCTGAATTGTCCTTGACTTCGTCACTCACGTTTGACAAAGTCTTAGAGAGAGCGTCAAGTTGAGAGTAGATATATTTCAGGTGCTTACCTACCAGATCAACAAAGTCAGGTTGCTCAGACAAATCTTCCGCCTGCCTCCCTGTCTATCACCCCATCTCGAAATTTAAGGATTCCCGAGAAAATCTCTATACCTTTGACCCCAAAACTAGGCTTAAATGGCGTGGATGACATTGAGAAAGATCATGTCGATGACCTAGTGGATCTCCTCCGCTACCGCTTTCGCTTCACGAATATGCCAGTCGGGTCTACCTCCTCCCTCAGGAGTCGAAGTTGCTCTCTTGTGGGCGGCTCTACAGCACCTACCTTCGCTGACACTTTAAGTTCGAAGCCAGTGTTCTGCATAACCTGCTCCACAGTCACACCGGGGTAGGTAGAGAGGAGCATCATCCGCTTCGAGTTTTCCTCGAACCCTAGAACAGCCAAGTCCGTGATGACGCGGTAGGGCCCAGAGCCTCGCGGGAGGCCTGCCGCTTCTCTAGACCCAGGACCATCCAGATAACCTGGAGTGGTTATGAAGTCAACTCTATCAACGAACCTCCGCTTCTCATGGCTCATAATGATGATCGTCCTCCAACACAACGACCCAACATCGTTACCTCCTCCGCTACCAGGCAGAGACACCTTCGGTTTCGCATGGGGCCCGATGCAGGTGCTATTGAGGTTTCCGTAGGGGTCGATCTGGGCGCCGCCGAGGAATCCGTAGTCCAAGTAGCCAGACTGAGCCGCCTCCATCACGTCGCACATGGTCCCAGCCAAGATCGCCCTGTGAAAGGTTCTGGAGTCGCCGACAGAGAGGGGGAGTGTCGGGAGAACAGGGCCGATTCCTCCGGCCTCAAACGCTATCAACAGGTTTGGGGCATGTATCCTTTGAGCTAGGATCGCGGCGATCATGGGCAATCCTGTTCCGACCAGGACGGACCTCCCGTTCTCGAGTGTTCGGGCTGCCGCAATCGCCATCATCTCAACTGGTGTGTAAGCCTCTGTCAAGGATTATCACCCCTCCGCCCATGGCGTTCTTAAGGGGACTTGATACAGCTCCAGCCTCTTCAGATAGCTGAGCTTCCTCGCTCCCCCCACCAGCTCCAAGTACGAGTTGAACCCGCCGACCCCCCGTACGTACTTGCCCAGGTAATCTTGGGCTCCCTCAACCGTCTTGGCCATTCGAAGCCACTCGGCGATGTGCTCCTCATCGAAATAGTAGAGGTAGGGCATGTTGGTCGGGTGGGCACCCCAGGGGATCTTGACGACCGCGTCCACTAGGTAGTGGGGGATCGTTGTCCTCCAAGGCGTATCCCTTATTCGGTCAGTCGCGACGATCTCCTCGGTAATCAGAACAACCCTCCGCGAAGCCCTGGCGATGTCTATGTCCTCAACCGTAGTGCCATCGATCTGAGCGTTTCCATAGATGTCACACCTATGGACTTGAATAAACGCAACATCGGGATAGCAGGCAGGTACGAGGCAGATCTTCACCCCGGTAAATGGGCAGCTAACGATCTTGGCAGCGCTGTGTCTGAACGTGTCGGTGCCAATCATGACCCGGCAGGGTAGGAACGGGAGGCCCATCGCGGCAGCCTTGAACCTCCAGGCCAGCGCCGCGTTGCTCCACTCCACAACCTCTATCTCCCCCGCTTCAACCGCCCTTCGGAACGCCGGCGAGAGACCCCGAACCTCGTGCCCCCCACCGTAGGCTCTATCGACTCTTCGGATACAGCCCGCCGCAGCCAGGAGGTCGATATCGTGACAGCCGGGATGGGCGTTCACGTCTAGCCCCGCCTTGCCTTGGCGTATTATCTCATACACAGCCGCCATTGGTGAGCGGACATGTCCGAACCCGCCGAGAACGAGGTAGGAACCCTCGCCCACGTACTTCGCAACAGCCTCCTTGATGCTCGTAAGCTTGCTCTCGAGCGCACGGGACTTCTTCTCCAGAACCCACTGACGGTGCTCTTCCAAATCCAGTCTAGAGAGGAGTTTGCCCTCACCCCCACTCTCAACCTTCAGGGAAGGATCACCATAACCATTCATGAAGGCGGAGTATTGTCTTGCGGAGCTTTATCTTTTCAGTTCTCCTCTAAGTCTTATCTCTTTGAAGCGACTTGATGATGGTCTATGAGATTTGAAAAGATCGCGTGCGTCGGCAGTGGTTTGGTGGGTCACAGCTGGGCGACCCTCTTCGCAGCTAAAGGGCACCACGTCACCATTCAAGACTTAAATGAGGATCTGCTGGAGAAGGCCCTTGCGAGGATACGGTCAAATTTCGACTTCCTAGTTGGCAAGAAGCTGATCCCAAGGAGTCGAGCAACGACCGCTGTCGCTAGGATCCAGATAACCACAAGCATCGAGGAGGCTGTTGAGGAAGCCGACTACGTCCAAGAGTCAGTCTACGAGAACTACGACATCAAGAGGGAGGTCTTCCGCAGAATGGACGCGGCGAATCCCAAGGCTATACTCGCCAGCAGCTCATCGGGACTCCTCATAACCCAGATCCAAAAAACAACGAAGAAGCCCTTGAGATGTCTCATAGCCCATCCGTTCAACCCGCCTCATTTAGTACCTCTTGTAGAGCTTGTCCCAGGCGAGGAGACCTCGCCTAAGACGGTGGAAGCCACGGCAGAGTTCATGCACGAGCTTGGAAAAGTTCCCATCATCCTGAAGAAGGAAGTCCCTGGTCACGTGGCGAACAGATTGGCGGCGGCACTATGGAGGGAGGCGCTCGACCTGATTGACAAGGGAGTTGCCACCGTGGAGGACGTGGATAAAGCCCTCACTGCCGGACCTGGAATCCGCTGGGCCATCATGGGTGCGAACCTTACCTACCACCTCGGCGGGTTGCCCGGCGGAATAGAGTACTTCATCAATCATCTCGGACCAGCGTACTCGATATGGTGGAGGAGCATGGATCCGTGGACATCGATCCCCTACTCAGCAGCGAGGAAAGTGATAGATGGAGTGGGGCAGATGAAGATTATACGAACGAAGACGCCCGAAGAGTTGACCAAGTGGCGCGATGAGAAACTCGTTGAACTCATTAAGGTGATATACGGAAAGCCCAAGATATGATTCGCTTGGTCGCATCGTCGAAAACAATCAACTGATGCGCGCCTCAACCGGTGGGACAGACTCCACGGCGAACGCCAAGACCAAACTTTACAGAACATGATAGAAAACGAAAACTATAACTTCGTCCAAAGTCCCTTAGTGCGGTAATCCGCTGATGCCTCCACGGGTGCACCACGGATACCAGATAGCGAGAAGATTTCCATGGGCGATAGAGTCGATAAGGTGATAGCCCCCTTCTACTGCCAGCTAGCTCTGGGCCTCTGTGTTCAAGCCAGGGAGCTCTGTTCGATGGGCGAGTGCGAGAAAGCATCCGAGATATGTGGCTTCATATCCTCACTCTGCGCGAAGACCGATGCAGAGTCGTGTGGTCACGAGTCCTCAATTTGCAAAACAGTCTCTCTGAGCTGCCATGCTACGAAGCAAGGCTCCGAGGTGTGTAAGAAAGCGGGTCTCGCCTGTCGTGAAGCCAGACAAGTCTGCCCCCATAACTTTAAGATTAATGGAGGGTGAACGAGTTCCCAGAAAACACTAAGGTAGTTGGGATTATTAAGACCGAGCTAAGGGATCCAATTCTCATACAGGGACTGCCCGGCCTGGGCTTTGTTGGCAAGGTCTCAGTCGACTACCTCGTTGAGAAACTCAAGCCGATCAAGATAGCGGAGCTGTACTCGAGCTACCTGACCCTTCCCGACGGTAACCTGGGCATAAACGTCGAACTAAACGGAAGTTTCTCGCTTCCCAAGTACGAGTTCTACGCGTGTACCGAAACGACGCCCAACCTAGTCCTTCTGACAGGAAACGCCCAGCCCAACCCTCTGGGGCAGTACGAGGTAGCGGAGGCTGTACTCGATTACGCCAGCAGTCTCGACTGCAAGACCGTCATAGCCATAGGCGGATACGGCGTGAGACTTCCACAAGAGGTGGGGACAGTCTACGCCATAGCGAGCGACAGCGGTATTGTTGAGAAGCTAACGAGACATGGGGCACAAATGTCGAAAGGCGGGCTCATCGTTGGGGCATGCGGAGTCGTGCTTGGACTCTGCGCCCAGAAGAACATGCAGTGCGTCGGGCTCCTAGGGGCTACTAGAGGGATGCACCCCGACATCCAGGCAGCAAGAGCCGTGATCCACCTGATAGCGAAGGCGTACAACCTTCCTATAGAGCTCAAAGAGCTCGATGATGAGGCAGCAGACATCAAGGCGAAAATGGATCATCTTACGAGGATGCAGGCTGAGCTCTTCAGGAGAAGACCCGAAGAGAAAAAGAAAGAAGATAGGTACATAATCTAGTCAACAGCTTTCCTACGGAAAACACTCATCCCTTTCGATTGTGCGATTCAAGCCGCCCGCACTCCTCAGAAACTATTTCTACTACGCCCTGAGTACTCAGAGTGAAGCTTGCGAGGTGTAACAGCATGTCCCATGCCACGTTCACGATTCCCTGCCGAGACAGGGTGAAGCTGAGGAGGATCCAAGAGATGATAAATAAGGATAACAGGCTTCAGACCTACTGGAAGTGTGCTAACATCTTTGCAATCGACCGCATGGGGTACTCCGACCACGGTCCAACCCACATAAAGATCGTCGCAAACCTCGCCCTGAGGCTCCTCCGAATCCTGGTGGGAAGAGGCGTCACACCTAGCGTAGTTAAAAACTACAAGAAGACCGATGAGGACGCCGAGGTAATTGTGGTTCTGGCGTCGGCACTTCACGACATGGGCATGACCGTTTCAAGAGAGAGCCACGAGGAGTACAGCCTCGTCGTCGCAAAATCATTCCTTGACGAGTACTTGCCTAAGCTCTACGGAGAGGAGGACTCCGTGATCATGACCACAGAGATCATGCACGCCATCATATCCCACCATAAAGGGATGAAGCCGGTCACCCTAGAGGGCGGAATAGTCAGAGTCGCCGACGCCCTAGACATGGAGAAGGGACGGGCTCGAATTCCGTTCTCCACAGGCAGAGTAAACATTCACTCGGTTTCCGCCTCCTCAATCGAGCAGGTCAGAATCGAAGAAGGTAAGGAGATACCCATAGTCATCAAGATTCGAATGTCAAACTCGGCCGGAATATTCCAGATAGACGAGCTCCTCCGAGGAAAAATCCGAGACTCAGGGCTCGAAAAGTATGTTCAAGTAATAGCCGAGATCGCTGGAACGACCGAGAGAAAGATCATCGAGAAGTTTCAGATATGATGGGCTTGCTCTATCCGATGTAGAAGAGCCCCTTCTCGCCCTTCTTCGGCTGAGGCTGCTCCTCCCGGTGCTCAAGCTCTTGTATCCTACGCAGAAACGCCTCGGTCTCCTTGGCACGGTTCTCCAGCGCCGACATACCCACTCGAATATCCAAGATCTTGGTTAGGGTTTCAAGGACTGCCTGGGCGGACTTAGCATCAATTATGTACCCAGAAGTCTCGCCCAAGAGGCAAATGCCCCGCATCTCTCTGAGCTTGGCGAGACCGAAGAGCAGCCCGTTCGTGCCACCGATGTTCCCCTCCTTCATAACAACTATGTCGTACCTTCTTAGGTCGTCCAGCAGCTCGGACTCCGTGGCCGTGGCGAACACCCTAGGTCTCTCAACACGCTCCCCAGTGACGAAAGCTGCGATAGTGAATATCCTCTTCACGCCGAATTCCTCGGCCGCGCCCAGAACCCTTTCCGCTATGTCGTACTGCCCCTCCGGAGAGACAGCCTGGGTGTTACCTGTGAATATGATCATACTGGTCTCGGACTTCTTATCCCGCCACCAGTAGAGTTCGTTCTTCATCAGTTCAACCGTGCCATCCTTCCGTACGAGCACCTGCGGAGGGAAAGACGGAGAGAAGATCTCACCAAACAGTTTCGCGTCAAGCTCCTTCACCAGGTGATCCACCGCCAATTTGGCGACGTACCCACTGCCTGGTAGTCCTCCGACTAGGATAGGGTTCGTCAGCTCAGGCTTCTTGAATATCTTCACCGTCGTCACTCTCTTAACCTCCTAAACCGACAAACCAAGCTTCGAAAGATCAGACTGTCTCCTCTTCTCAGCCCTAGGCTCCAACCCAGAGAGATCCAGAGGAAGATCAAGTATCTCTGAAACCTTCTCCAGCAACGTTTTTGCCGAAGCCAGGTCGGGGCTCTCAGGATCCTCGGGCATCGGTGTTGTCAGGCCAAACAGAGCGAGACCCTCTATACCTCTCAACATGATCATCCCCAGGATCAGCCCGGAGAGACCGAAGAATGGCCCCTCGTACCCCGTCTCGACGCCATAGACTCGCATCTTCTTGAGTATTCGCCTGTCCGTGGCACAACATTGCACGCCCTCACCCCCCTTACCATGAGCTGCCAACACAACCACCCTCCTCGTACCGAGCTGCTGGAGGTGGTCGGCTACGATCTCTGCCACCTGGTACTGCCCCTCAAAGTCGGCCTGATAACCCCGGACTACAACGATCTTGTCCTGCCACGAATGGAACTCAACCCGAGGTAGCTCTGGAACCCCATCCTTAAGGGCGACTCCGCCACTCCCCGGCAAGCCAGGAGTGGCTACGTAGGAGGGTGCTAGGGCGTACTCGACAGGGAAACTTCGCGAATAGATCTCTAGAAAGGGACTGCACGGCAGCTTCTCGATCAGATAGTTGACGGCTATAAGACCGACAGATCTAAAACCAGGCGAACCTACCAGCGCAACAGGCCTAGATAGCTTTGCCTCCCTGACCGTCTTCGTCCAGGTTTTGATCGACATTCTAAGTCACTCGAGGCTTGGCCTCAGTCGTCCCTAATGAACCTTGAAGACTAGAAGAACTCTTCGACATAAACGTTCTGCGGCTATCACATGCCGCTGCTTCGTTTATATTTCTCAAAAACAAATCTCTTGGATGAGTCGTTGCGGATGGTCAAACTCGGACTGATCTTCGACCAGAAAACCCCAGACGAGTGGGGAATCGAGTTCGCCGCCAAGCGGCGGAAAGTGGAAATTGTTCCCCTATGGTTCAGGCTCATCGCGGTTGACCTCCCCAACGAGAACCTCCTTAAGAAGCTCGATGGCGCGAGCGTCCTCTTGAATCGGTGTGAGAGCAAGGAAGCTAGACTATACGCCTCCAAGATCCTGGAGGATCTGAACTATCGAGTCATAAACCCGTTCTCGATAGAGCATCTGTGCAGCAGCAAGGTGCTTACAGTAAATCTCTTGGCGAGGCATGGGATCGCGACCCCCAGAACAATCTATGTCCCCTGGAATGCATCGGTAAGCCGGGAGAAGAGTGGGCGCGGACACCTAGCGAAGAACATCGCCGACCTGATAGACGCCGAGATGCCGGAGTATCCCAAGATAATCAAGCCTGACAAGGGATCTTGGGGGAGAAGCATCGTCAAGGTTCGTGACAGAGAGGAGTTGGAGCGGGTTGTGGAGAGAACTAAGAGAACAATCCTAAATCCGTTAGGAATCCTCGCTCAGGAGTTTCTCATGAAGGCGTTCGACCTCAGGATAAACGTGGCGAAGAGGATGGACTGTGGACCCTACTATGTGACGTGCATCGCGAGGGTTTCCCTCGCCGACCAGAAGTACCGCACTAACACCGCTCTGGGCGGCCTGGCCGTCGGCATCGAGTTGACTGAAGAAATAAAGAAGACAGCGGTGAAGGTCGCGGAGATCGTGGGGGGCAAAGCTGGAGAATATGTTCTTGGCATTGACATGATGCCAAAGATGGACAAGCCGAGTAGGGGTGAGATATACCGCCTCGCAGGTGAGGCGAACAGTTACTTTGACACGGTGCGAAAGGCGAAGGTGCGGAGGAAAGACGATACCTTCACCACGTGGCTGAGGAGACTGGATTGGGCATACAAAGCTTACACGGAGTCTTTGGAGTACCGAAAGTTGAAGGCAGCCGTCGAGACCGCTCTACCACAAGCGGAGTGGACCACCCATGAGGTGAACTCCTGCCCGGACTTCTGGACGAACACGAGGAACGTGACGGGTTGCGATCTAGCCGAGACCTACATCGACTGCGCCACCGCGATTTAAGCAAACGCGACCCCATCGCACCCATTCAGGGCTCGGCGTCGACTTTAGGCCGGGTGCAACAAGTCATTCTCTGAGACGACGAACGCTGTAACCCACATATTTCGCTGGCTTAGAGAAAACGTGAGGAGCCATGAGCCAACAGAAAGCCTGGTTCATGGACTGGAACTTTGAGGCGGCTGTGGCTCTGGCGAGATGGAGGCAGGCGAGACCGCTGGAGCCTCCATCGGAGTAGATTTGGACTTGACGTAGAGCTGAAACAATACTGGATAGAGCGCGATCGTGAACGCGGCTATGACTGCCTCCACAGCCCAGATGTTCATCAGTACACCGCTTCCCAGTAGCCAAGGAGCGACAAAGTCGACTAGTGTATGGTAGCCGGCGGATGTGGCGAAGCCCAAGAACGGCCTTTTTGCGAAAAAGAGGTACGCGAAGATCGCTGTTAGAGCTGCATGAAGCAATGTAGCCGAAATCCTTTCGACGGGCCCAGCCAAGATGTCAGGCGTGATCTCAACAGGATTGGCTGACATTATAGAGTAGGCGGCTCCGCTAAGCAACACCGCCTCCAAGATCCCAGCTCCAGATCCCGCGCCCAGACCATAACATATCGCGTCCCGCAGGGTTTGGATTCTCCTCCTGAAGGCGAAGAGCCCGATGAACTTGAACGACTCCTCGAAGACACCCGCCGAAATCGCACCCATCAGTAGGACGCCTATGTTCTTGTACAGCTCTTCCCTAGGGGCTGTCAGTGGGATCCCCGCGTAGTTGAAGTAGGCTAGGGTGATAACAGACTTCGGGATCTGTGCCGCGTACCAGCACACTCCTCCGATTCCGAGGATGACCCAGAACAGAACCCCAAATCGCCGCCTGCGCCAAATCCAGAAGCAGAGGGCTAGACATGGAATCGTAGCCAACAAGAAGAGCAATAGAACGAGATCCTGAGCTCCCAAAGCCACACAGCAACTCAAAATTGCGATTATCCTGCCGGCTCGTATTATGTGTTTAGAAAGAAGTTTAACTGCATAGAGCTGAACTCTCTATACTTAGAGTGAAGAAGTTGTCAGCCCGTGCCCAACCAAAGGCGAGGTTCACCTCCCGCCTACCCAACGGCGACTTTCTCAGCCTAGCTGTCTGGCCAAGCCGGACAGACTCAAGTGCAGAGGTCATAACAGTTCAGATCAGGCGACTGACGGGCGAACTCTGGGAAACCGTCGGCAGACTGGCCGTTTACAGGGGATCGGACGGAAGGTACTCCAAACTGCCTGAGAGGGGGAAGCCCGAATGATCTCAGCGTCAAACCATTCTTGCCTCCACAACATCAGTCATTCTTAAGCCACTCATCAGAGTAAACATCCATATCGGAGGAAGGAAATTGAGGTTCATCACGTTCGAGGTTGAGGGTCGAGAAAGAGTAGGAGTAGTCGAGGACGAGAAGGTGATCGATCTAACCGCCGCCCACACCTCGTATCTCACAACCAAGAAGAAACTTCCATACGCCGAAGAGGAGGCAAATCGGGTCCTACCCCCGAGCATGATCAAGCTCCTTGAAAGAGGACAGGAGGGATTACTGGTCCGCCCGTCTACAACCTGCTGGGAGGACATTGTGACGACGGTCAAGTATGTTAGAGACAGAAAGTTCGATGTCCTCGGAGCCGTGTTTCCACTGAAAAGGGTGAAGCTGAAAGCCCCGATCCCCAGACCCGGAAAGATCGTGTGCATCGGGCTCAACTACGAGGACTACCGGAAGATTCTCGGGATTGATAAGTCGGACTACCCCATGTTCTTCTTCAAGCCCTCGAGCACGGTTATTGGGCCCGACGAGCCGATCGTGATACCCCGTGGAAGATTCCCATGCACCTTCTCGGATTGCGTTTGGCAGGAGTGGGAGTTCACGGTGGTCATAGGCAAGAAGGCAAGGAGAGTTCCAAGGGAGAGAGCTTTGGAGTACGTCTTTGGCTTCACCATCTTCGATGATATGACGGCACACGACATCGAAATGATGGGCCCTGGCAAAACGTTCTTCCAACAGCGCTGCAAACCCTTTGATACGTTCTCACCCATGGGACCCTGGATAGTCACAAGAGACGAAATGCCCGACATAAGGAACCTAAAGATGATTCGGAAGGTGAACGGCAAGGTCGAATGCGAGTCCTCCACTAAGAACATGATACACGGTGTCCCAGAGATCATCGAGTTCCTCTCAGAGATGATGACCCTAGAGCCCGGTGACATAATTCCCACTGCAAGCCCACCTGCGGGACCAAAGGATGGACTGAAGCCCGGCGACGTAATAGAGGCCTTCATTGAGGGAATAGGGACCCTAAGAAACTCCGTCGTCACCGAGAAGTAGAGGGCAACAGCTCGCCCCCCTCTTTCAGGTTTCTATGAGTACCCAATCCGCAGGAGATCCGCAATGTCTCTAGAAAAGAACTCAGCTCCCTCGCCCACACCCCAAAAACGTCTTTCGAACAGCAGGATAGCGCTGGGCGTACTACTTATGCTAGCCGCGGTCAACAACATGCTCGTTAGAGTGGATATGATTCTGAACGCGTCTGTGACGGCTATGCTCTTTATCGGAGCCTACGGAGTTCTTGCGAAGAAGGAATGGGGTCCAAGCGTGGGGTGGGTGCTCCCGCTGATAACACTCCTCTTCTCCGCCTATGAGACAGCGATGTTCTACTACGTATATCCCGAAATTCTCAAGATCGCAGCTCAAGAGCTCCTCAGCACCACTTTGAGATACCTTCTCCCCCTCGACATAATCTGCGTAGTAACGTTCGTGTTGGCACGAAGACTCCAGAAAAACGTGAAAGGCTGACAATTGAGCGAAAGGAAGTTAAAGCGGGCAGCGTGAAGGACGGACAGTGAGAAGCCTCGAGAAAATCGGTCCAAGAGACGACCCGAGAATTGGAGACAGTCACGCAACCTAGGAAGATCTACGTCGAGAGCACGACCAAGTGCAACCTGAGTTGCACGACCTGCATCCGAAACGTGCTGGATGAAGAGCTAGGCGACATGAGCTTAGCACTTTTCAAGAGGCTGCTTCCTAGCTTCCGCGACGCCAACATGGTCAACCTCAGCGGGTTCGGCGAGCCTCTACTTCACCCGGACATATTTGAGATGGTGAGGCTGACGAAGAAACATGGTGGAGAGGCCACCCAAGTCGGATTCAACACGAACGCCACCCTTCTGACTGAGACTGAGACCAGAAAACTCGTCTCAAGCGGCTTAGACGTGCTCATAGCCTCGATAGACGGCATCCAACCCGAGACCCTGAAAAAGATCAGGCCTGGAGCTCATCTCCCCCAAATCCTCGCAAGCATTGAAAAACTTGCCAAGACAAAGGCTCGAACCGGAAGCGACCGACCTCAAGTCGGGCTTGAGTTCGTGGCTATGACAGACAATGTCGAAGAGCTGCCTAAACTGGTGGAAGTAGCCAGCTCAATAGGCGTGAACTTTGTGGTTGTATCGAATCTCATCCCCTACACCGAGCCAATGGAGAAGAAGATCCTCTACGAGTTTAACAGCATCCTCGCCGTCCAGACGATGGAGAGAGCCACTACCGAGGCGAAGAAATCAGGGATTTCGCTGGACCCTGACGAAGTGGCAAGATACATCCTGAAGTCGAGCAGGTTCAGCAGATCCTACATCGAGGACAGGGAGTCAGACGCTCTCTGCAAACTGTTGGACGGGGCGAGAGAACACGCCAAAACTCTAGGGGTCGAGATAAACCTGTTAAGCCTGGCAGGAAGGGACCGAGAGAGGCTGGAGGAAGCGAAGGAAACCTTTGAGGAGGCAAGACTCACTGCCCGAAGGCTGAATCTGCAACTCGAACTCCCGGTCCTAACTCCAAGAAGTGACCGAAGATGCGCTTTCACATGGGATAACGGGTGCTGCGTCTCCTGGGACGGGTATGTGGAGCCCTGCCTACGCTACATGCACTCACACCAATACCACATGTTCAACAGACCCCGACTCGTTCCTCGACTGAGCTTCGGCAATGTACAGAGCGAGTCGCTGGAACACATCTGGAACTCAGAGGCCTACAAGCGCTTCAGATCCAGGGTGGTAAACATGGACATCCCCTCCTGCATCGACTGTATTTACATAGAGGACTGCTGGTACACGTGGGTAGGAGCGGACTGCTGGGCGTCGGGTCACTCCTGCTCCGCCTGTCTTTGGAGCCGAGGGATATTCAAGTGCCTTTAGGTGGTGTCGCGTGAACAGGCGAGCGGTGTTTCAGGTTGCTTGGGGGCTCGTTTCCTTCTTGTTGATCGGATACGCCGTATACTTGGTTCTGCGTTTCTATCGACTCGTCTGAGTTCAGCCTGCTATCTTCTTGAGCTGCCTCTGGTCTATCCATCCGAACTAAAACCAAGGTCAGCCGCATAGATATGCTCAAAGCGATCATCCGAAGCTGGGGAATGAACCCGGAAGAGATCTTGACCAAAGAAGCTATGGCTCCGCCATGCAGAGTCGACGTAGGCTCAACAGACCAAGAAGAAGACCAAGCGTGCCAGCCACGCCAAGCGTTGAAGGAGATGCTGAGGAAGGAGTTGCTGAACCCAGAGGGAGGCAGCAACTCCCCCAATCCAACTGAACAACTCACGCTGAGATGCGTTTTAATTGCCTCTTGTACATCTCGAGGATCTCCTTGCTTGTTGTAGCGTCCTCGGGGGTTCGGTCGTCCCTGAACTTGACAAGCCGTGGGAAGCGGATGGCCAGTCCGCTCCCCTCCCGGACCGCTCCGAACCCGCACGTGTGAAGGGGAGAAAGCGTGATCTCGTCACCTATGATCTCGAGGACTTTTGTAGGGACGAACCAGGCGTCCGGCTTCATCAGCGAGTTGACCCGAGGGTGGGGTTCAGGTCTCTGGTAGGGTTTGAAGATCTCGGGGAGCTTCGCTAGATCCTCGTCAGTGAATCCGCTTCCTAGCTTGCAGACGGTGTCGAATCTCTCCTCGTCCTCGTTGTAAGCCGCCATGAGCAGGGCGCCGTAGCTTCCAGCCCGCTTCCCTCTGCCGGCGAACGCTCCGACGACGACAAGGTCCACCGTGTCGGTCATCTCTGAGCGGTAGGACCTTTTCCACTTGATCCACTGCCAGCCGCGCTTTCCAGCCTCGTACACCGATTCCGGTCCGATGGACTTGCAGACCAGCCCCTCTGTTCCCTCGTGAACGGCCTTCTCAAAGTACGATTCGATCTCCTTCGCGCTACCGCTGATGATATTCTCCGCGGTCCTGATCGCATCGGTCCTCTTGACCACCTTGGACAGCATCGCTCTCCTCTCGAGGTAGGGCTTCAGGGTGAGGTCCTCGCCATTGAGGTAGAGGAGGTCGAAGACAAACAGGACGACCGGCACTTGCTCCACCATCTTTTCGATGTCATACTTCCTCCCTCTCCTCTGGGAGACGACTTGGAATGGCAAGAGGTCCCCTGTGTTCGGGTCGACGGGCACACACTCCCCATCGAGAATAGCCTCCTCGACGGCTACCGCCTCCCGGAGCGCCTTGATCAAGTCGGGGAACTGACTCGTTATATTCTCCTCCCGCCTAGAGAAGAGCTGAATCCATCTAGGCGAGATCTGCGACTGAACCCTCAGCCCGTCGTACTTGTACTCGGCGCTGCAACTGCCCCCCAGCTTCTCGAGTATCTCCTCCAGCGTCGACAGCCTCTCTGCGAGCTGCGGTTTCACCGGCTTTCCGAGGGTTATCTTGAAGTGCTCGATCCCTTCCATTCCCTTCGTAGCCAGGACACGAGCTACGTACCCAATGTCCGACGACACGTTGTAAGCGCGCTCTATCGACTCCCTAAACTGCTTCCCCCCTCCATACGTGACCGCTAGTGAATCGAGCACCGTCATGTCAGCGACGCCGAGTCTGAGCTTGCCCAGTACCATACGGGTGATGTACTTCGCCTCCTTCGGCGTGGCGTCGTTCAGGAGGCTGACAAGCAGCTTTATCTTCGTCTCCTGCGCCCCAGATCCAGTTGCGTGAGCCACCTTCTCGAACGTCTCATATACCCTCTCAACGGTCAAGGGCTCCCTGGCAAGAGTCGCCTGCGTCTTCTGTCCGAGGAGCGCGTTCACGGTCTTACCGAGGTCACCCTGTTTCTTGTACTCAGACTCGACCTGGCTGTCAGACTTTCCAGTCACGATAGCCACAGCCTTGATCGCCAGCTTCTCCGCCAACCCAAGCTCAATCCCCATGAATGGCGGGTAAAGCTCCCCAACGATCAGGTAGACGACCTTGTCTATCGTCTCAGGAGGAGTTTGCTTGATGAGGTGAACGAGGTGATCCGTCATCTCCAGCCTCTTTGTGGTAGCCTCTATCTTCTCACAAGCGTCAGCCATAGCCAAGAATATCAACCGCGCAACGCCTCCTAGTCACAACATAGTTTGTTGAGGCCCCGAGAAATCGTTTGTGCCAATAGGCAAACACAGCTTTTAGGCAAAGAGCGTTAAGTAGCCTCTTGGAGGCGGAGCAACTGCACGAAAAATCTCTCAACTGTTCAAGCTGCGATCGAGAACACAGTCCAGCCCAGATTCTCTACACGTGTCCGGACTGTGGGAGCCTACTTGATCCGCAGTACGATTACGATTCCATCAAGAGAAGGCTCAGCCCCTCCAGCTTGACCACACGTGCCCGCAGCATGTGGAGGTACGCCGAGCTCCTCCCAACAGACGAGAGGCACACCGTGACCATGGACGAAGGCTTCACTCCCCTGATCAAGGCTAGGACAGGGGACGGATTGTTCCTCAAACTGGAGTTTAGCTCTCCTACAGGTTCGTTTAAGGACAGGGGCTCCTCCGTCCTGATCTCTAAGGCGGTAGAACTCAAGGCTAAGGCTACAGTAATAGACTCGTCCGGAAACGCCGCTGCCTCCCTCTCAGCCTACAGCGCGAGAGCAGGTCTACCATGCTACGTCTTCGCCCCTGCCTACGCCAGTCCCAGCAAACTACTCCAGTCGCAGTCGTACGGCTCCAGGGTTTTTAAGGTGGACGGAACCCGGAAAGACACCTACGAGGTAGCCTCCGCCGCCTACAAGAGGTTCGGGTGGTACTACTGTGGATTCCAAACAAACCCCTACGCCTCGGAGGGGATGAAGACGATCGGCTACGAAATCTGCGAGCAACTTGGCTGGGAGCCCCCGGACTGGATCATCTTCCCCGTCGGAACTGGCAGCGGACTGGTCGGTTGTTGGAAGGGTTTGAGGGAGATGCTAGAACTCGGATGGATAACCAGAATACCTCGTATCGGCTGCATCCAGCCTGAGGGATGTAGCCCGATCGCCACAGCCTTCAAGGAGAGTCGACAAATACAGATGGTTGAAAAGCCGAAGACAATCGCCGAGGGACTGATGATCGCGAAGCCTCTGAAGGGCGATCTCGTGCTGAGAGCCATAAGAGAGACCAGCGGCACCGCCGAGACGGTTTCGGACAATGAGATCGCCGCGGCGGGGGTAGAGCTTGCCAAGGCAGAAGGGTTGTTCGTTGAGCCCTCGGCAGCCGCATCCTACGCCGGACTACTGAAGATGCTGGCAGGAGGTAAGGTTTCTCCCCAGATGAGGGTGGTCTGCGTGCTGACAGGAAGTGGACTGAAGACGCCGGATGCGTACCAGGATCGAATTACAAGGGCAGTGCTCATCAGGCCACTAGTCGAGGAGCTTTCTAGGGTCTTGAACGACTGAGCCGCATCGGCCGGACCAGACTCAACGTCAGTCTAGGCTTCAGAACTCCTCCTTGTGCACGATCTCACTCAACCTTCTCCTAGACGGAGGGCTAGGACGCTCCTCAGGGTACCCAACTGAGATTATGGCTACGGGACGAATACCCTCGGGTAGCTTTAGAACCCTCGCTGCTGAAGCCTCATCGAACGCGCCGACCCAGCATGTGGCTAAACCAAGCGCACAGGCAGCCAAGTGAATATTCTGGGCGGCAGCAGCCGTGTCCTGGAGACAGTAGAGCGATGCACCCCGACCACCGTATCTCGTGGCAGACCTACTCGGGTTCGCACAAACCACGATAACCACAGGAGCCTCCTCGACAAAGCTCTGCCCGAGTGCCGCCTCAGCCAATCTCCTCTTCCGCTCAAGACTTCTGACCACGACGAACTCCCAAGGCTGCATGTTACCAGCAGACGGTGCCCAGCGAGCGTACTCGAGCAATGTATCAACTGTAGCGTCGGGGACATCCTTGCTTGAGTAAGCCCTTACACTTCGTCTATTCCTGATAACTTCAAGAATCTCCATGATCACACCCCACACTTGTCTGAGTAGGACCGAGACATAAAAGGGTGGACGAGTGCTAAGCCCCTAATCCAAAGGAAGGAGCACGTTCCGCGCGAATAGCTTTTAGTCTGAACATCCAGAATTACGACTAATAGATCTGGTTAGGAGTGAGCGCATTGACTTCTAAACCGAAAGTATTCTGGATGGGACCTAGGTCAACGTCGATGGCAACAAGCTACGTCGCTAAGGGTCAGAGGCTATTCGACGCGGCAGGACTGAACGAGTGCTTCAAGAGGAACGATCGCGTCGCGATCAAGGTACACTGCGGAGAGTGGAACAACACCGGCTACCTCCGCCCCAGTATAGTGGCCGGGATAGTGGAGAAGGTGAAGGAGCACGGCGGAGACCCCTTCGTCACAGACACAACCACGCTAGTGTATGGCTCTAGGCTAGGAAGAACGACGGCGCAGGATATGTACAAGACCGCGGCTAGGAACGGCTACACAGAGGCAACTCTCGGATGTCCGTTCGTGGTGGCGGATGGAGACTATGGTGTGGACGATGTGAAGGTGAAAGTGGATGGGAACTTCCTGCAGTACGCGTACATCGGTAGGGCGATAGCCGATGCGGATGCCATGATCGCGGTGACCCACTTTAAGGGCCATGGTCAGGGCGTGTACGGCGGCTCGATCAAGAACCTGGGAATAGGCTGCCAGTCAAAGAGAGGAAAGGCGACCGTGCACCAAACAACCCACCCGAAGTGGGGAATAGGTGCTGGGTACGCTCATGCGCCCGAAAAGTGCAAGGGTCCAGACTGCCCGAGTTATACTGTGTGTCTTGAGCTGTGCCCCGTTGAGGCCCTGAAGTTCACTGATAAGCCGCCATACGTCAAGTGGGATCGTGACAAGTGCGTCGGATGCGCGGCATGCTGGACTCTTCTGGGATGCGGGGTTCGAGTATATCCCCCGGAGATCGAGAAGGTGATGCCCGCAGTTTTCGCAGATGCCGCCGCTGCCACGATACAGATCCTTGGGAAGGAGCATGTCGGCTTCATCAACTTCGCGATAGACATCTCTCCCTGGTGCGACTGTGCTGGCTTTACAGACGCGTGGCTGTTGCCGAACTTAGGCGTTTTCGCATCCAAGGACATCGTGGCGGTGGACAAGGCATGCCTCGACGCGGCCGACAAGGTCCCAGCTGTTCCCGGTTCGAAAGCCTTCGACAAGGGAATTATGGACGAGCCGTGGGAGATGGGGCACGAGAAGTTCACATACGTCAGCCCCGCGCCACGCTTCGCCGAGGTCAGCCAGTGGATACAGGTGAACGCCGCGAAGAGCCTAGGACTGGGAAACACCGACTACGAGTTGGTCGAGGTTCAACCAGGCCCGGCGGGGGACTACGGTCCGCCAAGGTACAAGGAGCACCCGACTGGCCACGCTCTCAGGAGAAGGTTTGCCATACAGTCGCCAAAGCCTGACCTTGACGCATACAGGCCCAAGCCTAAAGTCTCGATCGAAAAGTTCCTGAAGAAGCCCTAAGCTTTTTTTCTTTCCTTTTATTGCAGCCCTTTTTCACATATCTTAAATCGATCTCCACCATATCCTAGAACATCCCTTTCTATTGGAAGGAGTGATCATGGGAAAACCATCCAAGGTCTACTTTATGAGTCCGAGAGCGCCGACAGGGAATGTCTCTCTCAGCTACGTCGCTAAGGGTCAGAGGCTATTCGACGCGGCAGGACTGAACGAGTGCTTCAAGAGGAACGATCGCGTCGCGATCAAGGTACACTGCGGAGAGTGGAACAAC
>Ga0315280_10000404_pt1 | contig 80236 bp, 71 predicted proteins | sample YL17G06_40_MG_FD_203697 | JGI IMG/M metagenome (GOLD analysis project Ga0315280, IMG submission 203697) | Sediment microbial communities from Yellowstone Lake, YNP, Wyoming, USA - YL17G06_40 | ecosystem: Environmental > Aquatic > Freshwater > Lake > Sediment | place: USA: Wyoming | collected... | reverse complement strand
ACAGTATCTATTTTCACGATGACACAGGAATTTTGGTCAATCTTTTCATCGCTTCTGAACTGAAGTGGCTGGAAAAGGGTGTGAGCCTTCGGCAGGAGACAAGATTTCCTGAAGAAGGGGAGACGACGTTCACCTTGAATTGCGCGCAGGACACGAACCTGGAGCTCCGTATCCGCGTTCCTTATTGGGCCACAAACGGAGTGAGCGTCAAGGTTAATGGGGAAGCCCAGGAGGTTTCAGCCGACCCGGGGAGCTATCTAATTCTCGCCCGGACATGGAAGGACGGCGATAAGGTGTCCGTGGAGATGCCGTTGTCGCTGCACTTGTGCCGGATGCCTGATGACCCGAAGCTTGCCGCCGTCATGTTTGGCCCTCTCGTCCTGGCCGGCGAGCTGCCGGCAGAAGAGCTACCCAGCGACGCGGTTTACGGACCTTACCATGCCGAGGGAAAACCTGCCCAGGCGCCGGATTTTGTGGCCGGGACCGACGACCTGGCCGCCTGGATTCAGCCGCTGCCCGGCCGGCCGCTGACTTTTAAGACAGTGGACGCGGGAAGGCCGAGCGATATCACTCTTATTCCTTTTTATAGACTTTTCGCCGAGCGTTACGGCCTCTACTGGCGCTTTCATACTGAAACTGAATGGAAGGATTTTGAGGCGAAGCGCAAGGCCCGGCAGGCCGAGGAGGGGGCCAAGCAAAAGGCTCTTCTTGAGCGCACCGTGGACAGCGTCGAGATTGCCGACGAGAAATCCGAGCGCGAGCATAACCTTCAATCGGCGAGGAGTGAATTCGGCTATCACCTCCAAAGGAGCTGGCGCCATGCGACCAGGGGCGGCTGGTTCAGCTACGATGTCAAAGTCCTGCCGGATAAGCCGATGGCCTTGATGTGCACCTACTGGGGCAGCGATGTCGGACGCACCTTCGACATCCTCATCGACGGGACAAAAATCGTGACTCAAGTCGTCAACGTCCCCAGACCCGGCGATTTCTTCGATGTGGAATACAAAATTCCCGCGGAGCTGACGCGGGGCAAGAATAAAGTCACCGTCAAATTCCAGTCCTACCCCGACGGTATCGCCGGCGGCCTTTTCGGGTTGGTGATGTTAAAATGAAGGTGTTAGAATGAGAGAGAATGTTCGGGTAAAGGAGGTGTCAGACCTTATGAATAAGAGTGCCTATTTTCGGATATTATTGATCATCCTGGCCTTAACCAGCCTTGGCCTTTCGTGCCAAAAAACGTCCCGGACGGATTATCCCTTTACACCTGTTTCCTTCAAATCTGTCAAGATTACCGACGCCTTCTGGGCGCCTCGAATCGAGACAAACCGCACGGTCACCATTCCCTATGCCCTCAAGCTCTGCCAGGAGACCGGACGCATCACCAATTTTGAAATCGCCGGCGGCCTCAAAGAAGGCTCGTTCTGTTCCAAGTATCCGTTTGATGACTCCGACGTTTACAAGATTATCGAAGGAGCATCTTATTCGCTAAGCGTCCACCCGGATCCCGGGCTCGAAAAACAAGTGGATGATGTCATCTCCAAGATTGCGGCCGCAGAAGAGCCTGACGGCTATCTTTACACGGCGCGCTCGATCGACCCGCAGCATCCTCCTGTGGATTGGGTGGGCAAGGAGCGCTGGTCGAATCTTTATATGAGTCACGAATTGTACAATGCCGGGCACCTTTACGAGGCGGCTGTGGCCTACTACCAGGCCACGGGGAAAAAGAACCTCCTCGATGTGGCGCTGAAGAACGCCGATTTGGTCGCCGGCGTCTTCGGCCCGGGAAAAAGGCACGGTGCTCCCGGACACCAGGAGGTCGAGATCGGCCTGGTCAAACTCTACCGCCTCACGGGAAGGAAGAAATATCTCGCTCTCGCCAAGTTCTTTCTGGATGAGCGCGGGAACGCCAAAAACCGCAAGCTTTATGGAGAATACTCCCAGGACCATAAGCCTGTCATCGAGCAGAGCGAGGCTGTCGGGCACGCCGTCCGCGCGACCTACATGTATTCGGGAATGGCGGACGCGGCCGCTCTCACTGGACATCCGGCCTATGTCCGGGCGATCGACCGGATCTGGGAGAATGTCGTCTTCAAAAAGATGTATGTCACGGGCGGCATCGGAGCAGCCGGAGGGATCGAGGGGTTCGGGGCTGATTATGAACTTCCGAATGCGCAGGCCTATTGCGAGACCTGCGCGTCGATCGGCAACGCCCTCTGGAACGAACGAATGTTCCTGCTCCATGGCGAGGCCAAATATATCGATGTCCTGGAAAGAGTTCTTTACAACGGGTTTCTTTCCGGGATCTCTCTCGGCGGCGACCAGTTTTTTTATCCTAATCCTCTGGAATCCTTCGGCCAGTATCACCGGAGCGCCTGGTTCAACTGCGCCTGCTGTCCGAGCAATATCACGCGGTTCGTACCCTCCATCCCCGGCTATGTCTATGCCAAAGGGGATGATTCTTTGTACGTGAATTTATTCGTGGCGAGCGAAGCGCACCTAGAATTGCGGGGACACAAAATGGACGTCCGACAGGAAACGCAGTATCCCTGGGATGGGAAGGTCAAGATCACGGTCAACCCTGAGAAGACGGCCAAATTTGCCGTCAATGTCCGGATTCCGGGCTGGACCATCGGGCAGCCTGTGCCTGGCGACCTCTATCGGTACCTGGGCAAGATCAGGGAAGCTGTTGTCATCCGAGTCAACGGCGCCGAGATCCCGCTCGATATCAGCCAGGGCTATGCGCGCATCCAGAGAACCTGGAAGCCCGGCGACATGATTGAAGCGAATTTCCCGATGGCTGTCCATAGAATTCTGGCTAATCCGGCGGTCAAAGATGATATCGGCAAAGTCGCTTTGGAGCGGGGGCCGATCGTCTATTGCGCCGAATGGCCAGATAACGGAGGACACGTGAGCAACCTGGTTTTGGAGGATAGCGTCCCCCTTAGCCCGGAGCGCCGCGATGACCTGCTTAACGGGGTGACCGTCATCAAGGGAGAGGACCTGGCCCTTTATGAGGATAAAAAGGGCGGACCCGCCCTGGCCAAAAACCAGGAATTTATGGCCATCCCCTATTACGCCTGGGCCCACCGCGGGGAAGGCGAGATGACGGTCTGGCTGGCCCGCGAGCCGTTAAAAGCCAGGCCCTGGCCTAATCCGTCCATTGCTTCGAAAAGCAAGCCGAGCGCATCCGGCGGAAAAAACGCAGAGCCCCTCAACGACCGGTGGAATCCGGCGAGTTCCGACGACCAGGCCCATCCTTACCTCCATTGGTGGCCGAACAAGGGAACGCAGGAATGGGTTCAGTATGATTTTGAAAAACCGGCAACAGTCCAGGCTGTTGAAGTGTATTGGTTCGATGACACCGGCCAGGGCGAATGCCGGGTTCCCGCATCCTGGCAGGTTTTTTATCAGGTCGGAACGACCTGGAAGCCTGTTCAGAATCTCGGACCTTGCGGCATCGATAAGGACACATACAATAAAGTAAAATTCAGGCCGGTCGAGACAAAAGCGTTGCGCTTGGAGGTCCAACTCCAAAAGGACTTTTCCGCGGGCATCCTGGAGTGGCGCGTGGAATGAATTCTAAATCGCTGCCGGACGGGGCCGGCCAAGAAAAAACTCAGACGATTAAAATTTCCGGAAGGAGCTGACCCAAATTGAAAAACAGAAGATTGAGCCTGGGACTTGATTTTGGGACGAATTCTGTCCGGGCCCTCCTTGTCGATGTGACCAGCGGGCAGGAAATAGCCACAGCTATTAATGCGTATGAAACGGGCCAGGCGGGGATCATTCTTGACCCTCAGGACCCCAACCTGGCCAGGCAGAACCCGGCCGATTATGTGAGGGGGATCGAGGGCGTCGTCAAAGCCCTGCTCGCGGAAGCGAGGAAGGCGGATAAATCGGTCGACTCCGCTGATATCATCGGCATAGGCGTCGACACGACCGGCTCAACACCCCTTCCCGTTGACAGGGCGGGAATGCCGTTGAGCTTCAAGCCAGAGTTCAAGGATAACCCCAACGCTCAGGCCTGGCTGTGGAAGGACCATACAGCCCACGCTGAGGCGGCCATGGTCACGGAGCTCGCCGCCAAGGTCCACCCTGAATATCTGGCCAAGTGCGGCGGGACGTATTCTTCGGAATGGTTTTTCAGCAAGATTCTTCATTGTCTGAATCGGGACAGGCGGGTTTTTGACGCGGCTTACAGCTGGGTCGAATGCTCTGATTTCATCCCCGGTCTTCTCACCGGAATAACAGATCCTCTGCAGATGAAACGGAGCCGGTGCGCTGCCGGCCATAAAGCCATGTTCAACGAAAATTGGGACGGCCTGCCGTCGAAGAAATTTCTTTCCCGGCTTGACCCGAAACTCGGGGAGCTCCGCCCTCGTCTTTATGAGAAAACATACACTTCTGATAAAGAGGCCGGCAAACTTTCCCGAGAATGGGCGGATAAACTGGGATTGCCGGCGGGAATTCCTGTTGCTGTCGGAGCCTTTGACGCCCATTTAGGTGCCGTCGGGGCCGGAGTCGGCCCAGGGAAACTGATCAAGATTATCGGCACGAGCACGTGTGATATTGCCGTCTGGCCCAACACGGAGCCGCTGGCTGATATTCCGGGGCTGTGCGGTATCGTTGATGGATCAGTCCTTCCCGGCTATTTCGGACTCGAGGCCGGCCAATCCGCTGTCGGGGATATTTTTAATTGGTTCGTCAGCTACATTCAGCCCGGCGGTCCTGAGAAAGGCTCGCACGCAGCACTGTCGGTCCAAGCGGCAAAACTGAGGCCGGGCCAGTCCGGCCTTCTCGCCCTCGACTGGAATCACGGCAACCGGACCGTTCTCGTCGACCAGAGGCTGACGGGGCTGTTGCTCGGACAGACATTACTGACAACCCCGGAGGAAATTTACCGGGCCTTGATCGAAGCCACGGCGTTTGGTGCCTTGACCATCATCAACAGGTTCGAGGAGTACGGGGTCAAGGTCTCTGAAATCATCAATTGTGGCGGGATCGCCGAGAAAAATCCGGTGATCATGAAGATTTATGCCGATGTCTCCGGCCGGGAGATGAAGATCGCCCGCTCCGCTCAAACCTGCGCCTTGGGGTCTGCCATTGCCGGAGCCGTCGTCGCCGGGAGGGAGAGAGGCGGCTATGATAATTATACCGACGCGCAGAAGGTCATGTGCGGCACCAAAGAGGAGACGTTCCGGCCGGACCCAGAGAATCACCAAGTCTATCAGGAGCTGTATAAATTATATACCCAGATTCATGATGCCTTCGGCACAAAACAGTGGACAGGAAACATGTCTAACGTGATGAAAGACCTCCTGGCCATCCGCGACCGGCAAAAGAAGGGCAGCTGATGCTTGAAGATTTAAAAGAACAAGTCTGGAAAGCCAACTTGGACCTGGTGATGCTCGATCTGGTCACTTTGACCTGGGGCAATGTGAGCGGCCTGGACAAGAAGAAAGGCCTCGTCGCCATAAAGCCCAGCGGGATTTCTTACGAAAGGATGAAGCCGTCGCACATCGTGCTCGTGGACCTCGACGGGAAGAGGGTCGAAGGCAAACTCAACCCTTCTTCCGATACCCCCACCCACCTCGAACTCTACAAAGCCTTTGCGGAAATAGGGGCGGTGACGCATACGCACAGCGAATACGCTACGATCTTCGCCCAGGCGGCGATGGAAATCCCCTGCCTCGGGACAACCCATGCCGACGTTTTCAATGGGCCGGTCCCGGTCACGCGGTTCCTGACGCGGGCGGAGGTCGAAAAGGCCTACGAGAAAAATACGGGCAAAGTCATTGTCGAGCGGTTCCAGAATCTAAAGCCGCTGGAAATGCCGGGGGTTCTTGTGGCCGGACACGGCCCTTTCACCTGGGGAAAGAATCCTGATGAAGCCGTCGAACATAACCTGGCCTTGGAAAAGATTGCCAAGATGGCGCTCGGGACGCTGCTTTTAAGGCCTCGGCCGGTCCGCTTTCCGCAATGTCTCCAGGAAAAACACTATCAAAGGAAGCACGGTCCCAGAGCTTATTATGGACAAAAAAAGAAGGAGTGATGAGATGAAGAATGTTCCCAAAATCAAACTCGGAATCGTCGCTGTCAGCCGTGACTGTTTCCCGGTGCAATTGTCGAGGAAAAGAAGGGTGCAGGTTGTCAAGGAATGCAGAGCCAGGAAAATCCCTGTCCTGGAGATTCAGACGGTCGTCGAGAATGAACGTGATGTGATCAAGACAGAAGAAGAGCTGCGCCAAAAAGGCGTCAACGCGCTGGTCATTTATCTGGGGAATTTTGGCCCTGAAGGCCCGACCGCACTCCTGGCCCAGAGGTTCGCCGGGCCGGTCATGTTTGCCGCTGCCGCTGAAGAGACGGGCCAGGACTTGATCGACGGACGGGGAGACGCTCTCTGCGGGCTGCTCAATACAAGCTATAACGTGGGGTTGAGACGCCTGAATCCTTATGTCCCTGAATATCCTGTCGGTACAGCCGCCGAGGTGGCGGGGATGATCGGCGATTTTGTTCCCGTCGCTCGTATCATCTCCGGCTTAAAAAAACTCAAGATTATCGCCTTCGGCCCGCGGCCTCAGGACTTTTTGGCCTGCAATGCGCCTATCAAGCCGCTCTATGACCTGGGCGTTGAAATTATGGAAAACAGCGAGCTCGACCTTTATGACATTTTTCTGGCGGCGAAGGGTGACCCGAAGATTAAGACGGTGGCCAGGAACATGGCCAAAGAGCTCGGGAAGGGGAATGCCTATCCCGATCTCCTAAAAAAGCTCGCCCAGTATGAAGTCGCTTTGATGAAGTTCTCCGAAGCCCACCTCGGCGCCTCGAAATATGCCGTGTTTGCCAATAAATGCTGGCCGTCTTTTGAGAAATATTTTGGTTTTGTCCCCTGTTATGTCAACTCGCGCCTGGCCTCCAGGGGCATTCCTGTCTCCTGCGAGGTGGATATCTATGGAGCCCTGAGTGAGTACATGGCGACATGCGCAACCGAACTGCCGGCGACCCTTCTCGATATCAACAACTCCGTGCCTGCGGACATGTACGAGGCCGCCCGGAAACGCCGGGGAAGCTACAAGCCCAATGACCTTTTCATGGGCTTTCACTGCGGAAATACTCCTTCTGTGTGCCTGATCGGGAGCTCTCTCCGGTATCAGCTTATCATGCACCGGCTCATGGAGGGCGGCAAGGAGCCGGATATCACCAGGGGAACGATGGAAGGACGCATTCGGCCCGGTGAGATCACCATTTTTCGTTTGCAAGGGGCGGCGGATACGTCTCTCCATTCTTATGTCGCCGAAGGCGAGGTCCTCGATATTGACCCAAGGTCATTCGGCAGCATCGGAGTTTTCGCCATCAAGGAGATGGGTCGGTTTTACCGCCACGTCCTCATCGAGAAACGATTCCCCCACCACACCGCCGTAGCTTTCAAGCACGCCGGGAAATCCCTTTTTGCCGCGGCCAGGATGCTCGGCCCCGAAGAGGTTGATTTCAATAGGCCGGAAGGCCTACTCTACCGGAGTGAAAATCCGTTCAGGCAAGAGGGTTAAGCTGAGTTTTGGGATCAGAACAAAAAAGCAGGTCAACCTTTTCTTTGATTTTGCAGTTTTCGAGCAGGGAATATCCGGAATGGTCTTGCTCCCATTCAGGTTCTCAACGCCGTTTCCTCGCGGTGCCTTTCGGCGGCTGCGTAACTCGCTCCGCTCAGACATACTCGCCGCCCGGCTGGGCCGGGTACCCTCGAAGGGCAGCTCGGGAAGGCTAAACCTTCGATGGTCGCTTCGACCATCCTTGATATTCCCGCGGGAAATTTTTGTTAAAAGAGAGGCCGAATGAAGGCTGCGGTTCTAGCCGGGCGAAGCAGAATAGAAATCCGCGATATCCCTGATCCGCTTCTTCAAAAAGAGACCGATGTCCTGATCAGGGTCGGTGCGATCGGAGTGTGCGGCTCGGACGTCCATTATTATTCCGAGGGAAGAATCGGCGATCAAATTGTCGAGTATCCTTTCGTAGTCGGGCATGAATGTGCCGGCGTCGCGGAGAAAATCGGTGGAGCCGTCACCCGCTTGAAGCCCGGGGACAGGGTCGCCGTCGACCCGGCGGTTGTCTGTGGCGCGTGCGACCAGTGTCTCTCCGGCCGCCCAAACACCTGCCGCAATCTCCTTTTCCTCGGCACGCCGGGACAGCTGGCGGGCTGTCTCTCGGAGTTCATCGTCATGCCGGAAGAGAATTGCCATCCTCTCGACGATGAGCTTTCTCTCGCGGAAGGTGTGCTTATCGAGCCGCTATCTATCGGAATTTACAGCCTCAAGCTTTCAGGCGACCTTCTGCCGGAAAAAGTTGCGATTCTCGGCTCAGGGCCGATCGGGTTAAGTGTCTTCCTCGGGGCAAAAGCCTCAGGTGTCAGGACAATCTATATGACCGACAAGATCGAGGAGAGGGTTCGGGCCGCTCGCCTGGCCGGGGCCGATTGGTCGGGGAACCCGGAAAGATCAGATGTTGTCGCTGAAATCCAGGCGCGCGAGCCCGGCCAGGTTGACGTTGTCTTTGAATGTTGCGGCGACCAGGCGGCTCTTGACCAGGCCGTGGACCTTTTGAAACCCGGAGGAAGATTGCTGATCGTCGGCATTCCCGGATCTGACCGCGTCTCTTTTGATGTCCACAAGATTCGTCGGAAGGAAATCAGCCTCGTCAATGTCCGCCGGCAGAGGGGCTGTTTTCCGGAAGCCATCCGGCTTATCAAGGAGAAAAAAGTCCTCCCCCGTTTTATGGCCACCCATGAGTTCACTCTGGCTGAAACGGCCAGAGCTTTTGAACTCGCGGCCGGCTACCGCGACGGGGTGATCAAAGCCATCATCCGCAATGGGTGACTCTTCCCGCGTTTTTTGACATCGCCGGTTCCCTGTGCTAAATAATAACTATGGAGGAGGGGACGTGGATAAAGACGATCAAACCCGCCATCTTTATCAAACGCAAGTCTCTCAAAAGCTCGTCGACCTGATCGAGCATAACGCCACAGAGTTGACCAATGCCTGGCTCGAGGACGTCCGGAAAGAGGTCAGCTTGCCGACTTATCACCGCTTCGGCAATATCGAGCTCTACGAGCGCGCCTTCAGGGTTTACAGCCAGCTCGGAAAATGGATCTCCCGCGAGACCACCAAGGAAGAGATCGCCCGGGATTATATGGAACTCGGCGCCGAACGCAAGAAAGAAGGGTTTGCTCTCGCCGAAATTATCCGGGCACTTATCCTGATCAGGCGAAACCTCTGGAAGAAGGTCATGACCGAAGGGCTGCTCGACACGACGCTTGACCTCTATCAGGCCATCGAGATGAACAACCGGGTCACGCTCTTTTTCGACCGCGCCATCTACTACACGGCTGTCGGATACGAAAAGGAGGGCTGATCCAGTTCAAATTTTAAACGGGCTCTTTTTTAAGACAATTCTCAACGCCAAGAGGAGGTAGGAAAATGGTCAGTTATCGAGAAATCGCCGGCATGATCGACCATTCCCTGCTTAAACCCAACCTGACGGACGAAGACATCGAGGCAGGCTGCCGGATTGCGGATGAGTATCAAGTGGCCAGCGTCTGTGTCAGACCGAGCGATGTCCGCCGGGCCGCCGAGATTTTGAAACACAGCTCTGTCCGTGTAACTACCGTGGTCGGCTTTCCGCACGGCGCGACCACAACAGCGGCGAAAGTCTTTGAGACGAAAGAAGCCATAGAGAACGGCGCGGTTGAGCTTGACGTCGTCCTGAACATCGGCAAGCTGAAATCAAAGGACTATGATTATGTGAAAGCGGACCTTGAAGCGGTAACCTCGGTTGCCCACCAGAGAAACGTGATCGTCAAGGTCATTTTCGAGAACTGCTTTCTCGATGACGATGAGAAAATCGCCGCCTGCAAAATCTCGAGCGAGGTCGGCGTCGATTATGTCAAAACATCCACAGGATTTGGAACCGGCGGCGCCGAGGATAAGGACCTGAAATTGATGAGAGAATATTCCAAGCCTTCCATCAAGCTGAAGGCCGCGGGCGGGATAAGGACGCTGGAGAGGGCTTTGGAGGTCAGAAAGCTGGGCTGTGCGCGGATAGGGGCAACGGCCACGGTCGGCATTTTGGGAAGGCTGAAATAGAAACAATCAGGCCAGCGAAAAAAACGTCTCCTTCACTGAGGGAGGCTCCCAAACTGTCCGGAGATTATGAAGGGATCAACCAGGAGAGGCCCAACCTTGACCGTTTCTTGGCCAAGAATATGAAAACAGAAACCAGGAAGGTTGAAGGGGTCCTCGTCACCACCGTGGCCACAGAAAAAGGAGCCAAGTGCGCTTCCGTTTGCCTGGACATGGCAGTCAACATGCTCACCTTCAGAAGCAAAGCGAAGCTCAAAGAGGCGGTTCTCGACCCGGAGAAAAAACTGGTCAGGCTGGCTGAGCCTTTGCCTGAAATATCGGAGGAAGCCGCAGGTATGCTCGCTCTCGGGTGGAGCGCGGGAGAGAGCCCGGCAGTCTCTAAGAAGGTGAGAGAGGAAGATATCCGAAACAGCGATACTGGTATCGGCTGGGAATGCAGCTCTACGAACTCGGGCAATATGCCGGCGCTTTTGACTGCTATCAGAAAGTCTCCGGCCTTCCTAAGGACGGCCTGGAGAAGTTCGCTGCGCTCGGCTGGATGGGACTGCTCAAAGACCTGCTGGGGAAGAGAACAGAAGCGCTGGAGTATTATCAAGAAGCCCTCAAGTTATTTTATAATCTTCCCGGCGTCAGGCTACGGCCTTATTCATCAAGGCAGGCAGGGAAAAAGCCAAAGCTCAGGTTTAGCGAAGAAATCGGTGACCTGATGATATCTGGATATCAGCAAGAAGCCAAAAAAGAAAAAAATAAGAGGGGAAAAATGGAATTCACGAGCATCTTCAACGATGTCGTCGGTCCGGTCATGCGCGGGCCTTCAAGCTCTCATACGGCCGGCTCCTACAGAATTGGAAGGATGGCGCGTTCTTTACTCGGGGAGGAACCGGTTCGAGTGGTCTTCACGTTCGACCCGCAGGGCTCATACGCCAAGACTTATAAAGAACAAGGGGCAGACCTCGGGTTTGCCGCAGGACTGCTGGGATGGGAGATTACAGACGCCCGATTTCCTGAAGCTGTCGAATCCGCCGCCCGGGCGGGGATTGATATCGAATTTACTGTCGCCCCCTTGGAGAAGGCCGAACATCCCAACTCCGTTGAAATCCGGTTGACCGGCCCGGCTGGAAAGAAACTTCGCGTTTTGGCCCAGTCTGTCGGCGGAGGCCTGGTCAATTTCAAGCAGATCAATGACTGGGATGTCATTTTGACCGGGAAAGCATGGGATGTTTTTGTAGAGCTCGAGCGAGGATCCGGCCCTCAAGTTGTTGCTCATGTCCAAAGCTTAAAAGGTATCGTTGGCCCCTCTCAGGAGACGAGCCGTCATGGTGAGACGCTGCTTCATTTCCTGAGCAAATCGTCCTTGGAAGATGATTTTTTGGCTCGAATTCGCGCCCTTCCCGGAGTCAAAAATATTTGGACCACCCCTCCTGTCTTTTACGTTCAGCATGGCGATGCTCTTTTTCAGAACTCCTGTGAGATGGTTGCTAAAGCCCGAAGTCAGGGTCTCACTCTCGGTCAGGTCGCCCTGGAAAATGAGTCGGCGCTTTTGGGGCTGAGCAGGAACGAGGTTATGGAAGAGATGCTCAGGCGTTGGGCCGTCATGCGCTCAGCCGTCGAGCAAGGGCTCCGCGGCGAAAAAGTCAGGATGCAGCTTCTCCAGCCCTCGGCCGCGCGGATATTTCAAGCGGAAGCGGATGGAAAAGTCGCCGTGGGCGGCCTTCACACCAAGGCGGCTGCGAGGGCCATGGCTTCGCTCCATCTGAGCAACAGCAGGGGAGTGGTCTGCGCGGCACCGACCGGCGCCTCCTCAGGAGTGATCCCCGGGGTTTTGATCACTCTGGCCGAACAGAGAAACCTCAGCCTTGAGAGAATTGCCCTGGCCCTTTTTGCTGCCGGGGCCGTGGGCCTGGTCATAGTCGGGCGGGCGACTTTTGCCGCCGAGGTCGCCGGCTGTCAGGTTGAGATAGGCGCGGCGGGGGCCATGGCAGCGGCGGCTGTTGTCGAAGCGGTCGGCGGCTCAGCCCAGCAAGCCGCGGATGCAGCCGCTATCTCTCTACAGAACACCATGGGGTCAGTGTGCGATCTTGTCCAGGGAATCTGCGAGATTCCGTGCCACACGCGCAATGCGGTTGCGGCCGCGAGCGCTTTTGTCTGCGCTGATTTGATTCTGGGCGGCTACGTCAACCCCATTCCTCTCGACGAGACCGTCGCTGCGGTTTTTTCTGTCGGCAAGATGCTGCCCCGCGAATTGAGATGCACGTCTCTCGGCGGGATTGCCGTGACTCCTTCGGCCCAAACCTTGCCGCGTCTGGGATAAATAAATAACGGAAGAGCGACTTATCTGCGGCTGGAATTTAAGGAGGTGGGCTTTCTTCCTTTTCTTTCTTCAGCTTTTCCCTGGCCTCGATAAACATCGGCTCGGCATAGTCCGAGGACCAGGTGCGTTCCTCGAAGCTTCGTTTTTCGACCAGAGCTAAAAACCCTCGGAACTCATCAAAGTAAGAGCCGTAGATATGGAAGCTGTCCACGAGGTCGGCGTACCGCCCCACCCGCACGCGGCGGCCGATCTTCGAGCCGATCTTCTCGGCGATGACACGCTGCAGGTCCGTAAGAGCAAAAGCATTCATATAGGCTGCCTTGTAAGCATCCCGGGAGCGCCAATGCGTGTTCATGTTGAGGATGAGGTCTCCTTTTTCATCGGCGAGAAGACGGCACCAGACGCGCTGCAGACAGGGCGGGTCATAGGTGGGCGGGTCGAGCTTGGGGTTCCAGGTGATAGCTTGAGCCCGGCGGGAATGCCCGGCCTGACTGAGTTTTTCGATAATATAATTGATCTGGTCGATCGTTTGGCCTTCGACCTCGTAAGCAAAGAGGCGCTTATGGTAAGTGTAGGTCCACTTGCCTTCTTCAGGGGCAATCCAGTGGTCGTGAACCCCGTCCAGGACTTCCTGGCGGTAGATCTCAAGGTCTTCCAGCCCGCCCGGAAAGGCGCGGTGGAGGCGCGGCTCCAAAAAAGGGTCCTCTGCCGTCCACATCATGGTGCAGTCCTTGCTGGGCGGGTCAGCGGGTTTGTCATACTCGGTTTTAACGGAGACGCCCTTCTCCCAGCAGGCCAGGACGGCCTTTTCCCAGGCTTCGGGCAAAGTTTTTCCGGAGACGAATAAAGTAGGAATTTGGCCCTGCATTTTCACCTCACCAGTTCACATTTTTTCTGTCTTGCTTTTATCACAGCAAAGCGGCAAGGTCAATCTGCAGATGTCAAACCTGGACGGTTTTGACATTGAATTTTCCGTATGTTATAAATCCTTGAACTTATTTGGCCGGCAGGAAAACAATTTAGCTGCTAAGCATTACCAATCTGCTGAAGGAGTGAAAATGTTAAGCGGTGCGTTCACACTTTTGATAACACCCTTTAATAAAAACATGACGCTCGATGAAGAGGGTTTGAAGTCGCTGGTGCGCCTGCAGGTCAAAAGCGGAATCCATGGATTGGCTCCCTTGGGCGTGACGGGGGAAAGCCCTCTTCTTTCTGAGGAAGAAATCAAAAGAGTTGCCGAGATCGTTGTCCAAGAAGCCGACGGTAAATGCCGGGTTGCTCCAGATACATGCTCCAATAACCTTGATCAGACGATCAAACGGGTCCAGCTCTATGCCGACCTTGGATGTGACTACGCCGTTGTTTTTGCCCCCTTTCTGGTCAAGCCTACTCAGGCCGGCATCATCGCCTTCTATGAAACGGTGGCCAAGAGTGCGAAAATACCTGTCATCATCCATAACTCTCCGGACCGAGTTGGCGTCAACATCGAACCCAAGACTTATGCCCGTCTGATTGACCACGAAAATATCATCGCCACCAAAGACGGGAAAAAGGAGATGGACCACCTGGCCAAGATTCTGTCTCTGGCCAGGGGAAAATCATTCAACGTTTTTACCGGAAAGGACACCACCGCCTACCCCTTGATGTCATTCGGCGGAAGCGGCGTTTTTACAGTGGCTGGGAATATTGTGCCCGAGGTGATGCGGGATGTAGTGGATTATTGCCTTCGCGGTGAGTTTAATAAGGCTCGAGAGATCCATTATACTTACTATGAGCTTTTTGAGGCCTTGAGGCTGGAGACGAATCCGATGGCGGTGAAAGAGGCGTTGGCTCTGATGGGGTTGCCGGGAGGCGGATTAAGATTGCCTCTAACCAGGCTCAGCGAACCTAACAGAGAAATTCTCCAAAGACTCCTCAAAGAGAGGCAGTTGATTTGAGTGAGATCACCCTCAGGGCGCCGGCCACAATAGCTAACTTCGGGCCGGGTTTTGATATTTTTGCTCTGGCCCTGAAACGGCCGGTCGACACTTTGAAAATTCGGCTTAATCAGACCAGTTCCATTACCATCAAAGTCACGGGCCGGAGTGAGGTCATACCTACAACAGCCGAGAAGAATACGGCAGGGCTGGCCGCAATTCATTTCTTCCAGAAAATCGCGGCACCGGCCGGAGCGGAGATCGAAATCATCAAAGAAATGACTGTAGGTGCGGGTTTAGGATCATCCGCAGCCTCGGCTGCAGCGAGTGTTTATGGACTGAACAAGCTCTTGAAGGCCAATTTAACCAACAATGAAATTATCGAGATAGCCAGCCGAGGTGAGGTGGCCTCGGGAGGAACTCACCATGCGGATAATGTCGCCGGCTGTCTTCTCGGCGGGTTTGTTTTTGTCCGGAATCATCAGCCCCTCGATGTCGTCAAGATTGACGCCCCGGAAATCCCCGTTGTTCTCTACGTGCTCAAAAAATCTCAGGTTACAACCAGAGGATTCATCCCCGACCGTTTCAGCCTGGCAGAAGTCAAAGAACAGATGTCCTGGTGTTCCTCTTTGATCTACGCCGTTTTAAGCGGAGACTTGGAGAAAATAGGCCGGGCGATCAATCGAGACAATATTTCCGAGCCGGTCAGGTCCAGGTTTATTCCGGCCTACGCTGAGCTTAAAAAAAGGATTTTGGAAACAGGAGCCTTCGGCTGCAATGTCAGCGGAGGAGGGTCTTCTCTCTTCGCCATATGTCCAAAGGAAAAAAGAGATGGGATCGCCGAGGTCATGAGGAGCTTCGCTAAAGATAAAGGCACTCCAGGTGAGATCATCCAGACGGAAGCCAGCAACGGCGGCCTGCGAGAGATCAATGAATTATAAACAGATCGCCGGGCTCATCTCCCGGAGTAAGAAAAAAACTCCGGCCAAGGTTTTCCTTCGAGGCGATTTCGGACGAGACGATTTTAAAAATTGCGACTTCCAGGCATTCGGCGAGGGCGCCTTCTGGGTTCTGCTGGGTGACTATTCAGCCATTGAAGAATGGATGAGGAGAAGACGGACGAAAATCAAAGATTGTTATGCGGAGATCACCGGCCGTAACTCTGCTCTCCCGCTTCTTGATTTGAGGAAAGTCAAAGCCAGAGTCGAACCGGGCGCTATCATCAGAGATGGAGCGCGCCTAGGGAAAGATTGCGTGATCATGATGGGAGCGGTGATCAACATCGCTGCTCGGATCGGCCAAGGGACGATGATTGATATGAACGCCGTCCTGGGCGCTAGAGCGGTCATCGGAAAAGACTGCCATATCGGGGCCGGCGCGGTGATAGCCGGGGTCCTGGAGCCGCCGAGCAAAAAACCTGTTGTTATCGGGGACAAAGTCCTCGTCGGTGCGAACGCCGTCGTGCTCGAGGGAGTCAAGGTCGGAGATGGCAGCGTCGTGGCCGCAGGCGCTGTGGTCGTAAAAAACGTTCCGCCCGGGGTTGTGGTGGCAGGCATCCCTGCCAGAGTCATCAAGAAGGTCAGAGAGATTCAAGAAAAAGAGAAAATATCCTTGGTTAAAATTTTGCGGAGAATGTAGGCAAACCCAAGAAAAGACCTGGGACAAATCAAAGTGAACCTCCTGGAACTGACCAAGAAATTCGTGAATATCCCGTCGGTGACAAACTCTGAAGCTGAGATCGCCGACTTCCTCTCGGCCTATCTCAGAGGCCAGAAATTTGAGGTGAGGGAACAGGACATCGACGGGAGACGGAGAAATATTTTAGCTCTTCTGGGGCCAAATCCCCGGGTCATGTTTTGCACCCACATGGATACCGTTCCACCTTTTTTTGAGGCCAGGGAAGACGAGTCTCATATCTTTGGCCGGGGCGCGTGTGATGCCAAAGGCATCATGGCCTCGATGATTTGGGCCGGGCAGGAGCTCAGGAAGGAAAAGCAGACGGAGATGGGCCTCCTCTTTGTTGTCGGCGAAGAGACAGACAGCATCGGCGCAAAAAAAGCCAACGACTTGAACATCGACTCGGAATTTATCATAATCGGTGAGCCGACAGAAAATAAGATGGGCCTCGGACACAAAGGGCAGGTGACCTTAAAAATGACAGCCGCAGGGAAATCGGCGCATTCGGCTTATCCCAGTCTGGGTGAATCGGCCATCGAGAAGCTCATCGATGCGCTCCAGGAGATCCGTTTTTTGGATTTCGGTGAAGACCCAACCTGGGGAAAGACCCTTGTCAATATCGGAAAGATTGAAGGCGGAGTCGCCCACAATGTGATACCTGATTCTGCCAGCGCGACCGTTTCTTTGCGGAGCGGTCAGGCTTCTGATCAGATTATTGACAGGATAATGAGCCTGGTTGGTCAAAAAGTCAAAATCGAGGTCCTGGGCCGAGCCGAAGCTCAGGTTTTGTTCACCCTCCCGGGGTTTGAGCAAGTCGTCCTCCCTTACGGAACTGACATTCCCTATTTGCAGAGCTTTGGAAAGAAGCTGCTTCTGGGACCCGGTTCTGCCGTCGTTGCCCATACAGAGAAGGAAAAAGTCGAAAAGCAGCAGCTGTTCGAGGCGGTTAAGATCTATAAAAAAATGGCCAAGGGACTTCTGGCTCTTTGACTGAATGACGTTATAACTTGCCAAAGGCGAAAGATATATTGTTAACGGATTCATGAGACATTTTTTTAGCGAAAGGATGAGCGGCCTAGACAAAACTCTCATCCGCCGTATCCATGACCTGGCGGATTCCTCCTCGATCAACCTCGGGTTGGGCGAGCTCAGATTCCCGACGCCGAAATCTATAATGGAGCATGTCAGAGAGAAATCGAGCGAGTGGAACCTTGGCTACACTTCCAATGAGGGGCTGGCGGAGCTCAGAGGCCTGGTCGCAAAGAATTGCGGTTATGCGGTCTCGCCTGACCAGGTTTGTATTACCGTGGGCGCAGAGGAGGCTCTCTTTGGTTTGCTGATGGTCTTAGTCAACCCGGGCGATGAAATTCTGGTCCCGGACCCTGGCTATCCGGCCTACCCCTCGATTGTCAAGATGGCCGGGGGTACGCCAAGGGCCTATTCCCTGTATCCGGAGGATAATTTTGCCTTGAGGTCGGAGGAGGTCAAAAAGAACGTCACCGCCAAGACAAAAGTCATCATCATCAACAGCCCCAATAATCCAACCGGCGCAGTTTATTCCAGGGAAGAATTAAGGAGCCTGGCCAGGCTTCTTGACGAAAAAGGCGTCTTGGTCATTTCCGACGAAGTTTACCGGGATATTTATTACGAAGATGAGCCGGATTCCATCGCGCGGTACGTTCAAAGTTTTGTGGTGATAAACAGCGTGTCCAAGAGTTTCAGCATGACGGGCTGGCGGCTGGGCTGGTGTATCGCCCCTCCCGAATTGGCCAAGCTCTTCGCCAGCTTTCATCAGCTGGCCGTGACCTGTGCTCCGTCCATTTCTCAGCACGCGGCCGTCTTCGCCCTCAAAGGCCTGGCCGAGGCAGAGAAGCGCCAAAACTTGGAAGAGTTGCGGAGAAGGAGAGAGCTGGCCCTGCGCTGCCTGGAGAGATACACCGACCTGAGATGCCTAAAACCCGCAGGAGCTTTCTATATTTTTGTGGATATCTCGCGCAAAATTTCTCGGTACGGAAACTCTTTGGAAGCCGCCCTGAATCTGTTATCAAAAGAGAAGGTTGTCGTCATTCCTGGAACGGCCTTCGGCCAGAGAGGCGAGGGATATTTACGCCTTTCTTTCGCGGCTTCCGCCGAACACATCGATGAAGGCCTCCGCAGGATCGGGCGTTTTTTTGGTTGATCAGATAAATTACGCTGTTCAGCGCCGGCAATTATTTTTTCCCGAAAAGGGGCGAGAGGAGGAGGCCTATGCCCACGGCGATAAGAATGAGGGGCCACCACTCCTCAAACCCGACAAGATGAGCGCCGCCGACGATAGCCAGCACAAGCCCGGCTATGAGCCTTCCTGTCCTCGTCGGCCGCTGGGCCGTGGTGAGACTGCTGATAATGAACTCGAGAATAAAAATTCCTCCCAGACCGACTAAAAAGTAGGCCCACCAATCGGCCCAGGAAATTCGTCCCATTTCAGTTAGCAGGAAAAGGACTCCAAGGAGGATGAGAATGAGTCCTCCCGTCAACCTGGGGTAAGGACTGTCTTTGGTTTTAGAAGACCGAGGGGACTTGCCTTTTTCTTCGGTCATGCTTTCTTCGGCCATTTTTTACTCCTGAATTCTTGCCGAATTTGTATCTGCCCGATGCGATCTCGCTTACTACCTATACCACAGCCTCAATTGCCGGTCAATGAGGAACCCGGCCGATTTGTTTTATGAAAGGAAGGGGGAAAAAAAGAGGGAGGGGAGGAAAATATCCTCCCCCCTCGGACATATTTATAAGAAGGAGTGCGCTTTTAAGCTGCCCTTCCTAAGGCTGACAGCGATTCGGCCACTCTTCCCACGGCCAAAATATAGGCGGCTTCTCTCATCGTGACGTCGCATTTTTCCATGGTGCCGACAACGTCCCAGAAGGCCTTTTTCATCTTTTTTTCCGTCTTTTCGTGAATTTCTTCTTCAGAGTAGAAATATCGCTGCAGGTCCTGGACCCATTCGAGATAGGAGACGGTGACGCCTCCGGCATTGGCCAGGATATCCGGTGCGACCAGGACCCTTTTCTCTTTCAGGATTTCGTCTGCTTCCAGCGTGGTCGGCCCGTTAGCCCCCTCAAGGACGATTCTGGCCTTGACCTTGTCGGCGTTATCCCTGTTGATCTGGCCTTCCACGGCTGCCGGGATGAGAATATCGCAGCTGAGCGCGATCAGGCGTTCATTGTCGATGGGTTCTGTCTCCGGAAAGTTGACGATGCTTCCGGTGTGAGCCACCTGTTTTTCCAGCTCAAAGGGGTCTAGCCCTTTTTCGCTGTGTATGCCGCCGAAGATATCCGTGACGGCAATGATTTTGCAGCCGGCTTGATGGACTAGCTTGGCAATGGAGGACCCGACGTTGCCGAACCCGAGAACAGCCACTCTCTTTCCTTCGAGAGGGAAATGAAGATATTTAGAGGCTTCCTCCAGGACCAAGAACAACCCCGTGCCGGTGGCCGTGGCTCTACCCAAGGATCCCCAGAGATGAACGGGTTTGCCGGTGACGACAGCGGGTTCGAAATAGCCCTGGCCATGGCTGAAGGCATCGGCGATCCAGGCCATGGTTTGGGCGTTGGTGAACATATCCGGGGCGAGGATATCCTTATACGGCCCAATGATGTCTCTTATGGCCAGAGTATATTCCTTGGTCAGCTTCTTGAGCTCGTTCTCCGACATTTTCAAAGGGTCGCAGATGATGGCTCCTTTTCCGCCACCGAACGGCAGGTCAAGCACAGCGCATTTCCAGGTCATCCAGCTCGCCAGAGCCTTGCATTCGCTGATGGAAGCGTTGGGGCTGTACCGGATTCCCCCTTTAGCCGGGCCGCGGACGGTGGAATGCTGCACCCTGAACCCGGTGAAGGTTTCTGCGCGGCCGTTATCAAGAGTGATGGCCATGTGGACGGTAAGCTCCTTTTCGGGATATTTCAGTCTCTGGTAAACCCAGGGTTCGATATCCAAGAAGGAAGCCGCTCTCTCGAACTGCAGGGTTGCTTCGAGGAAAGGGTCGTACTCTTTTTCTCTTAACTCAGGGATCGGGCTGATATATCTGATTTTTGCTTCTTTGGCCATAGACCTGTCCTTTTTACCCGATCTCCTTAACCAGGAGCTTGAGCAGCTTGTCATAGCCCGACTTCTGGAACTGGAGGATGGGGATCTTCTTCCCCTGGTAATGAAGATATTTTCCCTCCAGCCGGACCCTCTTCTGTTTTCGAGGCCTCTCGGCGACCAATTTGTGCACATCAGGCCAGGGAATGACCTCTGCTAGTTGGCCTTCTGTCGCCTCAGGAAGGGCTTCTTCCTTAATCCTTTTGAGTGCGTTTGATGATTTGTTATGATTGCTCATTTAAACCTCCTTATTTGAGCGCACCCTTTATATAAGCAATTCCTGTGCCAATGCTTAAGTCATTGAAATTAAATGGATTAGAGTTTTGTGGGGAGCAGATTATAGCAATTTGCAATAGTGCATTTTGCAATCGTCCAGGCTTTTTTCTCTTATTTTGTGCTTTTCAGGAAAGCTTTTGAGCTTTGAGCTTCCGGAAAAGCGAGGTGGGATGGATGCCCAGGATTCTGGCGGCCTGGGACTTGTTTTGGCCGGTGGCGGCGAGCACTTTTTCGATGTATTTTCTTTCCAGGTCTTCGAGTGTCAGGAAGGAATCCTGGGGAACGAGCTTTTCCAGGATTGTATTTTGCGGAGATTCCTTGTATTTCTTGATTTCTTGAGGAAAATGGGTGAACTGGACCTCGTCCTCAGAGTAGAGAGACAGGATTCTTTCGATGATATTCTTGAGCTCCCTGACGTTGCCCGGCCAAGGATAGGAAAGCAAAGCCTGGGCGGCCTCCTGGGAAATCCCCTTGAAAGAGCGCCTGAGTTCCTGATTAAATTCCTTGATGAAAAGGAGGGCCAGGGGAAGAATATCTTCTTTTCGTTCCCGCAGGGGAGGGATACGAAGCGGGACGACATTCAGCCTGTAAAAAAGGTCCGACCTGAATTCTCCCCGCTCGGTGGCTTTAGCCAGGTCTTTGTTGGTGGCGGCAATCACGCGAATATCGACTTTGACCTGCTGCGAACCTCCCAGCCGGGTAAACGTTCCTTCTTCCAGGACCCGCAGCAGCTTCGCTTGAAGATTGAGAGACATGTCGCCGATTTCATCAAAAAAAATGGTCCCTTCATCGCCTTTTTCCAGAATCCCGATCTTTCTCTTCTTGGCATCCGTGAAAGCGCCCGCCTCGTAGCCGAACAGCTCGCTTTCCAGAAGATTTTCCGGAATGGCGGCGCAATTAATCTCTATGATCGACTTTTCAGCTCTGGGGCTGTGATAGTGGATAGCCTTGGCCAGGAGCTCTTTTCCTGTCCCGCTTTCTCCCTGGAGGAGCACCGTCGTCTTTTCCGAGGCGGCCACGCGTTTGGCCATCCCGATGACATCCTTCATCTTCTTGCTCTCGGCGCTGATTTTGCCGAAGTAATACCGGCCCTTTTCTGACTCCACGTGCTCCAGGACTCTAATCCTCAACGAAAGGGTCTCCAGAGCGCGGCGGATGGCGTTTTTCAAATCGTTTATTTTAAAAGGCTTCAACAGATAATCGTAAGCGCCGAGTTTCATCGATTCGACGGCTTTTTCCAGGATTTCATAGGCGCTCATCATGATGACGATGGTTTCCCTCTCGATCTCTTTGATGTGCTTGAGGACTTCGATGCCGGAAATCCCCGGAAGCATCAGGTCCAGGAGAACAAGCTGGGGCTTATATTTTCCAAAAATTTCCAAAGCCGTCTCGCCGGAGTTGGTGACCAGGACCTCGTAATCCTCCTTCTCCAGGGCCTTTTTCAGGTTATTGAGAGTGAGAATCTCGTCATCGACGATCAGGATGGAATACGTGCTCAAAAGATGACCTCCTCATCCTTACTGAGGATTTTGCCCTTCTGCCGGATGGGCAGCGCGATCGAAAAGCTCGTGCCTTTCCCGGGCTCGCTGCGGACAAAAATATCTCCGCTGTGGTTCTTGATATAGCTCAGACTGATGCTCAGCCCGAGTCCCGTGCCCTGGCTCTTTTTAGTGGTAAAGAACGGGTCAAATATTTTTTTAAGATTCTCCGGCGGGATGCCGATGCCCGTATCGGAGATATCAATCTGGATCAGTTCTTTGAATTTGACTTTTGACGTCTCCACTCCGAGCGCCCCGCCGGCGGGCATGGATTGGGCGGCGTTGATGAACATGTTTGTCAGGACCTGCCTGATCTGGTTTAAGTCGGCGGTGATTTGTGGCAGGGCAGGAGGAAGATTTTTTTCTATCTTGACGTTTCTGAAGATAGGCTGATGGCTCAAGAAGGACAGAGTGTCCTCGATGAGCTGGTTCAGGTTCACCTTGGTGAATTGCGGCGGCGTCGGCCGGGCGAAGTTGAGCAGACCGCGAATGGTCTCGGAGATCCTGTAGACATTTTCCAGGACCATCTCAATCTCTTGTTTTTCTTTTTCTCCACTGACCCCGTCACGAAGAATTTCAAGATAGGAAGAGATGCCCAGGAGAGGATTATTGATCTCATGAGCGGCGCCGAGAGCCAGCTGGCTGAGGGCGGAGAGCTTTTCATATTCGGCCAGCTGTTTGTGGAGTTTTTCTCGTTCGGTGACATTTTCGATGAGGATGCTCACTCCCAGAATTTTGCCGCGGCCGTCTTCGACCGGGAAAAAGGACAGGTTGAAATACTCGTCTCCCTTCTTCCGGTCAATATTTTTCTTCTCGACCTGGTTAGGTTTGCCGTTGAAAATGGTGTTTTCAAAAGCCACTTCGATATCCCGGTCACTCAGCCAGGGCAGCGCCTGGAAAATGTCCTGTCCCTTCTTCAAGTCCTCAAGGTTAAAGAGCTGGCGGATCTCCTTGTTGAAGTGGGTGATTTTTCCGGAGGAGTCCAGGCCGATGACTCCCAGGGAAATGCTGTCCAGGAGGTTGGTGATGTATTCTTCCGAGAGGCGCAGTTCCTGGGCCAGGAGTTCGCTTTCCTTAGCCCTCTTCTCGAGCTCGACGTTCATCGTGTCGACTTCTTTTTTCTTGGCCCGCGTTTCAGCCAGAGCCTGGCGGAGATTGACCGTCAATCTCCGGAGCAGGGACGTCGTCCGCCTGGCCTGCAGGTTCGAGATAACAACGAGCAGGATAAAGAACGGGATGAAAAGGTAGAGGACGATCTTATTCACCTTTTTAAGGGGCAGGAGGGCTTCCCTTAAGTCCATCTCCGAAACGAGGTAGTCGTCAAACCCGGGCAGCCTTTGGTAAGCGCAGAGGACTTTCTGACCCCGATAATCGATATGTGTTTTGACGCCTCTTGACCCGGTGTGAGGATTTTCCGTCTTTTCGGAATAACCCTTATCCTGAAGAGGCCGGCCACCCAGCTTTGTCGGCGAAAGAAGCATCCCCTGGGCGTCAGCCAGGAAGAGCTCGGAAGTCTCGCCGATCCCGAGGTCGAAGAGAAGGCTGTAGAAGCTTTTCAAGTCCAAGGAAGCTGCCAGGACACCGATCGTCTGGTTCTTCCGGTTCAGCAAAGGCTGGGACAGGATCATGACCGACGATTTGAGCATATCGGAGTAAAAGACCCCGGAGTTAAAAAATTTTCCGTCCCTGGAAACCTGGAAATATTTTCTATCAGAGATGTTGCCGCCGAGGTCTGTGTTGATGGCCAGGACGATATTGCCCTCAAGATCGGCGATGGTGAGAAAATCATACCATTTTTTTTCGCTGAGAAGGGATTTCAGTAGCCGAGACAGGCTCAAGACGTCCCCGATCTTGTCGACATCCAGGCGGGAGAGGGACTTGAGGTCGACCTCCCTGTCCTGGAGGAAGATATTGATCGTCTTGATGTTTTCCTCAACCGTCTCAGCCAGCCGGTTATAGATTTGATTTTTTATGAGGGAAGACACCTCAAAATTGACGCCGAGATAAAGCAGCAAAAATGGGCTGACAAACAGGATGATGGTTAAAAGCGTATTCCTTGAGGTCAGCTTTTTATAATCGGTTTCTTCCTGAAACGTCAGGGGCATGAATTAGATTATCTCTCAAAAAAACTAATTTTAGCAAAAAAAGAGAAGTTTGTAATATCTTTTAGCGAGAAAAACGAGTTGCCCTCTCCGAGGATTTCTTATAAAATGACTGGAAACATAAATGAAACTCAAAGCGCTTCTACAGTCGATGCGACCGGCCCAGTGGACCAAAAACCTTTTTGTTTTTGCCGCCTTGATTTTTGCCCAGAAATTCTTCTCCGGTCCTCTTTTCCTCAAGTCTGTGGCCGCCTTTCTCGTGTTTTGCCTCGTTTCCGGGGCCTTCTACATCTTCAATGACCTCCAGGATCGAGAAGAAGACCGGGCTCATCCCAAAAAATCCCGGAGGCCGATTGCCAGGGGGGAAATCAGTCCGGCCCAAGCGCTGGCTGTCTCCATGCTATTGGCCGGCGGCAGTCTTGTCGCGGCCTTTTTCCTCAATCGACCGTTTTTTATCGCTGTGGCCATTTATGTCCTCCTCCAGCTGGGTTATTCCCTGAAGTTGAAGCAGGTGGTTATCCTCGACATCTTTGTCATCGCCGCCGGGTTCGTCATCCGCGTCGTCGCCGGAGGCCTGGTGATCGATGTGCCGATCTCTTCTTGGCTTCTCATTTGTACGACTCTGCTGGCGCTTTTCCTGTCCATGAGCAAGAGGCGTCATGAGCTCGTCCTTCTTGAAGATAAAGCGACAAACCATAGGCCGATACTCAAGGAATACAGCGCCTATCTCCTTGATCAGATGATCGCGGTCGTGACGGCCTCCACTCTCATTGCCTACTGTCTCTACACGATCTCCCCGGAGACCGTGGAAAAGTTCGGGACCGAGCATCTCGTCTGGACGTCCGCTTTTGTCCTTTATGGCATTTTCCGTTATCTTTACCTTGTTCATCAAAAAGGAAAAGGTGGAAGCCCGGAGGAGCTCGTCCTTCAAGACAAGCCGCTTCTTCTGAATATAGTGCTCTGGATCGGCGCGGTCATTCTCATCCTCTATTATAGGTAAAGACTGATGACTTCCGCCAAAGTCGCCGTTTTGAAAACCTCCCCGGGAACCGTCCTGGCCGACTATAAGAGGCTGATGCACCTGGCGGAATACCAAAAATACTTGCCCCGGGATAAAGACACGGCCCTCAAGATCAATATCACCTGGCACTATTTTTATCCTGCCTGTTCGACGCCTCCCTGGCAGCTCGAAGGAGTCATCAAGACCTTGCTCGAAGACGGCTACAGGAAAGAGCTCGTTCATGCCTGCCACAACCGGACCGTGGTCGTCTCGGCCAAAAGGGGAGAGAAAAACAATAAACATCTTCCGGTCGTCCAAAAATATGGTTTACGGAACATTCATCTCTATGAGGGCGAGGAGTGGATAAGATATGAGCCTAAAGCAAAGATGAGGGTCTTGGACCAGATCTTTCCGCACGGTATCGAGATCCCCAAGCGGCTCATCGGCGAAAATATCATCCATCTCCCGACGATGAAAACGCACGTTTTCACCACCATGACGGGGGCGATGAAGAATGCCTTCGGCGGGCTGCTCCATGAGAGGAGACACTGGACCCATTCGGTTATCCATGAAACTCTGGTTGACCTGCTCACCATCCAGAAGGAGATCCACTCGGGAATCTTCGCTGTTATGGATGGGACCATCGCCGGCGATGGTCCTGGTCCGCGGTGCCTGGTCCCCTATATCAAAAATTACATCCTGGCCAGCGACGATCAGGTGGCCATAGACGCGGTGTCGGCCAAGATGATGGGGTTTGACCCTCTCAGCCTTCCTTTCATCCGCATAGCCCATGAGTCCGGACTGGGCTGTGGCGACCCGGACGAGATCGAAGTGGTGGGCGAGGATATCGAAGAGGTCAATTTTCACTTCCAGGCCTCAAAGAATACGTTTGCCAGCTACGGCCAAAAGCTCATCTATTGGGGACCGCTCAAACCCTTGGAGACGTTCTTGCTCAGGACGGTCCTGGCCCCCTGGTCCTATGTGGCTTCAGTCATCTTTCATGACTGGATTTGGCATCCCTTTATCGGCAGGGAAAGGACAAAAAAAATCCTTAAAACCTCCTGGGGCAAGCTGTTCCAGAGTTACTAAAAATAACGCTCACTCAGCCCGCATTCTTGCTTCGAACAATTCAACCCCTAAATAATTACACGGATGAATTCTTGAGGAAGTGGAGGCTTTTGGGCTCCTTCTCGAGATGGTAAATGATCAGGCTCTGCAGGGTTTTCCTGATGGGTTCGAGCTGGCCGGGGGCAAAAGGCAAGTCTCCCTTCTTGGGGGGAGGATTTTTCTTAGCCCAGTCGAGGAAAAAGACCATCTCGGGCGAAGTCGCCTCCTTTTTTTGCGGAGCGCAGCTCGCGCAGTAAACCCCATCCATTTTGGCGGAGAGCCAGCCGCCCTGGAGAAGTTTCTTCTGACACGTCTTGCATCTCCGGAAATCAGGAAGCAGGCCGTTGATCTGGAGGAACCAGGCTTCGAAATAGCGGCTCAGGAGGCCGAGGTCGCCCCTATCTCTGATGGCCTGCAGAGTGGAGAGAAAAAGCCTGAAGAAAATGTCCTCCTTAGCCCGCGCCGGGAAAAATTCCTCGATCAGCTCGGTAAAATAAGAGAGCGTGCAGGTGGTGCTGTAATCTTTGTGAACCTCGAAAAAAGACTCGATGAGGTCACACTGGCTTACGGTCACCAGGTCCTTCCTCTCTTTCTCATAATAGAAGATTTTGACCAGAGACATGGGCTCAAGGCTGCTGCCAAACCGGTTTCCGAATTTCCGCGCGCCTTTGGCCATTCCCCGGAGGAGACCTTTGTCGCGGGAAAAGAAAACGACGATTTTATCCTGGTCGCCGACATTGAAGCTGCGCAAGACGATGGCTTCCGATTGGTCGATAGGCATAGGTTATCTAAAGGCTAAGCCACAAACGTGATATTCAGCGCTTTTATTTTCTCTCTCAATCTGGCCTCATCGATTTTTAAGTCCGAAGCGGCCTTGGGAATTTCCCAGTTGTTTCTCATCAGGGTCCGGTGAATATAACGCTTTTCAAACTGCTCTTGGGCCTTCTCCAGGGAATAGCCTTCGAAATAGTCGGAGATAGGCTCGAGTTCTCTTGTCTCGACAAGAAGAGAGAGATGAGAGCTCGTGATCTCTTCTTCTTGAACCATGATGACGAATCTCTCAATCACGTTCATCAACTCGCTGACATTCCCGGGCCAAACATATTTCAGGAAAGCGCTCATGGCCTCCGGACTCATGGTTTTGGGCTTCTTGCCGTATTCCGCGCAGAAATGCTTGAGAAAATGATCGATCAAAAGAGGAATATCTTCGGTCCTCTCCCGCAGCGGCGGCAGGGTCAAGGCGATAATATTAAGCTTAAAATAGAGATCTTCCCGGAACTTACCCTTGCCGACGAGCTCGCGCAGGGGCTTGCTCGTCGCCGCGATGATGCGCGTATGGAAGGGTATCGACTCTGTCGTTCCCAAAGGCTCGAATGTCTGCTCTTCCATGGCGCGGACGAGCTTAGCCTGAATTTTTAGGCTCAGGTCGCCGACTTCGTCCAGAAAAAGCGTCCCTTCATCGGCCAGAAGAAGCTTCCCTTTTTTGTCCTTATGGGCCTGGGGGAAAGCTTCTTTGACATAGCCGAAAAGTTCGCTTTCCATCATATCGTCTGGGACTGCGGAACAGTTGACCTCCATAAATTTCTTCTCTTTGCGCTGGCTCTGCTGGTGTATCAGGCGGGCCACCAGTTCCTTGCCTGTGCCGTTTTCTCCGAAAATCAAGACTCGGCCGCTGGACGCAGCCGCCTGGTCCATTCCCACTCTAAGCTTTTGCATGGAGTGGCTTTGGCCGACGAGATAATATTTGGATCGCTGCTTTTCGCGGAGTTGGAGATTTTCTTCTTCTAACTTCTTCTGCCGCAGGGCATTCCTGACCGTGAGGACGACCTTTTCCAGCGAAAGGGGCTTCTCCAGAAAATCGTGAGCGCCGAGCTTGGTCGCGACGACGGCCGTCTCGATCGTGCCATGGCCCGAAATCATGACCACCTGCGGGTTTTCTTCCGTTGTTTTTATTGTCTTGAGTACATCGATGCCACTCATCCGAGGCAGCCAGATATCCAGCAAGACAAGGTCAACGTTTTGATTCTTGAGCAATTCCAGTCCCTCTTCTCCTGACTCCACGGTTTTCACCTGAAAACCTTCATCCTCAAGGATCCCTTTGAGGGAAGAGCGGATGCTGGCCTCGTCGTCGATGATCAGGATTTTTTCTTTGGTCATGCGGGAAGTTGGATGATGAATCGGGCGCCCGTCGGAGAGTTGTTTTCCACCCGGATCGTTCCGCTGTGCTCTCTGATGATTTGGCTGGCAATGGAGAGGCCCAACCCGGTGCTCTTCTTTTTGGTCGAGAAGTAGGGCAGGAAGAGTTTGGTTTTATCTTCGAGCGAAATCCCCGGGCCCGTGTCCGAGATCTCGATATTTACCTGTTGTTGTTTCTTCTCGAAAAAGGCCTGGACCCTGATTTTCCCTTTTTTGTTCATCGCTTCGATGGCGTTGTCAAAAATATTGATCAAGACACGTTTCATCTGCTCGGGGTCGAGCTGGAGGGAAGAAGGGAGGTCCGCGGCCAGGTCAACTTCGAAGTCGATCTGGGCAAAGATGCCCCGGAAAAGAGAAACCGTCTGGTCGACCAGGGGGCGGAGGTCGGCGGGCTTCAGTTCAACCTTGGGCAGCCGGGCAAAATTGGAGAACTCATCCACGAGGGACTTGATGGTCCGGGCTTCCTGGATAATCGTCTGGGCTCCCTCCTCGATGATTTCCGGGGAGCTCCGGTCATTTTTCTTCAGGGTCTTGATAATCCTTTCCGCCGAGAGTTGAATCGGCGTCAACGGGTTTTTGATTTCATGAGCCACCCTCTGAGCGACCTCCTTCCAAGTGGCCATCTTCTGGGCCTTGATCAGCTGAGTGAGGTTGTCGAATACGACAATCATGCCCGAGAAATCGCCGTCGGATTGCTGCAGGGGAGACAGGGCCAGGGCCACGGTCGTTGTCTGGCCGTTGGAAACAATATGGATCTCTTTTTCGGCCAGCCGGTACTTATTCTTCATCCCCCAGGCAATATTCTTGACGATTTCACTGTATTTGTATTCATTAAGAACTTCCTCGAAACTTTTTCCGATGGGATTCTTTTCCTCTAAAGCCAGCATTTCCCGGGCGGACGGGTTGATGGTGGTGATATTCCCTTTGGCGTCCAGGGTGATCACGCCTGTGGTGATATTGTTGAGGACGGTCTCGATATATTGCTTTCGGTTTTCGAGTTCCGAAGTTTTTTGGGCGATGTACATCTGGCTTTCTTTGAGGTCAGAGATCATTTGATTAAAGGAGTCGATGAGAGTCCCCAGCTCGTCAGAGGCCGGGTCCTCGACATGCACATTCAAGTTTCCCTTGGAAACTTCTTTGGTCGCCTGGGCGAGCTTTTCGATCGGAACAGTAATCCCTTTGGCGAGATGGAGACCGATCCAGCTGGCAGCGAAAACAATAAGCAGGGTGATGAACATCAAGACAATGACATAGAAGGTCTTGACTGTGATTTTTTGGGGAACGAGAAGGCGGTATCTTTGGACGTAGGCGTTTATATTGTTGATCCTCTGGGCATAGCTCTGGGGGAAGAATTTTCCCGTGGTCACCAGGACGTTCCCTCCGGTGGGAATGAAAAAAGCTATTCCCCGGCGGATCATCTCTCCGTTCCCCATGGGCTCGATGCTCCGAAAAATCTCGCCTAGCTGAGCCCTCTGCACCACATTGACTTGGATGGACTTGTAGTTTTGTAAGGGCAGGTTGGGGTTAAGATAGGTGAACAGCTCTTCATCTTCCAGATAGATGCCGATTTCATCAAGCCTGTATTCGGTCAGCTTTTGGCGGATAAAATCCCTGAGAAGAAGCCTGTTTTCCAGCTGGACGAGGTTTTGCCTCTTGATATCATTGCTGAGCTCGAGGGCATAATGGTAGGCCGTTTCTTCGGCGTTGGCGTAAACTCCATCGGCCAGGCTTTTGGTATCTTCGAGGATTTTATCAAACGGCGTCTTGAACCACAGCTCGATATTGCGGCTGATCAGGTCGCTGGCAAAAAAGAAAAGAAGAAGGGTGGGGATCAACGAGAGCGCGATGAAAAACAGAACAAGCTTTGTCTTGAAGTGAGAGCCGACGACCTTCTGTTTTCTCTCAAGGTAGAGCTTGACCAGGTTCCTTCCCAGGACGAAGAGGAGGACAAGAAAGAGCAGGAGGACAATGATCTGCATGGAGGAAAGAAGGACGCCGGTGACCGACGTGGGCGAGAATTCCTGCGACTCGAGGATAAAAAATTCGATGGCAAAGAAGAGGATAACGAGCAGGATGATGAAAGCCACGATGAACCGCGGACCCTTTTTCTTCAAGTTCTCCATCGAGATTAGCCTTTAGTCTCCTCTTTCGGAAGGAGATAGCTTTGGTAGTTATCCAGGGTTATCCTGATGTCCTTGCGCACAGCGCCCATCGGGCCGAGAGGCTTGGCTTTTTTCCCGTTGATGGTAAAGGTCAACCCTCCCGCATTGCCCAGGTTAAAGGCCACTTCCTGTTTGGCTTTGACCTGGAGGGCATCTCCTCGGTTCTTGATCCCATCCCAGACTATTTTCCCGTCGGCATAGATTTGGACCCAGGTCTCCTCGAGAAAAGATATTTCCAGGTTGAGACCTTTGACTTCTTCCACCGCCGGCTCCTGGGCAGGTGCTTCGACAAGCGGAAGGGGCGAAGGCGGAAGAATGACCTGGGACTTTGGTTTTGGCCGGGGGACGCTGCTTTGGCCCGGAGAAATGAAGACAAAGTAGAAGAGCGAGGCAATCACTACGACGGCCAGGACAATAAGAAGAACGATCAATCTTTTCCGGGTTAGAACGAGCGGAGGATTCAGCCCCTTGTGGGGGTGTTTATCCAGCTCGTATTCCTCAAAGAGCAGTATTTCTTGGTATTTGTTGAGCCATTGATTTTCGTCTAAACCGACGCTTTTCGCATAGGAACGAAGAATGGCCCGGACAAAAAATTGACCGGGAATGATTTCCAGGCGGTCTTCTTCGAGGGCCTGGAGAAATTTCAGGCTGATGCGCGTGGAATCGGCGATCTCTTTGAGGGAAATTCCTCTGAGTTCTCTTTCTCTTTTAAGTTCTTGCCCTAGGGAAGCCATTGACAAAAATTGTAGGCCAATCTCCTCGTTGTGTCAATAAATGGCTCAGGCGCGGCCTCGAAGCCACACAAATTTGGCTCCATTTCTCAGTCAGGGCGAAGAGCAGGGGGTGAAAAACCCCTGTGAGTCCTGAGCGGGCAGAGTCTCTCCGAAGCGACTAGAGAACAGAGACACTCCCAAAGACTTTGATTTTAGGGGATTAATCCCCCTTATCCCCGTTGAACAATCAAGGGGGATCATAAAAGAATGTCAGTGTCTCCGAAATTGTCGATGGACGAATGGGAGTTGATTTGCTGACTTGCGCCGGCAAAGCAGCGGGCGTTCCGAGGGGGTGTGACTCTTTGGTCGCAGGGCGGATGTCCGAGCCTTCCGCTTCGCCTCCGGATGGTCTTCTACGCCCACACCCCTCGATCTGCTTTTAAAGTGATATATAATGAATAATGAATTGGATAAGGAAGGTCCATCGGAATGAACCTGGCCCAGGCGATAAAGATTCAGGAAAAGCTCGCCTCGAGAGTAATCCTTGAATGGGACGGCGGGTCCGTTAATTATGTCGCGGGAGCCGACTCCGGCTATGATCCAAAAGAACAAAAGATCGGCGCCGTCATTGTGGTGATGAGAATCCCTGAATGTGAGGTCGTCGAAGTCGCTCAGGCTGTCCGAAAAGTCACGATGCCTTATATTCCCGGGTTTCTGGGTTTCCGGGAGGGCCCGGCGTTTTTTGATGCTTTCCGAAAACTCAAACAGCGGCCCGATGTGACCCTTCTCGACGGCAATGGAATCGCCCATCCTCGGAAAATGGGCCTGGCTTCTTATGTAGGTGTTGTCTTGGATGTCCCCACCATAGGATGCGCCAAAAGCCCGTTCTTCCCTTTTACTCTCCCCGCGGAGCGGAGAGGGACCTTTACGCATCTCATGAATAAAGCCGGAGAGAAAGTCGGGTTTTGCTTGAGAACGAGGCCCGGCGTAAAGCCTGTTTTTGTTTCCCCCGGTCACCGGGTTAGTTTTTATCAGGCCCGCAGGACCGTCCTCGACTGTGCCAGGTTCAGGGTTCCCGAGCCCCTCCGGGAGGCGCACAGATTGAGCCAGAAGCTGTTTCGCTGGTAAAAAGCTTCCTTTTTGGGACGGCCTTCCCTCAGATCTTCAAAAAGCGCGAGAGAGAGCTCAGGCTTCCCAAGATTCCCATCAGAGCGCTTCCGGCGATGAGTCCCAGAGATTGAGACAGGGAAAGATAGCGGAAGTTGATCATTTCCTGGAGAGCTCCTAGGGAATGGCCCAAGTACAGAGGAAAAAGCTTGATCAAGAGGAAGAGCAGAGCCAGGGAGAACGCGCTCCCGAGGATTCCCAGAGTGAGTCCCTCCAGGAGAAAAGGAAGCCTGATGAAGGTGTTGGTTGCGCCGACCAGGCGCAGAATCTCGATCTCGTTTTTTCGGGCGAAGACGTTGAGCCTGATGACGTTGGAGATGATAAAAAACGAAGCTAAAACCAAGATGCCGCCGAGGAAAAACCCGACTGCTTTGGCCAGCCGGCTCAGCGATTGCATTTTATCGACCCAATCACGGTTGAATTGGACATCCTCGACCCCGGCCAGCCCTTTGATTTGCCGGATGAAGGCGGGAATTTCTTCAGACATGAAGGCCTCCTTACGGAGGGTGGCTTCGAAGGACGCGGGAAACGGGTTCGTGCGCAAGTTCTTCAATATCTCTTGGAGGTCAGGAAAGTTCTTCTCGAACCTCTCCAGCGCCTGCTCCCGGCTGACATATTTCAGGTGAACAACCGCGGGAAATGCTTTTATTCTCTCCTCAAGATAGCTAAGCTGCTTGGCCGATATCTCGGCGTCGAGGAAAAAAACCACGATCATGTTCTCGGAAAGCTGGTTGGCCATGTATTGGAGGTTATTGGAGAGGGAGAAAAAGACCCCCACGATGAGGAAAGAAAGACAAATAATGGTGCTGGAGAAAATATTCCGGGCCCGGTACTGCCAGAGGTTGTTCAGGGCGTCATGGAGAAAATATTTTATTTTTTGGAGGATGGCAGGACTTCCTTTCCGATAATTTTTCCTTTGAATAGAAATAAAATTTTATCGCCGAAATGGCGAATGAGCTCCTTATCATGGCTGCAAATAATGACGGTCGTCCCTTGTCTGTTAATCTCCTTAAAAACGCTGATGATTTCAAAAGCGAGTTCGGGGTCCAAATTGCCCGTCGGCTCATCCGCCAAAAGAATTTGCGGGTCGTTCACCACAGCCCGGGCTATGGCCACGCGTTGTTGTTCTCCGTAGGAGAGGTGGGAAGGATACTCCCACATCTTCTGATGGAGATTAACCAGCCTCAAGGCGTTGAAAACTCTGCGGCGGATTTCCTTAATCGGGATTCCGAGAACATGGAGGCCGACGGCAACATTGTCAAAGACTTTTTTATGGAAGAGAAGGCGGAAGTCCTGGAAAACGATGCCCATCGTCCTCCGCAGCCTGTAGATCTTGTGGTCGGCAAGACGCAGGATATTAACGCCGTCGATGACGATTTGGCCCCTAGTCGGCAGGATCTCACGGAAAATGATTTTGAGGAGAGTCGATTTTCCCGAGCCGCTCGGCCCGGTGACAAACCAAAAGTCTCCTCTTTTAACGTGGAGGCTGATATCGAGCAGGGCCCACTGGCCTTCTTGGTACTGTTTCCAGATGTGATAGAGTTCTATCACCGTTGCACTCGGCTTCTCTAATGACCCGGGCTGGCGTTCCCTTGGACTTGAGCATCTCCGGCCAGACCTTTTTTCGGCCGGGAAAAAATTATAACATATCAAATGAGGGAATTAAAGCGGAAGAAAAAGCCCGGGAAGCATCTTCGTTTTCGTAACAATTACGATCAGCAAAGGATGGCGGGGCACCAGCCCCCGCAACACTAAGAAATGGAGGCACTTCCAAAGACTTTGGTCCTAAAGCATTAACCCCTCCTACCTCCCCTGACCAATCAGGGAAGGCCGAAGCGGTCAGTGTCTCCATAAAGGTCGGCGAAGGGTCGAAGGGTGGGGGCGGAGAAGGTCATCCGGAGGCGAAGCGGGCACGGTTCCTCGACGAGGGGAGCGAGCCGAGGACTAAGCGAACTTGACTCGCTGGGGCAAGTTCGCGCGCCTTCGAGCCCACCCCAGAGCCTACCGGCCAAAAAAATACATAAACCAGCCAAAGGCCAAAGCTCCTCCGACCATGACCAGAAACAAAGAGATGCCGTATTTGAGCTGGGTTTTCCTATCGTCCCGGCGGAGAAGCGCCAGAACAACGGAAACAAAAAAGGCGTAGATGATCATGGAGAAAAAATGGCTTTTAAAGATCATTTCTTTTTCCCCTCGGCAATATCATAGGCATCAAGGGCGATGAGATAATTTAAGAGTCCGGCGCCGGCGATATAAGCCGTGCCGAATTCAAAGGTGGCCCGTTCCAGAGCCCCCTGTCCCAAAGAGAGAATGCGGCATAGCGCATACACAAGAAGGTTGCCCATGTCCGCGAAAAACGCGAGCAGAGTTAGCGGATTTTCTTTTTTAAACAAATTAGTAATAACTTGTAGGACAGTCTGAGGCTTTGCCATATAAATGGGATAAATCTTGCCGCCCATGGCAATTCCCATGGCCGTCATAGCATAGATCGCGACGAAGAAAATGAGAGCACGCCAGAATTTTCTCTGCAAAAGATGTCCGAGTCCGGGGATAATCCAGCCGGCGAAAAGACAAATAATCGCTTTCATTTTTTTAAGTTAAAAATATTAAAAGAAAACCGGGAGCAAATCAAGAAATATTTTAGGCACGGCAGCCCCTCTGTTTTCGTGATGGTCTGGGAATCTGCGGTTCAGCTTCCAGTGCTTGGTCAAGGGATGAAGCGACCATCGAGGGATTTAGCCTGAGAATTTTGGCTTTTGAGGGAACCCGGAAAAGAGGGCGGCGAGTATGTTCTGAGCTCGAAAAGAGCAAACAAAAAGGCCACAGCAGGAATGCACAAAGTTTCGGGGAATTGGTCTGGCGCGCGAGTTGCGCAGCCGCCGAGAAAGTTAAAATTCTCATGGCGTTAAAAATCCCGGAGGGAAGCGAATCCCTTGACCGATCACTCAAGGCCATAACGGAAACAGAGATGCTTCCTTTGGCAGCCGGTGTCAAGTAAAATAAGACCATGCCGGAGCTCCCTGAAGTAGAGACGATTGTCCGCTGTCTCAGGCCTCGTCTTCTCGGACTTAAGATAGGGGACGCAAAAATTTGGTGGCCGAAGCTTCTGCGGAACAGGAGCAGGATCTCCCTTGGTCAGTTAAGAGGAAGGAAAATCATTGGCCTGCGCCGCCGCGGCAAAATGACCCAGCTCGATTTGAGCGGCGGCCTGACTCTCCTTTTCCACCTCAAAATGACCGGCCAGCTGCTTTTCTGCCGGAAAACTGAACCTTACGACAAACATACTCATTTTATCATCTCGTTCCGGAAGCCCCGGAGAGAACTGCGGTTCCGGGATATTCGAAAATTCGGGTTTGTCTTGCTCCTCAAGACTTCAGAGGCGGAGTGCTCGACTGAACTCCAGAGCCTCGGTCCGGAGCCCTTGGAGATAGGCTGGCCCGCTTTTCTTAAGCTTCTCCAAGGTCGGCGCGGCCGCATCAAGCCGCTTCTCCTCAATCAAAATCTCATCGCCGGAATCGGCAATATTTATGCCGACGAGATTCTTTTCGAAGCCGGTTTCCATCCTGGGTCTGACGTTGAGCGATTTCAGCAGATAGATTTGGTAAAACTCTGGAAGGCAATGCGGTTGATCCTGGCGCGGGCCATAAGATCAAGGGGGACTTCGATCCGGGATTATCGGGACGGCGACGGGCGGGAAGGAAGTTTCCAGGATTGTCTTTGTGTCTATGGGCGAGAGTCGCTTCCTTGCCCCCGCTGCGGAGGAAAAATCAAGCGGCTCCGCATCGCTGGGAGAAGCAGCCACTTCTGTCCCCGCTGCCAGCGGCATCCCTGACTATTAACCCGGGAAGGCCTCAATCTTTCAGGAAGCATTTCCGAATATGTGATCTTTATGATAGGCGCAGGATGCCGCCCTGAAGCCCCCGTAGCGGAGAGGGGACCCGTCGGATTCTCCGACGGGGGGAACCGACGGGACTGGTTCCCCGGGGTGCGGGGGCCGAGGGCGGCATCCTGCGCCGAATGGAATCACATAAACGGAGATGCTTACAATCTCCCGTTTTTGTTTGACAGGAGAATCGCTTTTATTATAAGTTTCATTTTTATGTTAGTATAACGAGAGAGAGCGAATGAAATTTTCCACGTTCCATGATGTCATCCAATTCGCCATCAAGCGCGAAGAGGCCGCCGCCGAGGGTTACGCCGAGCTCCAGAAAATAGCCCAGGAAGAGGCTGCCAGGAAGCTTCTCCAGGACCTTGAAGGCGAAGAAAAGAATCACAAGAAGATCCTTCAGGGATTAACCAAGGCCAAGATAGAATCTTCCGCGACCGCGGATGTCAAAGACCTGAAAATCAGCGATTATCTGATTGAAGAGCCCCTCGGCCCGGAGATGAATTTCCAGGACCTTCTGGTCTTTGCGGCCAAGAAGGAGAAGAAGGCTGTCGAGCTGTACCAGGATTTGGCCAAGAAATTCAAGAAGAAAGAACAGAAGAAGCTGTTCGAATTCCTGGCCAAGCAGGAAAAAACCCACAAACTGCGCCTGGAACTCGAATACGAAAAACATGTCCTTTGGGAAGATTAGGTCGCTCCCAGGACAAATGCCATCCATATAATAATGAAGGAGAAAAGGCATGGAAAAATGGGAATGCACGGCCTGTGGTTACATCTACGATCCTGAAAAGGGTGACCCTGAAAACGGCATCAGCCCCGGGACACCTTTCGAAGAGCTTCCCGAAGATTGGGTCTGTCCTCAATGCGGCGTGAGCAAGGAATTCTTCCAAAAAATTGCCTAGAGGCCCGGGAAAAAATGAGGCCCTTCTTATGAATGTTATCATCATCGGCAACGGTTTGGCTGGAACCATGGCGGCCAAAACGTTGCGGGAGCTGGACTCGGCTGTGGAAATCCATGTTTTTGCCGAGGAGAAATATCCCTATTATCCCCGCCCCAACCTCATCGAGTATCTGGCGGGCCGGCTCCCTTATGAGCGCATTTTTGCTTTCTCCGATGAATGGCATGTCAGACAGAAAATCAACATGCATCTCGGCGACCCGGTCAGAAAGATTCTCCCGGGATCCCAGGAAATCGAGTTGGACCGAGGCCGGCGGGAAAAATACGATGCCCTGCTCATCGCCAGCGGCTCCTCGTCTTTTATCCCTTCGATCAAAGGTTCTGATCAACGCGGAGTCTTCACTCTCAGGACCCTGGATGACGCCTTGGCCATCCTCGAATACACCAAAAGTCACGGCCGGGTGGCTATCCTCGGTGGAGGGCTTTTAGGGTTGGAAATCGCCCGGGCGATGAAATCAAGGGGTGCGGAAGTTGAGGTCTTGGAATTTTTCGACCGTCTCCTGCCGCTCCATCTCGATGCTTATGGAGCGACCCTGCTCAAAGACCAGATCGAGAACCTGGGGATAAGGGTCAGCCTGGGAGCCGTCACCCAAGAGATCCTCGGCCAGGACGAGGTCAGAGGTTTAGGGCTTAAGGGCGGAGCAAAGATCGGCGCCGACATGGTCATTATCGCCGCCGGTGTGAGGCCTAATCTTGGCCTTGTCCGGGAAGTGGGTCTCGCTCTCGACCGCGGGATTGTGGTCGATGACCGGTTGCAGACGACCCACTCGAAAATATTCGCCGCCGGCGATGTTATCCAGCATCAAGGAAAATTTTACGGCATCATCCCGGCTTCGTTCGAACAAGCGCGGACAGCGGCTTACAACATCCTGGGCCAGGAGAAAAAATATGAGGGGACCATTCCCTCAAACACGCTCAAGGTTGTAGGTCTCTACGTCACCTCCGTAGGTATGACGAACCCCGAGAGCGCCGGTTTCAAGGAGATCAGAAAACTTAAAAAGGAAGAAGGTATTTATAAAAAAATCGTGCTCAAGGACGGTGCCCTGGTCGGAGCTATCTGGATGGGAACAAAAAAGGGAGTCAACGAAATTACGCGGGCTGTTGCTTCGAAGCTCCAAGTGAGTCAGTGGGTCACCCGCCTTCTCGAAGACGATTTTGATTTTTCCGTAATATGAAAACCAAACCAGTCCTTGTCTTGTTCGTGACCCTGCTTGTTGCCCTTCCGGCCCGGGCGCAGCTGCAAGTCAACGGCTATCTTTCCTTCGAGTATGAGAACGGCCAGCGGCAGAGCGAATTTCCCGATGGCACTTTTGAGAATGTGCGGGCCGGCCTTTTCTTTTCGGGAACGACGGCAAAAAGGTTTGACTACAACCTCGAGGTCCGGTACAAGAGCGAAACGCGCGTGGAGATAGAAGAGGCCTGGGCTGGGATTACCGCTTCGGAAGCCTTCCATGTGAAGCTCGGTCTCTATCTTGTGCCTTTCGGCAAGTACAATACCGCCAACCGACCGTATCAAACGCGCTTCATCAAGACTCCTTTAGCTCAAGCATATGTATATCCGGAAAGCTGGAGGGACATCGGGATTCTGGCGGAGGGCAGGACCAAGTACCTTCGTTACGCCGCTTACATAGGGAATGGGCTGCGCGAAGGCGCCGATTTACAGGCCGGCCAGCAGTATAAGGATAATAATAAGAATAAGGCTGTCGGAGGAAGGATGGGGATTCTCCTGAGCCAGTCCTTCGAAGCCGGTTTTTCTTATTACCGGGGACAGTATGACAGCGCCAACACGAGGACCTTGGCTCTCAAGGGCGCCGACGTCAGCTGGGAGACTGATTCGTTTCTATTGCTCTACGAATATAGCAAGGCCGATCTTGATAACCCGTCAGGCTATTCTCGAGGAAAGGCCGAGGGGCATTTTGGTCTCCTCGCTCTCAGCTGGGAAGACGTTTCGCTGTGGGGGAGTTATCAGAAGCTCGACTACACAGATCCCTTTCACGGGTCGGGGTTCGTCGAGGGAATGAGCCCGGGTTCAGGAATTTCATACGAACAGAGCCGCTGGGCGGTGGGGCTTGTTTATTTTGCTTCTGCCAATATTTTGATCAAGCTCGAGTATGATTTTAACAGCGACGGCCAAACCAATCTCGAGAATGATGTTTTTTATGCTCAGGTGGCCCTGCATTTTTAATCATTAAAATTGTTACGAAAGGATGCGCATGGCCAATGTTGTTGTTCTCGGCACGCAATGGGGCGATGAAGGAAAAGGAAAAGTCGTTGACCTGCTGACGCCGTCGTTCGATATCATCGCCCGCTACCAAGGCGGCCACAATGCCGGTCATACTGTTTATCTTGCCGGCAAGAAATTAGTCCTCCACCTCATTCCTTCCGGCATTCTTCATCCGGGGAAATTGTGCCTGATCGGCAACGGCGTCGTTTTCAGCCCCAAGGCCTTCCTGGAGGAAAAAGCGGAACTCGAAGCCCACGGTGCGTCCATCGCTGATAACCTGGTCATCAGCCGGCACGCTCATCTCATTCTTCCCTATCATCCGCTGGTCGAGAAAATCGCTGAAGAGAAGAAGGGGGTAAGGAAAATCGGGACAACAAGCCGGGGAATAGGTCCTGCCTATGAGGACAAAATTGCCCGTTGTGGCATCCGGGTCGGCGACATGCTCGACCTCGGAGTTCTCCGGGAAAAAATCGCCGCCAATGTGGCAGAAAAGAATGCTCTCCTTCAGACCTATGCTGTCCCTCCCCTTGATGCCGAGGAAGTTTATAAAGAATATGCCGGCTATGCTTCCCGAATCCATAGATATATCGGCGATGTTTCTTTTCTGCTCAACGATAAAATTCGGCAGGGGAAAGCGGTCCTGTTTGAGGGGGCCCAGGGGGCTCTGCTCGATATCGACCATGGCACCTATCCCTTTGTTACATCTTCCAGCTCGACGGCCGGGGGGGTTTCCACAGGACTGGGAATAGGTCCGACCGAGATCGATTCCGTCCTCGGCGTGACCAAAGCTTACACCACTCGGGTCGGCAGCGGGCCATTCCCCAGCGAGATTCTTGATGAACGGGGGAAGTTGATTCTTGAGCGCGGAAACGAGTTCGGGGCAACGACCGGTCGTCCGCGCCGCTGCGGCTGGTTTGACGCTGTCGCCGTTTCCTATGCCTGCCGCCTTAACGGAATTGAAAAAATCGTTCTCACCAAGCCCGACATCCTGGATGTCTTTGAGGAAATCCAGGTCTGCTTAGGCTATAGTTACAAAAGTGAGCGTCTGAAGAGTTTCCCCACAGAATCATGGATTCTGGAGAAAGTTGTCCCTCAATTCCGGACGGTGAAAGGATGGAAGAAACCGATCCACAAGATGACAGAGATCGGCTCTCTCCCGGCCGCCTTCCGGGACTATGTCAAGCTTATTGAGGATGCCGTTGAGGCCAAAGTCGCCATCATTTCCACGGGTGTGGAAAGAAAAGACTCTCTTCTTATCGACGGAGAGCTCGACGGCCTGGTCGAGGTCAAAAAAGTCAGGTCCGGTCTCGACTGAAACCTCGAAGCGAAAATCAAAAGCAAAAAGGAGGTCATAATGCGCTTGAATTCGAGAACAAAGATTGATGACCTGCTGAAACGATATCCCTTCCTGCTCGACTTTCTGGCCGGCCTTTCGCCCAGGTTTTCCAGATTGAAGAGCCCGATCATGCGGAAGACAATCGGCAAAGTAGTCTCACTCCAGCAGGTTGCCAGCTTCGGTAATATGCCGTTGGGGGAGCTGCTCGAGAGAATTCAGGCCGAGGTCAAGAGAGTGACCCACGAGGACTTAGAACTCGAAACGGCCGAGGCAAAGCCGGAGCCAATCGCCGCTAAAGAGGCCCGGCTGGAAATCCTCAAAGACATCATCCGTGAGCTGCACAAGGGCGAAAGCCTCGAGGAACAGAAGAAGCGCTTCGCCGCACTGGTCAAGGACACGAGCCCCACAGAGATTTCAGAGATGGAACAGAAGCTGATCGAAGAGGGCATGCCCGAGGACGAAGTCAAGCGGCTCTGCGATGTCCATGTCCAGGTTTTTAAAGAATCGCTTGAAACGCAGCCCTTGCCTTCCGCTATTCCAGGTCATCCCTTGCACACTTTGATGGAAGAGAACAGGGCGCTGGAGAAGCTTTTGGCGCGGTGGAAGGAACTCCTCGGGCAGGTCAAGACCGCAGAGGGAGGAGAAAGCTTCAAGAGGCTGAAGAGCGAACTCCGGGGTCAGTGGGAAAAACTCGCCGGGGTCGAGAAGCACTATCTCAAAAAAGAAAACCAGCTCTTTCCTCTTCTTGAGGCTAAGGGTGTCAGCGGACCTTCCAAGGTGATGTGGGCCATCCATGATGATATCCGGGCCCAACTTCGCGAATTTCGCGAGCTTCTCAATGAAGAGAAGTCTTCAGAGATGGTGGACCTCGGCCGTAAGTTCAGCGAGACCATGGCCGACATGATCTATAAAGAGGAAAAGATTCTTTTCCCGATGAGCCAGGAGACGCTCGACGAGAAGGACTGGGCAGCCGTCAAGAAGGGAGAAGAAGAAATCGGGTATGCCTGGATAACACCGGGTAACGAGTGGAAACCTGCGGCGCGAGTTGATGAAATTCCAGCCAGGGTTGAAGACAGCAGGTCGGCCGGCCAGGTTGACCTTGACACCGGTCGACTGACGTCCGGACAGGTCAACCTCCTTCTCAAGAACCTCCCCGTCGATGTCACTTTTGTGGATGAGAATGACACGGTGCTCTACTACTCGGCCACAGCAGAGCGGATTTTTCCCCGCAGCCCGGCCGTCGTCGGCCGGAAAGTCCAGAACTGCCATCCTCCCTCGAGCGTCCATGTCGTCGAGCGCATCCTTGAGTCTTTCAAAACCGGCCGGCGTGATGTGGCGGAATTCTGGATCGAATTACGAGGCAGGTTCATCCTCATCCGTTATTTTGCTGTCCGCGACGAGAACCGGAACTACAGAGGTTGTCTTGAGGTCAGCCAGGATGTCACGGCCATCCGCGCTCTTAAGGGAGAGAAAAGGCTTTTGGACTGGGAATAGATGAGCTAAGCCTCTCCATTTCTGTGAAAGCGCAGAATGGAGAGAGGAGCCTGCCTGCAATAAATGGGGTCAAACCTACATTCTTGACAAAATTATGATATCCCTCTCATCTTGTTCTAAAAAAGTGGTGTCAAATGTGTAGGTTTGACCCTAATAATATTCAGACCGCATCTTGACCCAGTAAATGAAGTTGACTTAGACCTTTTATAATGATACTAAAATATAATACAAATGAAAATTAAAGATGGGAGGTTTTGAATGCCGACAAAAGCTAAAGCCACCAAAAAAACGGCCAAACCCAAGACCACGAAGAAAAAAGGCGACGCCTACGAATGCGGTGTCTGCGGCTATCGCATCGTGGTTGATGAGGCCTGTGGCTGTGCTGAAGAGCATGCCTTTATCTGTTGTGATAAACCCATGAAGAAAAAGGCGGCCAAAAAGAAATAGGCCGGCCTTTTTCCTGAACAAGGATTTCCTTAAACCACTCAAACCTCGAGTGACAGAATCTACTTCTGCACCTGCGTTTATCAAGTTCCTCGGCACAGCGGGGGCGCGTTTTGTCGTCGCTAAACAGCTCCGGGCGTCCGGAGGGATTTTTCTTTCAGCCAAAAGGGAAAGGCTCATCATCGACCCCGGCCCGGGCACTCTGGTCAAATGCGCCGCCTCCCGGCCGCCTATCGACGCGAGCGCTCTCACGGCCGTGGTCTTGACCCACGGGCACATCGACCATTCCAATGATGTCAACGTTCTCATCGACGCCATGACTTATGGCGGAATCCGGAAAAGAGGCAAGCTTTTTGCCCCGGCCGAATGCCTGGAGGGAGAGAACGCTGTTATCCTCAGGTATGTCAGGAAGTATCTAGAAGATGTTGTCGTCCTCGAAGCAAGTCACAAATACTCTGTCGGCGAGCTCACTTTTGCCACTTCGGTGCGGCATCAGCATTCCACGGAAACCTACGGGCTAAAATTCCAGCTCGACGGAGAGAACGTGTCGTTTCTTGTCGACACCAAGTTTTTCCCCGGCCTTCTCAAGAGTTACAGGAATTCAGATACCTTAGTCATCAATGTCGTCCGGGAGACACCCTTTGAGAAGGCGGAGATTATGCACCTTTCGCTCGAGGACGCCAAGAAAATCATCGTTGCGATAAGGCCTCGGCGGGCCATTTTGACTCATTTCGGAATGACCATGCTCAGAGCCAAACCTTGGGAACTGGCCAAAGCTTTGGAGCAGGAACTCGGAATCGAGGTCACGGCGGCCTCCGACGGCCTGAGGATTGATTTTGGAGGAGAAGAATGAAAGGTCAGGTCTTTTATGTTGTCGATGTTTTCGGGGAAGAAAAGTACGCCGGCAACCAACTGGCCGTGGTGCGCCAAGCCGATTCGCTCTCTGATTTAGTAATGCAGAAGATCGCCCGCGAGGTCAACTTTTCTGAAACCACCTTTATCCTGAAAGATGAAGAAAGCCGCGGCGGTTTTGACGTCCGCATCTTCACGCCTAAAGAGGAACTCCCGTTCGCCGGCCATCCCACTCTCGGCACAGCCTTTATCATCCAGCAGGAGATCCTCAAAGAGCCGGTCAAGGAAGTCATCCTGAACCTCAAAATCGGGCCCATCCCCGTCACGTTCACCTACCGGGCTGATGAGCCGGACATCCTCTGGATGAAGCAGATCCAGCCGAGGTTCGGAAAGACCTTGGACGCCGGCCAGGTGGCGCCGGTGCTGGGCCTTAAACAAGATGATGTGGACAAAAATTTTCCGATTGAGGAAGTCTCGACCGGTATGCCGTTCATAATCGTTCCGCTAAAGACCCTCGAAGCGGTGAAAAAGAGCCGGATCCACCAGGAAAAATTATCCGGCCTGATCAGGGACACCGAAGCCAAAGCGCTGCTCCTTTTTTGTCCTGAAACATATAACTCCCAGAATGACCTGAACGTGAGGGTCTTCGCTGATTATTACGGCGTGCCTGAAGACCCAGCCACCGGAAGCGGCAATGGGTGTCTGGCGGGGTACCTGGCCAAACATCGGTATTTTAAGGCCGCTCAGGTTAGTATCCGCGTCGAGCAAGGCTACGAGATTGGCCGGCCGTCGCTCCTCCTCCTCAATGCCGAAGACAAGGCCGGGGAGATCAGCATTTTCGTCGGCGGACGGGTCATTTTGGTGGCCAATGGCGAATTGGTCTAGAGGCTTCTCCGGCACCGCTTTTTATCTTAGTTTTCCGATAAGAATAGTTGTCTTTTGGTGGCGGAAGGCGTAAAATGTGTTGTATAATAAAACAGTTTTTAGAGTCAGGGAAGGAGAAAGCGGCTCCCGCTGCCCCCTGAACCGAGGCAAGCGCGCAATAAGAGTCTAACATGATCAAAGACCTGTCCGTGATGATCGGCGGCAAGGCCGGAGACGGAGTCCTTTTCACCGGAAACGTCCTGGCCAGGCTGCTGAAGCGTCACGGCTGGGAGGTCGCCACTTACAGGGATTTTCCGTCCAACATCCGGGGGGAAGCCACCAGCTATACCATCCGCGCTTCCCAGGATAAAATCTACGGCCTCAGCGACCAAGTCGATATTCTCCTGGCCTTCGACTGCGATGCTATCATGACCCATGTTCCCCATATGGCCAGGCGAGGGATCGTCTTTTGCGACGGCGAAGAGGCGCTCCGTCTCCCTCCGGACCACTCCCGAGGAAAGACCTTCCACAAGGTCCCTCTACGCTCGATGGCCAGGGAGCAATTCAGCCGAGAGATATTCAAGAACATGATAGCCCTGGGCGCATTGAGCTACATCCTTGACCTTAATTGCAGCCTCCTCGAGCAGATCATCTCCGAGATGTTTTTGAAGAGGAAGGGGGAAGAGGTCGTCAAGAAAAATATTCAAGCGGTCGCTTCTGGTTATGCTAAAGCCAAAGAAATCACCGCGGAGAAAGAACGGCACCCCCTCATGAAAGGGGAAGACGGTGACTGTCTCCTCCTTTCCGGCGATGAAGCCATTGCCTTCGGCGCCCTGGCGGGAGGATGTCGTTTCTTTGCCGCCTATCCCATCTGCCCCGCCTCTGAAATCGCCCAGTGGCTCGCCCGCTACCTGCCCCAGTTCAACGGGGTCGTCGTCCAGACAGAGGACGAACTGGCTGCACTCAACATGGCTATAGGAGCAGGGTTTGCCGGCGCCCGGGCCATGACGGCCACATCCGGACCAGGGGCGTCACTGATGATGGAGGCTTTCAGTCTCGCCGGCATGGCCGAAGTGCCTGTCGTCGTAGCCCATGTCCAAAGGATGGGTCCGTCGACGGGGATACCGACCAAGACCCAGCAGGGAGATATCCTTCAATGGATTTTTGGGTCGCACGGCGAGTTCCCCCGGATCGTCCTTGCGCCGGGGACAGCGGGCGAATGCTTTGACCTGACCGTCCACGCGTTAAACTTGGCCGAAATGTACCAGTGCCCGGTCGTCGTGCTCACCGAGCTCGACATGGGCCAGAATTTCCGGACAACCAAAAAATTCGACCTCGGGGAGATCAAGATCGAACGGGGCAAGCTGCTCAGCCAGGACGACCTTCTGCGGATGAAAAACTTCAAAAGGTATGAATTCACGGCCGACGGCATCTCGCCCCGCTCCCTTCCTTTCTTTAAAAACGGCATTCACCTTGTCGAAAGCCTGGAGCATAACGAAGAGGGCTATCGCGATGAAGAGCCGCTCAACCGAATCAGGATGATGGAGAAGAGGATGCGCAAGCTCAAAAAGGCCGCCCCGGACCTCGTCCCCTCGCATCTCTGGGGCGACCGGAAATCCAGGATCGGGTTCATCGGGTGCGGTTCGACTCTCGGCGCGACCCTGGAAGCCATGGATGAACTCAAGGAGAGAAAAGTTCCCTCCAAGTTTCTCCAGCTCAGGACTCTCTGGCCGTTTCCTACCGCGGAGGTCAAAAGATTCTTGACTGGATGCGAAGAGGTCTTTGTGGTGGAAAACAATTACTCGGGGCAGGTGGCCACGCTCATCAAAAGTCAGGTCAATCCCTGCGCGCAGCTGAGGAATATTCTCAACTATTCGACGAGGGCCTTTACGCCCAAACAAATTGTCAATCCGGTCTTGAAGGTTTGCCGATGAAAAACAAAGAGGCTTATCACCTGGCCAACCCCACCTGGTGCCGGGGCTGCGGACTCTTCGGGATTTTTGACGCGCTCAAGAGGACCGCCGCTTCGCTCGACCTCGAGCCGGAGCACATGGCCATCGTCACCGGAATCGGCTGCCACGGCCGGCTGAACAATTATTTCGAGGCCTATGGGTTTCACGGCCTCCACGGCCGGACCATGCCTTTGGCTACGGGGATAAAAGTAGCCAACCCGCGGCTTCATGTGCTGGCCGTGAGCGGTGACGGCGACGCCTATTCCATCGGGCTGGGACATTTCGTCCATGCTCTCCGCAAGAATATCAGCCTCACTTATATCGTCGTGAATAACCGCATCTATGCTCTCACCCAGGGACAGGCTTCGCCCACAACAAGCTTTGGCATGGTGACAATTTCCACGCCTTTCGGGTCAAAAGATTTTCCCATCAACGGGCCGGCGCTCGCTCTGGCGGCAGGCGGGACATTTATCGGCCGAGGTTTTTCCGGAGCGGTTGCGCCTCTCGCCGCACTCATGGAAAAAGCGATGAGACACAAGGGGTTTGCCCTCGTCGAAGTGCTCAGCCCGTGTGTCACCCACAACAGGGTCAACACCTATGAATGGTACAGGAACAATATTTTCGCCGTCGAAAATGAGCCCGGCTATGACCCGAAGGATAAAAATAAAGCCTGGGAGGCGCTCCAACATCCGGAGAAAATGGCCACGGGCTTGATCTTTGAGGAAGAAAAGCCTACTTTTGAGGAGCTTGTCCTGGCCGATAAAGAGAAGCCGATAGCCTTCAATGACTTAGCCGTCGACCGGCCGAGTCTCGAAAAAATCATAGAAAAATTTCGCTAAGAAAGCTATAGTGATAAAAGATTCGTAAAGGAGTTTAGGATGAGAGAAAAAGTGGAAGCTGCCTTGAACAAAATCCGGCCGTCCTTGAAAGCCGACGGCGGGAATGTTGAGCTTGTGGAGGTCCAAGACGGTATCGTTAAGGTTAAGCTCACCGGTGCCTGCGGCGGGTGCCCCATGTCCCAGATGACCCTCAAGATGGGCATCGAGCGAATCCTGAAAAAAGAGGTCCCGGAAATTAAAGAGGTCGTGGCCATCTGAGGGAGAATCAAGGCCCAAAAAGATGAAACGAGTTTATTTGGACCATATTGCCGCCACTCCTCTGGATCCTCAGGTCCTTAAAGCCATGCTGCCGTATCTCGGAGAGAAGTTCGGCAATCCCCAGAGCCTTCATTCCGTCGGCCAGGAGGCTCTTCAAGCTGTGGAGGAAGCGCGCTCCGAAGTCGCCGGTCTCATCGGCGCAGACGAAGGTGAGGTCTTTTTTACCTCGTCCGGGTCTGAAGCCAATAATTTCGCCGTCAAAGGGATTGCTTTGGCCCGGCGGGAAAAGGGAAACCACATCGTCCTTTCGGCGATAGAGCATCAATCCGCCCTTCATTCCGCCAAGAGCTTGGAAAAATTCGGGTTCTCTTCTACTCTGGTGCCGGTGGACAAGCACGGCCTTGTCGACCCGGAGGACATTAAAAAGGCGATAAAAAAAGAAACCGGCCTCGTTTCGATCATGCTGGCCAACAGCGAGGTCGGGACTGTGGAACCGCTGGCCCAGATTGCTGAAGCCTGCCGTTCTTTCGGTGTTCCTCTCCATACCGACGCTGTAGCCGCCGTGGGGAATATCCCCGTTGATGTCAAAAAGCTGGGCGTGGATGCATTGAGCCTGGCTGGAGACCAGTTTTATGGCCCCAAAGGGAGCGGAGCTCTCTTTCTCAAGAAAGGGACGAGGGTTCTTCCTTTTATTGACGGAGGCATCCAGGAGGGCGGCCGGCGAGCCGGTACAGAAAATGTCGCCGCAATTGTCGGCTTGGGAAAAGCAGCCCAGCTGGCCCAGGCTAAATTGCCCGAGCGGATGGAGAATATAAAACCCCTGCGCGACAGGCTGATCGACCTCCTCCCCCAAAGAGTGGAGCATGTGGTCCTCACCGGACACAGGGACAAGCGACTTCCTCACCATGCCAGTATTTGCGTTGAGTTTATCGAGGGCGAGGCCATGCTCTTGAACCTGGACATGAAGGGCATCTCCGCTTCGAGCGGCTCGGCCTGCACCTCTCGCGCGCTCAAAGGCTCACATGTGCTCCTGGCCATGGGGATTGACCAGGCCTTAGCTCAGGGGTCGTTGGTTTTCAGCCTGATTGAAAACACCGCAGCGGGAGACATCGATTATCTCCTGGATGTCTTTCCGCCCATCGTCGAGAAACTGAGGCAGATGTCGCCCTTGTACACGAAATTTTTAGAGGAGCGAAAGAAATGATCTACAGCGAAAAAGTCATGGAACATTTTCAGAACCCCCGCAACGTCGGGGTTATTAAAGATGCCGACGGGGTCGGGCAAGTCGGGAACCCCGTCTGCGGCGACATGATGAGTTTTTATATCAAGGTCAAGGATGATCGGCTGGCGGATATCAAGTTTCAAACATTCGGCTGCGGCGCTGCCATCGCCGTCTCCAGCATGGTGAGCGAGATGGCTATGGGCAAGACTCTCGAAGAGGCCATGAAGATTACCAACACGATTGTAGCCGAGGAGCTGGGCGGTCTGCCCAAGAACAAACTTCATTGTTCTAACTTGGGCGCAGATGCCCTTCATGCTGCCATAGAGGATTATAAGAAAAAACAAGCCGTCGCCGGAGGGGAGAAGGCCGCAGGCGGTCCGGCAGAGCGGACAGAAGAAGAATGTTATTGCCCGTATTGTGAAGGGCCGGTCGAAGGGTTGGAAGATTTTTGCGGCCACTGCCAGATCGAGCTCGAAGAGTGCCCGCATTGCGGCAACCTCACCAAAAAAGGCGGGGATAAGTGCGTTTCGTGCGGGGCCGAGCTCGAGCACCCTTGACGATTCTTCTCCACGGCTCTGCTTCTGCTGACCCCCGGGCTCAGTTCATTGAATCTTTGAGGAAAGGCAGATGATGAAACCCGACGCCAAGCTGGATTGTTTTGGACTTCTCTGTCCGATGCCCATCATCCAAACAGCCAAGAAAATCAAGGAGATGAAGGTCGGAGAGGTGCTGGAAGTCATCTCCACGGATCAAGGAATCAAAGGAGATATGCCGGCCTGGTGCAAGATGAGCGGCCATGAGCTTGTTGGCCTTGAAGAAGAGGCCGGAGTTTATCGCGTCTATGTCAGGAAAGCAAAGGATTAAGCAGGTTCAGAAATCAACATGACCAAAGAGCAAATCATAGAGAGCATCAGCCAGCTCAAGACGGAAAGGAAGGCGGTCATTCTGGCGCACAACTACCAGATCGGCGAGGTCCAGGACATAGCCGATTACACCGGCGATTCCCTGGGATTGAGCCAGCAAGCTGCCGTGGTGGAAGCCGAGGTCATCGTCTTCTGCGGCGTCCATTTCATGGCTGAGACGGCCGCTATTCTTTCGCCCCAAAAAACCGTCCTTCTCCCTGACATCAACGCCGGCTGCCCGATGGCCGACATGATCACCGCTCAGGAGGTCAGAGACTGGAAGAAAAAATATCCCGGGAGAAAAGTTGTCACTTATGTCAACACGACGGCTGAGGTCAAAGCGGAGTCAGATATTTGCTGCACCTCCTCGAACGCCGTCAAAGTGGTGAACTCCATCGAAGATGACGAAATCCTTTTTGCTCCCGATAAAAACCTGGCCGCCTATGTGGCCCGCCAGACTCAAAAAAAGATTGTTGCCTGGGACGGCTACTGCCGTGTCCACAACCGGATCTATGCCAACGATGTCTTGGCCAAGAAGAGGATTTATCCCGGCGCCGAAGTCTGGGTTCATCCCGAATGCCGGCCCGACGTCATCGACCTGGCGGATAAGGTTCTTTCCACCGGCCATATGGTAAAAGCGGCGAGGGAGACATCAATGCAGGAAGTCATCATCGGAACAGAGGCCGGCATCATCTACCGGCTGAAGAAGGAAAACTCCGCGACCGAGTTTTACCCGGTTAAAGACATGGCCCTTTGTTCGAACATGAAAAAAATCACCCTCATCAAGGTTTGGAAAGCCTTGGAGGAGATGAAATTTAAAATCGTGGTTCCCCCTGATATCAGCCAAAGAGCGAGAGGAGCCATCGAACGAATGATCAAGATTTGAGGAGGATGAAATGAGAAAGATGACCGAAGAAAACCTGAAAAACGCTTATGCCGGCGAAAGCCAGGCCCACATGAAATACCTCGCTTTTGCCGATGCGGCAGATAAAGAGAAATTCTCCAACGTCGCCCGCCTTTTCCGGGCCAATAGTTTTGCCGAGCAGGTCCATGCGACCAACCATTTGCGGACCCTCGACGGAATCAGGAAAACCGCCGCCAATCTCCAGGCAGCCCTGGATGGAGAAAATTTTGAAGTCGAAGAAATGTACCCGGCCTACAAGGTTGTCGCCGAGAATCAGGGGGAAAAGATGGCCGTGATGATGTTCAACGCCGCCATGGAAGCCGAGAAGGTCCATGCCGGCCTTTATAAACGGGCCAAAGAGGTGGTTGACAAAGGACAAGACCTGGGCTATTTTCCCGTTCACGTCTGTTCGATGTGCGGGTTCACGGTCGAGGGCGAAGCCCCCGATAAATGCCCTGTGTGCGGCGCGCCGAAAGAGAAATTTATAAAATTTTGAGAGATTTGAGGTGGCATTGGACACAAAGTTGAAACCTTTTGAAGTCTTGGCCGTGGCCATCAGGTCAGAGATAGAAGCGGCGAATTTCTATTCCAAGCTTCTTCGGAGGGTAAAAAATATTCTTCTCCAACAAAAGCTGAAATTCCTCGTCCTTGAAGAAAAAAAGCACAAGAAAATCCTGGAACGGCTTTATTCCCAGCGTTTTGCGGACATCGAGCTCAAAGTCCCGGAGAAAACCGCCCGCCCGCGCCTGCCGGTTACCTTAGATGACCGCAGCTCTATCCTCGACCTCTTCAAAGCCGCGCTCGCAGCGGAAAAATACTCCGAAGAATTTTACCGAGAGGCCAGGAACAAAGCCGAGGACGCGGGAAGCAAGAAGATACTCGAGTACTTGAGCCGCGTGGAAAGAAGCCATTATTTCCTGATCAAATCGGAAATCGATTTGCTCAGCCGTTTCCCCGATTATTATGACGTCGAGGATTTTCATCTCGGCCAAGACCTGATCCATGTTGGACCTTAGAGTTCTATCGCTCAGAGAAAAATAAGAGCGCTTGCCGCGCTCGCCGGAGCGCCCGGGTTTTTTGGAAGGGAAAAATAAGCTCTCTGGAGCAGAGCATCATGGGCGCTGAGGGAAGCCCCTTATCGCTTCCGAAGGAGGGACAGAGATGAGACACGGTTGGCGTTTGGGGAAAATCTTCGGGATCGATATCAACATCGATTCAAGTTGGCTCATCATTTTTATCCTCTTTACCTGGGTCCTGGCCGGAAGCTATTTCCCCAGGGAGTATCCAAATTGGTCACGGAGTCTCTATTGGGTCATGGGCCTGGTGACCAGTCTTCTCGTATTTGTTTCGGTTCTGCTCCACGAACTGGCCCATTCTTTGGTCGCTTTGAAGCAAGGGGAAAAGGTTCGGAGCATTACCCTTTTCATCCTGGGCGGAGTGTCCCAGATCACAGAGGAGCCTAAGGAGCCGCTGAAGGAATTTGTCATGGCTCTGGTCGGGCCGGTGGCAAGCTTTGTTATCGCCTTTGTTTTCTTTATTCTTTCTCTTTTGCTGAAGGGCGTAAGCACACCCCTGGCGGCCTCGGCCACCTACCTGGCGGTGATAAACACGGCCCTGGGGGTTTTCAACCTGATTCCGGGCTTTCCCATGGACGGAGGCCGAGTTCTGCGTTCCCTCATCTGGAAAGCTACCGGAGATTTGAAGAAGGCCACCCGCGCGGCCTCTCTCGCCGGGCGGGGAATTGCCTTTGTCCTCATCTTTTTGGGCATTTTCCAGATTCTGCGCGGCTACCTTTCCGGGCTGTGGTGGATTCTCATCGGCTGGTTCCTCCACAATGCCGCGGTCAGCGGGTACAGCGAGGTCATGATCAAAGGCGTCCTCCAGGGGATGACGGCAGAAGACCTGATGAGCAAGGATTTCGAGACGGTTCAGGGTGAAATCTCCGTCCAGGACTTAGTCGATAATTATATCCTCAAAAAGAAAGAGCGGGTTTTTCTGGTCAGCGATAATGGAAACCTCAGGGGCATTGTCTGTCTCGAGGACGTCAAGCAAACACCCAAGGAAAAATGGCCGCAGGCGAAAGTGAAGGACATCATGACGCCTCGGGACCGGCTGGAGGCTGTTTCGCCAGAAGCTGACGGCAATAAGATTCTCACCAGCCTGGCCTCGAAGGATATCCATCAGGTGCCGGTCATGAAGGGCGATAAAGTCGAGGGAATCATCTGTCGAACAGATATTATCCGCTACCTCCAGCTTCGTTCGGACCTGGGAGTCTAGCGGACCCTCTTGCGGCAGACTCGGAACAAGGAGAATCCTCATGGAGCCAGCGAAAAAGCGAATCGGGAAGATTGTCACGATTCTGCGCCGGGAATATCCAAGAAGCCGGACTGCTCTTCGATTCGAAACTCCCCTCCAGATTCTTGTGGCGACCATCCTGTCCGCCCAGTGCACCGACGAGCGGGTCAACAAGATCACCCCTGGACTTTTCCAAAAATACCCGACCGCAGCTGACTTTGCCCGGGCTGCCCAGGCTGAGCTCGAAGCGGAAATCCGCCCGACCGGGTTCTTCCGGAACAAGGCGAAAAGCATTATCGGCGCTACAAAAAAGATCGTCGCGGATTTTCGAGGCAGGGTGCCTGACCGGATGGAAGACCTCATCTCGCTCCCCGGGGTCGCCAGGAAGACGGCCAACATCGTCCTCTCTTCTGCTTTCGGGAAAGCTGAAGGCATCGCCGTCGACGTCCACGTGAAAAGGCTTTCCGGCAGGCTGGGGCTGAGCCAAGAACACGACTCCGAAAAAATCGAGAGGGATTTGCTCCGGCTCGTCCCGAGGAAAGACTGGCTGGATTTCAATTACATGTTAGTCGACCACGGCCGCAAAATCTGCCAGGCGCGAAAGCCCCGCTGCCTCGAATGTGTCCTTAAGGACCTCTGCCCGTCGGCCCGCGATTTCTATCCTGAACTCGAAGCGGCCAAGAGAAAGAAAAAATGATCAAGGAGGCCATGCTCTACAGCAGTCTCGAGGCAGGCAGGGTCGAATGCTTTCTCTGTGCCCACCGCTGCCTCATCGCGCCCACAAAATTCGGCGTTTGCGGAGTCAGGGAAAACAGGGAGGGAAAATTATACACCCACGTTTATGGAGAAGTGATCGCCGCCCACATCGACCCGATCGAGAAAAAGCCGCTCTATCACTTTCTCCCCGGAACGACATCTTTTTCCATCGCCACGGTGGGGTGCAACTTCCGCTGCCCGTTCTGCCAGAACTGGCAGATCTCCCAGGTCGGCAAAAAGGACAAGGGATTCCAGGGAGGCGGCAAGCTCTCTCCAGAGGATATTGTCAGGGAGGCGGCCGAGAGGCGTTGCCGGAGCATTTCTTATACCTATACCGAGCCGACGATCTTCTTTGAGTATGCCTACGACACGGCCAAGCTGGCCCGGAGCGCCGGCCTGGCTAATGTTTTCGTCACGAATGGGTACATGACTGCGGAAGCTCTTAAAATGATCCAGCCTTGTCTCGATGCGGCGAATGTCGACCTCAAGGCTTTTAAAGATGAGACCTATAAAAAAGTCTGCGGGGCCCGCCTCGAACCGGTCCTCGAATCCATCCGCCTGATGAAAGAGCTTAACATCTGGGTCGAAGTGACGACACTTGTTGTCCCGGGAATGAACGATGAAGAAGGGGAACTCCGGAGCATCGCCCGGTTTATTGCCGGAATCAGCCCTGAAATCCCCTGGCACGTCAGCCGCTTCCATCCCGATTATAAATATACCCAAACCGACGCTACTCCAGTCGAAACCCTGCGTAAAGCTTATGCTCTGGGAAAGAAAGAGGGCCTCGAGCATGTCTATATCGGCAATGTCTGGGGAGAATCAGAGGATACCTTTTGCCCGGAGTGTGGGAAGTCTCTTCTTCGGCGGAGGGGATTCTTTATCGAAGAGAACAAGGTCAAGGATGGGAAGTGCCCCTTCTGTGGTAAGACCATAGCCGGGGTTTTTTAACCCGGTGGAGGATTTTCATCTAACCGGCTGCCGGCGCAGGAAGTTGTGCGATCTGTCGGCATGTGTCAGAAAGGCTCACTCAGAAGGAGAGATAAGTGAAAATCGCCCAAAAAGAAAGAGAAAAGGTTCCCACTCCCAGGCCAAAAGCAGAGAGCCAGGCCCTGCTCACCGACCTTTACGAACTGACCATGGCCGCCTGCTATCACGAGAACCGCATGTTCGAGAGGGCCGCGTTCAGTCTTTTTGTCCGGAATTACCCGCCTCATCGCCGTTATTTTGTGTCGGCAGGACTGGGGGATGTCCTCGATTATCTTAAAAACTTGAAATTCACCCAGGATGACCTGGCCTATCTGGAAAAGATTGGCCTCTTCCCGATCGATTTCTTAGCCTACCTGGAAAAGCTTCGCTTCACCGGAGATGTCTGTGCCATCCCGGAAGGACGCCTTTTCTTCGCCAACGAGCCTGTTCTGGAGGTTGAAGCGCCTCTGATCGAGGCCCAGATTGTCGAGACGTACCTGATCAACTCCATCAACCTTCAAACGATGATTGCCACTAAGGCTTCCCGCTGCTTTCATGCCGCCTCCCCGCGAAAACTCGTCGATTTCTCCCTGCGCCGGACTCAAGGAACGGATGCCGGACTCAAGGTGGCTCGGGCCAGCTTTATCGGAGGTTTTATCGGGACGAGCAATGTCTTGGCGGGAAAAATGTACGGGCTTCCTGTTTCTGGCACAATGGCCCATTCCTTCATCACGAGCTTCGACCGGGAAATCGATGCCTTCCGGGCTTTTGCCGGAGCCTTTCCTCGGCATGCGGTCCTTCTTGTCGATACATATGATACACTGGCGGGCACGGCCAAGGCAGCTGAGGTGGGAAAGGAAATGGCCAAAAGAGGCCAAAGGCTGCGAGGAATCAGGCTCGACAGCGGCGATATCGCCGGCCTGAGCAAGAAAGTCCGCAGTATTCTCAGACAGGCCGGCCTCGGTCAAGTTCCCATCTTTGCGAGTGGCGCCTTTGACGAGTATAAAATTCAGCAAGTCCTCAGCCGCGGCGGCGAGGTGGATGCTTTCGGCGTCGGCACGAAGATGGGCGTTTCGGCTGACGCTCCTTATCTCGACATGGCTTATAAAATGGTCAAATACGCCGGACGGCCGGTGCTGAAGCTGAGCCCCGGGAAGGCGACCCTCGTTGGAGAGAAGCAGGTTTTTCGGCTGGCGGGACCGGGAGGAAGGTTGAAGAGAGATGTCATCGGGTTGAGGGATGATGTCATCAGAGGAAGCGAGCCTCTCCTCAAGAAATTCATGGCCAAAGGGGAGGTCATCGGCAGAATGCCTTCGCTTCCTCAAATCCAGAAGCGTTTCCTCAAAGAGTTCGCGGCGCTCGACGAAAAATATAAGGCTATCCAGGGGCGCGCGCCCGCGTTTCCTGTCAGTCTTTCGCCCCGGCTCCGGCGCCTCCAGAATAAAGTCAAGCAGAGCGTTGTAAAACAGGAATTGGGCGAGAGTTAGTTCAAGGGGCGGTTAGCCATTCCTCAATGGCCTCGATGTGAAACCTGACCAGCGCATCCAATCCAGCCGGCTTTCTCAGGCCACTCTTCTCACAGTAAGCCGAGACAGTCGTCTCGATATCAATCCAAAAGGAGGGGAGCACGCCCGTTAATGCTATTACAGGCAAACAGAGATGTCAAACGTGCCCGTCTCGTGTTAGAATAAGACCGCGGAGTTGCGGCTTTGATGAAGCAAAAATTCAGATTTCTCGACCACACGTCCGATGCCAAATTCCAGGCTTTCGGCGGGACCATGGAGGAGGCCTTTGCCAACGCCGCCCTGGCGACGGCGTCGTTGATGTGGGATGTGAAAACAGTTGCCAGGACACTCCGGCACCCGGTCAGCGTCCGGGGCAAGGACCTCGAGCAGCTGCTGTTGCATTTTTTGGAGGAGGTCATATATCTCGTCGAGGCGAAGACGTTTCTTTTCGCCTCAGCCGACGAGGTCAAGATCAAGAAAAAGGCGGACGGGTTCCGGCTCGAGGCCGTTTTCTCGGGGGATATTAACTCCGACAAGTACAATATTTACGGCGAAGCCAAAGCCATAACCTATAATGAAATGAAAATAGAAGAGAATAACCGCATCACCCTTCAGGTGGTGGTGGATATTTGAGGTGTGAACATGGAACTTCGAAAGATAAACGATCTTGTCTGGGAGATTCCCAGGCAGGGAGACATGAAGGTCCCCGCCCTTATTTATGCTTCGGGCAAGCTTCTGGAGAGCGTCAAGCGGGACCTCACCTTGCAGCAGGCTAAGAATGTGGCCTGCCTGCCCGGAATTCAACGGATGTCTTATGTCATGCCCGATGCGCATCAGGGGTACGGTTTTCCGATCGGCGGCGTGGCCGCGTTCGATATGGACGCGGGGATCATTTCTCCGGGCGGGGTCGGGTACGATATCAACTGCGGGGTTAGGCTGCTGCGTACGGATTTTACGGAAAAAGACATTTCCGCCAAACGAAAGGAACTCCTGGCTGGAATCTTCAAGGAAGTGCCGGCCGGGGTGGGGAAGGGCGGCATCACCAAGCTCAGCCGGAGCGTGCTTAAGGATATTTTGACCAAGGGTGCGGAGTGGGCTATCGAGCAGGGGTATGGAACAAAAGACGACTTGCTGATGACCGAAGAGTACGGCCGGATGAAGGATGCCGACCCAAGCCATATCTCCGAGCGGGCTATGGAGAGGGGGATTCCTCAGCTCGGGACGCTGGGCGCGGGAAATCATTTCCTCGAGATTCAGAAGGTCTCTCACATCTATGAAAAGGACTTAGCCCAGGTCTTCGGTATACAGGCGGAGGGACAGGTCTTGGTGATGATTCACTGCGGAAGCCGCGGGCTGGGCCATCAGGTGGCCTCCGATTACATCGAGTCGATGGAGAACAAGTTCGGGACCAAAGGACTGCCCGACCGGGAACTGATCAACGCCCCCGTCCGCTCGGACTTGGGGCGGGAGTACTATAAGTCTATGTGCGCTGCGGTCAATTATGCTTTTGCCAACCGCCAGATGATCGCCCACTGGGTGCGGGACGTCTTTGCCAAGGTCATGGGCACCTCGAAAGGCATGAGACAGGTCTACGACGTTTGCCACAACGTGGCCAAACTCGAGAAGCATTTGATCGACGGCGAAATGCGCGAAGTCTGCATCCATCGGAAAGGGGCGACGCGGAGCTTTGGGCCCGGCCGGCCGGAGGTCCCGGAGGTCTACAGGTCTTCAGGCCAGCCGGTGATCATTCCCGGGAGCATGGGCACGGCTTCCTATCTGCTGGTTGGGACCAAGGAAGCGGAAGAGCTGAGCTTCGGGTCGACCGCCCACGGCGCGGGCCGGCTCATGTCCCGGCATGAGGCGCTCCGGCGCTTCCGCGGCGAGCAGATCCGCGACGAACTGCAGAAGAAAGGGATCGAGCTCAAATCAACGAGCTGGAAAGGAGTGGCGGAGGAAGCGTCAGGTGCATACAAGGACGTGGACGAAGTCGTGAGGGTTTCTCACGAGGTGGGGATCGGCTGCCTGGTGGCCCGGGTCGTTCCTGTCGGCGTCATGAAGGGGTGAACGCTCTCTTTTTTTAAAGGGGGGTTTTAAAGGGGGGCAAAGTTTTAAAGGGGGGCGGCCCAACTTATCTATAAGATTTTAAATAAGATCGTTTTGTTTTTGGAGTAATATCAGCCTTGGGACTATCCTTTTTGGGCTAAAAACGATAACCTAAGGCCAATCAACGCAGGTTGATCATTTCTTTTATAGCGACGGACGTACACGTAAGAGGAAGGGAATTTTCAAGCTCAGTGCCGAATAAAGACTGGGACCGAAAGTGGGGATTTATCAAGCGTTAGGGAAGCTGAAAGTACGAGATAGATTTACACTCGTACATTCTGCATGCGGGCCGGTTCATGTCCCGCGCTCAAGTCGCGCTAGCCATATTGACAACTCTCTTTCGATTGCTTATTAATGGGAGTTGCTCTGGAATGTTTCGACCTCTGTTGAAAGGAAAAAAGAATGAGAGCCCATCAAAGAGTTTCTTGCTTCATGATCATTTTTTTGATTGCTGCCGCGCTTTCGCTGGCGGGAGCGGATAAACCGCTCCTCCTTCAGCAGCCGACCCTCAGCCGGACGCAGGTCGTCTTCGCGTTTGCCGGCGACCTCTGGATCGTTGGCAGAGAAGGAGGCATCGCCGAGCACTTAACCACAGGGACCGGGATGGAAAGAGACCCCTTCTTCTCGCCGGACGGCTCGCTCGTCGCCTTCACCGGCCAGTATGACGGGAACACAGATGTCTACGTTGTCCCTGCGGCCGGCGGTGTGCCCCGGCGCTTGACCTATCATCCGCAGGCTGACGAAGTCGTAGGCTGGACCCCAGACGGCAAGCGCGTCATTTTCCGCTCAGCCCGCCAAAGCTTCTCCCCCGTGCCGCGGCTTTTCATGATGGGTCTCGACAGCGGAATGCCCGAGGTGCTCCCGCTGCCGTGCGGTGTTCAGGCGTCATTTTCTCCCGACGGCCGGCGCCTTGCTTATGTCCCAACCGTGCAGTGGCAAAAGGCCTGGAAGCGCTACCGGGGCGGCCAGACGACTCCCATCTGGCTGATCGATCTGAGCGACCTCAAGGTCGAGAAAGTCCCCCGCGATAATTCTAACGATTCCTCCCCGATGTGGGTCGGCGAAAAGATCTATTTTCTTTCCGACAGAAACGGACCGGTTACCCTTTTTGCTTACGACACCGGCACGAAAAAAGTCGAGGAAGTCATAAAGAACGACGGCCTTGACTTCAAATCGGCCTCGGCCGGGCCCGGGGCGATTATCGTCGAGCAGTTCGGCTCTCTCTACCTCTATGATTTAATTTCGGGTGGGGACCAAGGACTCTCGATAACTCTCGCCGGCGATTTCCCCGAAGTTCGGGCCCACTACGTGAAGGTCGGTCGGAGGATCGACAACGCGCAAATCTCACCGACCGGTGTCCGCGCCGTCTTCGAAGCCAGGGGCGAGATCCTGACCGTTCCCGCGGAAAAGGGAGACATCCGGAATCTCACCCGGACGACCGGCGTCATGGAGCGCGGCCCGGCCTGGTCACCGGACGGGAAGTGGATAGCCTATTTCTCGGATGAATCGGGCGAGTACGCCCTCCACATCATCGACCAAGCCGGTAAGGGGCCGGCGAAAAAAATCAGCGTCAGCGACCAGCCTTCCTTTTACTACAGGCCTGTCTGGTCCCCGGACAGCAAGAAGATTGCTTACAACGACAAGCATCTCACTCTCTGGTATGTGGACATCGGCAAGGGCGCGCCCGTCAAGGTGGATACCACCTACTACTTCAACCCCGTTTTTTCCTGGGATTTCATGTGGTCGCCCGACAGCCGCTGGATCACTTACACCAAGCAGGGCAATAGCCATATGAATGTCGTCATGGCCTATTCGCTCGAGTCCGGAAAGGCGGCCCAACTCACGGACGGAATGAGCGACGCCAAATTCCCTGTTTTCGACAAGAGCGGCAAATATCTCTTTTTCACCGCCAGCACCGATGTTGGGTTGACGCCCGGCTGGCTCAATATGTCGTCCATGGACCGGCCGGTGACGAGGAACATTTATGTCGCCGTGCTGCGCAAGGACCTGCCCTCCCCGCTTGCCCCCGAGAGCGATGAGGAGAAGCCCAAGGAACCGGAAAAGGCGGAAAAGACTAAGCCCGAAGAAAAGAAGCCAGAGGGGAAAGAGGCGGTTAAGTCGGAGGCGGAAAAGGCGAAAGACAAGGAAAAAGAGCCCGAAAAAGTCAACATCGACTTCGATAACATCAGCCAGCGGATACTGGCCCTTCCGATCCCGGCCAAGAACTACGTGGCTATGAGCGCGGGCAAAGAGGGGCTGCTCTATATTCTGGAGGGACCAGACCTCTTCTCGAGGTTCTTTGGCGGCGCCGGCCTGACGCTTCACAAGTTCAACCTTGCCGAGAGGAAATTCGAGAAATTCCTGGACAATGTCAACGGATTCGTTGTCTCGGCCAACGGCGAAAAAATTCTTTACAATTCGGGTGAAAAATGGGTGATCGCCTCGGCGACAGGGCCGACCGAGCCGGGGAAGGGGACGCTGAAGACCGAGGAAATGGAAGTGTATGTTGAGCCCCTGGTCGAATGGAGACAGATCTACCACGAGGTCTGGCGCCTCGAGCGGGATTTCTTCTATGCCCCCAATTACCACGGCCTCAACCTTGCTGCAGCCGAGAAGAAATATGCCGCTTACCTTGACGGCATCGCCAGCCGGGAAGATTTGAATTATCTGTTCGAAGAGATGCTCGGCGAGCTGACCTGCGGTCATGTCTTTGTCGGCGGAGGTGACCAGCCGGAGGTCAAATCGGTCGGGGTCGGCCTGCTCGGAGCAGACTATACGATCGAGAACGGCCGCTATCGGTTCGCCCGGGTCTATGACGGCGAGAACTGGAATCCTCAGCTGCGCGCGCCCCTGACCCAACCGGGGGTGAACGTCAAGGCAGGCGAATACCTGCTGGAGGTAAACGGCCGTGAGGTCCGTGCCGCAGACGAGGTTTACAAATTCTTCGAAGCGACGGCCGGGAAACAGGTGACGATCCAAGTCGGTCCGAACCCGGACGGCAAAGAGGCGCGAGAGGTCGTCGTCGTCCCCGTTGGTAGCGAGTTCGGCCTGCGCAACCTGGCTTGGATCGAGGACAACCGCCGCAAAGTGGATCAATTGAGCGGCGGCCGGCTGGCCTATGTCTATCTCCCTGACACGGCGCAGGGCGGGTTCACGGATTTCAACCGCTATTATTTCGCCCAGGTCGGGAAAGAAGGCGCGGTGGTGGATGAGCGCTATAACGGCGGCGGACTGATCGCTGATTACATCATAGACTACATGAGGCGTCCTTTGATGGGCTATTTTGCCGCGCGTGACGGCGCCGACTACATCACGCCTGTCGGCTCGATCTACGGGCCCAAGGTTATGATCATCAACGAGTATGCGGGCTCGGGCGGAGACATGATGCCCTGGCTGTTCCGCGCGGCGGGGATCGGTCCGCTCGTCGGAATGCGAACCTGGGGCGGATTGGTCGGGATGGCCGGCGCGGCTCGGCTCATGGACGGCGGTTTCACCGGCGCTCCCCAGAGCGGGTTCTGGAACCCGAACGGCACTTGGGACGTGGAAAATCACGGCGTCGACCCGGATTACGAAGTGGCCATCGACCCGGCTGCCGTCAAAGCGGGACATGACCCCCAGCTCGAAAAAGCGGTACAGGTTTGTCTCGAGCTCCTGGCGAAAAACCCGCCTCCGAAGCATAAAAAGCCGGCTTACCCAGACTATCACCAGAAGCTCTGAAAAAGGGTAAGAAACTAGGTGATGACTTTGTCGATGTCTTTTTCGGCGTAATCCTCGAACTGCAGAGCCAGGGTGTATTCGCTCTGCAGCATGAGGAAGTGGCTTTTTTCCACTTTGCTCAGATATTCCAGCACTTTCTTTTTTGTCTGTCTAACTCTCTTGGCCAAGGAGGCATAAAATTTCTGGGCTGATGTTTCCGCGGCCATGGCCTGACGAAGGATTTCGACCAGACCCGAGGAAGGCTTGACGTGGACGGAGGGAAGAAGGCGCTGATCAACGCTCGCGGGAACTTGGAGCTTGTCTCCATGATAAAGAGCGTCGAAGAGGTTTTCGAGCACGTCCTTGTGTTTTTTTTCCTCGAAGGCCAGGATTTGAAATTTTTCTTTAAGCAGCGGATTTTTCACTCGGCTGGAAAGCTTGGTATAGACATTTCTGGAATCGATCTCTGCCCGCACGGCGTAGCCCAGGAGTTTTTTGATGGGCTCTCTGGCGATACTGACCATCTTTTCCTCCTATCAGACAGTTAAAGATACAATAAGAATGATGATCTTGCAAACAGAAAATTCTATTTTGTTCCGCGGCTGAGCTTCTTGGTAAGCCGGGCCAGACTGAGCGAGTTGAGGATATCCGTTTTCTCCAGCCAGGCGCGCCGGGCAATCCCGACCCCCAATCGCATCATCTGGAGCCCGGCGGCATAATGTGTATCCGTGCCGAGCGAGATCTTGATGCCCCGGTCCTTGGCGTTTTTAAGATAAAATTCATTGAGGTCCAGGCGGTCGTAGAATGAGTTGAGCTCAAGGGCCTTGCCCAGGCGGCGGGCGCCCTCGAGCACCGCGTCGAGGTCGACATCATATCCTTCCCGGCCCGAGATGAGCCGGCCTGACGGATGTCCGATGATATCGAGATGGGGATTATCCATGGCCTTGAGGATTCTCGCGGTGACGTTTTTCCTGAAACCGGAGTGGATGGATGCGACTACCACGTCCAGCTTTTTGAGGAGTTCGTCGGGAAAATCAAGCCGGCCGTCGCCGAGAATATCCACTTCGGTTCCGGTGAGCAATCGGAAGCCCTTAAGCCGGCGGTTGAGCGATTTGATTTCCTTTATTTGCCGCCGGAGCTGGTCGGGAGTCAGGCCGCGGGCGTAATGGGCTGACTGAGAGTGATCGCAGACGGCGATGTATTCGTATTTCAAACGGCGGGCTAAGTCTGCCAGCTCTTTGAGAGGAACAAGCCCGTCGCTCCAGTCGGAATGAACGTGAAGGTCACCTTTAATGTCGGCGTAGTCCACGACGGCAGGAAGCCTGCCTTCCAGGGCAAGCTCTATTTCCCCTCTGTCTTCCCGGAGTTCGGGCGGGATACAGGGAAGCCCCAGGGCGGCGTAGACCTCGGCTTCGTCGCGGCCCGCGATTTTCTTTTCTCCGCGAAAAACTCCGTATTCGGATATCTTCAGGCCCCTGTTTTTGGCCATGCCGCGGAGCTTGATGTTGTGTGCTTTGGAGCCCGTAAAATACTGGAGGGCGGCTCCGTACTCCGATTCAGCGACAATCCGCAGGTCCACCTGGCGTTCCCCCGTTTCTGTGGAGATGACCACCGAGCCTTTGGTCACTCCTTCTGCCAGAACTCGGCTGACCCTGGGGAATCGGGTGAAATAGCGGATGACGGAAGCGCCATCTTTGCCGCTGGCCAGGATGTCGATATCCCCGACCGTTTCTTTCATCCGGCGCATGGACCCGGCCGGAGAGAGCCGCCCCACGCCGGTGGCCGCGCGCAGATAAGCGATGACCTCCTCGGCGAGAGTCAGGGCCTCGTAAAGGGAGATGCGCTCATGGGCTCTTTCATAATTTTCAATCCCTTTTTTGATATTCTCGACTTTTTTCTCACCGAGCCTATACAGCGAGGCCAGACGGCCGTCCTCAATCGCTCTTTTCATGTCTTCGAGGTTCTTCACCCCCAGCTCTTTGTAGGCAAGATGGACTGTTTTAGCGCCGACGTTCTGAATTTCCAGCAGGCTCAGGAGCGTTTCGGGAATTTCTGAGAGAGCCTCCTGGTACTTCTTCATCCCTCCCGTTTGGAGGTATTCTTCGATTTTGGCGGCGATCCCGCTGCCGATTCCGGGAATCTCCTCGAGCTTTCCTTCACGGGCGATGGTTTCGATGTCCTCGTTCAGGTCTTCGAGAATCCGGGCCGCCTTGCGGTAGGCCAGGACTTTAAACCCGATCTCACCCTTGATCTCCAAGGCATCGGCGATCCGGGAGAAAAGCGCAGCCAGCTGTTTGTTTTTCATGGTTTCATCTCAGTGACACCTCATGCTTATTATATTATATATGCAGGGCGATCAAAACAATTCGTTAGGTTATAAAAGTTGGTTCTCTTCCATTTAGTGTTGGTAGATAGGATGGTGGAAGACACGGAAATGTCGTCGCTCCCTTCGGATTTTTAACGCCATTCCCTCACCGTTCTTCTCGGCGCCTGCGTAACTCCGCACGTTCGTCTTTCTCGTTGGACCATGTTTCTTTGGCATCAGAAGGGTTATAGGATTGAATTCCCGCGTGCTCAAACATACTCGGCGTCCCACTTCGTTGGATTCCCTCGAAGGACGACTCGGGAAGGCTAAATCCTCAAGGTCGCTCCTCTCCTTTCCGTGTATTCCACCCACACAAGATGGAAGAGAACCTAAAAGTTTTACTGGAGCTGGGTTTCTGAGCCAGTCGGCCAGGGAAGTGTCTTCATTTTGCGATAATCATAGAGCTCTCCAATTTAGCCAGAGAGCTTGGTCGAGGGATGAAGCGACCAAGCGAGATTTGGCCTGAAAATTTGGGGTTTTGAGGGAAGCCGAAGGCCGACCAAGGATGTCTGAGCTTTCTTTAAAGCTTGGACGGAGCCCTTCTTATTGACATTTTGAGCGGCTGCTCTTATCGTAGTAAAAATAATGAAAGTCATCCTCGCCGGGTACAATGTCGACCGGGAAGTCATCGATGACCTGAAACGTCATTCGCCGCCGCGGGAAGATGTCACTCCGGAGACCCTTTCGGCTTCGTATGCCCGCATCTCCCGCGACCCCCGGCCTGTGGACGAGCTGCGAGCCGCGGCCCGTGCAGAGGTGGAGAAGGCCCGCCGCTCCAACCAGACAATTATCTTCAAGATGGGGCATCATTCGGTCGCCGAGCACGCTGTCTTTAATTTTGATATCATCGGAGCGAGCCGCCTCGCCGTCGAGGAAATCGAGAAATTTCGCCTGTGCTCGTATACAGAAAAATCCCAGCGCTATATCGCTCTAGGTGACGATTTTGTCCTCCCCGAGGAGATAAAAAAGGCCGGCCTCGAAGAGATTTATCTCCGGACCATCAAGGCCCAAAATGCTTTCTACCACAGTCTCTACCAGAAGCTCAGACCATTCCTTTTTAATAAATATAACGAACTGGCCGAAAACCCCAAGAATCATCCCATCCTGGACGGCTGGGCCAAGGAGGATGCCCGGTACGTAGTGAGCCTGGCCACCGAGGGACAGCTCGGGATGACCATCAATGCCAGAAATCTGGAGCTTTTAATCCGGCGGTTTGCGGCTAAGAAGCTGCGGGAGATCCAGGAGCTCAACGCCAAGATATACGCGTTGGCCAAGGAAGTCGCGCCTTCCATCATTCTTTTCACCGAGCCCAGCGATTTTGATGCCGAGACATACGCTGAGCTCGGGGCCGCAGCCGACCGGGCTTTAAGAAAAAAGGAAGATAAGCCTTCTGGTCCTGAAGCTACTCTCGAGCCTGTTCTATTGGCAGATCATACCCCGGAAGGAGATGAGAGGATCCTTGCTGCCCTCCTGCATACCTCGAGTTCTCTGCCTTATGAGCGCTGTCTGGCTCAAATCCGCCGATTGAAACGGGCCGAAAAAAAGGAGTTTATCGAGAAGGCGTTCCGGCACATGGAATTTTACGATTTTCCCCTGCGGGAGTTTGAATATGCCGACCTGACTTTTACGTTGGCTGTCTCAGCTTCCTGCTTCGCCCAGCTCAAGCGTCATCGAATGGCCACTTTGACCTGTCAGGACTACAATCCCGGGCTTGGTGTGACTATCCCTCCCTCGGTCGAGGAAGCAGGGAGTGGCCGTAACTTCAGGGAACTCATAGAAAAGACAAATGACACATACGCCAAGCTGAAAACAGAGGTAGGGGAGGCTGCCGCTTACGTTTTAACCAACGCGCACCGACGCAGAGTCCTGCTCAAAGTCAACGCCCGGGAGCTCTATCATATCTCCCGGCTTCGCCAGGACCCCACGGCGCAATGGGATATCCGGCAAATCGCTGGCCGGATGGTTGAACTGGCCAGAGAGGTGATGCCCTTGACCTTCCTCCTCCTCGGCGGCAAGGAGGATTATCCGGCGCTATACAGACGCGTTTTCGGAAAAGACCCGAAATTTTTCCCGCCCCACTATTTAAAATGATTTAGAACGGACCCCATTTCATCAGAATAGGGGGGATGAGGGCGATCAGGCTGAATACGATCAGGATCAGCATGAGCGGCACGAACCAGCGGGCCCATTTTTCCCAGGGGATTTTGGCCACGCCGAGAACTCCCATGGTGACGGCCGATGTCGGCAGGATCGGGTTGACCACTTCACACAGTTGGAAAGCGAGCACTGTGGTTTGCCTCGTGATTCCCACAAGGTCGCTCAAGGGGGCCATGATAGGCATGGTGAGAGCGGCTTGAGCGGTTCCTGAGTGAATGAAGAAATTAATAATCGCCTGGGTCAAAAACATCATCTGGGCTGTGATGATCCCGGGAACGACGGAAATCAACCCGGCTGTGAATTGGAGGACGGTATCGAGCACCACGGCTTCCTTCAAAATGATCAGGATGGCCCGGCCGCCGGCAATAATCAACGTGACGTTCAAGACATCCTTGGCTCCGGCGATAAACGTCAGGGCCATTTCCGAGGGTGAAATCCGGGCGACGAAACCGGATACAATGCCCAGGCCCAGGAAGAGAGCGGCGATTTCTTCCATGTACCAGCCCTCGGCGAGGATGCCGTAAATCAACAAGATTATTCCGGCAAATAAAAGCGTGATGACGGTTTTCTGAGCGGCACCCCAGAAGACGGTCTTGGACGGGTTTTCGGAGATCGTGTATCCCCTGGCTTTGTCGATCTCGCAGACCGGGCTTTTCTCCGGGTTTCTTTTTATTTTGCTGGCGTAAAGCATTACAAAAATGATGGCGATGGCCGTGCCGATCACCCAGAGAATCAGCCGGTAGGCCAAACCCGAATAAAGCGGGAGGTCGGATAGACCTTGAGCGATTCCGACGGTGAAAGGGTTGAAGAAAGCGGCGGAAAAACCGACCGCCGAGGCCAGGAACACTATGGCTGCGCCGGTGATCGAATCATACCCGAGAGAAAGCGCGAAGGGGATGAAAATGAGGACGAAGGGGATGGACTCCTCGGCCATCCCATAGATCCCGCCGGCCAGGGAAAAGACGATCATCAACACCGGGATCACAAATTTTTGTGATTTTGGGTTCTTGGAAAAGAACTGGGCCAGTCTTTGGATGCCCGAATCAATGGCCCCGGTTTTCCCCAGGATGGCAAAGACGCCGCCGAAAATAAGAATCAGGAAGATAATTAAGGCCCCATCCTGGAAGCCGCGGATCGGCGCGATCAGGAGCCATTCCGGACCCAACAGTTTTTTCGCCGCGACGGAGTAGGTGCCAGGGACAGTGATCAGCTTGGTCTGTCCATCAAAAATTTTTTCCGTGCGCTGGTATTCCCCCGAAGGAATCACAAGGCTGAGAACATACACGGCGATAACCAAGGCGTAGATCAAAACCAGGGTATGAGGCAATTTGAAGGCAGTTCTCTTTTTCGTCATGTCCTGCTCAAGATTTATGAGGCAACATTTTATAACTTTATTCATGGCGTTGGAAGAGCCGCCGCTCTTTTAAAAGGAGATTCTCTGGCCGTAGAGTTGCTTTTTCTATTTCAGGGCAGGAGATGGGAGATTGTGTTGGCATAGTATTGCAGCATTCGGATTTCTTCCGGCGCAGCGCGATAAGTGTTGCCTTCTTCGAAGGCCAGGCGGCGTAAAGTCAACATGCGCAGGCCAACTTTGATGAAATAATTGAGATCCCGGCGCGGGATATAGATGTGAGCCCCATTCTTTTCGAGCTCTCTGACTAAATCATGCACCTGTGCCTTTATGTCCGAGTCCGAAAATATCCTGTCTGGATATTTGGTCAATACAAAAGAAACGAGAGATACGGGTAGTACGGGGATAACCTTTCCCACCTCAGTGAGCAATTCGCCAGCCAGCAGGGTAACGCCGGTCGTTCGACTTGCCTTGTCCTGCTTGCGATAATCAACCTTGTTGGTCTTCGAATATGTCCTCATAGAAATAGGCGTACCGAAATTCACCGCTGCATATCCGAAGCGATACCAGCCTCCCCGCATCATGAGCCAGAGGTTATGGAAAACGAAACCCAGGGTCGTCAAAGCGGCCTTTTTGCCTGATTTTTTTTCGGTGGGCGCCCGCTCTAGCAATAGTGTTCTATCTTCGAGGACGCGGTCATAATTGATTCCGGCGGGAATGAACACGAGGTCTCTCACCCCTTCAGGATCAAAGTTGCGCAGGAGATAGTCCAACAGCCCTATTTTTGGGTCGTGCAATTTGCCATCCCTGCTCAAACTGCCCTCGAGAAAAATAGCCTGGGCGAGTCCTCCTTCGGCTGCCATCTGAACATAGTTCGCTAAGACACGCCGGTATAAAGTGTCCCCCGATCCTCGCCGTACAAAATAAGCGCCCGTGGCCTTAACCAAAGGCCGGATTGGCCAGACTCTCGCCCACTCGCCCACGGCAAAACTTATCGCTGCGCGGCTCAGAGTCAGATATCCCAGCAGAACATAATCCATGTTGCTCCGATGATTCATCAAGAAGACGACGCTCGATTGCGGATTGACTTTCGCCAGATTTTCTTCATCAGAGTAGCCAATTCGAACACGGTAAAGAATCCGCGCTAGGGATTTGCCCAAAAAATTGCCCAGCCGAAAGTAAAGGTAGGCGTGAAAAGAGGGTACGATTTCTCTGGCGTAGCTCTCCGCTTTTTTCCTGGCGGCTTCCAAGGGTACTTTCTTCTCCTGACAAAATTCATCTATCGCCTTCAGGACAGACGGGTCAGACAACAAACGCTCGATGAGGACTCTCCTTCTTGTGAGTTTGAACGCGGGGAGCCGGAGGTTAAGGCGTTTATTGATCTTGCTGATGAAAATCTCCTCCCGTCTTAGGATAAGCCAGCGGAACCCCGGCACAAGCACTCTATCGAATAAGGCCCACGCGGTCAAAGCCCCGCCTGCGAGAACCAGCCATAAAGGGAGGGCGATAATCTTGGCCATCGTCTTTATATTATGAGTGCTCTTTAATGTTTAAAGGCTCCATGGCGCAAAAAATGAAGCACCTGGTCTAGGACGACCGGGCTGCGCATGATGAAAGTATGACTGTAGGGAAGGACGAGAAAATCCGACATGCCCTGCACTTTGGCCCTTTCAACGGACACCTTGCCATCATGCGGGCCTGGTATTATGAATAAAGCCAGAGGGTCGATCGGTTTTTCCCCGGTGATGACGCCAAGTTCAAAGTTCACAGGTCCCAGACGACGCAGAAAACCATCGGCTCTTGTGCTTAACTGTTGGGCAGCAGGACCAGACCACTTTTTGAAAACAAAACTGTTTTTTAGCCAGTCCACGAGCTCACTGCCCTGGTTGGGAGGGCTCAACATCACCACCCGGCCCAGGTTAGACAGGTTATGATGCTTGAGATAGTAACGGATGACAATGCTGCCCAGGGAATGGGTCACAAAATGAATTTTCGAGTGAGTTTTTCTCTTGTAATCCTTGAGAATATCGTTGAGGATTTTATCGGCCAAATACTCGATGGGATGCTTTGTCGAGGGATAATCGACATTGACGACATTATAGCCGTGGTCGGCTAAGCTTGTTTCTGTGGTTTTCATGGACCGCTTGGTCCGGCCCAGGCCATGAAGCAGGATGACGTATTCGGTCTGAGAGGCCGGTGGGTGAAAGTTCTCTGACATTCTCAGCTAGGCCGCAAAACTAATGGTGTTTCGGATCGTAACAAAAATAAAGATTTCCTTTCCGCCGCCGTGGTGATTTCTCGCCCTTTTTGGCTCGGCTAGCATGACCTAAAATCTTAGATAGACTATAGCGCTTGTGTTGAGTCCGTGTCAAGGATTAGAACCCGAAAAGGGAGCAAGAATTCAGAATCGGGATCTGGAATATTATGGCTGGCGTTCCACAGGGGGCGAGATCAGTCCGTGACCCTGAGCTTGTAAAACTTTCTCCTGCCGATCTTGAGGATATGCTCTTTTTTTCCCTTCAGCCTCAGCCTGAAGGCGATGTCCTCGATCCTGCTCCCGTCCAGGTAAACTCCGCCCTGGCGGACGACTCTCTTGGCTTCCCCGCGGGAGGCATCAAGGAGAGGAACTTCTTATCCTCTCGCCCCTTATCTTCTTTTCTCCGGTCAAGGGAGGGGTTATTTCTTTTGAAAATCTAGCTCTTCTATGAACAATCAAGGCTAGTTGACAATAAATTTGAAAAACTTTCTCTTTCCTATCTTAAGAATATGTTCTTTTTTTTCAGTAATATCTAGTTGATAATTAATATCCTCTATTCTTTTGCCGTCAAGATATACACCTCCTTGTTGGATGACCCTTTTTGCTTCTCCACGCGAGCCGAAAATTTTCAGGCTCATCATAATATTGATGAGTAGTCGCAAATGTCGCACTTCTGCTTGATCATACCCATGGACTTGATCGATTACTGTGACTTCAAGATCCGCCGGGACTTCTTTGCGCTTATGGACACGGTCGAATTCCGCGGCGGCTTCCCCGGCTTTGTCCCGGCCCCAAAAATCGGCGACGATCATCTTGGCCAGCCCGGCTTTGAGGTCCCTGGGGTTGGTTGTATTCTCGCTGATCTCTCTCTTCCACGAATTGATCTTGAACATGGGTTCATCCGTCAGGAGCTCATAGTAGCGGAACATCAACGGGTCGGAGATGGACATGATTTTGCCGAAGATCTCTTTAGGCGGCTCGGTGATGCCGACATAGTTCCCCAGCGATTTGCTCATCTTTTCGACGCCATCCAGCCCTTCGAGAAGCGGCACGGTGATGACGATCTGAGGTTCCTGCTTGAATTCCCGCTGGATCTCGCGGCCGACCAGTAGATTGAATTTCTGGTCGGTCCCTCCGAGCTCGACATCAGCTTGCAGGGCCACGGAGTCATAAGCCTGCATCAGGGGATAGAGAATCTCGTGCACCGAGATGGGCAGGCCGGCCTTGAGGCGCTCGGAAAAATCGTCCCGCTCGAGCAGCCTGGCGACGGTGTACTTGGAGGTGAGGTTGATGATGTCGAAGCTCGAGAGCTTTCCCAGCCAGCGCGAATTGAAGTCGATGATTGTTTTCTCGGGGCTGAGGATCTTATAAATTTGATTCTTGTAGGTCTCGGCGTTTTTGAGGATCTCCTCGCGGCTCATGGCCGGACGTGTGGCTGACCTTCCTGAGGGGTCGCCGATGAGCCCGGTGAAGTCACCAATGAGAAAAATGACGTCATGTCCCAGGTCCTGGAAATGCTTCATCTTGCGCAGGAGCACGGTATGACCGAGGTGGATATCCGGGGCCGTGGGGTCGAACCCGGCCTTCACCCGGAGCGGCTTTTTCTGGCGGAGGGAACGGGCAATTTTAGCCTTGAGCTCTTCCTCCTGGATGACCTCGACACAGCCTTTTTTGATGTAATCAAACTGCTCTTCGATGGCTTTTTTCATATTTATCTTAGAAAAACTCTCCTGCCGCGCACTTCCAGCCGGCCTTCAAAAAAGAGGCGGACGGCCTGGGGATAGATCTTGTGCTCTTCCACGAGGATCCTGTCGCTCAAAGTCTCCTCGGTGTCATCCTGGAGCACCGGAACAACCGCTTGAAGTATGATGGGCCCCATATCCACCTCCGCGGAGACAAAATGGACGGTCGCTCCGGAGTACCGCACTCCCCAATCAATGGCTTTTTTCTGCACATGAAGGCCGGGAAAAGAGGGCAGCAAAGCGGGATGAATATTCATGACCCGGTGTTTGAATTCATGGCACAATTGAGGGGGCAGGATTTTCATGTATCCGGCCAGACAGATGAGGTCTACATTTCTCTTCCTGACCTCTTTGGCGACTTCCTTGTCGTATTCATCACGATTCGGATAGAGCTTGGGGTTGAGATAAAGCGTCTCCAAGCCGCGTTCTTGAGCCAGGCGCAGACCGGGAGCCGCTTCCACATTGCTGAAGACGAGCGCAATATCGGCGTTGATTTTTCCAGCCAACACGGCGTCGTGGATGGCTTTGAAATTAGAGCCGCGGCCGGAAAGAAAGACAGCGATCTTCCCCCTTTTTTTTGGACTGACAAAAATTTCTTCTGCCATGGCCTGACCCTCTCTCCCAAAATTTAAAATTTCAACAGCAGCCCTATTTTAACCGAAAAACCGCTGAAATCAACGGTGGCCTCCCGGACGGAGCGAAAATTTTCGCCGCCCGGCTCTTGAGGCAGCACCCGCATCTTGGCCTGCCAGAAGTCAAGCTCGGGAACGTATTCTTCAAAGAAATAGAGATTCCCCTTTTCTCCTAATTTATTTTCGCCTGAAAGTCCGCTGACTTTGGCTGATTGCATGGTTGCCTCGATGAAGAAACCTATAGAGGGGTCGAATTTATAATCAAACCCGATGCCGCCGAGATAGGTCGAGCCTCTGGCTTCGGCCAGTGCCACAGTCGGATAAGAAAATTTGGTTTCATCCGCCTTTTGGACCGCCTCTCGGTCAACATATTTCGCTTGAATGATCCCTCCGCCTCCCTTGAGATAGATATGGAACTTGGAGCCGAGAGGGAAAAAAAGGTAGCCCAAGAACGAGATCGGATATGCGCTTACCTTTGTCGGCTTGGCGTGGTTATAGGTCGCGTCCTCCTTGCTGACGGAGAAAAGTGTATCCTGCTCATTGAGGTCGCCGTAGACATATCCGGCATTGACTCCCACGGCCAATCTTGAGGTTAAAAAAACGGTCAGCTCCCCTTCAAAAGTGAACCCGAAGTGCAGGGGAGGAACGTCACCGCTGTCAAGGCTCCAGTTCGGCTGAAAGGAGGCCTCCCGCTTCATTCTCTCCCCCCATCCGGCCAGGGCCAGGTTGGCCTCATCCAACTTCATCCGCCGAAGGCCGGAGGAAAGCCTGAGCTGGATTTCCAGGCAAAAGGAAAGCAAGGGGAGAAAAACAAGCACAGCCAAAAAAAACGCCAGAGTCTTTTTCATCCTCATTCTTGGCCGACCCTCCCTTTACCCGATAGAAAAAGCCTGAGGAATGGCGTTTTTCCAAGCCTGGTAGAGACTTTCTACAGGAAGATTGATTATTTCTTGGCCGGCATGACGAATGATCATTCTCCGGCCTCGGGCTTTTCCGATGACTTTCGCTGTGACGTTTTTCGTCTTGGCCAGTCTGAGCAAGGCAGTGAGATTTGAAGGTGCGGTGCTGACGACGACCCGGGATTGACTCTCCCCGAAAAGGAGAGCATCCGGCCGGAAGTTCTCATCAAGGTCAAGGAGGCAGCCGATCTTTGGCTTGCTCCACAATGAGCATTCCGCGACCGTGACGGCCAACCCGCCCTCGGAGAGATCATGAGCTGACCTGATGAGGCCCCGGGAAATGGCCTCGAGACAGAGATCATGCACTTTTTTCTCAACCTCGAGGTTGATTTGGGGCGGCCGGCCCTTTTCTAAGTTGAGAATGGTTTTAAGATACTCAGACCCGCCCAATTCCTCCTTATTTTCGCCCAGGAGGACGATGACATTAGAGTTGCCCTTGAACCCAGGGCTGACGGCTTTGCTTATGTCATCAATAAGACCCACGACTCCCAGCACAGGCGTCGGATAAATTGATACTCCTTCCGTGTCGTTATAGAAACTGACGTTTCCTCCCGTGACAGGTATGGAAAAAGCCCGGCAGGCCTCGGCCATGCCCTCGATCACTTCCTTAAACTGCCACATGACCTCGGGTTTTTCAGGGTTGCCGAAATTTAAACAGTTGGTCACGCCGATGGGCCTTGCTCCGATGCAGGCCAAATTGCGGCAGGCTTCGGCCACGGCAATCGTCCCTCCGGTTCGCGGGTCGAGATAGGCGTAGAGAGAATTCCCGTCCAGGGCCATGGCCAGGCCTTTTTTCTGGCCTTTGATGCGCAGCAAGGCGGCGTCAGCTCCCGGCAGAAGAACGGTGTTGACTTGGACCTGATGATCATATTGGCGGTAGACCCACTCTTTGTCGGCGATGGTCGGAGAGGAGAGAAGCTTGAGGAGAATGTCGTTGTAATCGCCAGGAAGCGGAGGCAGGTCCAGCTTCTTCGCCCGGCTGACATAAGCAGGCTTTCGACTCGGCCTCCGGTAGGCGGGGCAGAGGTTGACGACGGCATCAACGGGAACGTCAACGGCGGTCTCTCCGCGGAAGCTCACCTGCAGTCTCCCGCCCGCAGTGACTTCTCCGATGTCGACCGCGTCCAGGTCCCATTTGGCAAAGATGTTTTGGACCTCTTCCACGTTTTCCTTCTTGGCTACGATCAGCATCCTCTCTTGGGATTCGGAGAGCATGATCTCGTAGGGGGTCATCCCTTCTTCTCTCTGGGGAACAAGGTCAAGGTTGATCGAGATGCCCGTCCCGGATTTTGCGGCCATCTCGGACGTGGAGCAGGTCAGGCCGGCTGCGCCCATGTCCTGGATGCCGATAATCAGGCCTTTTTCCATGACCTCAAGGCAGGCTTCCAGGAGCAGTTTTTCTTTGAAAGGGTCTCCCACCTGGACGTTCGGCCTTTTCTGTTCCGTCTCTTTGCCGAATTCCGCCGAGGCCATGGTCGCCCCGTGGATTCCATCCCTCCCGGTCTTTGACCCCACGTACAGGACCGGATTTCCCACGCCCTCGGCCTTGGCGTAAAAGATCTTGTTCTTCTCCGCGAGGCCCAAGGCAAAGACGTTGACCAGGGGGTTATAGGTATAGCAGTCGTGGAAATAGATCTCACCGCCGACCGTAGGAATTCCCATGGAATTACCGTACGAGCAGATTCCCGAGACGACACCGTCCATGATGGCCCGGTTCTTCGGATTCTGGAGCGGCCCGAAGCGCAGAGAATCCAGAAGGGCAATGGGCCTGGCTCCCATGGTGAAGATGTCGCGGAGAATTCCGCCGACGCCGGTGGCCGCACCTTGAAAGGGCTCGATAAAGGAAGGATGGTTGTGGGATTCGATCTTGAAGACCACGGCCAGCCCCTCTCCGATGTCGATGATACCGGCATTTTCACCCGGGCCCTGGATGACGTTTTCCCCGGCCGTGGGAAGTTTTTTCAAGTGGACTTTGGAGCTTTTGTAACTGCAGTGTTCCGACCACATTAAAGAAAAAATGCCCAGCTCGGTCAGGTTCGGTTCCCGGCCGATGAGCGCGACAATTCTTTCGTATTCCTCTGGGGTCAAATTGTGGTCGGCTAAAATCTTGCGGTCAATCATGTTAAAATCGCTCGATCAGGGAATTAAAGATGACCAGGCCATCCCTGCTTCCCAGAAGCGCTTCGGAAGCCCTTTCAGGATGGGGCATCATGCCCATGACATTGCCCGCCTTATTGATCAGGCCGGCGATATTAGCCACCGAGCCGTTGACGTTCGCTTCTTCGGTCGCTTCGCCTTTCTCATCGACGTAGCGCAGGACGATCTGGTTGTTGGCTTCGAGTTCATCCGCAAGCTCGGGTGTCGTGAAATAATTCCCGTCAAAATGGGCGATCGGGATTCTCAGGATTTGCCCAGGGCGGGCTTTATGGGTGAATCGCGTTTTGACATTCTCGACACGCAGATGGACAAACTCGCAGAGAAATTTGAGGTTTTTGTTCCTCAGCATAGCTCCCGGAAGAAGGCCTAATTCAAGAAGAACTTGGAAGCCGTTGCAGATGCCGAAGACGAGTCCTCCCCTGGCAGCAAACTCCCCGACTTCCTGCATCAGCGGGGAAAATTTGGCGATCGCCCCCGATCTCAGGTAGTCGCCGTAAGAGAAGCCTCCCGGAAGAATGACGCAATCGACATTATTGAGGTTATGGTCTTTGTGCCAGAGGAAAACGGTCTCTTGTCTGAGAACGTCCTTGAGGACAAAAAAGGTATCGTAGTCGCAATTCGAGCCGGGGAAAATGACGACGCCGAATTTCAATTTAGCGAACTTTCTCCTCTTCTTTGAGGATCTGCCAGGAAAACTTTTCGATGATCGGGTTGGCCAAAACCTTGTCGGCAATCTCCGGGATGACTTTTTGAACTTCTGACTTCGAGAGGCCGTCCAGCTCGATCTCAAAGACCTTGCCTTGCCTGACGTCTTTGATGAAATGATAGCCGAGCGTGTGCAGGGCGTTTTTAACCGTTTGACCCTGGGGGTCGAGAACGCTTTCCTTGAATGAGATGAGTATCCTAACTTTCATTCCCGAGAACCCTTTCGAAGATGTAATCGATTTTTTCGAGATAACTGTCCAGTGAGAAGCAGGCCTCAATATCCTTAGGAGTGAGGACGGCCAGGACATCTTTATCAGAAAGAAGGAGGTCTTTGAGACTGAGGTTTTCTTTCCAGACCCGGAGCGAGTTCCGCTGGACAAGCTCATAAGCTTGAGGACGCGGCACATTTTTTTCCGTGAGGGCGAGGAGGACTTTCTGGGAGAAGATGAGTCCTTTGGTCAAATATATGTTCTCTTTCATCCTGTCCTCATGAATGACCCAGCTCTTGATGATATCGGTCATCTCAGCCAGCATATAGTCAGCCAGGATGAAAGAATCCGGAAAGATGATTCGTTCGGCGGAGGAGTGGGAGATATCCCTCTCATGCCAGAGCGGAATATTCTCTAAAGCCACCTGGAGATTGGCCCGGAGGAGACGGGAGAGGCCGGAGACTCTCTCCGCGCGGACAGGATTTTTTTTGTGGGGCATCGAGGAGGACCCTTTTTGTCCCTCGGTAAAGAGCTCTTCAACTTCCAAGACTTCAGTCTTTTGAAGATGGCGGATTTCGACGGCAAATTTGTCCAGGCTCGAGCCGAGGAGCGCCAGGGCGGAGAGTACTTCGGCGTGCCGGTCGCGCTGGAGAACCTGGGTGGAGACCTTGACCGGCCTCAGGCCGGTTTTTTTTAAAGCGAATTCCTCCACGCGGGGGTCGAGATGAATATAGGTGCCGACCGAGCCTGATATCCGGCCGCAGCTTATGACCTCGATGGCTCTCTGGAGACGTTCCTGGTGCCGCTTCATTTCCTCATACCAGACCAGGAGTTTGACGCCGAAGGTGATGGGCTCGGCATGGACGCCGTGTGTCCTCCCCATCATGACCGTTTTCTTGTGACGCAGGGCCTGTTCCTTGATCACATTCAGCAGGGGCAGAAGGTCTCGGCGGATTTTTTCCAGCGACTCTTTGATGAGAAGGGAAAGGGCTGTGTCGACAATATCATAGGATGTCAGTCCCATGTGGATGAACCGGGCGTCCTCGCCGACGTGTTCTCCCACGGCTTCGAGGAAGGCGATGACATCGTGCTTGACAACCTTTTCGATCTCTTCGATGCGGCTGACGGAAAAAACCGCTTTTTCTTTAATCTTCTTGAGGGAAGCGGAGGGTATGCGGCCGAGCTCTTCCCAGGCTTCGCAGACCGCGATCTCCACATCGAGCCATTTGCGGTATTTATTCTCCTCGGACCAGACGGCGCCCATTTCGGGACGAGTATAGCGGTCAATCATGATGTTATTCCTTGATGAGAGGTCAAATCATATCAGGGAGATTTCTCCTTGTCAATTTCTATCCTCGCTTTCAGGACAGGCCAAGGATTCTATATAATAAATGTCTAATAAGATGAAGCCGTTTATGAAAGATTGGGCCGATGAAAAGCTTGTGGAGCAGGCCAAGCAAGGCGACCGTGAAGCCTATTCGGAGCTCGTCCGAAGGTATCGCCAGAGGATCTACCAGACCATCTATCGCTTCACGCAGAACCACAGCGACACCGATGATTTGGCCCAGGAAACATTCCTGCAGGGTTACAAGGCGCTCAAGCATTTCCGGCAAAAGTCGGGATTTTACACCTGGGTTTTCCGGGTCGCCGTGAATCAAGCCCTGAATTTTCTGAAAAAAAGGAAAAAGGAGACGGGCCGAGAGGAATATGAAGAGAACTTGCTCGGTCTTGAACAATCCCCAATCTCTTCGCCGGAGTCTGTTTCTGTGACTCGAGAATTCGGAGAGAGGCTGAATGAGGCTGTCGACTCCCTGCCTCTGCCTTATAGATCTTCTTTTATTCTGGTTGCCTTTCAAGGAATGACCCACGGCGAGGCCGCGCGCATCCTCGGTTGTTCAGAGAACACTGTTTCCTGGCGGATGCACAGGGCTAGGAAAATGCTGCAGGCCAGGTTGCGGCCTTATCTCAAAGAGGTGAGAGATGAACTGCAAAAAGTATGAGAAATGGATCTCCGACAGCCTTGACGGGGCGCTCTCTCTCCAGAAAAAAAAGATTCTCGAGGACCATCTTGCGCAGTGCCCGGAGTGCCGGGCCTACCAGGAGCGTCTCGGCCGGATTCAGGCCGAGGCTGTGCGCCTGAAGATAACCAAGCCGTCACCTCAATATTGGAACGAGTTTTCAACGAGCCTCGAGAGAAAACTCGTTACTTCCGAGCCGGCCAAAGATGCTGCGAGGCGGTTCCGTCTGAGGTGGAAGTGGACCTGGGCGGGCCTGCCTGTCCTTCTGGCCTTAGCGCTCAGCTTCGTCTTTTTTCGGAGCCGAGTTCAGGCCCCGGAACATGACGTCTTCTGGTTTGAAGTTTGTCTCAACCGGCTTTATCTGGAGATCGGGGATGATGCCGCACTCGAAGACAATTTCAACCGCGTTATTTTGGGCTCTCTGAGAGAAGGGCTGTATTCTGAGGCCTTGGAAGAGCGCGTTCTCCTTCCTGAGGACCCTTTCTTATGGGAGAATCTCAGCGATGAAGAGCTGCAGTTCGTTGAACAAGAAATTAAAAGAGAAATGAAATTATAGGAGAAGGACCATGAGCATGAAAAAATCTTTTCTGTTTTTGATGGGCTTCGTTTTTCTAGGCTCTCTCATGTTAGCCCAGCCAGGCCAGGGACCTATGGGCAGGCAGAGATTGCGCGAAAGCATCAACCGGCTCCGCTTGCTCCGCATGACCGAGGCCCTCGAGCTGACCGAGGAACAGTCGAGCAAAATTTATCCGGTTTACTATAGGATTGAAAAAGAGAAGCTGGAGATTATTAAGGCTCTCAACCGTGAGATTGGCGACCTCAAGACTTTTTTAAGCGAGGCCGGTCCCAAAGAAGAGAAAATAGCGGCTAAGGTCAAAGCGGTCAAAGACCTCAAAAAGAATCTTCTCGAAAAAGATCAAGAATTCGAGGATTTCCTGGGGGAAAATCTCACTGATATGCAGAAGGCGAAATATATCGTCTTTTCTGTTGAATTCTACAGGAATCTGGGTGAGAAGCTGGACAGAGCCAGAGGATGGCCAAAAGAAAAGCGAGATTACTGAAAATTTCAACTTATCTCTTGACAAAAATTGTAAATTCTTTTAACATTGTCAGCGTAGAAATTTAATTTATTGCTTATCTCCTAAAAATATCGAATTTTATTTGAGCTGGCAAAGAGAAAGTATATTTATTTATCAATAAATCTTTCTCTTTCCCTGTCAGGCCGAAGGCGCGGGAATTTTGCGCCCCTGAAACGAAACCTGTGCCAGCGTAGCTCAGTTGGTAGAGCGGCTGATTTGTAATCAGCGGGTCGGGGGTTCGAATCCCTTCGCTGGCTTTTGTTCGGGAATGAACCCGCGGAAGACCTCGTTCAACCGGCTGGGAAACGGGTCATAGACCCAAATTATGGGCAGGTACCAAAGCGGCCAAATGGGGCGGGCTGTAAACCCGCTGCGGAAACGCTTCGGAGGTTCGAATCCTTCCCTGCCCACTTGAGCGGGAATAGCTCAGCGGTAGAGCATCGGCCCTCCAAGCCGTTGGTCGCGGGTTCGAATCCCGTTTCCCGCTTGACGGAAGGTTTAGAGGCCCACGTAGCTCAGTTGGTAGAGCACATCCTTGGTAAGGATGGGGTCACCAGTTCAACTCTGGTCGTGGGCTAAAAGAATAATAAAAGTTGCCTTAAATCTACCGCAAGGAGGTAAGGAATGGCCAAGGCAAAGTTTGAGAGGACGAAGCCGCATTTAAACATTGGGACGATTGGGCATGTGGACCACGGGAAGACGACGCTGACGTCGGCGATCACGAAAGTATTGCA